>Ga0184633_10000728_pt1 | contig 12636 bp, 21 predicted proteins | sample PLM31_170_b1_FD_133156 | JGI IMG/M metagenome (GOLD analysis project Ga0184633, IMG submission 133156) | Groundwater sediment microbial communities from an aquifer in East River, Colorado, USA - PLM3-1_170_b1 | ecosystem: Environmental > Terrestrial > Soil > Riparian zone | place: USA: East...
CCCAGATGCTTCGTATACCGTATGAGAAGCCTCTTCCGTGACGGCCAGCGTCTCCGTGCGGGCGATCAACTCGGCGCGATCACGGGAGAGGAAGCCGAATTCCTGTTCCAGCGTCTTCGCCACCTCGATCGGCGAGTTCCCGAAGATGTAGAACTCCTCGGCAATAACGGTCCGGAACCGGTCGTAGACCGAGTCGGAGATCCCGGAGATCAGGTTCGCCCGCTCCTCGAGCGCGTCCAGGATGAACGGGTTCCGGAGATCGAACGAGCCCGAGACCTTGAGCTTGAGCCGGGCCCCGCGGCCGCCGATGTTGTAAAGACGCACATACTGGTCGCGGAGGACGGCCTCGAGCTCGATTCGCCAGTCGTCGGCATCGGCCTTGAACAGCCGACCCACCGCCTTCATCTCGTCAGTCTCGAAGACGGGAAGGATGCGTCGCGCCCGTTCAGCACCGAGGGGTCGCCCCGACCTCCCGACTGGCCCCTTCTCTCCGTGCCGCTCCCGGTACTTGTCGCTGGCACGCGCGAGTTCGCCGAGCATCCCCTCGCTCCGGAGGTGCGCCATGGTCCGGCGCTCGAAGACGCGGACCGTCTCGGCGATCTCCCTCTTGAACTTGCGACCGGCGCCATCGATTGGGATGGCGCGTCGGGCGACGCCAGCAAGCCCACGCGGGCGCGGGAGCTTCGGGATCGCACCGCGGCGACGTGGTTCGGGGACGCGAACGAGGGCGGTCATCGCCCTTTCCACATCAGGGAGAACAGCGCGACGATCCCGAGGCCAAAGATCGTCGCGAGCCAATAGGCCAAGAGACCATCGATAAGAGGCTTACCCTCAAGAGCTTGCTTGTAGCCTTCATGCGCACCGAGCGTGAATCCGCCAGCCAATACCAGGCCAAAGAGAACCAAGCTTCCCGTTCTCATCGACTCTCCTGCATCCAGAGGATGACATCTGGGTTGTCGCGCATGAATTGGAGAAGCGCCGTCGACATGAGATCGATCTTGTCGGTGTACTTGCCGTTGTCGTCGTGGGTGTGTTGCTGCCAAGCAGCGATCTCCCAGGTGAACCCGAGAGCGTGCAGGATCTCATGTAACAAGCAGCGCGGAAGATCGGTGTCCGACTGATCTGGCCCCATCTGAATCCGATGGCTACGAAATAGCGTGATGCCCTGGAAGCCCCAGTCGTATGACGCTTGACCGTCGAAGTTCACCGTCCATCGACCGGGACCGAGTTGGATCTCGCGCGGAACCGATGCGCGGCCTTCTTCAGTCGCCATCTTTCGGACTCCATATCGCCGTCCCGCTACCACCCTGCGGCGGAACAAGCTTCGTCCCTGGGGGCAATGCACGCGGCTGATAGCCGCCGCGCATCGGAAGATCCTCGCCGCACTTCTGACACTTGCCGCCACTCGGCCGAGTGTGCTCGCAGCTGATGAAGCGGAGGTATCGTTGGAGCCAGTTCATGGACATCATCGCCTTAAGGGTCGAATTGCGGGGGCGAACTCCACTTGCTCTTCCTTCCACCCGCCATTGTCCAGGCAGGCCGTACCGACCGTGTAATCGCATTCTCTGCACCGGTGATGCATATGTTCGGGGTCGTTGAGTTTGACTCCTGGAAACTCGTGGCACGCGCTGGGGCAATATTTCTTGTATATGAAAGTACCCGGCGCCCCACACTTGGGACAATCTGCGGGGATAGTATCACTAAGCATCATGGTTTTCCATCCCCGATCAGCTTCTGCGGTGGCGGGAGCGCTGGAGTCTCATCCACTACATCAGCATCCACCAATGCCCGGCCTCCGACTCGGCTCGGCGGCACTCGGTGGTAGGCGATGATGGACTCTCGCAACGAGCGCGCAATTCGCTCCTCTATTCGATCGCGAACCTCCGACATGGCGCGATCCCAGACGCCGAGAAAGGGGGTCGGTTCGTCGAACGGGACCCGCGACTCACAAGAGTCCGCCAACGAGCCGAGTGCCCGAAGATGATCGCCGACAGTCCGCGCGGACAGCGCCTCGTCGATCACATGCCGAGGGGCATCCTCTAAGTCCATGTCGTCGATCGTGACCATGATGATCGTCGTGTGGGTTATGGATGCTCGGTGACTCTCGATGTGCATCATGCGTCCTCCAAGAGCACCGGCTCCTTGGCTGAGAGATCGAGCGTTCCCTGGTCGCCTTGCTCCGTCAACGCCGCGTGCACGTTCTTGACCGCCTGCCGGTAGTAGGACGGCTTGAGTTCGACCCCGACTCCTCGCCGCCCCCCTCGCACCGCAGCATACACCTCCGATCCGACCCCCATGAACGGGGTCAGCATCGTCTCTCCTGGGTTGCTCCAGAGAACCAGGCAGCGGTCGATCACGTCGAGCTGGAGCGGGTGTACATGCTTCTCGTCCTCGATCTCTCGCGCCTCCCGGTAGGGTAAGACACGATCGAGCCGCACGTCATCCCAGAACGCGGACGCGTACTGTCTCCAGATCCAGTGCGAGTAGCGGTTCTCGATCTGCGACCCATTCCATCCGCGATAGCGGAGGAATTCATGCGGGATCTGTCGCTCGCCAGCATAGTCGAGAAGTCCGTTCGGGTGCTGGATCGGGATCGGGTTCTTGCCGCGCTTCCGGAAAAGAAGCAGATAATCAGCCGATGCCACGGTGCACCGCGAGGAGTCGTCCACAATCCCCTTGTGCGCGAGGGCCTTGGTCATCGTCCGGTTCCGAACCGTCAACGGTTCCTTCCAGACGTGATAGCGGGCTGCGTAGTCGAACCCGAGGCGCTTGTGGAGCCGGATGATATCGCCCGGGAAGTCCATCAGCGCATCGCAACCCGTGTTGCCATTGGGGATGTCCATGCAGTGCACCGCCGTCATCCGGCCCGGCATCGTGAGCCGATGGATCTCCCGCACCACGAACTCGTAGTGCTCCATGAACTCGTCGTAGTTCTTGCAATTCGAGAGGTCGCGCTCGCTCGAGGAATATTGGTATAGGCCGGCGAATGGTGGAGAATACACCGATAGATGGACGGCCCCATCCGGGATCGTGGGTATCACCTCCATGCAATCACCGCAGTAGAGCGCGTAACGCTCCGCGATCTCCTGATCGGCTACAGCCATGATGGTAACTCCTGTTGTTTCGTGAAGTCTGATTGCCGTGCCAGGTGAAGAGCGTCGTTCATGTGTCGCATCAGCGACGAGAACATACCTTCGGCTTGGGTCGCCTTTCGCTGCAGGCTCTTCATCACTTCGCTCCCGCTCTCCGTGGTTACGATGTCCACCGTCACGGATCGCTCCTGGCCGAACCGCCAACACCGCCGCACCGCCTGATAATACGACTCGAATGAGTGAGAAGGGAAGAACGCCATATGGGCGCAATGTTGCCAGTTGAGACCCCAGGCCCCAATCTTGGGTTTGGTCACGAGCACCCGCGCCTGTCCATGACGGAAGGCGAGGAAGGCATCCTCCTTTGCTTCGTAGGTATCGGCGCCCTTGACTTGCCGCGCATTCGGGATGAGCTTTTCGAGGAGATTCCCTTCGTCGTTGAGATGGCACCAGACCACGGCAGGCCTGCCGGTATCGTTCACCAGAGACGCCACGCGCTCGCATCGCTCTTGGATGGTCCGGCGCTGCTCCTCGCGCTGCTCGTGGAGCCCGACCGCGGGGAGATCGAACAGCATGCCTTCTGCCTTGGTGCGGGCCTTCACGACGTGCTCTTGCACCCGAAGCTCAGGCAAGGCAAAGCGGTCATCCGAGAAGCCCATGTCCGAGGGCTTCCGCATGGCCCTAGCCCACGAGCATACCCACCGCCAGAACTCTTGCTCGGCGTGACCCTTGAACCGCCACTTACCGCGACCACCGCCGGCCAGCGTGGACCCCCAGCCAGTCTTTTGCGCGGTCCATCTCCGCATGGGCCTGATCGTGTTCTGGTCATTCTTGAAGAAACGCCCGAGCATATCCATGTAGCCGAGTTGCCCGAGCGCCTCGCTAGATGTGCCGAGCTCGATGTAGTCGTTAGGGGCCGCCGTCGCGGTGGAGAGGAGCCGATACTCTTGCTTTCGCATGAAGTCGGTGACGATGGCGCGCCGCACCCCATCGAACGATTTGATCGCACTCGACTCATCGCATGCAGTCCCGGCGAAGTCCTGGGGGTTGAAGTGGTGGAGACGCTCGTAGTTCGTGACGGTGATACTTGAGTACGCGGTGCCATCGTCGGAACGTCGAACCTCGATGCCGAACTTGGCTCCCTCCTCGATCGTCTGCGAGGAGACGGCCAGCGGCGTAACGATCAGAACCGGGCGATCAGTCTTTCGACGAACGTTCTCCGCCCATACAAGCTGCATGGGGGTCTTTCCAAGCCCGCAGTCGGCGAAAATCGCGCCGCGCCCTTTGCGAATAGCCCACTCGACAAGCGATTGCTGGAAGTCGAATAGGAAGTTGGGCATCCAGAGAGGATCGAACCCGTGCTCGCCGCCGAGCTGGCGCTTAGTCTCGAGGAACGTGGAGTAGGACACGCCCCATCATATCACGTCAAGCGTGGGCAACGTCAAGGCCCGCTTGACGGCGCGCGCGATGGCCCGAAGTATTCCGGGTAGAGACCGAGCTTGCGCATCTCCTCGCGCACGACCTCGCTCGCGATCTTCCGGAAGAGTTCTTCGAGGCGAGCCAATGCAGATTCCGCGAGAAGGACATTGCCCTCGACGTCGCATCGAAGGATGCGATAATCCTCATTCTGATCGAGCGCAAAAGCGGGAAGCCCGTTCGTGAACTCGACAGCATCGGCGACGCGCGGCGGAGCCCATGGCGGTTCCGGCTTCTCGATGCCCCCGGGTATCTCCTGCGGTTCTTTGCTGTTCATCGCGCCTCGTACTTTCTAAGCTGTCGGATCACTCGTTTCCGGGGCAGTTGCCGGATTAGCTTCCGGCGGTGCCGTTGATCCCGCGGCATGATCCAGACCATCATCTGCCGGCCCGGGTTGCCCTCCCCCATGCTTCACCTCCGAGATGCGGACCTCGATCGCGGCCTTGTCTCGCCACTGCGACGCCTTCCGGAGTGCGGGCGGTCCCACGCCGCGCCGCTGCCAGTTCTCGATGATCTTCGGCATCATGGCCTGGATCACCGCCATGCGGCTCGGTCGCCACGGCCCCACATAGGCGACGTCGTCTGCCGTGAGCACATCCCCGAACGGCTCGAGCCGGAGAAGCCAGCCGCAACCCTTCCGGCTCTTGATCTCCTCGACGCGCCCGCCTCGAGCCACGGCATCCTCCATGGTCTCTGGATCGAGGGCGGGCTCACAGACGGCGGCCCCGTAGGCGTGCGGGGCCGAGGCTTTGCTCCCGCATTTGGGGCATTCGTATTCGGCAAGGCGTGGCCTCGCCCGTTCACGCTCCTGCTTGAGCTCTAGCTCGGCACCGTTGATTGGTGCGCCGGAGAAGCGGGCGAGACGACTGCGCTCCCCGTAGCCCATCTTATTCGCCGGCCTCTTCGGTTGCCTTGCGTCTACGCCGCGACGGCTCCTCTTCCTCGCCCGTAATCCCGCTGAGTTCGAGCTGCATGGTCTCGAACGAGACCTTGAGGGGATCGCCGATCTTCCGCCCGAGCCAGCTGATCAACGCCGAGTCGAGCGGGAAGGTGAGTTGAACCGTGGCCTTGATGATGTCGGGCCCCTCCTTTTGCCGCTCGCGCTTGAGCCCAACCGTGCGCACGACGGCGTTAACGCTCTTCGTCGCTCCCATGAGTCTCCTCCTCCTTGCGGTTTAATCGACAGTCCCAATCTATCCATCGCCACCATTCCCTCCAACGTTCACCAGCGCGGGTTTCGGTCTCGTCGCGGCCCGCGTCGATGCCGCCATGATCGCGCGCCGGCGCTCGGCCACCCGACTTCGGAACCGCTCCGCCATCTCGCTCCGGATCCGGGAATAGTTCGGGTCGACGGCGTTCATCATCGTGACTGGCAGCCGAGGTCGCTGCGCTCCGCCCTCGGGCGGCAGCTCGTTCATCGGGCGCCCAGTCTCTGGATCCTCGGTTTCACGGTCGCGCTCGAGCGGGCTCCCGCCGGCATCGCCCACGGTCGGGAATGCGCCCTGCCCCGGGAACGTCGCCCCTAACATCTGCGCCGACTTCTGCTCGACGATCCACTTCGGCAGGGTCGCGATGTCCTCATCGACATCATCGAAGTCCTGGGTCTTCCGAATCTCTGAGATCCAGGTCCGCTCCTCGTTGACCGAAAGCGAACCCGTGGCCGAAGCGATGGCGAACATCTGCCACTCGCGGAGCTCGTCAATGACATCGATCTCGTTGAACTTGAAGCGGATCGATTTATACCCCCAGTCGTCGAGGATCGCGTTGAAGAACTCCTCAAGCATCTCTTGCTGCGGGTCGAGCTGGCTGTGTTTGTAGGTCTCCTCCTGGCTCTCGCCGCTACCCGTCCCGAGGCTCGCAGTCTCGACGATCCCGATCCGGTGCGGGGGCATGCGATAGACGCCGATGATGACATCCCGGTTCGCGGTCCGATAGCCGAGGAGGAAATCCTTGTCGTCGAGCCCGGTGTCGAGTTTCTCCCACTTAGTCTCGATATCGCCGGTGGGGAGGCGAAGAACGAGCGTACGCTGATCATCCCCCTGGAGGATGAAGTGCATGTGCTCGAGGATCGCGTTTTCGTACTGGTCGAGGAGCGCATTCGAGCCATCATCGTTGAAGGTCGCGCGTGCCGCCTTGATCTCGACCAGCCAGTCGGGCATCGCGCGGTTGAAGAAGTAGCGGACGTTCCGCGTCTCCGAGAAGATGTTCCCATAGACGTGGGCCAGGGCGGAGATGATCGGGGGCACCCCATAGAAAAGCTCGGCCGCGTTATAGCGGCGGAAGTTCTTGATCTCGTGCTTGAGTTCGCCGACTTCAGCACCGGTGATCCGCGCCTCGGTCGCATCCATAAGGGCCATCCCCGTGGGCTGCGATCCGAACGGCCGGAAGAAGGCGACCTCGCGGCCGGACTCGTCAAGTTGGACGTTGCCGCCATGGATGGTCTTCCGCATCAGCATCCCGGGCACGTGGTAGAGCCCCGAGATCTGGCCCACCGACGGGTTCACGGCCGAGGGTTGAGTGGGATCGCGGAGCGGCTCCAAGTAGCCGTCCCCGATCGCCTGGAAATCAGCGACCACTGCCTTGGCGATCTCCCGGAGTGGGACCGGAAGCCCGTTGAAGTCGCGACCGAGGGCCTCGAACCGTTTGGTGGCCGCGATCCGCTCGGAGATCGTCACCGCGTCGCGGGCGGCGGCGCGTTCCACGTCCCCGCCGGGGAGGAGCTCCTCGGCGCCCAGTGGATCCTCGGCATCGATCAGATCCCATCCGCGGCCAGCGACGTCGGTCGCGAACTGGTCGACCACCCGGTAGTAGTCCGGGTTTTCGGCCAGGAGATTGACGAGAGTTTCGAGATTGTAGGGGGGTTCGATAATCCCGCGAGGGTCGGCCTGATAGCTCAAGCGCGGCTGGAGCCGGCGTTCCTGTTTCTCCTGGCGGAGGTCGCTCCAAGTCCGCAGGGTCATGTTCGCCACCGGACCGCGGCGCCCCCCGAGGTCATGCCGAGGCACGACCATCGACCGCGCCCAAGTCTGGCCGACCGGATTGGTGGGGGCACCTTTGGACCCGCCCGAGGCGGGTCCTACCAGCTTCGTCACCGGGGCTTCCCGGGGGAGAGGGCCCCGCCCTGTGCCATGGGCTCAGCCCGGCTCCCCAGTGTCGTCGGATCGATGGGCTCGATCTTCCGGGTCTCGACCGGCGGGGAAACGCCCTCACGGCGCCGCCTTTGCGCCGGGGGCAGGTCCTGGGAGCGGCCGGGGACCGGCTCCAGTTGCTCGGGGACGTAGGCGTTGTCCGGGGGTGCCTGGTCGCCGCCGTTCGCGCGTTGGGCGCGGTCGCGGGCGATCGCCGCCTCGATCCCCCCGATCTGCTCGTAGAGGTTCATGGCGTAGCGTTTGAGCTGGTCGCCGAGTCGGAACATCCCGTCGGCCAGCCGGCGATCGTCGCCGTCGTACTGGAACTGGATGATGCAGTTCGGGTCCTCGGCCATGAGCTGGTAGATCCCCATCCCGGCGAGGGTGCGGTCCCAGCTCTGGATTCGGTTCATGAGATCTTCGGGAGTCGGCATTCCTGGCACCTCCATGCGTCAAAGGGTGGAATTGAGCTTGTATTCGTATACTACGGGCTACGGGCCAGCGCAAGCCCCTTTCACCCTGGCCGACGGATCCAGCAAAGGGTGCAGACCCATCCCATCGTGGAGATGTCCATCCGCACGCCGCAGCCTGGGCACAAGACCGTCACCGCATCCTCCAGCCCCAGTTCGAGGATGATATCGGACGGCATCGGCATGACCCCGTTGATCGCCCAGAATTCATACGCGAACGCCGTCGCCTTGATGACCGCCTCCATGATCTCGTTCGTGCTCCCCAACTTTTGCATAGCAAGCGCGATCATCAACGAGGCACCGAGCGTGTCCGGCAGCACCTCCGCGAGCATCTGTTCCCTGGTCATCTCATCATCCATCATGCGATCTCCCTGATCGAGCGCGACCGCGCCATGTTCCGAATCGGCGTTCCTTGCCCGAGCATCTTCGCGTGCGCCAGGTACAACGCCACCAGCCGGTCCCCCGGGTGCGCCCCCGGATCATACTTCCGGATATCCTCGAAGAGGGCCGCAATCTCCGGCTGCCCCTTCGGGAACCGCCACTTCAACGCCTCCATCTCCGGCCCCATGCCGCGAATCCCCCAGCGCACGTCTTCCCGGTGGGCAAGCTTGGTCGTGTAGAGCCCGGACGTCGCCCCAGCGATCTTCCCGGCCAGCCGCTTCGCCACTTCGGGATCGATCCCGAGCTTCGTCGCCACCGCCATCACGATCGCTTCATCCGAGAGCATCCCGACCAGGTGGAGTTGTTGGGCGTTCGATTCGACGATCTGCTCGCGCAGCACGTGCTCGAACATGAGCCAGACCTGGACGATCTGCTCGAAAAGCGGGGTTCCGACCCAGAACCCAGAACGCAAGTGAAGCGGCCGCTTGAACCCGTCGACCCCGAGCCCGAGGACACAGATCGCCGCCTTGGCCCCGCTCGGATCCGTGGTGCCGCCGATGTCGACCCCGGTTGTAGCCCAGCGGATCGCTTCTTTGGGGACATCGCCCATCCAGTAGCCAGGCGGGTCGTCGCAAAGTTCTTGGCACTTACGAACCGAGAGGATCGGGAGGTAGCCCGTGGCCTCGCCGAAGGGGATGTTGAGGAACTGGCGCGCGTATTCGAGCTCGCCCTCGGCCAGCTTCGCGGCGAGCCGCTCCTCGGACCATACCTCCGGCCATCGACAGATTCCTAGGCCGGCCTGATAGCGAGCAACATGAAACTCCTTGAGCTCGCGTTCGATCCGGTGCCGGTAATCGTCCTCGTGCCAGGCCGTGCCGATATCGATGATACGACCGCCCTTGACGCAACGCGAGAGTGGCCCTTCCGGTGACTTGTACCATTCCCATGTGGTGTCGCGAGAGTTGACCGTGCGCGCGTTTTCGAAATCGAGAATGTCATCACATATAATGAGATCAAAACGCGAGCCGCCAAGCGGACCTCCGCGCCCGAACGCTCGAAGGGAATTGTCGGCCTCGGTGAAGGCCGCGAGCGATGATCGCCGGACGTTGAACCGCTCATCGCTCCACACTGCGACGTAGCCCGGCCGATCTTCGGGCACGAGGTCGGGGAAGACGCGCCGCACAGCCGGATTGCTCTCGATGTTGGCGCGAACGAGACTGACCCACTTCTTGGCTTTGGTCTCGGTATCGGAGATGATCGCGATTCGGAGGTCGGGATTCGTGCCGAGTTCCCAGAGGACGCGGAGGACCGAGATCTGAGTCGACTTCCCGTGCTCGATCGGGGCGAAGAAGAGGAGCCGATTATAGGTGCTGCAGAGGTCCTGCCATTCGATATGAAAAGCGGTGGGAACCAGGCCAAGGATGTACTCGCCGAACCTAGCCGGGCGTTTCCTCGCCAGCGATAAGGCCCACCGCTCCACTCCCTCCGGACCCAGGTTCTCCGGCGACCACGAGTCCGATGGGTCCGCCAGAGTAGAGAGTCTGGAGTGATCTGACGTGGAAGGCGATCGCGGCTTCCCTGTCCGGGTCATCTGGAACCTCGGGAAGTTGCTGGCCTGGCGTGGGGGCGGGCGGGAAGAAGTTCACGTTGATCTTTGGGCTTCGCGTCTCGACCCCGCGGAGCGCGCACTCGCGATCGAAGAGCGAGAGAAAGGCCCTGAGACCCTTGTCGCTGATCGTGGAATTCCCGTTCTCGTCGGTCTCGATCCCTGGTCCCGTATGTGGCCACCATTTTGCCTTCGCGATTTCAATCTCGGCGATCTTGGCAGCAATAAACTGCTGCGCCGGCTCACGGATAATATCATCGAGTGCCGCCTTGACCGCTTTGTGCGCCGCCTGCTTCGAGTTGAAACCAGCCCGTCGCGCGACTTCGGGCCAAGTGTAGCCTTCGCGCGCGAGTCGCAAGGCTTCAGCTTGCCGACCACGGTAGGACACGGCCTCGATCACAGTTAGGCTGTTGATCCCAGGTGCCATCGTCAACGGCCCCCGTCAACCTCGGACCGGGTTCCCGAGGCAGCGGTAGTCTATCCACCGCTCGTCCGGCGGTTGCTTCGAAACCGCGTGGCGTTCTTCGCCAGAAGCGGCTCGGCGAGTCGCGTCCTTATTCGCCGATAGGCGGGCGCCATTCACGACGTATTGCTGGCCGAGTTGGATTCGCGCCCACTCATCCTTGGTGACGTAAAGGGTCCGCTTCTGCCATTTCCCCTTGTCGTTCAGCTTCCGGATCCGCAGGGCGAAATCCTCGTAATCATGGACGTGCATCGGAATGTACATGAACGTAGTGAAGGTGGACTCCCCGGTCGAATGGACAATCGGAAACATCATGAGGTAGAAGTAGTCGCGCTCCGGTTCGCGCCACATCTCGTAGACCTGACCATCGGTGATGCGTTCGCATGAGAGGGCGACGAGGGCAACGGCGATGGCCGCGCGCGCACTCATCCCCTGTACCTCTTCTTGCGGATGACGGGTTCATTGAGCTCGGGATCGGACGGTGGATTGTTGGCCGATGTCGCCCCGCCTTCACGCACGACGTAATCGTTGACCTCGGGAGTCGCCATCATGATCGGAGCGAGTGGTTCCTTCTTGAGTTTGAGCCGGACCAGGAGGCGATGAAGCCATGACCGGCGGCCGAGCGGCGGATGCACGGTCAGCGTCCATTCCCCGGCATCGCTGGGGCCATAGGACAAGGTTGCGCCGGGCGGGAGTTGGTGGATGAGGATCGCTTCGAGCAGCGCCTTCTGCTTCTGGAGGATGTCGAGAAGGTACCGCTCGCTGATCGCCATCAGTCAACTTCCGGCAGCGCGCGGAGGCTGGCGGCACCCGAACGGAATGCTTGGATTGCGGCGCCGGCCGTTGCCGGTGCTGATCGTTCCCAACTCTCAGCCAGCTCATCCAACACCTTCGCGCACCGCTCCCGTTCCTCCATGCGCGCTTGAGTATGGATCCTCCGGGCGACATCCTGGAGTTCATTTAGCAGCTCAACGACGATGTCCTCCTCTGGATTCATCTTCTCTCCTCGACTACCGGGGTGAGATCAATTGGCATAGTCTCGGGCTGGACGGACGCGCCGGTTACCTTCCACACATTCCTTCCCACTCTCTCGCACATAGCCAACGCCTCACGGGCCACGGCGAGCCATTGCGGCGTGATCTCCGATTGGATGTCGAAGTCCTCCCATCGCTTTGGATACTTTTCCTTGTCCTCGCGAAGAAGCGCGCCACACAGCCGTTCCGCCACCGCCTGCTCCAGCTCGGGTGGGTAGGTCATGGCGTTGGCTCCGCGGCGACTGGCTCTTGGACTCGGAGTTCGATGAACATGGCGTCCCAGGTCGAGACCTGCTTGCCGGTGAGCCGGCGATAGGCATTCGCTTCCAAAGCGCTCGCGCCCACCCAGATCGACAAAAGAATCACGGTGACAACCAACGCGAAGGTTAGCACCGCGCGCAGATCATCCATCGCGCCCTCGCTAGTCCTCCGGCATCGGGACGAATTCTTTTTCCCATCCGTCGGCAGGATTATCCCATCCCTGCACTTTCCGAAACTGTTCGATCAGATCAGCAGAACTGAAAGTCACCGGCTCAAGCCGACTGGTCAGCCAGCCCATGAAAGCGTAGAGCGCCGCGGTTGAATTCGCTCCGTTCGGCTTGACGGATCTTCTGCGCCGAGCCTCCAAGGTGAGAAGCCGTGCCTGCATTTCGTCCATGCTCAACTGGCCAGCCATGGTGACCGGGCTCATCGCCAGTTTGCGGTCCCATTCGTCGATCAGAGCCATGCGGGCTTCGAGGAAGCGCGCCCACAAATCCGAGTCCCAATCTCCGCGGTAAACGCCCTGCTCGTAGCGGTTCATCGCGGGTCCCGCTCTTCTTCGAACCGAGCGAGCCCCTCGGCTTCGTCATCGTTCACGACCCTATCGATCATATCTGACATCTCGGACTTTAGCCGTTCAACGCCACCCGGGGCGAAGTCCGTCTCTTTCAATGGCGGGGGCAAACCATCGGCCTCGACCTGGTTCTTTCCTTCGAGTTCGTCGTCCA
>Ga0184633_10000729_pt1 | contig 12633 bp, 10 predicted proteins | sample PLM31_170_b1_FD_133156 | JGI IMG/M metagenome (GOLD analysis project Ga0184633, IMG submission 133156) | Groundwater sediment microbial communities from an aquifer in East River, Colorado, USA - PLM3-1_170_b1 | ecosystem: Environmental > Terrestrial > Soil > Riparian zone | place: USA: East...
AACCTCGCCGGTCTCCTGTTCTGGTCGCGGCGGGTCGCGACGCTGGCGCGGCAGCACAAGCCGCGGTTCGCGTGGTGCGATTCGATCCGCCCGTGCACGTATCCCGCGAAATGGCTGCACGAGCGTTTGGGAACGAAGTACGGCGTCTTCGTCCATGGCGGCGACCTGCTGAAGGAGCTGCACGCGATCCACCACTCGCGCTTCGCCCGCAAGACGGCCAAGGCGCTGTTCGGATCAGCGGCGGCGGTGGTCGCCAACAGCCAGTGGACCCGCGAGCAGGCGCAGAAGGTGCTGCGCGAGCTGGGGCTCGACCCGCTCGCCGAGCACGTGCGGCTGGTGCCGCTCGGCACCGACCCCGAGCAGTTCCGCCCCGGAATCGACACGCGCGCCGTCCGCGCGCGCTACCGCTTGAACGGCGATCCCTGGGTGCTCACGGTCGCGCGGCTCGAGAACTACAAGGGCGTCGATACCGCCCTCAAGGCGGTAGCGCAGTGCCGTCGCGACGGACTCGAGGTGAACTACCTCATCGTGGGGACGGGGAAGAAGCGCAAGACGTTCCAGAAGCTCGCCGCGGACCTGGAGATCGCCGACCATGTGCGGTTCGTCGGCAACGTGCCCGATGCGGAGCTGCCCGCGCTCTTCAACGCGGGCGTCGCGTACATCGGCGTGTCCCGCCGCGCCGACGGCGCTCGCGTCGAAGGGTTCGGTGTAGCGCTGGCGGAGGCGAGCGCCTGCGGGCTGCCCGTCATCGCGGGGCAGTCGGGCGGGTTGGCGGAGGCGGTGCACGACGGCGAGACGGGGCTGGTGGTGAATCCCGACGACCCCGCCATCGTCGCCGCCGCGCTGCAGCGGCTGCTCAGGGACCAGTTGCTCGCGCGCCGGCTCGGCCAGGGAGGCCGCAAGGCGATCGAGACCTACTACAACTGGGACCGCGTCATCCGCGACCTGCGGGACATCGAATCACAAGTCTCCTCCTAGCGTTCAATTTTCCGCCGCACGGCGGCGGCATCGCCCGCATGATGGGCGAGCTGGCGCTGCGATACCCGCGGCGCTCACTCGTCGTCTCGACCGGCGCGTACCAGGGCAGCGCGGCGAGCGACGCGCGCTTCCCACAACCGGTGGACCGCGTCGGCATCCGGGCCACGCGATTGCGCACCGTGCATGGGCTCGCGCTGTGGACCTGGCGCGCGGCGGCGCTGGCGCGCCGCTGGCGGCCTGGGTTTGTCTGGTGCGGCGAGCTCAAGCCGGCAGGCTACCCCGCGCGGTGGCTGCACGCGCGGCAGGGCATCCCGTACGGCGTGATCGTGTATGGGACCGAGCTCCTCCTGCTCGACGCCAAGATCCGTCGCAGCGCCTTCAAGCGGGGCACGGCGGCGAGCATGCTCGCAAACGCGGCGGTGATCGTGGCCATCAGCCGGTACACGGCTGACCTCGCGCGCACGGTGATGGAATTGTTGGACCGCGCTGATCTCGCGTCGCGGATCCAGACCGTGCCGCTCGGCACGACACCCTCGCACTTCCGGCCCGGCGTTGATGCGAGTGCGGTTCGCGCCAAGTACGGCCTCACCGGCGCACCGTGGCTCTTGACCGTCGCCCGCTTGGAATGGCACAAGGGGATCGACACGATGATCCGCGCGCTGCCCGCGGTGCGCGCGGTGCACCCAGCGGCGCGCTACGCCGTGGCCGGCGTCGGCGAGCGGCGGCCCCAGCTCGAGCGGCTGGTCGCGGAGCTGGGGCTGGGTGACGCGGTACGATTTCTTGGCGCGGTTTCGGATGAGGAGCTGCCGGCCATCTACAATGCGGCCGACCTGTACGTGGGCGCGTCACGCCGCTACGACCTGCTCGTAGAGGGGTTCGGGATCTCCATGGTCGAAGCGTCGGCGTGCGGGCTGGCGGTCGTGGGCGGCCGCTCCGGCGGCGTGCCCGACGCGGTGCGCGAGGGGGAGACTGGTATCCTCGTGGACCCGGACGATCCGCGAGCGGTCGCCGCGGGCGTGAACAGTCTGCTCGCGGATGCCGAGCTGCGCGGGCGACTCGGCGCGGCGGGGCGCCGCGCCGTGGAGACCTACTACAACTGGGATCGCGTCGGAGCCGACCTCATCCGGATCGACGCAGCGTACCGGTTGCCTGCTCCGCCAGCCGCGCGATAATCGCGTAGGTGGGGCAGTGGCGAATGAAGCCGCCGTCCACCGGCGACCATTCCTGGTCGGGCTGGGTCACGACGGCTTTCTGCTCCGAGTCCAGCACGAACATCCCTTGCGGTGCCTGCACCAGACACGAGCCGCAACCGATGCAGCGCTCGCGTTCCACCCGCACCATCACGCGCCGCTTGGGGAAGATCCCGACGTCACCCGGCTCCGGCCACTCATCGGAACGGTCGAGCGCGGCGAGCGTGGCGCGGTGTCCTTCCTCGACTTCCTCGCGCAGATGATCGAACGAGAACAGCGACACGTGCTCGACGCGCGGCTGGATGTAGTAGATCGGCGGCGTCGTCCATGTCCGGACCCGCGCCTCGAGCAGCGTCTGCATCAGGAGCTCGCTGGCCCGCGCGAACACGCCGGCGAATCCTTCGTCCTGCGTGTCCGCCTTGAGCGCGCTCGACGCGGACACGTCCACGGCCACGATCAGCTCGGGCCCCAGGGCGCGCGCCGCCGCGAACGGCACGTTGGAAACGACCGCGCCGTCCACGTAGAAGCGGCCGCCGATCTCGTGAGGCGGGAAATAACCGGGCAGGGCGCAGGACGCGAAGATGGCGTCGGCGACGCGAATGTCGTCGAGACCGGGCAGTCCCCAAAACACCTGCATGCCCGAGTTGAGGTCCACCGTGTTGACGACGACCGGCGGGTCCAGCTGCGGGAAGGTGAAGTCGCCGATGAGGCGCTTGATCAGCTGCTCCAGCGGCTCGCGGCGGAACAGCGCCGGGGAGCGCATCCGCTTGAAGGCCATATCGGCGTGCGCGACCGCGAAGACGTCCTTGCGCTTCAGGCTGAGCGCGATCTCGCGCAGCTTGGCGATCCCCATCCCCCCGGCCCACGCCGCGCCGACGAGCGCGCCGACGCTGGAGCCGATGATGCGGGTCGGCCGATGGCCGCGCTCGAGCAGCGCCTGGAGCACGCCCACGTGGGCAAGCCCCTTCATGCCGCCGCCGCCCAGCACGAGGGTGAACGGTGTGTCTTGCTTCACGTCGCGTATCCGCTTGCCGGGGGGGTGAAGTCCCGAGTAACGTAGTCGAGACACCCATGCCGGCGCCACTGTTTTGGACCCGACTCGTGCGCGATCGCTGGGCCCGCTTTGGGCTCGCGCTGGTCGGAAGCCTCGCGGTGCTGGCCCTGTTGGCGCCCTGGCTGGCACCGGGCGACCCATTCCGCGGCAATCTCGCTGTCAGCCTCCACCCTCCGTCAGGCGGATTCCTCCTGGGCAGCGATGCGCAGGGCCGTGACGTGCTGTCCCGCGTACTCTACGGCGCCCGGCTCTCCCTGGCCGTAGGACTCATCAGCCAGAGCATCGCCCTCGGTCTCGGCGTCACGCTCGGATTGATCGCCGGCTTGTACGGTCGCTGGGTCGATGGCGTGATCATGCGCGTTGCGGACGTGACGCTCGCGTTTCCGTCGCTGCTCTTGTTGATCGCCATTGCCGCCGCCGTGAAGCCGTCGCTTCCCGCCGTCTTCGTGGTCATCGGAATCGTGGGTTGGGCCGGCATGGCACGCCTGGTGCGCGGGCAGGTGCTGCTGGCGCGGGGACTCGAGTACGTGCAGGCCGCGCGCGCCCTCGGCGCTTCGGACGCGCGCATCATCGCGCGGCACCTGCTCCCCAACGTCGTCGCGCCGGTGATCGTCGCGGCGACGCTCGGCATCGGGGGCGCCATCATGGCCGAGGCGGCATTGTCGTTCATCGGGCTCGGGGCACAGCCGCCGACTCCGTCGTGGGGCTCGATGGTCGCCGAGGGCCGCGACCTGCTGCGCGTCGCGCCGTGGGTGTCGCTCGCCCCCGGCGTCGCCATCGGCCTCGCGGTGCTGGGGCTCAACCTGCTCGGGGACGGCTTGCGCGACGCGCTCGACGTCCGAACGCGTGTGGCATGACCGAAATCGCGTGCCATCCCACCCGCATGCGCGCGCTGCGCGAGAGCTTTCGCGCGCTGCGCGCCGCCGAGTTCCCGTGGACCGCCGACACGATCTACCTGAACAACGCTTCCATCGGGCCGATTCCGGAGCGCACGCGCCGCGCGCTCGACGAGTTCACCGCGAAGCGCACCGCGCCGCATCTGCTGCCTGACCGCGAGCTGTTCGCCGGCCTGGCGGCGGCGCGGCTCGGCATCGCGCAGCTCATCAACGCGGACGCGTCCGAGATCGCGCTCGCGACGAACACAGGCTTTGGCCTGCACCTCGCGGCCCGCGCGCTGCCCCTGAAGGCGGGCGACACGGTGCTGCTGTCGGACAAGGAGTTCCCCGCGAACGTGTATCCGTGGCTGCTGCTGAGGGATCAGGGGATCACGGTCGAGATGGCGCACTGCCGGCCGGAGGGCTGGCCGGATGAAGACTACCTGCTCACGCGGCTCCGCGATCCGCGCGTGCGCGTCCTCGCAATGTCCTTCGTGCAGTTCTCCAACGGCTATCGCGCCGATCTGAAGAAGCTCGGCGCGGCGTGCCGCGCGAACGGCACCTATCTCGTCGTGGACGGCATTCAAGGCGTCGGCAACTCCGTCCTCGATGTGCGCGAGAGCCCCGTGGATATCCTCGCGTGCGGCGGCCAGAAGTGGCTGCTCTCCCCGTGGGGGTCGGGGTTCGTCTACGTGCGGAAGGAGTTGATTCCCACACTCGAGCCGATGATCACCGGATGGATGGCGTTCGAAGGCACCGATGATTTCTCGAGACTCACGGAATACAATCCCACATTCCGTGCCGACGCCCGGCGCTTCGAGATGATCACGCTGCCGTATCAGGACTTCGTGGGGATGACGGCGTCGCTGGGGTTATTGCTCGAAATCGGCGTTCGCGACGTCGCCGAGGTTACGCGCGCCGTCCATGAGCCGGTCGTGAAATGGGCGCACGAGAATAGCGTGCGCATCGCATCGCCGCTCGAGGACCACCACCGCTCCGCGATCCTTTGTGTGGCGCCGCCCAAGCCGGTCGAGGCGTATCACGCGATGAAGCGCGCCCATGTCGTGTGCAGCCTGCGCGAGGGCGCGATCCGCCTCTCGCCGCATTGCTACAACACGGTGGACGAGATGGAAAAAGTCGTGGAGGTTCTGGACGACCTGACGTAGGACGACGCCACGACGCCACGACGCTACGTCGTGAAACGTGGCGTCATGGCGTCGTGCGCCGCCTCTCTGTGTTTGTCCACCCATGCCGCGAACCACACGAATAGTCCCCCGAACACGAGCGCGAGTAACGCCAGCGTGCGCTGGTCCTGCGGCGGCGGACTGAACAGCGAGCTGACGTAGGACAGCGCGAGCACCAGCGCCAGCGCCCAGAACCCGTAACGCCCTATGCGGTCGCGCGGCCGCGTCGCCCGCGTGTAGATGGCGATCCCGACGAGGAGCATCGCGCCCTCGACGAGCAGCGTAGCCACCACGGAGTTCCAGAGCCCCAGCCCGACGGTGGGGCCGCCGGGATAGAGCGGCATGTCGGGCCGATGCGTGATGAAATCGAGCACCCAGTGACTCACGACCAGCAGCGCGAGCACCATCGCGCCCTTCGCGTAGCCCGTGCGCATCCGGTACAGGAACGCGAATAGCGCGCCCCACCCGATCAGCGTGAGCAGGCTGTGGGAGGTCGGGATGTCGTCGAGCCACAGGTTGAGGAACGGATTGGGATTGGGCACGACCCGCGCGTGCTCCCATCCCAGCAACAGGAATACGGGCCACAGCAGGTCGGCGAGCGTGGGCGCTACGAACAGCGTGCCCAGCGACGTCCGCGGCGCCGCGCGCTTCGCGGCGAGTCCCAGCGCGAAATGACCGATGAACATGGCGCTACCTCCCGCTCAACCGCTTGAGGAGCTGGATCTGCCCCGCGTGATAGAGGTCGTGCGACGCGATCCCGTAAATCTCCTGCTTGGTGCGCCACTTGGACCGCCAGCCACGACGCTCGAGCTGCGCCGGATCGAGCCGCGTGATGGCGCGCCGCAGCAGCGCGTGCTGCTCGTCGAGCAGCGCGCGGTCGCGCCGCCAGGCGGCCGCATCAGGCCGGGGGGGCAGGCCGGGCCAATTCGCGCCCGCGCGCGGGAATGCGATGTCGGGGTCGCGCAGCAGGCGGCGGCGCACCATGCACTTCCAGTAGGCGGTGTGCAGCACCAGGTCCCAGATGCAGTGCCGGCCGGGAGCGGGCCGCCACAGGGCGTCGCGCACGGTGAGTCCGCGGAGCGCGCCTTTGAGTGGCGTGCCGTGCCACGACGGCGCGGTGTAGGCCTGATCGAAGACTTCGAGCAGCAGCCGCAGGCGCGCGTCCATGCTCAACTGTCCCCGCGTCTCAAGAGAGCATACTCCTTCTTCCCTTTGCGTAGCAGCACGTTTCGCCCTACGATCCAGTCTTCTGGCCTGATCTTCCGGGTGGCGTCGTCGATGCGCTGCTCATTGAGATAGATGCCACCCTGTTCGATCGCGCGTCGTGCTTCACTCTTTGATTTGGCCAGCCCTGTCCGCACGACGGCGTCGATTATCGTGACTTCGTCAGTGCCGCCCCGCGGCATGGGTATGGTTGGGATCTCTCCCGCCAAAATGGCAAACAGATCGTCGCTGGCGACCGTGCTGACTGCGATGTCGCCGAACAACATTCCAGTTGCATACGCGGTGTTGGTGGCGGCCTCCTTACCGTGCGCTCGTTCGGTGACGTCCCGCGCCAACGCGAGCTGCGCGAGGCGTTTCGCAGGGTTGTCGCGGTGCCGCGCCATGATATCCGCGATCTCCTCGCGCGACTTCAGCGTGAAGAGCTTCAGGTAGCGCTCGACGTCGCGGTCATCTACGTTGATCCAGATCTGATAGAACTTGTACGGCGACGTGAGCTTTGGGTCGAGGTAGATCGCCCCGGCCTCCGTCTTCCCGAACTTCTGCCCCGACGCCATCGTGACGAGGGGCGCGACGAGCCCGTGCACTTCGGCGTTCTCGACGCGCCGGACCAGCTCCACGCCCGCGGTGATGTTTCCCCACTGGTCGCTGCCGCCGACCTGGAGCGTGCATTGCCGCTCGCGAAACAGGTGCAGGAAGTCGTATGCCTGCAGCAACATGTAGCTGAACTCAGTGTAGGAGAGTCCGGTGTCGAGCCGCGCCTGCACCGATTCCTTCTGGAGCATGACGTTCACCGTGAAATGCTTGCCCACGTCGCGCAGGAAGTCGATGAGACTCTGCGCGCCGAGCCATTTGGCGTTGTCGAGCAGCAGCGCCGCGCTCGGCCCGGCGCCGAACTCGAGAAAGCGGGCCATCTGGTCGCGCTGCCGCTGCAGGTTCTCGCGGATCTGCTCCTTGGAGAGCAGCGGCCGCTCCCCGGGTTTCCCGGACGGGTCGCCGATCAGCCCCGTCCCGCCGCCCATCAGCACGATCGGTCGATGGCCGCCGCGCTGCAGGTTGGCGAGCAGCATCAGCGGCATCAGGTTGCCGAGCTGGAGACTTGGAGCTGTGGGATCGAAGCCGCAATACGCGGTGACCGGTCCGCGCGCGAAATAGGCCGCGAGGCCGGGCGTCGCCTGCTGGACAAACCCGCGCCACTCGAGATCGCGAAGCAGATCGGGAGAGGTCATGGCGGCGAATCGTACGGGGCACGGGAGACGCTGGCAAGCGGAGTGTCGGCCCACTAGGTTCTAATCAGATGGCTTCTACTACTCCGCCCAGCCCCGCTCCGGCCCGCCGTTCCTTCTTAGTCCGCTGGTGGTTCGACCCGGTCCAGCGCAAGCGCGTCATTGCTGCGACGGTGCTCGCCTGCCTGTATGCGGGCGGCGTGTCCTACGGGTCCTGGACCCGCGTGTGCGCGGCGGCGCGCTGCCCCAGCATTGCGCGGATCAAGCCTGGAGGCGTGGGCCAGCTCCAGACATCCAAAGTGTACGCCGCGGATGGTCGGTTGATCACGGAGCTTGGCATCGAGCTGCGCACTGTCCTGCCGCTCGACCAGATCCCCGGGCATGTGCGCCAGGCCTTCGTGGCCGTCGAAGACAAGCGCTTCTATGGCCACCACGGCATCGACTACTGGCGGATTTTCGGGGCGCTGAAGGCGAATCTCACATCGCTGCGCTACACCCAGGGCTTTTCGACGATCACGATGCAGCTCGCGCGCAACATTTTCTCCGATCACCTCGGCCGCGAGAAGAAACTCACCCGCAAGCTGCGGGAAGCCCGCGTGGCCGTCGAATTGGAGCGCAACTTCCCCAAGGACACGATCCTCGAGCTGTACCTCAATCAGATCAGCCTCGGGCCCAACGTGGCCGGGGTCGAGGCCGCGGCCCAGGTGTTCTTCGGCAAGTCGGCGCGCGACCTCAACGTCGCCGAGGCCGCGACGCTCGCGGCGCTGCCCAAGGCCCCGGGGACGTACAACCCCCGGACCCACCCCGACCGCGCGGTGCGCCGCCGCAACGTGGTGCTGAACCTGATGCGGGACCAGGGATTCCTGTCGCCCGAGGACGCCGAGTTCTGGAAAGCCTATCCGCTCGTGCTGACCACGCGGCGGACGAGCTACGGCGACGTGGCGCCGTATTTCGTGGAGTGGCTGCGGACCTCGTTCCTCGAGCCGCGCTACGGGCGCGACCTGTACGAGCGGGGCCTCCGCATCTACACGACCCTCGACCTCGACATGCAGGACGCGGCCGAACAGGCCCTGCAGTCGCAGCTCGACGAGATCGAAGCGGGCGTGTATTCCAACGGGAAGTTCGAAGGAAGGTCGTACCGCGAGTACATCGAGCAGGGCCGCGCCACGGGCGATGACCAGGGTCCGTTCTCTCCCTATTTGCAGGGAGCGCTCGTCGCGCTCGACGCCAAGACGGGCTACATCCTCGCGCTGGTAGGGGGGCGGGACTTCGTGGACTCGAAGTGGAACCGCGTCACGCAGTCGGCCCGGCCGCCCGGCTCGACGTTCAAGCCATTCGTCTACTCGGCGGCGGTGCGCGCCGGGCATCCCGTCACCGAGATGCTCGACGATTCGCCGCTGGACCCGCCGGTCATCCAGCTCGACAGCTCGCTGTGGCAGCCGAAGGACTACGACGACACGACGCTCGGCCTGATCCCCATGCGGATGTCGCTGTACCTGTCACGCAACCTCTCGACCATCAAGCTCGGCATGGCGCTGGGCGAGCAGACCGTGATCGGCGAGGCGCGGCGCTACGGGATCACGACGCCGCTGCCGCCGTATCCCTCGATTCACATCGGCGCCCGCGAAACGAAGCCTATCGAGCTGATCGCGGCCTACACCGCGTTCGCAAACCTGGGCATCCGCGTGGAGCCGATCGGCATCCAGCGGATCGAAGACCGGCAAGGCAACATCCTTTATCAGTCCACCATCAAGGGCGAGCAGGTGATGGACCCCGAGCATGCCTGGCTGATGCTGGACATGCTGCGCGACGTGATGCGCTGCCAGCCCGGCACCGGCCGGCACCGCTGCGGCACCGCCGCCGGCGCCGTGTCGGGACTGCGCGTGCCGATGGGCGGCAAGACGGGGACGACCGACGACTACACCGACGCGTGGTTCGTCGGGTTCACGCCGCAAATCGTCTCGGGCATCTGGATCGGCTACGACCTGCAGCGCCGGATCATGAACAACGCCGGCGGCGGCCGCATCGTGGCGCCGGCGTGGACGAAATTCATGCGCGACGTGTACGAGCGCCGCCCGCCGCCGCCCGACTGGTCCCGGCCGGACGCGCTCGTCACGCGCGAGGTCGACTGGTCGAACGGCTTCCTCGCGACGCCGTTCTGCCCGCTGGAGGTGCGGCGCTGGGAATGGTTCTATCCCGGCACGGAGCCTACGCAGGTCTGCCAGGTGCACTCGCCGTTCGGCGTCGGAGTCACGCCGTGAGCGTTGCGCGTGCGCTTGCGACTCGTTCCCAGGCTAAAGCCTGGGCTCGGCCGACACTGTCCTTAAGGACAGCGATTGCCGAGCCCACCCTTCAGGGTGGGAATGCGAGCCGGGATCCCTAGCGCGTGCTGCGCATCCGTGCTGGCCGGGTCCACCCCGTGACGGCGCCGCCCATCGAGGACGGCGCCGTTCTCGTGGGTGCGGCGGGCAGAATTGCGGCGGTAGGTCCGCATTCCCACGTCCCCACATCTTCCGACGTTCGCTCGCTGCATTTCCCCGACGCCATCCTCGTCCCCGGCCTCATCAACTGTCATACGCATCTCGAGCTGACGCACCTCGGCGGCAAGAACGTCGAGTCCGAATTCACCGCATGGATTCGGCGGGTGCGCGAGCTGAAGGAAGCGACCCCGCATCCCCAATTCCTCGAGTCCGCGGCATCAGGTCTCCGAGAATGCTGGAGAGCTGGTGTCACATGCGTCGCGGACACGGGATCTACCGGCGCGGTCATGCGTGCGCTGCACGATCTCGGCGGGCGGGGGATCGTGTACCAGGAAGTCTTCGGACCCGACCCCGCGAAGGTGGACGCGAGCATGGCCGAGCTCGAAGCGGCTGTCTTGCAACTTCGCCACCTTGCAACGTCGCAACTTGTGGTCGGCATTTCCCCCCACGCTCCGTATACGGTCAGCGCGCTCTTGTACGAGGCGGTCGCCGAGTACGCTCGGCGGGAGCGGTTGCCGATGGCGGTGCACATCGCCGAGTCCAGGGAGGAGACGGCGTTCGTACGCGACGGTGCGGGACCGTTCGCCGACGCGCTTCGCGCGCGGGGAATCGAGGTCGTGGCCCAGCACTGTTCGCCGGTCGCCTATCTCGTGCAACGTGGCGTCGTGCAGCGTGGAACGCTGTGCATTCACTGCGTGCAGGTGGATGAAACGGATGTCGGATTGTTGCGAGACGCCGGGGCATCAGTCGCCCATTGCCCGCGCTCCAACGCCGTCCATCGGCACGGCCGCGCACTCCTCAAGGTATTCCGCGCGGAAGGGATCTCGGTTGGGCTGGGAACGGATTCGGTCGTGAGCGTGGGCGAGCTGGACCTCTGGGCTGAGGCAGAGGCCGCTGGGCTCGCGGGAGACGAGGCATTGCGGGCCTTGACGCTCGACGGCGCGCGAGCGCTCGGGTGGGATCATGAGATCGGTGCGCTCGAAGTCGGAAAGGCCGGAGACTTGGCGGTTCTGGCCGTCCGGCCGTCCGGCGGTCCGACCGTCCGACTGACCGTGCTCGCCGGCCGCATCGTTCACGCGCTAGATTCGGCCCCATGAAGACGCAGCGCCACGCCGCCATCCTCCGCATCGTGCAGCAGGGCACGGTCGGGAGCCAGGAGCAGCTGCGCGAGCGGCTCAAGGCGGGGGGCTTCGCGGTCACGCAGGCGACGCTGTCGCGGGACATCCGCGAGCTGGGCCTCGCCAAGGTCGCCGCCCCGGACGGCGGCTCGCATTACGCCGCGACGCCCGAAGGAAACGCGGGGGTCCGGCCGCACCTGGAGCAGCTGCTGCCCAGCATGCTCGTTTCGGCGGAAGGTGTGGGCTGGGCGCTCGTGCTCAAGACCACGACCGGTGGGGCGCAGGCGCTCGGCCTCGCGCTCGACGGCGCGGGCTGGAACGAGATCATCGGCACGATCGCCGGCGACGACGCGATTCTCGTGATTACCCGCAGCGAGCGGGCCCGCCGGGCCGTGCAGGTCCGCCTCCAGGAGCTGGCCGGGCTCCCCGCTTGCCACTTCCGTAGGGCACCGTATTTTTATGCATAGCGATGCATAAACCTACAGGAGTGAAAATGGGTCCGCGCGTGGTGCTCGCCTACTCGGGCGGGCTCGATACTTCGGCAATCGTCCCTTGGCTGCGTGAGACCTACGGCGCGCGCGTCGTGTGCTTCGCCGCGGATGTGGGGCAGGGCGCCGGCGAGCTGCACGGCCTGGTCGAGAAAGCGAAACGCTCCGGCGCCGACGACTGCGTCATCGAAGACCTGCGCGAAGAGTTCGTGCGGGACTTCGTGTTCCCCACGCTCCGCGCCGGCGCCGTCTATGCCCGCACCTACCTCCTCGGCACCTCGATGGCCCGCCCGCTCACCGCGGCGCACCAGGTCGCGCTGGCGCAGCGCATCGGCGCGGAAGCGCTGGCGCACGGCTGCACCGGGAAGGGCAACGACCAGGTCCGCTTCGAGCTGACATACGCCGCCCTCGCGCCCGACCTCCACGTCATCGCGCCGTGGCGCGAATGGAAATTCCAGGGACGTGAAGATCTGATCGCCTACGTCCACGCCAAGGGCGTACCGGTCCAGGCGACCGCCGAAAAGCCGTACTCCACCGACCGCAACCTCTGGCACTGCTCCCACGAGGGCGGGATCCTCGAGGATCCGTCGCAGGAAGCCCCCGAGCACATCTTCGTGATGACCAAGAATCCACTCGAGGCGCCCGACGAGCCCGTCGTCGTGACGATCGGCTTCGAGGAAGGGACGCCCGTCAGCGTGGACGCCGTGCCGCTCGGTCCCGTCGAGCTGCTCGAGACGCTGAACGACGTCGCCGGAGAGCACGGCGTCGGCCGCGCGGACGTCGTGGAGGACCGCCTCGTCGGCATGAAGTCGCGCGGCG
>Ga0184633_10000730_pt1 | contig 12631 bp, 10 predicted proteins | sample PLM31_170_b1_FD_133156 | JGI IMG/M metagenome (GOLD analysis project Ga0184633, IMG submission 133156) | Groundwater sediment microbial communities from an aquifer in East River, Colorado, USA - PLM3-1_170_b1 | ecosystem: Environmental > Terrestrial > Soil > Riparian zone | place: USA: East...
CCGGAGAACAGCACGGCGCCGACGCGTTCGTGCTCGAGCGCGGCCAGCACGACACCGACCTCGTTGAGACGGCTCGGGATCGTGCGTTCAGCGTGGGCGCTCACACCGGGCACCTCGCCGAACGTGAACGCCACGACGCGCCAGCCCTGGCGCCGCGCCTCGCCCGCCATGCGCGCCGGTAGCACGCCGGCGCCGCAGATCAGGCCGAGTGATCGCTCCACGGAAGGTTGTTCGAGTACGCCGCCTCGCAGCGGCCGTCCCGGATCATTCGCTCGATCTCGAGGGCCATGGCAAGCGATCGCAAATCCTCGGTCTCGGCCAGGACGACTCTCTCGCCAGCACGCGCGCGTCGAACGGTCCGGACCAGATGGAGGATCTCGAGCTTGAGCGGGTTGTCTTTGTGCACCTGCACGTGCTCGACGAAGGAGGCTCGCCGGTAGCGGATCGACTCCCGGTTGAGTGTGTACTCCTGCGCAGCCCGGCGATGGATCCGAATGTCCTGCTCCGCGTAGTCCAGGACGACGTAGGCGTCCGGCTGCGTGATGGCGAGGGTCCGGATCTTTTCCTCGGTGGCCCGGCTGGCGGTGATGAGCGCGATCGTCCCGGACTCGAAACCGATCTGGACGTTGGCGATGTCGGTCACGGCGGAGAGCACTGAGGATCCCATCGCGGTAAGCCGCCGGGGCGGCGAGTCCACGAGCCCGAGGACGATGTCGAGGTCGTGGATCATGAGATCCATCACGACGCTGTCCTTCTGCACGCGGGGCGTGAAGGGGCCGAGGCGCCGCGACTCGATGAGGATCGGGCGATCCACGATCTTCTTCAGCTCCTGGACCGCGCCGTTGAAGCGCTCGACGTGGCCGACATGCAGCACGGCACCGCTGCGCCGGGCGATGGCGAAGAGCTCGCGCGCCTCCTCGAGCGTGGGGGTGATCGGCTTCTCGACGAGGACACCCACGCCGGCCTCCAGGAGCTCCGCGGCGACCTGGAAGTGCTGCTCGGTCGGCACGGCAACGCTGGCGAGGTCGACCACCCCGATCAGATCGCGATGGTCGACGAGCGGGCGGGTGTCGTAGTACGCCGCCACGTGGGCGGCCCGCTCCCGGTCGGAGTCGACGACGGCCGCCAGCTCGATGTCCCACAGCTCGGCGTAGGCGAGCAGGTGGTACTGCCCCATGTGTCCTGCGCCCACAACACCCGCGCGCAGCCTCCGGTCGTCCGAGCCCATTTACACCGGCTCGCTTTCCGGACGCGGGACCAGGCTCTCCCCGCCGCCGAGCGCGGAGCGCCCTGGCTGCGCGGCACCGCAGATCCCGCGTCGGGTACCGGCGATGAAGTCGAGCAGGCCGATCACGGGCGCCGCTGCCGGCAGCTCCTGACGGATCCGCTCGACGGCCCGCTGTGGCGAGAGCCCGCTCCGGTAAAGCAGCCGATACGCGTCCTGCAAGAGGCGGCGATCGGCGGCGGCGATGCCGGCACGCCTCAACCCGACGACGTTGATCCCGTGGGCGGCGGCCGGGTTTCCCTCCGCCAGCATGTAGGGAGGCACGTCGGCATTGACCTTCGAGTAGCCTCCCACGTACGCGTGCGCGCCGATGCGCGTGAACGGCACGATGCCGACGAACCCGCCGATCGTGGCCCGCTCGCCGATCTCACAGTGTCCGGTGATTCCGGCGCCGTTGATGATGATGGCGCCGTCGCCGATCCGACAGTCGTGGGCCACGTGGCTCATGACCATGAGGAGGCATCCCTTGCCGATCTCGGTCCACCCTCCGGCGCTGGTCGCACGGTGGATCGTCACGTACTCTCGGATCGTGGTGTCGGCGCCGATCCGGACGCCGGACGGGGTGTCGTCACGATACTTGAGGTCCTGGGGCCGTCCGCCCAGCAACGACCCGTGGCCCACCTTCGCGCGCTCGCCGATCTCGACGCGACCCTCGAACACGCAGTGGTGTCCGATCTCGGCGTTGGCGCCGATGGTCACCTCGGGGCCGACGACGGAAAACGCGCCGATCCGGACGCCCGCGCCGAGCGTCGCTTTCGGATCCACCACGGCTGTCGGATGCACGCCCTCAGGCATCGCCAAGGCGCCCTCCCGGCGCGCGCGTCTCGGGCGCCACGATCGCGAGGCGGCCCTGGAGCCGTTCGAGCTCACCGAGCGTGAACCCGGCGGGCGTGTCCATCAGGGCGACTTCTTCGGGGCCTGCTGGTCGTACGCACGAATGACCTCGTCGGTCAGATCGGCGTCCGGCGAGGCATAGAGGACCGAGGCGCCTCGCTTCTCCACGACGAGGTAGTACCCGCGCTCCTTGCCGACCCGCTCGATGACTCCCGACAGCTCCTGCAGGACCCGCTGGAGCAGGGCCTGCTCCTTCTTCTCGAGCTCCTTCTGGAAATCGTCCATCTGCCGCGCGGCGTCACGGCGCTTGCGCTCGAACTGCTCCTGCCGCTCACGCCGAGCGTCGGGTGTCATCAGCGACCCCTTCTTCTCGAGCTCGTCGCGCAGCTTCTCGAGTTCCTGGCGCTTACCTTCCATCTCGCGCTGCATCACTGACTTCTCGCGCTCGAGCTGCTCGCGAGCCGCCACGCCCGCCGAGGACCGGGCCAGTACACGCTGCACGTCGATATACGCGATCCGGATCGCCGACCCGGAGGCGGGTGCCGGTGGCGCGGTCGGCCCCGGCGCCTGGGCGCCGACCGGGGACACGGCCACACCGAGGAGCACGGTCACCACGATGAGTGCGCCACTCCATGCCTTCATCCAACCCTCCTAGAACGGCGAGCCGACAGAGAAGTGAAACGCCCCGATCGCCTCACCCGCTCGCCGGTCAAGATTGAAACCGTAGTCCACGCGGATCGGGCCGAACGGCGACTGCCATCGTATACCTCCGCCCGCCGCCTTGCGAAGATCCGTGGGATCGAATGGGGTGCTGAATCCGTAGACGTTGCCGATGTCGAAGAAGCCCGCCAGCCGGAAGGCAAAAGGCAAGGGGACGAGGTACTCGACGTTGCCGAGTATTTCGCTCGTTCCGCCGGTCTTGAACCCGGTCTCGTCCACGGGCGAGAGGCCGTGGAATTTGAAGCTGCGGACCGAGTTCGGACCGCCGAGGAAGAAGCGCTCGAAGAGCGGCAGCGGTTCGTCCAACCAGCCGAATCCGTACCCTCCCTCCGCCCGCATCGCAATGATGTGGCCGAACCAGATCGGCTTGAAGTAGGTCTGAAGCGCCGTCGCCTTGACGAACCTCGAGTCGCCGCCAAGCCCGGCGAAGTCCAGGCTGAGCACCGTCTGCATGCCCTTCGTCGGTGCGGCGATCACATCGCGGCTGTCGCGGGTCAGTGACCCTCCGACCGCGGAGGTCAGCGTGATGCCCTCCTGCTCCCTGAACGCGGGCGACGCGAATTCATCGATGTTTCTGATGTCGTCGCGCGACACCCGGTATCCGAGGTGCCAACGCCAGTACTCCGCGAAGGGGTGACTCAGGCGCAGATTCACGCCGGTGGTGTCGTACGTGTAATCGGTGTAATCCCGGATGCTCTTGAAGATGTCGAACCCCGCCGAGAGCGGGCGGTCGAAGAGCCAGGGTTCGGTGAAGCCGATGGTGCCCTGCTGCGTCCTGGCCCCGGCGCGGATTCGGACCGCGACCTCCCAGCCCCGGCCGAGGAAGTTGCGCTGAGCGAGATCGATCGTGCCGACCAGCGAGTCGACCGATGAATAGCCGCCGCCGAGGCTGAAGAGCCCCGTGGCTCGCTCGACCACGTCGACGTTCACGACGATCTTGGTCTTGTCCGCGCCGGGCTGCGTCGTGACCGCCACGCTCTCGAAGAAGCCCAGATTGACGAGCTTCTGCCGGGCCCGCTCCCTTTTCTGCAGCGTGTAGAGGTCCCCTTCGCGCAGCGGGAGCTCGCGGCGCAGGATCTTGTCCTCGCTCCGCACGTTGCCGCTGATATTGATCCGCTCGACGTACACCTCCGGCCCTTCCGAAACTTCGAAGGTCACGTTGATCTGGTTGGTCCCAGCCAGCTGATCGCGCCTCGGATTCACGTCGGCCGAGGCGCGGCCGATCGCGCTGTAGAGATTCAGAATCCCCTGGACACTGTCGCGGACCTTCCCCACCGAAAAGACGTCGCCGGCCTTGAACCTGATCTGCCGGACGATCTCGCGCTCCGGTAGGAGCGTCACGCCCGTGATCTGCACCGTCCCGACCGTGAACTGGGGACCCTCCACGACGACGATCGTGATCGTCACGCGCGCCCGCTCGCGATCGATTGCGGTGTCGGTCGATTCCACCCGAGCCTGGATGTAGCCGTTGTCGTTGTACACGGCGATGATACGGTCGACGTCCGTGTCGAGGCGCTGGCGCTGCACCTTGCCGCGCAGGATGAAGTACTGCCGTTCCTTCGTCTCCATCGCGTCTTTAAGCTGGGCGTCCGTCAGTCCCTTGTTCCCGCGGAACACGATCGTGTCGATGGTCATCTGGCGCCCCTCGACGATGCTGAAGACCAGGCGCACATCACCGTCGCTGAACTTCTCGACGTTCGGGGTGATCTGAACCTCGAAGTATCCCTCGTCCTCGTAGTAGTCGCGGAGCTTCTCCACGGCGCGCTGTACGTCGACGGGGTTGTAGACGCTACCCAGTTTGATGTCGATCTTCTCCTGCAGCGTCTCCCGGTCGGCCTTCTTGTGACCGACGAAGTCGACGTCGCGCACGAACGGACGCTCGGTCACCACGAACACGACCTTCACCCCGCCCTCGAAGTCTTCGACTCGCAGTTGGACGTCGTCGAAGAACCCGAGGCCGAAGATGGCGCGGATGTCCTCGGAGAGGAGGGAAGGGTTGAACGTCGAGCCGACGGTGCTCTTGACGCGGCCGAGGATCACGGCGTCGTGGACTCGCCGGCTGCCCTCGACATGGATGTCCTTGATGACGATGGGGGGGGCCTGGGCCGGTTGCGCACGCGCCGTCGCGGCGAGGAGAAGGCTCGCCGCGAAGACGACGACAATGGTGAGACGCACTCGTCCCGCTGTTGTCACCGGCCTCTCAGGCGTGTGGGGACGGCGTGCTAGTGCTCTGCAAGCTCGAGGGGCGCGTCGGCGGCCTGCGCTTCGCGGAACGTGAAGCCCGCCCCGTCGACGTCCACCTCGATGCGAGCACTCTCCGCGACCTGGCCTCGGACGATCGCCTCGGCCAGAGGATCCTCGATGTGCTTCTGGATCGTGCGCCGCAGCTGCCGCGCGCCGTACGTCTGGTCGTACCCCTTCTCCACCAGCGCCGCTTCGGCCGCCGGTGTCAGCACGAGCTCGATGCCCTTCTCGGTGAGCTGCTTGTTGATCCGACCGATCATCAAGCGAATGATCTCTCTGATGTGGTCGAGGGACAGAGCGTGGAAGACGATGATGTCGTCGATGCGGTTGAGGAACTCCGGCCGGAACGCCCGCTTCATCTCCTCGAGAACACGCTCCTTCATCTTGTCGTAGGACGACTCGTCGCTTTCCTGGAGGAACCCAGGGGTGACGCGCTTGCCGATCAGGCTCGTGCCGAGATTCGAGGTCATGATCAGGATCGTGTTCTTGAAATCCACGACGTGACCGAGCGAGTCGCTGAGCCGTCCATCGTCCAGCACCTGGAGCATCATGTTGAAGACGTCCGGGTGCGCCTTCTCGATCTCGTCGAACAGCACGACAGAGTACGGTCGCCGTCGCACTTTCTCGGTGAGGAACCCGCCCTCTTCGTAGCCGACGTAGCCGGGCGGCGCGCCAAGGAGGCGCGAGACCGAAAACTTCTCCATGTACTCCGACATGTCCACGCGGATCAGCGCATTCTCGTCGCCGAACAGGTACTCGGCGAGGGCCCGGGCGAGCTCGGTCTTGCCCACGCCGGTCGGCCCCAGGAACACGAACGATCCCACCGGGCGCTTCGCGTCCTTCAGTCCGGCGCGGGACCGGCGGATCGCGCGCGCGACGGCCGCGACGGCGTCGTTCTGGCCGACGATCCGCCCGTGCAGCGCCTCTTCCATCCGGGCGAGCTTTTCGGACTCCTTCTCCTCGAGCTTTCGAAGCGGGATCCCGGTCCAGCGGGAGACGATGAACTCGATGTCTTCCTCTTCGACCGACTGGGTGCCCTTGCCCTTGTTCTTCTCCCACTCGCGCTTCAACTCCTCGTCACGGTGGCGGAGCACCTTTTCCTTCTCGCGGAGCGACGCCGCCTTCTCGAACTCCTGCGCCTCGAGATACATGTCCTTCTCGCGGATCACCCGCTCGAGCTCTTTCTCGATCTCTTTGAGCTCGGGCGGCGGTGTGAGCGCCATCAGGCGCGTCCGCGACGACGCTTCGTCGATCACGTCGATGGCCTTGTCGGGAAGCTGGCGGTCGGTGATGTACCGGTCGGCGAGGTGCACCGCCGCGGAGATCGCCTGCTCGCTGATCTTGACCCGGTGGTGGGCCTCGTACTTGTGCCGCAGGCCCCGGATGATCTCGATCGCCTCCGGCACCGTCGGCGCCTTGACGATGACCGGCTGGAAGCGCCGCTCGAGGGCCCCGTCCTTCTCGATGTACTTCCGGTACTCGTCGAGCGTCGTCGCCCCGATTGTTTGGATCTCGCCGCGCGAGAGGGCGGGCTTGAGCATGTTCGAGGCGTCTATTGCGCCCTCGGCCGCGCCGGCGCCGATGAGCGTGTGGAGTTCATCCAAGAAGAGGACGACGTTCTCCGACTGGCGGATCTCCTTCATGACCGCCTTCAGCCGCTCCTCGAACTGCCCGCGGTACTTCGTCCCCGCGACCAGCGCGCCGAGGTCGAGTTGGAGCAGCCGCTTGTTCACCAGCACGTCGGGTACGTCGTGGCTGACGATCTTCTGGGCGAGCCCTTCGACGATCGCGGTCTTGCCCACCCCGGGCTCTCCGATCAGCACCGGGTTGTTCTTCGTGCGGCGAGCCAGAATCTGGATGACGCGCTCGATCTCTTGCTCACGGCCGATGACCGGATCGAGCTTGCTCTCCCGAGCCAGCTGAGTCAGGTCACGCGCAAACTCGTCGAGCACCGGTGTCTGGGAGCGCTTCTTTGGTCTCGGATAGTACTGGTCGCCCAGGAGCGCCAGCGTCTCTTGCCGCACCTCGTCGAGCCTGGCGCCGAGTGACTCGAGGATCTTTGCGGCGATCGACTGCCCTTCCTTCATGAGGCCAAGGAGCAGGTGCTCGGTCCCGATGTAGTTGTGACCGAGCTGGCGAGCCTCTTCGATCGAGAGCTCGAGAACCCGCTTGGCCTGCGGCGTGAACGGCACTTCCCCGAACGTGAGCGTCTTGGGGAACCCGGCGAGGGCCCGCTCGACCTCCGCTTTCACGGTCTCGAGCCGAAGCCCGAGACGCTGGAGAACTGCAGTCGCGATGCCTTCGCCGTCACGGATCAGGCCGAGGAGGACGTGTTCAGTACCGACGAAATCGTGGCGGAACCGTCCCGCCTCCTCCCGCGCTAAGATGATGACCCGTCGCGCCCGTTCCGTGAATCGTTCAAACACTGGCGTTCCCCACCCCTTCCGCAGGTCGCGGGATGCAAATTTTTCTTTCGGCGACGCCTAGTTACCGGACTGCGAGCTCAGTATAGCCCACCGCCTCTACGGTCGCTAGCCTTTTTCTCCCGGGCCGACTAACTCCGCGAAACGCTTACCCGATCGAATTCGCCTCGCCCGAAATCTCGCGCGCCCGGCCCTCGACGAGGCGATACCCCCGCTCGGCCTTTCGCGCGAGGTCAGGGTTGTGGGTCGCCACCAGAAAGGCGAGGCCCCGCTCCGCCTGAAGCCTCAGGAAAAGATCGTAGATGACCTCGCTGGTCTTAGGGTCCAGGTTGCCTGTCGGCTCGTCGGCAAGGATCACCTTGGGCCTGTTGATGAGTGCCCGGGCGATCGCCACCCGCTGCTGCTCGCCGCCCGAGAGCTCGCCGGGTCGGTGGCTCATCCGGTCACCGAGCCCAACCTCGGCGAGAGCGGCCGCCGCCAACTCTCTGACCTCCCCAAGGGGCTTCCGCTCGATCAGCGCAGGAATCATCGCGTTTTCAAGCGCGCTCATATCGCTGAGCAGGTTGTAGAACTGGAAGACGAATCCCACGTCGCGGCGCCGGTAGCGAGCCAGCCCGGCCTCGCCCCAGGCGGCGAGGTCCTCTCCCTGGAAGAGAACGCGCCCGCCCGTCGGCCTGTCGAGCCCGCCGAGCACGTGTAACAGTGTCGACTTCCCGACGCCCGAGGCGCCGATCAGGACGACGAACTCGCCGGCACCAATGGCCACGCTCGCCCCTCGAAGCACGCGGACGACTTCTGGTCCCGTCCGGTATTCCTTCTCGAGCTCCTCACCGACCAGCAGCACCACCGCCGGGTCGTTACTCATAGCGCAGGACATCGACGGGGACCAGCGACCCCGCGCGCCTGGCCGGGATGATGGTGGCCAGGAACGACAGCAGGAGCGTGGCGCCGATGATCATGAGTCCGTCGCTCACCGTGAGCTTCATGGGGAGGTGGTCGATCTGGTACACGTCGCCGGCCAGCCTGATCACCTTGTAGGTGTTCTGCGCCCAGATCACGCTGAGGCCAACGGCGGCGCCGGCCGCCGTGCCAGCAACGCCGATCGTCATGCCGACCGCGAAGAACACCATTGTGATCGACCGCGCCGAAGCGCCAACGGCCTTGAGGATGCCGATCTCCTTGCGCTTCTCGGCGACGAGCAACACGAGGTGGCCGATGATCGCGAACGCCGCGACCAGCACGATGATTGTCACCACGACGAAGAGGGCGAGCTTTTCGAGCTGGAGCGCGGCAAAGAGGCTCCGATTCATCTCCATCCAGTCGCGCACCCAGTAGCGGAAGCCCAGCTCGGCGGCCACCACCCGGCCGACGCGCTTGGCGTCGAACGGATCCGCGAGCTTGACCTCGATCCCGGTGACGCCGGCGATCCCCGCGAACTCCTTGGCCACGGGCAGGCTCAGGTAGGCGATCGAGGAATCGTATTCGTGCATGCCGATCTCGATCGTGCCAGCCACCGTGTAGCGCCGCATCTTGGGGACCATGCCGACAGCCGTCACGGCGCCCTCCGGCGAGATCACCGTCACGGGGTCGCCCGGGAACACGCCGAGATTCCGCGCCAGCTCGCGGCCCAGCAGGATCGCGAGCTCGCCGTCGGCGAGCGGCTCGAGCGCACCCTGCCGGAGCTGCGACCGAACGTCCTCCCGGACCGCCGGAGTCGTCAGGTCCACGCCCCGGATCAGACCGCCGCGCGCCCCACCGCCGGACGTGGTGAAGAGCGCCTGCTGATGCACGAAGGGAGTGGCCGAGTGCACGCCCCGAATCGCTTTCACGCGGCCGGCGATGCGGTCCGCGTCGTCGAGCCCTTGCGCCCCGCTCTGGAAGATCAGCAGATGCGGGCTTCCGGCAATGATCCGATCGCGGATCCCGTCCTGGAAGCCAGTCATCACCGCGAGCACCACGATGAGCGCGGCGACCCCGAGGAACACCCCACCCAGGCCGATCCAGACGAAGAGCGAGAGGTTCGTCCGCTGCCCGCGCGATCTGAGATACCGGAAGCCCAGCAGAAGCTCGAATGGCAGCCCCCGTCTCCTGAGCCCCATCAGCTTCCCTCGCCCTCGCCAGCGCCGGCCGCGCGACCGCCTTCCGGTCGCAGGAGCGGGAACAGGATCACCTCGCGGATCGACGGCTGGTTCGCGAACATCATGAGCAGCCGGTCGATGCCGATGCCCTCGCCCGAGGCGGGCGGCATACCGTACTCGAGCGCCCGGACGTAGTCCTCGTCGAGCCAGTGGGCCTCGTCGTCCCCCCGCGCCTGCAGGTCCGCCTGCTCGCGGAAGCGCGCGAGCTGGTCGACCGGGTCGTTCAGCTCGCTGTAGGCGTTCGCCATCTCGTGCTGCGCGACGAACAGCTCGAACCGATCGACGAGCAGTGGGTTGTCCCGCTTGCGCTTGGCGAGCGGGGAGAGCTCGGTCGGGAAGTCGACGACGAACGTCGGCTGGACCAACGTCGGCTCAACCAGGGTCTCGAACGCTTCCTTCCAGAGTTTCGCCGCGGGTCCCTCGTCGCGAACGATGCCGTGCGCGGCCGCCGCCCGCGCGACAGCTGCGACGTCCGTCTCGGGCGTCACGCGGAGCCCGAGGGCCTCGGACAGGCCGTCGAAGAACGCTAGCCGCCGCCAGGGCGGCTTGAGGTCGAGCGGGTGCTCGCCCCACGTGAGGGTCAGGGAGCCCCGCAGCGAGTGGGCGAGGTCGACGAAGAGCGCTTCCGTCAGCTCCATCAGATCCGTGTAGTCGGCGTACGCCTGATAGAACTCGAGCATCGTGAACTCGGGGTTGTGCAGCGTCGAGGTCCCCTCGTTCCGGAAGTTCCGGTTGATCTCGTAGACGCGCTCGAAGCCACCGACGAGGAGCCGCTTCAGGTAGAGCTCGGGGGCGATGCGCAGATAGAGATCCATGCCGAGCGCGTTGTGGTGGGTCTTGAACGGGCGCGCGATCGCGCCGCCGGGAATCGGCTGCATCATCGGCGTCTCGACCTCGAGGAAGCCGCGCGCGTCGAGGAACGCCCGCATGGCCCGGATGAGTCGCGCGCGCATCAGGAAAATCTCGCGCGCCTCGGTGTTGACGATCAGGTCCACGTACCGCTGCCGGTAACGCGTCTCGACGTCCTTCAGGCCGTGCCACTTCTCGGGGAGAGGCCGCAGCGACTTGGCGAGGAAGCTGATGGTCTTCACGGCGACCGTCAACTCCCCTGTCCGCGTCCGGAACATCTCTCCCGTCACGCCGATGAAGTCGCCCGCGTCGAGCTCGACAAAGCGCGCGTACTCGTCGCCGAGCCCGTCGGCGCGCGCGTAGAGCTGGATCCGTCCCGTCTGGTCCATGAGATGCGCGAAGCACGTCTTGCCGTGATGGCGCATCGTCACGACGCGACCCGCGAGGCTCACGGGCGCGAAGCCTTTCAGCTCCTCCTCGCTCGCGCTGCCGAGCCGCTCGGCGAGGCCGCGAGCCCAGTGAGTCACGGGATACCGGCCGCCGAACGGATCGATCCCGCTCCGGCGCAGGGCCTCGAGCTTTTCACGACGTTGCCGGATCAGCTCGTTGTCGTCGTGATTCACGCTTCGCGGCCCCGCGCCCAGAGCAGGTATGCCTTGATCAGAGCGTCCACGTCGCCGTCCATGACGGCGTCGACGTTACCGACCTCGAGCCCGGTCCGATGATCCTTGATCAGCTGGTAGGGATGGAACGTGTACGAGCGGATCTGGCTGCCAAAGGCGATCTCCTTCTTCTGACCCGTCAGCTCGGCCAGCTCTTCGCGCTGCTTCTTTTCGGCCAGCTCGTACAGCCTCGCCTTGAGAATGCGCATCGCGGTGTCGCGGTTCCTGAGCTGCGAGCGCTCGTTCTGGCACTGGACGACGAGTCCGCTCGGCAGGTGCGTGATGCGCACGGCCGAGTCAGCGGTGTTGACCCCCTGCCCGCCCGGCCCCGACGCGCGGAACACGTCCACCCGGAGGTCGTCCTCCCGCACGTTGACCTCGACATCGTCGACCTCGGGGACCACCGCCACCGAGGCAAAGCTCGTCTGCCGACGGCGCGAAGCGTCGAACGGAGAGATCCGCACCAGACGGTGCACGCCCGTCTCGCCGCGGAGGTAGCCGAACGCGTACTCGCCGGACACCTCGACCGTCGCGGACTTGATGCCGGCCTCGTCACCCGGGAGCAGATCGACGACCTCCGCCTTCAAGCCCGCGCGCTCACACCATCTGAGATACATCCGGAGCAGCATCTGCGCCCAATCCTGCGACTCGGTGCCCCCCGCTCCAGGATGGATCGACACGATCGCGGCCTTCGTGTCGTGGGACCCCGAGAGCATGATCTTCATCTCGAACTCGTCGAGGTCCTTCCGGAGGCCTGCCACGCCGTCGGCGATCTCGGCGTCGAGGCTCCCGTCGGTCGCCTCTTCGGCCAGCTCGAGGAGCACCGTGAGATCCTCGGCCTTGGCGGCGAGCTCCTTCACCCGTGTGACGAGCCGCGACAGCTCGGTCCGCTCGCGGATGACCTCCTGCGCGCGACGGTTGTCCTCCCAGAAGGACGGTTGCGCCATCTCGGTGTCGAGCGTCGTGAGCCGCTGCTCTTTGACGGGGACGTCAAAGATGCCCCCGGAGCTCGGTCAGGCGACCCGTCAGCTCGGCCACATCACGCTTGGAATCACCCAGCATCAGGCGGCTCGTTGCCGCGCGCGCGCGGCCAGTGACGCGCCCGACACGCCGAGCGCCAGATAGGCGAGCCAGTCACCGAAGCGGGAGTAGACGGTCTCTCCGGCGCGCAGAGGCACGCGCTCGGTGAGCGTCGTGCGCTCGTAGAGCGACACGCGCCGCACGATCTGTCCGGTCGGCGCGATGAACGCCGACACCCCGGTGTTCGCCGCGCGCACCACCGAGACGCGGTGCTCGACCGCGCGGAACGGGTACATGGCAAGATGCTGCCACGGGCCGCTCGTACGGCCGAACCAAGCGTCGTTCGTCATGTTTACGATCAGGCGCGCCCCACCTCTCACGAATTCACGGACGAGCTCGGGGAAAATCCCCTCGTAACAGATTACGACGGCGAACGGGGCTGGCGGGCCCGGGAAG
>Ga0184633_10000731_pt1 | contig 12630 bp, 16 predicted proteins | sample PLM31_170_b1_FD_133156 | JGI IMG/M metagenome (GOLD analysis project Ga0184633, IMG submission 133156) | Groundwater sediment microbial communities from an aquifer in East River, Colorado, USA - PLM3-1_170_b1 | ecosystem: Environmental > Terrestrial > Soil > Riparian zone | place: USA: East...
GGCGACCCCGGCAGGGGCGACGATTTCGGCGAGTACCCCCGCGGGCCAGGTGTCGCTCACCCTCCGCCGACAGGAAACGGCGGCCTCCGGCAGTGGGGTGCTGGCCACGCTGGTGTTCCAGGCAAAGACTCAGGGCGACCATCCGGTCACCATCCAGCAAGCCTCGGTGTCCGGAACCGGGGGCAAGACCATCTCGGTCACCACCGAGCGCACGCTGGTGCATGTCCGATGACGAAGAAGGTTAAGGCTGAGGTTGAGGTCGAGGTCTGCACCTGAACCTGAGCCTCAGCCTATGAGGTCCAACGTGACCGAAAGAGGCGTGACGTTGCTGGAACTCATGGTGACCGTGACCATTCTCCTCATCCTCGCGTCGGTGGCTATGCCGCTGTCCAAGTACACCAGTAAACGCACCCAGGAGCTGGAGCTCCGCGAGAAGCTGCGGCAGATGCGCACCGCCATTGACGAGTTCCGACGGGATTGGTCTCGGGACGGAGAAATCCTCACCGGCCCGCTGTGCGTGAAAAACAAAACGACGTGCAAAGAGCACACCGGGGTGACCGGCTATCCCAAGACGCTCCAAACCTTACTCGGGGTCGAATTGACCGGCGCGGAGGCCACCATCCGAGAGGCCAAGCCGGTCAGACGCTATTTGCGGCGCATCCCGCTCGATCCAATGACGGCGACGGACGAATGGGGGCTCCGCTGTTATCAAGATCCGCCCGACACCCAGGATTGGTGCAGGGAGGACGTGTTCGACGTATACTCCAAGAGCCCTGACCAGGCCGTGGACAACTCGAAGTATCGGGATTGGTAGAAACGCGGGCGATGGGCTATAGGCAAGAGACCGTGAAAGGACTTGGCACACAAGAACGAGGCTGGCATGGGAGCGTCGGGCGACGGTCCAGGGTCGGCTCCGTTTTTCACAGTTGCTTTGGTACCCATCGCCTATTGCCTATGGCCCATAGCCTGAAGCGAAGCGATCGCGGCTTCACGATTCTGGAGTTGATGATCGTGGTCAGCATCGCGGGCATTCTCGTCATGCTGGCCGAACCCTCGTTCGTCGGAGCAGTCGTCAAAGCGAGGGAGGCGGTGCTGAAGCAGGACCTGTTCACGATGCGGGATGTGATTGACCAATATAAAGCCGACCGCGGGAAATACCCACCCACCCTGGTCGAGCTGAAAGAAGCGGGCTACCTCAAGCGCGTTCCGGTGGATCCCTTCACGAAGTCCGAGACGAGCTGGCAGGAAATCCCGGATCAGGCGGACGGCGGCGTGTTCGATGTGCACAGCGGCAGCGACCTGGTGTCACCGCTGGATGGCACGCCGTACAACCAGTGGTGAATCCGGCCGGCACTGATGCTTAAATCGTGAGGCGGAAGTCGTAAGGGATGCGGCTGACGAGCTTAGCAGCGGGGCGAGGAGAGAGTGACGGGTAAGCTTGCGCTTGCGGGAGGATACTAGGAATCAGGGTCTTGTGGATGGGATCAACCCCCAACCCAAGGTTTTCCAGAGTGGTCGCTCCCACGAGAACCAGATCACTGGGACCGCCGCAAAGAATAACAGCAGGAGTCAAGTTATCCTGAATAACAATTTCGGCGAGGGCGACCGGTCTGCTTGTCACTGGGCCGCTAGCGTACTGAACCTGTCTGGTGCCAAAGGGGCGAACACCGATTTGGTACAACAACGGTTGGGGCACTTGGGTGAAATGCGCCCCGGTGTCAACCAATCCTTCGAGTTGGAGAGCGCGTTCTGGAGTGGACGGATTTCGAATGGTGAATTTCACGTGAAATGTTCCCATGTCCGACACATTCTAGTCGCAGCCCCGCGGTGCGTCAATGTTTCTGTCTCCCTGATGCACATTGAAGCAAGTCGCTTCGGCTTGAGGCAGGCATGAGGATCGGGACGAGTGTACGACAGAACTGGCTGAGCCGGCCCAAAAGCCGGGTCTTATTCCTCATCGTCGGGTTCGCTCTTCTGTCGGCAAGCTGCGCGAGCGACCGGGCAGAGTTACAGGTTCTGGAATTGGACGCCGCCCGGCGCCAAGCGGCTTCTGCGATCCGGGAAGCCAACGCAGAGGCGGCGACGCTCCGGAATGAAATGGCCGCCACGCGCATTGCGGCGGCGAAGAAGGAGGCGGAGCTTCAGGAGTTGCGGCGTCAAGTGGCGGATCTTCGTCAGGCCCAGGCGGAGCAACACCGGGCGAGCGACGCCAAGCAAACGGAGCTGACGACGCTGCGAACCGAACGCGACCAACTCCTTCAGGCCAAGGCCGAGATCCAGGCCCAGCTCGCAGAATTGCCGCAACTGCGGCAGGCTGCGGCAGAGGCAAGGGCGGCGGAGACGAGCGTGCAGGCACGGTTGAAACAGTTGGAATCGGCGCTGACTGTGTTGACGGCGGAGCTGGAACAAGTGAAACAGGACCTGACGCGTATCCGGAATGAATCCGACGCAAAATCCCGAAAGTCCGCAAGAGCGGGGAAGACGCCTCGGAGCCCATAGCGCCTCGCCTCTAGCCATAGCCAGGGGTATTCATGCCACAGTTTCGGTACAGGGCCGCGCGACCGGACGGCACGCTGGTCGAGGACCGCGTGGAGGGTGAGAGCGAACTGGCCGTTCGCACGCATCTGGAAGGACAGGGTCTGCTCATTTTCAACCTGGATGGCCCTCGTCCCGGCATCTGGGTCTTTGGAAAACGAACGCTGGGCGGCCGTCCGTCGCTCCGTGAATTTCTGGTGTTCAACCAGGAGTTCCTGGCGTTGGTGAAGTCCGGGCTTCCCATTCTCAAAACATTTGATCTGCTTGCCGAGCGAGCGGTTCACCCCGGCTTTCAAACCGCCCTGCATGGCGTGCGGACCGAGATTCACGGCGGCGCGTCGATTTCGGAGGCGATGGCGCGCTACCCTGCCCACTTCTCGGACCTCTACCGGGCCTCGCTCCGTTCGGGCGAGCAGACCGGGAACCTGGCGGATGTCCTCAAGCGCTATATCGCATACGTGAAGCTGGTCATCGGCGTGCGGGAAAAGGTGGTCAAGGCGCTCGCTTATCCCTCATTCCTGATTGTGGTGGGCGTCGCGGTGGTGGCGTTCCTGTTGATCTATGTGATGCCGACCTTCGCCGAAATCTATGGGCAAAGCAACAAGGACCTGCCGCTTGCGACCAAGTTGCTGTTGCAGGCCGTTGAAAGTGTCCGGCGCTGGCTCCCGTGGTTAATCGCCGGGACTGTCGGCTTCGCGGCCGTGAGCTATCAATGGGCGCGGACGCCGGGAGGCCGAGAGCAACTCGACCGGCTCAGCTTGCGCATGCCGATTGTCGGAGGTGTCCTGCTCAAAAGCCAGATCATCCGTTTGGCACGGACATTGTCCACCGTGTTAGCCGGTGGCATCCCGCTGATCACTGCGCTGCAGATTACCAGTGGGGCCATCACGAACCGGGTGATCTCGCGGGCGCTGGCTAACGCGACCGACCGCGTCAGAGAAGGCGCAGGACTGGCCGCCTCGCTGAAGCAGGAAGGCTTTTTGCCGCAAATGACCCTGGAGATGATCGAAGTCGGCGAGACGATCGGTGGTCTGGAGACGATGTTGCAGGACGTGGCCGAATTCCACGAGGGTGAACTCGATCTCCGGTTAAGTCAGCTCACCACCTGGATCGAGCCGGTGCTGCTGTTACTGATGGGTATCATCGTGGGCGGCATCGTGATCATTATGTATCTGCCGGTCTTTCAAATCGCGGGGACAGTCTAGGAATGGGGGTAATAGGGGTAAAGGGATAGCGGGATACTGGCCAGGAACCGCTAGGGTCCGTCGGGTCTCTTACCTCGGTGACTCCGTCATTGAATCGAACCGACTGACGGACTAAACGGACCAAACGGACTCAACGTAGAGACAGGAGAAGAGCATGGCGACGCCGGTCAAGCGCGCAGCATTGGATGAGATCTTGGTCAGACGCGGGCTCCTCTCGCCGGATCAAGCGGAGAAATTCCGCAGCCAGGCGAACGGCGCAGACCGATCCTTGCGGGCCGTGCTGGTGGAAGACGGCATTGTCCCGGACGCGGTCCTCGCCGAGATCCTGGCTGAGCAATACGGATTGCGGTACGACCCGCTGAAAGACTTCCGCGTTGACCAGGAGTTTTTCAAAACGATCCCGGTGGAGTTGATGCACCGGTACCTGTTTGTCCCTCTCGACGAGAACGACGACGTGCTGACGATCGCCGTGACCGACCCCCAAGACTTGCGCGTCCTCGACGAGCTCGAACTGCTGATCGGCCGGGAGTTCAGGTTGGTCGTCTCGACCCGCGCGGCGATCTTGGAAGCCTTGAGGCAGAGCGAGGGCAACAGCCAGGTCATTACGCGCATCCAAGAGGAGTACCGGCCGGTCCTGATTCGCGAGGACGAGCAGGGCGACGAGGTGCTCTCGATTGAGAAGATCGCGAAGGACCAGAGTCCGGTCGTCAAGCTGGTGGATACCATGATTCTCAGCGCGTTGCAGAAACGCGCGAGCGACATCCACATTGAGGCGAGCGAGCGCTCCGTGGACATCAAATATCGCATTGATGGCGTGCTGTACGCGGCCATGGAGCCGCTGGACATCAAGTTTCATGCGCCGTTGATTTCCCGTTTGAAGGTGATGTCCGAGTTGGACATCGCCGAGCGTCGGATTCCCCAGGACGGTCGGTTCAAGTTACGTCTGGACCAGAAGAAAGTGGACTTCCGGGTCTCCGTGCTCCCCAGCGCATTCGGCGAGTCGGTGGTGATCCGGATCCTGGAGAAGGAAGACATCGCCTCCGGGGTTCGGCAACTCCGCCTCGACGGGCTGGGATTCAATGCCGAAGACCTCCGCCGATTTCGGAGGGCCATCACGGAACCGTACGGGATGGTCCTGGTGACTGGGCCCACCGGCAGCGGCAAGACCACGACGCTCTATGGCGCGATCAACGAGATCAACAATCAGGAGGACAAGATTATTACGATTGAAGATCCGGTGGAGTACCAGCTCAAGGGCATCGTCCAGATCCCGGTGAATGAAAAGAAGGGCCTGACTTTCGCGAGAGGCCTCCGGTCTATTTTACGTCACGACCCGGACAAGATCATGGTCGGAGAAATCCGGGACGCCGAGACCGCCCAGATCGCCATTCAATCGGCCCTGACCGGGCATCTGGTCTTTTCGACCGTGCACGCGAACAACGCCTTCGATGTGATCGGCCGCTTCGTGAACATGGGCATCGAACCGTATAACTTCGTCGCCTCGCTGAACTGCATCCTGGCGCAGCGGCTGGTCCGCGCCATTTGCCCCGCCTGTAAGATCGCCTTCGCCGTGGACCGCGCCCAGTGCGAAGAGTCCGGCCTGGAGTATGACAAGGTCAAGGATATTCCCTTTTACCACGGCAAGGGCTGTCCGGAATGCAACGGCCTCGGCTATCGAGGACGCCGCGCCATCACCGAGTTTCTGGGGCTCACCGACCGCATCAAGGAGATGATCCTCGACCGGAAGCCGTCTTCCGAGCTCCGCAAAGAGGCCATCGCCGGAGGAATGACGAGCCTGCGGGAGGCCGGCCTGGAGCAGGTGTTGCGCGGCGAGACGACCTTAAAGGAAGTCAATCGGGTCACGTTCAGTCATGGAAGAGCGGTATGACGCTGTTCCCGTTCAGACGTCCCTCCATCGGGCTGAGCATTGGCGCGCGGTCGCTGAGTCTGGTTGAGATTCGTCGGGACTGGGGCCGAGGCCGACAGGGTGTAGGATTGCGCCGCTGCAGCGAGCGTGTCTTGCCGGACGGGCTTATCCGCTTGTCCGCAAGCGCGCCGAACGTCTCCGACGTGGCGGCGCTGGCTCGTGAGATTCGCGCCTTGGTGGGAGGCCGGCGGCCCGTCTCGGTGGCGCTCACCCTGCCTGATCTGTGCACGCGGATCGCCCTGTTCGACTTCGAGGCGTTGCCCTCGAAGACCGCCGAGCGCGAGACGCTCCTGCGCTGGCGGTTTCAGAAAGACTTCAACGTGCCTGCCGCCGACCTGCGACTCAGCTACCAGGTCTTCCGAACAACTCCCCCTCGCGTGCTCGCGGTCGTAGTACGGAACAACATTATCGGACAGTACGAGCAGGCCTGCGAGGAAGCCGGGCTTTTGCCGGTGTCGGTCGGATTACCCAGCCTGCGGCTCTTCGACCTCTGTCGCCCCGCCATGCAGGCGGCACTAGCAGCCGGCGCCAATGAATGTTTCTTTCTCCATATTGCGGAAGGAAGTTTCTCGTTCTTTGCGTTTCGGGACGGATGCCCGATCTTCCTCCGGACCAAGCTGCTGCACAATGGACACAGCAGCGACCCATCGACGCTGGCCGACGAAGTGCTCGCCACACTCCAGTTCTATGGCGATAGTTATCCGCTCGCCCAGGACGGACTTCCCGGTGCGTTACGTCCCTTGTTTGTCATTGGGGCCCCGCCCTCGTGTGAGGTGCTCGATCCCGGCACCGCCGAGTTGATGCGCATCACGGTCATGCCGATGGAGTGGGATGACTTCCCGGTCTCGCGGAACGGTCAAAGCCTCACTCTCCCCGACCCATGTTCACTGTCCGGACTTCCGGCCCTGGCCGGCGTACTGGAGGGTTGACGCCGCCATGAGAAAACTGTGGGAGCTGGGTGGCGGGAAACAGGAGCCCACTACTCCTCCCGCATACCTTCCTCGCCTGCATGTGCCCCTGACCGCGATCGGCTTCAGCCTGGTGCGCGTAGTGCAATGGGTGCTGACTCTCGTCATTGCAGCGTCAGTGACCGTGGCCGCTTGGTTCGGGTGGGACAGCTGGATGATCGCGGAGCAAGCCGGACAGTACGAGCGCGCGGCGGAACGGGTCCAGGACATGAATCGACAATTCGCAAACCAAGCGACGTTGGCCGGGATCAATCTGTCCGAGGAGCGTGCCAAGGCGCTGGGCCAGAAAGTGGCGTTTACGAATCGGCTGATCGAACAGCGGACCTTCTCATGGACGCGGTTCTTGAGCGATCTTGAAGACGCGGTCCCGCCACGCATCTCGATCAGCTCGGTGGCGCTCAACTTCAAAGACGCCGTCATTACCCTGAACGGATCAGCCCTGACGCTGAAGGATCTGACCACACTGGTGAATGGGTTGGAAAACCATGCTGCATTCCGGAACGTGGTCCTGTCACAACACCGCATTCAAGAGCCGGCTGCCCGAGATGGTTCACAGACTCTGGGCCAGGAAGGGACCAGAACCGTTGAGTTCACGATGACCGTGACCTATCGACCGCCGGGCTAGCCCGGAAGGACTTGACGCATGTTGATCCCACATCCCGCCATGTCGCCCGTCGCCCTTCGAGCCTGTCGCGCGCTGCGGCCGCTCGCCATGCTGACGATGGTCGTGATATCCGGGGCGATCGCCTCGTTCGTGCTGGTTCGGGCGCCGGCGCAGGAGCGTCTGATGAAGGCGGAGGCCGCGTACGAAGGCGCCCGACAAGCGCAGGTCCGTCAGCAGACGATGCGGAAGACCGAAGAAGAATTGACGGAGGTGTGGCAGGAGCTTCCGGTCCGTAAGGAGTTCACCGCGCTGATTCTCTCGGTTTCCGAGCTGGCCCAGCAGGACCGCGTCGCTATCCCCGGCATGACTTACACCCTCCAGAAGGTGGAAGAAGGCCTCGCGCTGAAAGCCTCGATGACCTTCCGAGCAGCCGGCGAGTACGAGGCGATCCGCCGCTTCATCCACCGTCTGGAGACGACCGGCCCCTATCTCTTTATCGAAAGTCTCGATGCCAGCCGCTCTACGGGAGGTTCTCAAACCGCTTCCGTGCCGGTCATCTTCAACATCCGGGTGGTCACGTTTCTCCGGCCCGATTCGCCGCCCACAGGTGGGACATGACCGACCACACCAAGTGGAGTCTTCTAGGCGGGTTAGTTCTCGTGTGGCTGGCGCTGTTCGCCCTCCGGGTGATCAACCAGCCGGAGCCGCAACGGATCCCGCTCACCTATGTCTCAGGGCAAACGCTCGCTCGGGAGGCGGCGCGAGGAGCCGGCGGGCTCCCGACCTTGATCCGACCGCAGGCCAGGGCAAGCCAGGCGGCATTCCGAGAACCGAAAAACATCTTCGCGCGGCTGACTAGCGCGCCGGACAGGGACTCGAACACGCGGCTAGTCAAGAAACCTGCGGCTTCGGTGACGGTTGCGCGTCCGGGTCCCTTTCAAGGACCTCCCATGCCCTCTCCAGAGGAGTTGGCGGCGGAGCAGGCTCTCCGACAACAAGAACAGGTTCTCCGGCAACAAGAACTGACGGCCCAACAAGCTCGCCAACAAAAGGAACTGGCCGCTCAACAGTCGCGTCAGCTTCTGGCGAAATATCGCTTTCTCGGGTATCTCAGCCAGGGCGGCGAGCCCCGGGCGTTTCTCGGGAAAGGAAATGAACTGTACATCGTCCGGACGGGCGAGACGGTGGAGGGACGCATCCAGGTCAAAGGGATTGACGCAACTTCGGTGAAGCTCCTGGACGCGACCACCAGCCTCGAGACGACACTCCCGTTGACGAAGGAGAGCGGCGTGGTTTTCTAGGGATCTCGCCTGTTATTCTCTGAATTCGCTGGAAGCCTAGCCATGAGCAGACGTACTGCTGTCCTGGCCATCGCGGCCGTTTTCGCTGCCAGCGCGGGCGCGGCCAACCTGCCTGCCGCGGTGCCGGTGGACCAGCTTACGGACCTCACGGGCGGCGCCGCGACCACCATGCTGATTTTATAACAATGACGAAGAACCAATCGCCACTCTAGGGATTCGAAGGCGCCTTCGTCAGGACGAGCACGTGACAGCATAATAGGCTGCCAGGTACAATTAGGGTGTCTTCCGGCGCATCAAGTGAGTATGATGGAATCCTCGTCGCCTCAACGAGCGTCGCAGCCCAGGGAGCACCGCGTGTCCCCTCAGAAGCGCGTGTCGTTCATGAACAGGTTGGCCCGGCTCTTAGTTTGCCTGGCATGGGTCTTTGGGTTCGACAGCGTTCCTTCGACCGCGTATTCCGCTGGCGAGGTGCAGGACATCACTGGCGCGGTCATCCCGATCCTGTCTCTGTCCGATCCCTTTGGCAGCAGCGGCGAGTTCGATGCCGACGGTCGCTTAACCTCGCGGGGCGAATTCCGCTTCCGTGTCCGTGTGAAGAATCAGTCAGGGGATCCGGTCGAGGGTGACTCATTGATCGTCGTGGTGCTAAGAGTCGCGAGCGCCAATTATCTCCATGACGTGACTGACGAGTTAGAATATGTTGGTGCCGGCGGCCAGACGCGGGACGGAAAGCCATTCTACCGCGTTCCGCTGGGAGGCAAATCTGTACTCGGCCCTTATGCAGAGAGTGAAGAATTTCCCCTCGAGATTCGCAACCCGAACCTGTTCATTATTTACCCTCCGATCCTCCGTGTGTACGGGGTGCGTCGTTCCGATCCCGAGCGGTTCCAGGAAACATTGCGGACGTTGGTGGAGAAGGACAAGCTGAGCCCGGAGGAGATACAGCGTCTGCGCGCGCCATCCTCACCGGTGGTGCCATAGAGCTCTCTCTTCAGCGGAACGGCCACAGCTTAGGGGAGCATCGCAGCCTCAGCGCGCGCCGGTCGCTTTAAGACGTCATGGAGGAGGAGTCTCTTCGCGCCGCCGCCGAAGCTCTGGCGCGCAGGCGGCTCCTGAGCGCCTGTCGGGCTTCCCCAGCGATGTCATGAGGCTTTCCCATGTCATTGCATGACCGGCTATCCGAGGACCTGAAACAGGCAATGAGGGCCAAGGACCAGCTCCGCATGGACGTCATCCGCATGATCAAGGCTGCGGTGTTGAACAAGGAACTGGAGTTAAAGAAGAGCCTGGACGATGCCGAGATGAGCCGGGTCATGACCACGCTGATCAAGCAACGCAAGGAAGCGGTCGAGGAGTATCAGAAGGCCAAGCGGGACGACCTGGCCGGGAAGGAACTGAAAGAGATCGCCATCATCGAGGGCTACCTGCCGAAGGCCCTGTCGCCGGAAGAACTCACGCAGGTCGTCGAAGCCGTGATCCGGGAGACCGGCGCCGCCACACTCAAGGACATGGGCAACGTCATGAAGGCCGTGATGGCCCGCTTGGCCGGGCAGCCGGTGGACGGGAAGCAGGTTAGTGAGCTGGTCCGTTCGAGACTGAGCAAAGGATAATCGCTCATGACGACGACTCTCAGGCTAAGTGGAGTGGTGGTGCTGAGTCTGCTGTTAGGCGGGCTGGCGGGATGCCACTATTACGAAGACTTTCGGTTGAAAAAAACTCAGGCAGATGTGCAGGGCGAGCGCGCAGAATTGATGAGAGCTTACCGTGAGTGCGTGCAGAAGTACGAGAGCGATCCCCGCAAGGCCAGAGAATACTGTTCGGCCTACACCCAATCCCTCGAGAGATTGAAATGAGACCCGAGAACGTGCGGTAGGCACGGCCATTCCCTCTCGCGCTCGCAAAGGGCTCGCTCTCCCCGGCGCCTCACCTTCTCGGCGGCCTGCACAAACTTGGCGCAACCGGCCCCTAAGATAATGGTTATGCCCTTCGCCTGCTTAGTTGCTTCAAGCCTTCTAGGTCTCCGGCGATAAGGGCTTCCTTCTTTGCAGGGCTCCAGCGCTTGAGCTGGCGCTCTCGCCCTACCGCTTCATCTTCTGAGTGAAACACCTCCGAGTACACTAAGTGGACAGGCCTGCGCTTGAACGTGTACGCAGCGCCTCGGCCGTCGTTGTGGGCGCTCACGCGGCCATCGAGGTCCTGTGCCAAGCCGACATAGAAACTGTCGTCGGCACAGCGGAGGATGTAGACGTAGCACACTTGGAATAACTGCCCCTCGACTCGCCGCGGGCTAGGCCGGCAACGTCTCGTGGCCTGCCATGAGCCCCTCGACTCGCTCTCTCCCCTCGACAAGCTCGAGGCAGGTCGGGTCGCTCGCTCGGGACACCATTCGACTTGCGGGGAACCGCTTGATAGAGCATATTCCCCGCAAGTCGAATGGTGGAGGGCACGGGATTTGAACCCGCGACCCCGACGTTGCGAACGTCGTGCTCTCCCAACTGAGCTAGCCCCCCACTCTCAAAGCGAACAGCGTATAGCAAAGAGCGAATAGCGAGCAGCTAACAGCAAATAGCCTGAGGCCATTAGCTAGTCGCTACCAGCTAGCTGAAAGCGAGCGCCGATCTCTGTTGACCGCGGGAACGGCCGGGCGGAATTGCCACAGGCTTTCTGGCCGCGGAGGAAACGGGGAGGAAGTTCGGCGCCCGTATCGTCTCAATTGCCCCGCATTATACACATCCGGCCGCGGGGACTCCACTTGAAGTCAGTTCAGCGCGTCGGCCACGCCCCACTCAGCCAGCGCCCGCTCGTTTAGGATGCGCAGGAACCGAGGCCGCAGCACCAAATCGAACACCCCACCCTTCTCCGGAAACAGTTCCAGAACCTCTTGGCAGGTTTGCTCGATCAGGGAGAGAGCCTCCTCACGGGTAAGCGTCGTGTGGCCAAGCCGGTAGGCAGTCAGGTCCACGCGCAGGCGCAGCCGGATCATCCGCACCTGTTCCTCCAGAATCTCCGGCCTGGTCGCCATAGTGCTAGGAAGGGCTGATGATCGTAGGCGGCGCTGGGTTGGATGCGCCGGTGACGCGCACGCGGCGCCCCTCAACCCGTAGGCGGCCTTCGGCGTAAAGCTGGATCGCCCGCGGGTAGATCCGGTGCTCCTCCGCCAGAATTCGGGCCGTCACCGTGTCGGCCGAGTCTCCTTCCAGGACCGGGACGGCCGCCTGGATGATGATGGGCCCTTCGTCCACCCCTTCGGTCACGAAATGCACGGTGCAGCCGGTGATCTTGACGCCCCACTCTATCGCCTTCTTCTGGACTTCCAGGCCGGGAAACGCCGGCAGGAGCGCAGGATGGATGTTCATGATGCGGTTCGGGTAGGCGCCGATCAGGACCGGCGTGACAATCTTCATGTACCCCGCTAGCGCGATCAGTTCCACGTCATATTTCTTCAGGATATCGAGGATAGCCCGATCATACGCTTCGCGACTGTCGGGCTGACCGGCGAACGGCTTGGGGTCCAGGAACACGTCGGTCAAACCATGCCGGCGGGCGCGTTCGAGAGCCTGCGCGTCCTTCTTGTTGCTCAGGACAACTGCAATCTTCGCCGCCAGCGTCCCTGCTTCGATCGCGTCAATGATCGCCTGCAGATTGGACCCGCGCCCCGACGCCAGTACGCCCACCCGCAGGCGACTCCCCGACTTACCGCCCGACATACTCCACCCGTGGCTCACCCGGCTTGGCCGCCACCATCTCCCCGATCCGGTAGCCCTTGTCGCCTAGCTCACCCGCGCGCGCGATCACCGCATCGGCGCGGTCCGCGGGCACGCTCAGCACCAGCCCGACTCCCATGTTGAAGACCCGGTACATCTCCTCCTCGTCCACCCGCCCGATTTTTTTGATGAGCGAGAAGATCGGCGGGACCGGCCAGGCGCCGCGTTGGACTCGGGCCCGGCAGGCCTCTGGGAAAACCCTGGGCAGGTTTTCGGTCAGCCCGCCGCCGGTGATGTGCGCAATACCCTTGATCGGATACTCGGCAGCCAGCGTGAGAATTTGCTTGGCGTAAATCCGCGTCGGCGTCAACAGCACTTCCCCCAAC
>Ga0184633_10000732_pt1 | contig 12617 bp, 11 predicted proteins | sample PLM31_170_b1_FD_133156 | JGI IMG/M metagenome (GOLD analysis project Ga0184633, IMG submission 133156) | Groundwater sediment microbial communities from an aquifer in East River, Colorado, USA - PLM3-1_170_b1 | ecosystem: Environmental > Terrestrial > Soil > Riparian zone | place: USA: East...
GAAAACAGCTTGATCTCGCCGAAGGCCATCGGCAGGGACCCGTCCATCAACGATCGGCCTCCACCAAATCGGCCGGCAGCCGGCGGATCCAGCCGAACCCCGTTCGTTCTTCCTGCCAGCAGGCTGCCGCCAGCTGCCTGCTCGGAATGATGGCTGGGGCGGAAGGATTCGAACCTTCGAATACGGGATCCAAAGTCCCGCGCCTTACCGCTTGGCCACGCCCCATCGTGCCGCTCCGCATGCACCCCGCCACGCGCGTTCGCCTCACAGGGCGGGGCCCCGCCGGCCTCCGCCCTGTGAGCTTCGGCTAGGCTCGCCGGAGCTGTGCGAAGGCGGCCACACGCCAAACAACCTCGCTGCCGGGCCGTGTGAAAGGCACTCGCCTGACGGCCACCTGTACAAGTCTGGAGCTTGACTCTTCAAGGCGTGGACCGAGTGCAGCGACGCAAACGCTTAGTTTATACGACAGCCCCGCTCCCCAGCAAGGACCGCCGGTCTCGAATCAGTCTCGAATCTCTGCTCTAGCCGTTCCGATAGTCCAACGCTAACGCCCGTGCATCCGTGGCCGAGCGCGGCGTTCAAAACCGGAACGCCGCAGGAGACGCACGACGCGCGCATGCCATCCTCTGCCAGGTCGAAGCCGCCGCCCCGCGGCACTGGCAGCTTGACCGGTCGCAAACAATCCGAAAACCGCCGACCCGCTGCCCGACATCGCCGCCAGTATCGCACCTTGCTGTCGAAGCGCCGCCACGGTTCGGGCAATCTCCGGATGACGGCTCGCCGCCGCCGCTTCGAGATCATTGTGGAGCGTCGGTAGACGACCAAGCCAGGTGTCCTTCAAACGAGGATCTGGAAGGGCGACCGGCAACGGCGAAGGGCGATCGAAGGCGTCGCTCCATCCGTATGCCTCGACCGTTGAAATCCCGAACGGCGGCGTGGCAATCAAGACCCACCAGCGGGGAAGATCGGCGAGGGGATAGATCTCATCGCCGCGGCCAACCCCGAGCGCCACGCCACCCCGGAGAAAGAACGGCACATCGGCGCCGAGCGAGGCAGCCACGTGCGCGAGCCCCTGATGCGACATGTTGAGATTCCAGAGGTGGGTGAGCGCCACAAGCGCCGCCGCCGCATCGCTGCTTCCGCCGCCCAGGCCCGCGCGCGGTGGAATGCGCTTTTTCACGACGATCCTGACGTCACGGGGCTCTCCGGATCGTCCATCGGCGCGCCACAGCGCGTCGGCGGCACGCCACACGAGATTGGTGCGGTCCTCCGGGACGCCGGCCGCTTTACAGCGAAGATGGAACGGCCCGGGCTGTGCGACGCACACGAGGTGATCGCTCAGATCGATAGTCTGCAGCACGGTCCTCACCTCGTGAAAACCGTCCGATCGCTTTCCAAGAACTCGCAGCGTCAGATTGATTTTTGCAAACGCCTCGATGGTGACGGAGCGCACCCCTTGCTGCCTCTGCGATCTCTGCGTTGACACATTCAAGGTCCGGACAGGGGCCCGTTGCCGCGCAACTCCCCGAGCGTGATCGGTGTCGTCTCTGGGGGAATGGTCACCGTGAATGCCTCGGCGCCAAGGGGCACGTTGAGCTCGACCTGCGTGAGCGAGATTCTGACGTCCACCCGCGGCGCACGCGACGCGGGAGCCGTGCTCAGCCGCAACTGTCGCGGCGTGTCCGCCGCGCGCGGGCCGTATCCCCCGAACTCGACGCGCAACCCCGCATGCTCGCCCGCGGCAAGTCTCCAGCGTCCGCTCATCTGTCGTAACCACGCGATCCCGCCGTCCTGAAGATCGATGGCCGCCCAGCCGCCCGGATATTGTCGACCGGCCTGAGGGAGCGGGTCAGGAAGCACACAGCCTGAGAGGAGTGCGCGCAAATCAGCCGCGCCCAGCTCAATTCCCGCGAGCGCATTGACGATGTCCCGGACCGCCGCGTCGCGGACGACGCGACGGTCGCGCGGAAGCAGCAACGTGCCGCGCTCATTCTGAGCAGCGAGAATGAAGAGCGGCGCGCCAAACGGCGCCGGCGCTTCCAGTCGCACGGCCGCGGGCGCAGCCAGCCCAGCCTGGACCCGGCCGCGCAGTCTCTGTCCTGCTGTCCGTCCAGACACCGAAAGGTCTGCCGTGATGGTCCGAACATCGCGACAGCCGGTTGCCGCCTGATTGAACAGCGCGACGAAATCGGAACGGGGAATTCCTGGACCGGTGGGGAGCCTCAGCTGACCGGTCGCGCAGCCGATGCCAGCGGCACTCGCGACCAGCACGCTCGCAAACAGACGACGCACTACTTCTTCTTGGTCTTGTCCTGGGCTGACTTGATTTTCCGCTCGATGGCCGGGCGCTCGATCGAATCACCATCGCCGGCCAACGCATGCTGCCAGGCCTCGACCGCCTCGTCGTAACGACCCAGCTTGAACAGCGTATCGCCAAAATGATCCTGAATGACCGAGTTGGTCGCCAGATTGGCGGCCGCCCTTCGAAGCTGAGGTTCCGCGAGCGCCAACTGATTGAGCTTGAAATACGCCCAGCCCAGGCTGTCGAGATAGGCCGGATTATCAGGATCGATTTCGAGGGCCCGCTTGATGAAACCGACTGACTCCTGCAGGCGCTCGCCGCGGTCGGCGAGAAGGTACCCGAGATAATTCAGCGCTTGCGCATGGTTCGGATCGCTTGCGATCACACGCCTGAACACACGCTCCGCGTCCTCGTAGTGTTTTCCGCGCTCGAGCACGGCGCCCACCTCGAACGCCACAGACGTGTCTCCAGGCATTTTCGCCGCGGCGCGATCGAGGACCCCAAGCGCCTGTGGGATTCTCCCTGCATCCACGTACAGCTCTGCCAGCGAGATATAAGCGGCCGGCTGCTGATCTGTTCTACCCAGCAATTCCTCGAGCAGATTGACGCCGCGATCCAGTTGACCGTGTTCGCGCAGCGCTTGCGCGTGAAGCCTCGCAAGCCGGGTATCGCCCGGCGAGATTTCTCGGGCATGCTGCAGTTCCTCGATCGCCTTGTCATACTGCTTGAGAGCACGGTAGGCCTCGCCCAGCTGCTCGTACAACCTCGCAGGATTCAAGCCCTGACCGCCGTCGGTGCGAGCGGTCCAGCCGGTCATGACGGGTTCGAGCGTGTCGATGACCTTTCGATAATCCTTCTTGTCCGTGGCGACCTGCGCGAGCGCGTACTGGCCCCAGACCCCCCGGGGATCAACCTGCACCATCTTCAATACGGTCGCTTCGGCACCCGCGGTGTTCGCCATCTGGCGCTCAGCCTGAACGAGCAGATACAGCGCGCGTATGTGTGTTGGGTTCTCGGCGGTCACAGCACTCAGCAGCGTGCGCGCGTGCGCGACTGCGTTGCTGTGTCCCTCGCTGAGCAATGCCGTCGCCCAGCGCACCTTCAACTCCAGATCGCGCGGGCGCCGCTGGGACGCACGGCCGTACGCTTCAGCCGCGGCGGCCCATCGCCGTTCCCCTTCGTACAGCTCACCGAGCGCAATCGAGAGCTGGGCGGAGGACGCGTCCGCGTTGCCTTCAAGCAGCTTGATAGCGTCCTGCTGTCGGCCCGCACTCCGATACGCCTGCACGAGCGAGCTTACAGCTTCGGTGAAATCAGGTTGATCCTCGACAAGCTTCGAGAAGATCCCAATGGCTTTGTCCCAGGCGCTCGTGCGCAGATACATCCGACCGAGCAGAAGCTGGACCCCCGGCGCATCGTCCGTCTTCGATTTCTCCAGATATCGGATGGCGCGCTCAACGGTGTCACGATCGACTGGCGCCCCAGGCCGAGCCGACTGTACGAGGCTGGCGTAGATCGTCCCCAGCACGCGATTCGCGGAGACATTGTCTGGATCGATCTTGAGCGCCTGCTCGCCGGCAGCAATCGCTTCTTTCGCGCGATTCTGCCGCGCATAGAGCGACGCCATCTCCGCGGGGATTTCGGCAGAAGTGGGATCCAGCTTGGCGGCGCGCTGAAGCGCGGCGATAGCCCCGTCGACGTTATCGTTGGCGTCGAGATGCCGCGCGAGGATGAACTCATAGTACGCCGTCGTGGCTGGAGCCTGCGTACCGGTCACGGGCGGCGTGGGCGCGGGGGCCGCTGCGCGCGTCTGTGCGTCCGCACCGGCCGCCGCGGACATGGCGATCGCAACAATGACAATGGCTCTTTTCATGAGTAATGTGATTGTTTCACAAAATGGAGACGGTGTTAAGACTTATGACTGAGGGCTTCCGGCGTCGGGCTGGAGCCTTAACTCCTGCGCCATGAGCCCTAAGCCTTTGATATATTCTCTGCCAGGAGGCGCCGCACCATGCCCGTCGACCCCGAGTTGCTGGAAATTCTTGCGTGTCCGCACTGTAAGACGCCGGTCGTGCTGGTCAAGAACGGCACAGCCCTGAAATGCAACACCTGCCACCGCGTGTATCCCATCAAAGACGATATTCCGGTGATGCTGATCGACGAAGCCACGATCGAGCCGTGACAATCCTTCTGATCCGACCGCGGCTGATCGGCGACGTCGTGTTCACGACGCCCGCCGTCCGGGCCGTTCGCCGGCGGTTCCCCGACGCCTGGATTAGCTACCTGGTTGAGCCGGAAGCTGCGGCGGTCGTACAGGCGAATCCGAATCTGAACGAGATCATCGTGGCGCCGCGGCGTGGTGGCTGGCACCGAGTGCCTGCCGATCTGGCACTGGCGCGGCGCCTTCGAGCGCGGCGCTTCGATCTCGTCATCGACTTTCATGGCGGACCCCGCAGCTCGTGGCTTGCGTGGGCGACCGGCGCGCCTCAGCGCATCGGGTATGACGTGGCCGGTCGTGGCTGGATGTACACGACGCGCGTCCACCGGCCCAAGCACTTGCGACCGCGCCATTCGGTTCAAAACCAGTGGGATCTCCTCGCGCCGCTTGGAATCGACCCGCCCGATCCGCGGCGGGACGCGACAGAGATGGCTGAAGATGCCACGGCCGCCGAAGCGGTTGACGCGCGACTCGCCGAGGCCGGCATCCGCGCGTCACACCAGCTCGTTGTGATTCATGTCAGCGCAGGGAATCCATTCCGGCGGTGGCCAGCCGTGGCATTCGTTGAGCTGGCTGTTGGGTTGGTCAGGAACGATCCAGCGCGCCGCATCGCGGTGACGTCCGGTCCCTCGGACGCCGCGGCTCGCCAGGACATCATCGAGGCGGTCCGCCGCCAGTTCGCTCGTCCTGACGCCATACTTGACTGCGGGGAGTTTGATCTCGGAGAGCTGCGATCGCTGCTCGCTCGCGCTGCGCTGTACATCGGCGGCGACAGCGGACCGCTGCACATCGCGAGCACGACGCCCGTCGCCATCGTCGGTATCTACGGCCCGACATTGCCGGTGCGATCGCAGCCTTGGCGCGATCCCGCGTTGATCAGTGAAGCCGTTGACTGTGGCGCGCTGCCGTGCCGTCCATGTGAGCAGCGCCACTGCGTGCCCGGCGATTATCGTTGTCTGACAGGGATTGAGCCGGCCGCGGTGCTTGCCGCGGCCGAACGCGCGCTCGAACGACAGCGCGCACTGACGATGTCTGCGTCGACAGGCCGCTCGACCACGGACACGGGGGGGCGGTCTCGACGAGCGTAAGATTTCTGTGACCTCTGTGGTGAATCCGAACACGGCGACCGCCATCACGGCCGGCGTTCCTGCGCGCGATCGTCTGGAGCTGATCGGGCTTGGGGGCCTGGTGGGGCTCGCGGCGGCGATGCAGGTCTCGATTGCGGCCGCGGGCATCTGTCTTGGCGTGACGCTCACGTTCTGGGCATTGTCCCTGGCCCTTCATCACGACCGCGTACACGTGCCGCGGATGTTCGTCCCGCTGCTCGTCTACGCCGCACTCACGCTCGTCTCATCCGCCTTTGCCCCGGATCCTCGGGCGAGCTTCATCGACGACAAGCAGCTCGTGTTGTTCCTGATTGTGCCGGCGGTCTATCAGCTGGCACGGGGATCGCGAGCCCGCATGATCCTTAACGTGATCATCACGGTGGGCGCGTTGAGCGCGACCATCGGGATCGTGCAATACGGCGTGCTCGAATACGACAACCTGGGACGAAGACCGGAGGGGCTGCTCACGCACTACATGACGTACTCGGGCGTGCTGATGCTCGTCATTTGCGCCGTGTGGGCCCGCCTGCTGTTCTCTCGCGATCGGCTATGGCCCGCGCTCATGATCCCGGCGTTGATGGTGGCGTTGACGCTCACCTCCACGCGCAGCGCGTGGGTCGGCGCCTGCGCCGCGATTGCATTGCTGCTGGCCCTGAAGAGGGATTTTCGCTTCATGACGCTCCTGCCCATCCTCGCGGCCATCTTTTTCGCCGTCGCGCCGCCTCAGATTACCGGCCGCTTCTATTCAATGTTTGATTTGAAGGATCCGACGACGCGCGACCGATTGGTCATGCTGCGGATCGGGGAAGGCATGATTCGGGATCATCCGCTGACCGGCGTCGGCCCCAACATGGTGGAGCGCGAGTACGCCCGGTACCGAGGCGAAGACGACTCCCAGCGCGTGAACCCGCATCTCCACAACGTCCCGGTCCAGATTGCGGCGGAGCGAGGCCTGCCCGCCCTGGCGGTATGGTTGTGGTTCATCATCGTGCTCGTGATCGATCTCGCAAAGGGTCTGAAAGCCCAGCGGGACGGGTTCCTCTCGGGAGCCGCGATCGCGGCAGTTGTCGGCATGCTCGCTGCCGGATTGTTCGAATACAATTTCGGCGATTCCGAATTTTTGATGCTGTTCCTCGTTCTTGTGACGCTCCCCTACGCCGCAGAACGCACCGACCTTGTCTGAACTGATCGCGCCCGACCGCACCCGCGAGATTCTCAAGCGCTTTGCCGGCACGTCCCTCGTCGTCGTCGGCGACGTCATGCTGGACCAATTCATCGTCGGTCGCGTGGATCGGATTTCGCCGGAAGCTCCGGTCCCCGTCATCTGGTTCGATCATGAACACCATCGAGTCGGGGGATCGGCAAATGTGGCGCACAACATACGCGCACTCGGGGGACGCGTCGAGTTGGCGGGAGTCGTTGGACAGGATGATGAAGCCTGTCTCATTCGCGGCGACCTTGATGCGCTCGATATCGGTCGTCTGGGGCTCATCGAAGACGCGGGACGGCGAACGACCCGGAAGGTCCGGTTGGTCACAACTCGAAACCAGCAGGTTGCCCGAATCGACTATGAAAAGGATGACGAAATCACGAGGACTGTGGCCGAACGGCTACGCGCGGCCTTGGAGAGCCTGGCGCCGGGCGCACAGGCTTTCGTCGTGTCGGATTACGCGAAAGGCACGATTACCCGCGGCCTGATGCAACACGTCATTCAGCTCGGCGCCACGCAACACGTCCCGGTACTCGTCGATCCCAAACTTCCCCACCTGGATTACTACACGGGTGCGACGGTGATCACGCCAAATCATTACGAAGCCGAGACAGCCACGCACATGCGCATCCGCACACCTGTCGATGCGCGCGCGGCCGCGCGAGCGCTGCGCGAGAGCACCCAGTGCAGCGCCGTGCTCCTTACCCGCGGTGAGCAGGGCATGTGGCTCTTGGACGGGAACAGCGAACGACAGCTTCCAGCGGCGGCTCGAGAGGTCGCCGACGTCACCGGCGCCGGCGACACCGTCATCGCGACGCTTGCGCTCGCGGTCGCCTCGGGCGCCACGCTGCTCGAGGCCGCCGTCCTCGCCAACGCCGCCGCGGGCGTGACGGTGGGCAAATTTGGACCCGCAACGCTGACGCAAGACGAGTTGATGGAAGCTATCGCCGGGACTGGAGGGAATCCCGAATGAGATCGAGCTGAATCAGAACGCATCATCGCTGCGGTCAAGGAAATTGGGCTACAGCCGGCACTCCACAAGGCTCATCTCGGCTATCGACCAGCGCCACGTGCCATCCCGGCCGACCTGTCGCAATCGGATTGCGTCCGTTTGAACCGGCTCGATCAGAATCATCAGCGGTGTTTCCCGGGGATCAGCAAGGGCGGCTTTCGTTGTGAGCCCCGCGGTGCGGCCATGCCACGCCGCATGCCAGGTGTTGTCGTCAGCCAACGCTTCGACGACGAGGTCGCGCGGGAATTCCAGGTTATGGGTTCCCATCGAGAGCTTCACCGCCGCGATGCACCGATGCTCGCGGAGTTCGATCGTAACCTCCTCACCTCCGTTTTGCGGGACATCAGTGGACCATTGCGTGCTCACATCGTCGTCGAGCATGTCTGGCGTCCCGATCTGCCCTGTGTTTGCGCTCACGCGGCGGATCTCCAGCTTGGAGCCAAGCTCGGGTTCTGCTGACCGCGGAGTGCGCGGCACAAGGAAGAATATGCGATCGTCCGTGGAACCCACTGATGTCGCGCCGGCGAATCGGGAAAGGTACGATGTCCAGGTCGCCTCCGAATCAGATCGGCGATCGATCACGACCAACAGCGGGCCGCGTGCCGCAAGCATTTCGAGAGCTCGTTCGTCGTGCTCTTCCAGCGCCAGCTGAAGCACAGGATAATGTGGCGGAAAATAGCCGCTGAGGCCGTTCACGACGGGTCGCCCGTGGTTCATGCTCCGATAAAAGGCGGCTGTATCCTTTCCGATATCTCCAAGTGGCAGTTCGAGAACGGCTGAGATCTGCCGCAGATCCGTGCCGGGAGGCGCGGACCAAGGTATCGGGGGTGCGGCGAACGGCATGCCGCTCATCCAGCCATCGGCGACAATCCCAACCGCCACGATTGCGGTCCACCGCAGGAACCTGTGCCGCGGCAGATGCTCGAGCAACCGCATCAATCCGAGCGCTCCGGCCACCGCGAGCATCAACATCATGACCATCGCGAATCGTGCCGGCACGCGCAGGCCATCGTGAAAGCCTGGCAAGATCATCAGCCAGGCGTACGGCGCCTTGTAGAGGGCGATGCGATCCAAAAACCGAGGCGATGGACCCCAGCTCAAGGCCCACGCCACGAGCGCAGCCGTCAGGTAGAAAGCGAAGATCGATCGCGCACGAAAGGCGGCGACGAAACGTGGGCCAGACAGCACACCCAGCGTCAGGCATGCGAGCGCAACCGATAGAGGTTTCTCGGGTTTTGTCACCGAAAGTAGCGTCACGTTGTTCCATCCGATGCGCCACGGACCGAATACGACCGCACTCATGGCGACGATGGCCGCTACGGCCGCGCATCCAAACAACAACTGCCGAGGGCGCCAAGGCGTCCTGGTGGGTGCTTTGATGTTCGTGGTCTGCAGCAACGCCACAACGATCACGACCAGGATGACTGCCCCAGGAAACAGCTCTCCTTCCGGCCGGATCGGCGATGGGAGTGTTCTCCAGAACGCCAACGACGGCGCCACGCGCCACACAGCGGTGATATCAGCACTAAAGAACTCGATTTCATCGATGCCGCGCGAGAGACCCAGGCGCTGCAAGATGGCCCGGTACTGTAGAAGCACCGGAAGTATGGCGAGCACTCCTATCGCCCATGCGAGCCCGATAGCACGCAAACGTCGCCACTCTCGGGGCCGTACGAACCACACGACCCACAGCAAGAGAATGACAGAAAAGAAAAAGAGGTAATAGCTACACGAGAGCGCCTGAAGCCACAAGGCCAGCGCAAATACGACGAGCCAGTTCGCTCGATCCGTGGCGATGTAGCGGTGCAGCGCCAGCAATGCGATCGGCATCCAGTAGCTCGCGAGAATCTCCAGATGCGGAATCTGCGCAATCCGGTAGGGACAGAAACCGAAACTCAAGCCCGCGATGATGCCGGCGGCATGTCGGCGCGTCAGCACAAAGGCCAGTGCATGAGCGCCAAGGGCCGACAGAACAAACGTGAGGAGCAGCACGATGTTGTAAGCCAGAATAGGCGACCCACCGAGCCACACAATCGGTGACGCCATCAGGCTCAAGCCGACACGGTGATCGGAAAGGGCCAACGTGTCCGCAGCCGGATAGAACTGCAGCCCATTCCACCAGTCCCCCACGAAAGGCACGTGATGCGCGTTCCACCACAGGATCCAGGCGCTCATGAGGGGATCGACCGGGTCGTGGAGAACGGCCGTGTTGATCCGCAGGACGAGCGGCCACGTGAGGACAACCGCGAGGCATGTATAGCCGACAGCCGCAGCCAGAAATGCGACGACGGGAGGCGTCAGCGAGTTACGTAAACGCGTTTCACGCACGCTAGTCAGCGTTTCACTCGGCATTCGATATTCGCTATTCGGTATTCGGTATTCCGAAGAATTAGTGTCGGAAATGTCGCTTTCCCGTGAAGACCATCGCCAGGCCGTGCTCGTCGGCGGCGGCAATCACCTCCGCGTCGCGAACCGATCCGCCCGGCTGCACTACTGCGGTTGCTCCGGCTTCGGCGACAGCATCGAGCCCATCGCGAAACGGGAAGAACGCATCTGAAGCAGCGACCGATCCCTTCAGCCTCAAAGCATCGCCGGCTTTCATCACGGCCACCTTGACAGCGTCCACGCGGCTCATCTGGCCAGCGCCGATCGCGAGCGTCTGGGTGGCCGATGTAAAGATGACTGTGTTGGATTTGCCGTGCGCGCAAATGCGCCAGGCGAATCGAAGCGCCTGCCACTCGCCTTCGCTGGGCGCACGACGCGTGACCATCTTCAGGCCCGCCTGCGCAGCCGTTGCACTCGTCCAGATCGTCCCCGCCTCGCGCACACGATCCCGATCCTGCACAAGAGCCGCGCCGAGAATCGTGCGAATATCCTGACGGTCGAGCATTCCCATCCCGACGTGTCTCAGATCGGCTACAACCACGCGCATCTTGGCTCTTGCCCCCAGGATCGCTCGAGCCGTGTTGCCCACGCCCGGAGCGATCACCGCTTCGATAAATGTCGTAGTAAGGGCCTTCGCCGTTTCCTCATCAATCGGTCGATTGAGTCCGACGATGCCGCCAAAGGCCGCGAGGCTGTCGGCATCGCGTGCCCGCACGTACGCGTCAGAAATCGTCTGGCCGACCGCGCTGCCGCAGGGATTCGTATGTTTGATGACAGCGGCTGCCGGCTCCTCGAACTCCAACACGATGCGCGCAGCCGCATCGAGATCGAGCAGGTTGGTAAACGACAGCTCCTTTCCCTGCAGCACCTGTGCCGCGCCGAGACCAGACGGCGGGTCGGCGGCATACCACGCGGCGGCCTGGTGCGGGTTCTCTCCGTAGCGGAGATCCTTGATCCTGGTCAACCCGATCGCCAGCCGAGGCGGCAAGGCGCTCTCACCGCTACGTTTGAAGCCGCTGCCGTCTGGTTCCATCGTCGCGAGCGTGGCTGTGATCGCCGAGTCGTACGCGGCGGTGTGGGCGAACGCCTTTCGTGCCAGCTCAAATCGGAACTCGGAACGGGGTCCGCCGGGACGGTCCAGCTCCTCGAGCGCGGGGCCGTAATCGGAAGGTGACACGATCACCAGAACGTCCGGAAAATTCTTGGCGGCGGCTCGAACGAGCGATGGTCCACCAATGTCGATTTCCTCGATCAGCGTCTCGAACGGCGTCGTGGGGTCGGCCGCGGTCTGTACGAACGGATACAGATTGACCGCAACAATATCGATGAGGCCGATGCGGTGGCGGGCCAGCGCCTGCAGATCGTCGGGTCGGTTTCGGCGCGCCAGAATGCCGCCGTGCACCGCCGGATGGAGGGTCTTCACTCGTCCATCGAGCATCTCGGGCACGCCGGTCATGTCCGACACGCTGGTCACCGGCACGTCGGCCGCCTGAAGGGCGCGAGCGGTGCCCCCGGTGGAAATGATGTCGTAGCCACGAGCGGCAAGAGATCGGGCAAACTCGACGACGGCGGTCTTGTCGGAGACGCTGATCAAGGCGCGGGGCATGGGCGATGAAGGAGGAGTAAGCTTATCGCAATCTGTTGATGGTGATGGTTTTGCGTGACGAGCGCGGTGACTGACGGTTGACTGGGCCGGGAACCTCCGCTATTATTTTGCCGGCGCCGGCCCGGACCAAGGGTAGCGCCGTAAGGCCAAGGCCGCCCTTGCGGTCTTTTTTTGTGTCCCCGAGACGATACTCGACCCGGGGCTAGGTGTACTTGGGGCACCCAGCGCGGCTCCCGCGCCGGGAACCCCGCCGCGGCGTCCGACGCCGCGATAGCAAGCAGGGAAGAAGAACGATGCGCATTCAAGGCAAAGTCAAGTGGTTCAACAACGCCAAGGGGTATGGGTTCATCGAACGCGAGGGCGGCAGCGACGTCTTCGTCCATTACTCCGCCATCCAGGGTGCTGGCTTCCGGTCGCTCGAGGAAGGCCAGGCTGTTGAGTTCGAGATCGTTGACGGTCCGAAAGGCCCGCAGGCCGGCAACGTGACCAAGATCTGAACTGAACCATACTGGGCACCCCAGCGCGGCTGCCGCGCTGGGGGCCCCGCCTCAGACCTCACGAATTTCCGCTTCCTTTCTCCCCTTTCAACGCTCGCGCCGTAAAGTTCACCCGGCCGTCCTTGACAGCGACTCGAAACGCCACCTCGTCGATACTGCCTTTGCGGAGCCGTGCGACCTGGCCTTTCACCAGGTCGGCGAACTTGTGGAACGGAATGCTTTCTTCGCCCAGCTCACGGCGAGCGTCGACCAGGCGATCGTACAGGTCGTGCAGTTTGTCC
>Ga0184633_10000733_pt1 | contig 12612 bp, 8 predicted proteins | sample PLM31_170_b1_FD_133156 | JGI IMG/M metagenome (GOLD analysis project Ga0184633, IMG submission 133156) | Groundwater sediment microbial communities from an aquifer in East River, Colorado, USA - PLM3-1_170_b1 | ecosystem: Environmental > Terrestrial > Soil > Riparian zone | place: USA: East...
CTGGCTTTTTTGGTTGTTCTCGTCGCCGGTTTGCTGGGCGTAGGGGGACGGCTGGGAGAGGTGATTACCGCCAAAGGCACGCCGACCGAGAATCTGGTGTGGACGATCCTGTTGGGAGGGATGGGCGGGATCACGGGCGCGCTGTATGGGTTGTGGACGCACGTGGCGCGCGACCGGGACTATGACCCTCAGTTCGCGCTGTGGTATTACAGCAATCCGTTGATGGGCCTGTTGCTTGGCGGGCTGGCTTATATTCTGATGCAGGTCGGCGTCCTGGCTGTCTCCGGCGGCGAACCGATCACACCTTCGCCGTATACCAGCTGGGTGCTCGCCTTCGCGGTCGGCTTCCAGCAGAATCTCGCCTTCAGCCTCCTCAACACGATTCTAAAACGCATCATCCCAGAAGAAGAGAAGTCCGGGGTGAAGCCAGGTGAAAAGGAAGCCGGCGCAGGTGCGGGCAAGGCTGCCAGCGAACCGCCGCGCTTTCCGTCGCTGAAGAAGTGAATGGGCTTGCTGCACCCATACCGCCCCCGCATGCGCGCGGGGACGGTTGGTTTTATCGGCCTCCGCGATCAGGCTGATACGCGCTCGATCCGCGCCCCCAGCGCCTCCAGCTTTTCGTCAATCTTCTCGTAGCCTCGTTCGATCTGCCCGATATTGCGGATGGTGGACGTGCCCCGCGCGCACAGCGCGGCGATGAGCAGCGCCATGCCCGCGCGGATGTCGGGCGACTCGAGCTGTTCCCCTTCCAGATAGTTCGGCCCCTGCACCAGGCAGCGGTGCGGGTCGCACAAGATGATGCGCGCCCCCATGCTCACCAGCTTGTCGGTGAAGTACATCCGGCCCGAGTGCATCCAGTCGTGAAACAGCACCGTCCCGGCGGCCTGCGTCGCCACCGTGATCGCGATGCTCGTGAGGTCGGTGGGGAAGGCGGGCCACACGTTCGTCTTGATGTCCGGGATGGCTCCGCCGAGGTCAGGGACGATGGTGAGCGACTGGCCGCGCGGGACGAGGATGTCGTCTCCCTCCGTCTCCCAGCGGACGCCCAGCCGCCGGAAGACCAGCCGGATCATGTCCAGGTACTGCGTGCCCGCGTTGCGGATGCGGACTTCCCCGTCTGTCACTGCTGCTGCGCCGATGAAGCTGACCACCTCGAGATAGTCGGCGCCAATGAGGTACTCCCCGCCGTGCAGCCGCTCGACGCCGTGGATGATCAGCGTGTTTGAGCCGATGCCCTCAATCCGTCCACCGAGGCAGTTAATAAACTGACATACTTCCTGAACGTGCGGCTCGGAGGCGGCGTTGCGGATGACGGTCGTGCCCCGCGCCAGCGCCGCCGCCATGATGGCGTTCTCGGTCGCGGTCACCGAGCTTTCGTCCAGGAGCATGTTCGCGCCCTGCAGCCTGTCCGCCTGCATGCGGAACTGGGCGTTGTCGTAGAGGATTTTCACGCCCAGCGCTTCGAGCGCCAGCAGGTGCGTATCCAGCCTGCGGCGGCCAATCACGTCGCCGCCCGGCAGCGGCAGCTCCAATTCGCCGTGGCGGGCGAGCATCGGCCCGGCCAGCAGCATCGAGGCGCGGATGCGGCGGCACAGTTCATGGGCCAGCGAGGATTTGGTGAGGCGCGGGGTGTGGATGCGCCAGGCGTGCGGGTCGAGTTCCTCCACCGTCGCGCCCACGTCACAGATCAATTCGCGCATCGTGTCCACATCGCGGATGCGTGGGAGGTTACGGAGGGTCACCGGCTCGTCCGTGAGCAGGCAGGCCGCCAGAAGAGGCAGGGCGGCGTTTTTGTTTCCGGCGGGCGTCACGGTTCCGTGGAGGGGGTGGCCGCCTTCGATCACGAATTGTTCCATGTGCTGTCGTCAGCGCCGCGCGGCGGGGGGTATATGACCTCCGCACCCGCGGCGTCATCCACCGCGCGTCCCCGTTCCCTGACCGTGGGCCGGATTGTAATCACAGGGAACGGAATCGGTCAACCGGCGCTTGGCCGACGCACAGGCGTTGCGGCGCCTTTTTGACGATTTGCGGATGACGCGTGTCGCTAATGGAATGTCTAAAACTCAGGTTAATGGTAAAATCCAAATTCGTGACTGCCCAAACGCGCAAAATGCCCGCGCCGCCGCTGGGCATCATCGCTTCGATAGCCTCCGGGTTTGAGACGGTGAGTGCCCGCCTCGAGTTGATTCTGCTGCCGCTGGCGCTGGACCTGTTCCTGTGGCTGGGGCCGCACCTCTCGGTGAAGGCGGTGCTGGATCAGTCGCTCGCACTGCTGCTCAGCCTGCTGGCCACACCCGCAGGAGTCGATGACGCGACGGCCCAAAGCCTGGCGGCGCTACGCCAGCAACTGAAGGTCGTCTTTACGACCTACGGCGAACGCTTCAATTTGTTCTCCCGGTTGAGCACAGCCCCGCTGGGCTTGCCCAGTCTGATTGGCGGACGGGGAGTGCTGCTGGCTCCGGGCCGGCCTCCGGCCACCTGGTTTGCGGACAGTGCCCCTGAGGTTGTCCTGTTCTTCGTCAGCTTTTCACTCCTCGGCCTGTTTCTGGGCGCGCTCTACTTCGGAGGCATTGCCCAGCAGGTGCGGGATGCGCGGCTCAGCTGGCGCCTGTTGCTCCAACAGGTGTGGGGCGACTGGGCGCGCCTGACCGCGCTGACGACGGTGGCCTGTATGGTGATCGCGCTGCTCAGCTTGCCATTGATGCTGTTGGCCGTCCTGCTGGCGCTCATTCATCCGTTGCTGGCGGGCTTCGCCGTTTCGACGGTGGCGCTGTGGCTGCTGGTCTACCTCGGGTTCACCCTGCACGGCATCATCTTGCAGCGGCGCGGCTTGTTCGGCGCCCTGTGGGACAGCGTCCGGCTGGCGCACGTGAGCTTGTCCCAGACGCTCACCCTGTACACGGCGGTGATTTTCATCTACGTCGGCCTCGACTGGGTGTGGGGCTTGCCCGCCGATGACTCGTGGCTGCTGTTGATCGGGGTGCTGGGACACGCGGTCGTGGCCACCGCGCTGGTGGCGGGAACCTTTGTGTTTTACAAAGATCGCTATCGCTGGTGGCTCGAAATGCGCCAAAGGGTTCCAGCGCGGACGCAAGCCAGGCGAGATGGGGCAAATCGAAGCACAAGAGTATAGAGCTAGCGCGTATCGCAGGTCGCTGGTGGCACATCGCGGATGGCTGGAGAGACTCGGCGATCCGCCATGGGCGATACGCGATACGCCCGCGGAGTTTCTGAATGGCTGGTAAAGAAAACGCAGTTGCCGAATATGGAACCGGTGCGATCCAGGTTCTCGAAGGACTGGAGGCCGTGCGCCGCCGCCCCGGCATGTATGTGGGCGGCACTGACATCAAGGCGCTCCACCACCTCGTATACGAAGTCGTGGACAACTCGATTGACGAGGCGCTCGCGGGCGCATGCGACCGCATCACGGTCGTCATTCACCCGGACAGCAGTGTGACCGTGGAAGACAACGGGCGTGGCATTCCCGTCGGCCCGCACCCTACGCAGAAAGACGCGAAAGGGAAGCCCATGGACACGCTCGACGTGGTCATGACGATCCTGCACGCGGGCGGCAAGTTCGGGGGCGGCGGGTACAAGGTCTCCGGCGGCCTGCACGGCGTGGGCGTCTCCGCGGTGAACGCGCTCTCCGAGTGGTGCGAGGTCGAAGTCAAGCGCGACGGCAAGCGCTACACCCAGCGCTACGAGCGCGGCGTCCCGCAGGGAGCCGTCAAAGCCGCCGGCAAGGCCGGCGGCGACGAGCACGGGACGAAGACCACCTTCAAGTTCGACCGGCAAATCTTCAAGGAAGAGGGCCTCGACTATCGCTTCGAGACCCTCGTCGCCCGTTTCCGCGAGATGTCGTTCGTCACCCGCGGGGTCACGATCAATTTCCTCGACGAGCACGACGGGCGCGAGATGAATTTCCATTTCGAGGGCGGCATCACCTCCTTCGTCAAATATCTCAACCGCAACCGCGAGATTCTGCATCCGGTCGTTCACGTCGAAAAGGAAGTGGAGGGCGTGGGCATCGAGGTCGCGGTGCAGTACACGGACTCCTACAACGAGTCCGTGTACTCCTTCGCCAACACCATCAACACGATTGACGGCGGCACGCACCTGACCGGCCTGCGCGCGGCGCTGACGCGGGTGATCAACGACTACGCGCGCAAGGCCGGCCTGCTCAAGAGCGACGACCCCAACTTCTCCGGCGACGACACGCGCGAGGGGCTGACCGGCATCGTCAGCGTCAAGCACCGCGAGCCGCAGTTCGAGTCGCAGACCAAGGTCAAGTTGATGAACCCCGAAGTGCAGACTTACGTCCAGCAAGTGTTGGGCGAGGCCTTCGGGGCGTTCCTCGAGGAGAATCCCCGCGAAGCCAAGGCCATCGTCGAGAAGTGTCTGACCTCCGCCCGCGCGCGCGACGCCGCGAAGAAGGCGCGCGACCTCGTCATCCGTAAATCCGCGCTGGAGAGCCTCACGCTCCCCGGCAAGCTCGCCGACTGCTCCGAGCGCGACCCGGCCAAGTGCGAGCTGTACATCGTCGAGGGCGACAGCGCGGGCGGCTCGGCCAAGCAGGGGCGCGACCGGCATTTTCAGGCTATACTACCCTTGCGCGGCAAAATCCTGAACACCGAGCGCGCGCGCCTGGATAAAATCCTGGGCAACAACGAAGTCAAGGCGCTCATCTCTGCGCTCGGCACGGGCGTGGGCGACAACTTCTCGCTCGAGGGCCTGCGCTACGGGCGCGTGATCCTGATGACGGACGCGGATGTGGACGGCAGCCACATCCGCACGCTGCTGCTGACGTTCTTCTTCCGATACATGCAGGCGCTCATCGAAGAAGGCCATCTGTACATCGCCCAGCCGCCGTTGTACCGCATCGAGCACAAGAAGCAGGTGCGCTACGTCTACAACGACGCGGACAAGGACCGCGTGCTGAAAGAACTTGGCAACAGCGAGAAGGCGAGTCTGCAACGGTACAAGGGTCTGGGCGAGATGAACCCGGTACAGTTGTGGGAGACGACGATGGACCCGGCCAACCGCACACTGCTGCAAGTGTCTATCGAGGACGCCGCCGAGGCCGACCGGACTTTCGACATGCTCATGGGCGAGGCCGTGGACCCGCGCCGCCGCTTCATCCTGACGCATGCGAAGAGCGTCAAGAATCTTGACATCTAAACCGACCACTGTTCCCAATGGCGTCCGCGCTATGGGGGAGCAGTGACTAGCACTCGTGGGGAGCTGACATGCCTCTGCAAATCGACTCTCTCCTCCGTGATCGTTACCGCATCACCGCCGAACTGGGACGCGGCGGCATGGGCGCCGTCTACAAGGGGTACGACGATAATCTCGGCGTCGAAGTCGCCATCAAAGAGAACCTCTTCGTCTCGCCCGAGGCCGAGCGGCAGTTCAAGCGCGAGGCCTCGCTGCTCGCCACCCTGCGCCATCCTAATCTGCCGCGCGTCACCGACCACTTTGTGATCCCGAATGAGGGCCAATACCTCGCCATGGATTTCATCGCGGGCGAGGACGCCAAAGCCATTCTGGAGAAAAATGGCGGGCCGCTGCCGGAGGATCAAGTCGTCCGCTGGGCGCGCGAACTCCTCGACGCGCTGCACTACATGCATACGCGCCCGCAGCCCATCATCCACCGCGACATCAAGCCGGGCAACATCAAGATCACGCCCGAGGGGAGAGCGGTGCTGGTGGATTTCGGACTGGCGAAACTCCACGACCCGAAGTCTACGACCACGGTCGGGGCGAAGGCGCTCACCCCCGGCTTCGCGCCGCCGGAGCAATACGGCATGGGCCGCACCGAACCGCGCACCGACATCTACGCGCTCGGCGCGACGCTCTACGCTCTGCTCACCAACCAGCTCCCCGCCGACAGCCTCGAGCAGGCGATGGGGCAGAAGAAGCTCGTCCCTCTCCGGCAATTGAATCCGAGCGTGTCGCCCTCGGTCGCGGAGGCGATTGAGCGCGCGCTCGAGCTCAAGCCCGAAGACCGTTTCGTCAGCGCGTTCGATTTTGCGGCGGCGCTCGCGCAGGCCACGCGCGCGGCGCCCGTGACGCCGCCGACCCAGCCCGAGACCGTGGCGCGCGCGGGCGAGACCGTGCCGCGCGCCGACGTGACGCCTCCGGTGGCGCCGACGGTTCCGGTCGCGCGGCAGCGACCGGCGTGGGTGATCCCTGTGATCGTCGTCGTCGTGGTCGCCCTCGGCGGCGCGGGCGCGTGGTTCGCGACCGACGGCTTCAAATCGCTTGGCGCGGCCCCGACCGCGACCTCGGCCCCAACCGTTGCGGTCCCGGAGGCGACGAATACCTCCGCCGCCGTCGTCGTAGTGTCCACGGACACGCCCACGCCCCTGACCGATACTCCGGCCCCGCCGACCGACACGCCGGCCCCGCCGACAGAGATCCCCACCATCACGCCCACGTTCACCCCGGCGATGACGCCGCGCGGGGGCGGTGGGCAGATCGCGTTCGTCAGCGAGCGCAACGGCGGCCTCCCGCAAATCTTCGTCATGAACGTGGATGGGACGAACCAGACGCGGTTGACCAACCAGCCGGAAGGCGCTTGCCAGCCCGAGTGGTCGCCGGACGGGGGGCAGCAGCTGCTCTTTATCTCGCCGTGCCGGCGCAAGGCGGCGGAATATTCGGGCGCGGCCCTCTACAGCATGAACGCCGACGGCACGAACGTCCAGCCGTGCGTCTCGAAGATCGGCGGCGTGTACGATGCGTCGTGGTCGGCGAGCGGCATCGCATTCACATTTCTGGAGAACGGCCAGCCGCGCATTTACGCAGCCGGCAGTTGCGGCAGCGGGTCGCAGATCAGCAAGGCCCAGTCCGACGACAGCCAGCCAAGCTGGTCGTCGGGCGGCGACCGGCTGGTGTTCGAGAACACCTCGCGCGCGGGCCGCCCCACGATTTACTGGATGTTCAAGGACGGCACGTTCAACGGTTCCAGCCCCGATCAGGTGACGCGCGACCAGGATGCCGTCGCCCCGGCCTGGCAGCCGAACGGCAACTACGTGGCCTACGTGGCCAATTCCCAAATCTGGGTGGTGCAGTGGGACAAGGTGGGCTTCGGCGCGCAGCAGTTGACGGCCAAAGGCCCCAACGACGACCCGAAATGGTCGCCGGACGGCCAGTGGCTCACCTTTGAGTCGTGGCGCGACGCGGCCAACCACGACGTCTACCTCATGACCGCGAGCGGCAGCCTGCAAACGCGCCTGACCGACGACCCCGCCGCCGACTACCATCCCGCGTGGCGGCCCTGAGCGCACTCGATGTTCGAGCGACAGTGCAACTGTCGCCCCTGCCAGCCGTGTGTAACGGCTGGCGGAACTGAGACATGCGCCCGCACGTGATTTTCGTCACTTTCGCGGCGGCTGCATTTAGTTGATAATCCCATCGTGTCCTGCCTTTTCACACCCATCCGGTGGGGCACGATGGAGGCTTCCCATGACTGCTCAACTCATTGATGGCACTGCCATTGCTGCCAGGGTCCGCGCGCAGGTCGCTGCGGCGGTGGAGGCGCGCGTGGCCGCCGGGAAACAGCGCCCCGGCCTGGCCGCCGTGCTGGTCGGCGAAAACCCGGCCTCGCAGGTCTACGTGCGCAACAAGCGCAAAGCCTGCGCCGAAGCCGGCATCGAGTCCTTCGGCTACGAGCTGCCGAAGACGGCCACCCAGAAGGAGGTCGAGGACTTGGTCGTCCAGCTCAACGCCGACCCCAAAGTGCACGGCATCCTCGTCCAACTGCCTCTCCCTGATGGGCTGAACGAAGAGCGCGTCCTTCAGGCCATCAGCCTCGAAAAGGACGTGGACGGCTTTCACCCAATCAACATCGGGCGGCTGTCCATGAAGGGCCGTGAGCCGCTCTTCGTGCCGTGCACCCCGATGGGCTGCATCGTGCTCCTCGAAGAGACGGGCGCGCAGTTCAAGGGCGCGAACGCGGTGGTGCTGGGCCGCTCGAACATCGTGGGCCTGCCCGCCGCGATGCTGCTCCTGCACCGCGACTGCACGCTGACCATCTGCCACAGCCGCTCGAAAGACCTCGCCGCCATCTGCCGCTCGGCGGACATCCTCATCGCCGCGGTAGGCCGCGCCGAGATGGTCAAGCGCGACTGGGTGAAGCCGGGCGCGTACGTCATTGACGTGGGCATCAACCGCATCGAAGACAAGTCGAAGAAATCCGGTTATCGCCTCGTGGGCGACGTGGCGTTCGAGGAAGTGCAGGAAGTGGCCGGGGCCATTACGCCCGTCCCCGGCGGCGTCGGGCCGATGACGATCGCCATGCTGCTCAAGAACACCCTGCGCGGCGCGGAACTGGCGGACGCGCGGTCCTGACTTTCGTGGCGATTGGACTGGGATATGGGTTGGTGATTTACGCGGCGGCAGCCAGCTTGCCCGCCGGAGGCGGCGTGCAGGGATTGTTCGTCGGCGCCGGGCTGCTCACGTTGGCCGTCCTCGGGCGGCAGGTGGTCGCCTTGCGCGAAAACATGCGCCTCAACGCCGAGCTGCGCGCGTTCTCCGCCGAGCTCGAGCGGCGCGTCGAGGAGCGCACGCGCCAGTTGCAGGAGTCGCAGGAGGCTCTGTTCGCCTCGCAGAAACTTGCCAGCATCGGCGCGCTCGCCGCCGAGGTCGTGCACGAGGTCGGCAACCCGCTCAACGCCATCATCGCTGCGAGCGAATCGCTGGAGGCTTCGGTGTCCGACGGCGAAACGGATGCCGAATCGCTCAAGGTCTATCTCCCCATCATCTCGCGCGCGGGCTGGCACGCGGCGCGTATCATCCAAACCCTGCGCAACTATTCGCGCGGCACGCAGGAGCTGGTCCCGCAGAATCTTTCGGAAGTGGCGCAGGATGTGCTGCTGCTCCTGCGCCAACAGATGCAGATGTGGGACAGCATCAAAGTCGTGACCGAATTCGCGCCCGGCCTGCCGGCGGTGGCGTGCGACCGCAACCAGATGGCGCAGGTGCTCATCAACCTGTTGGGCAACGCGCGGGACGCGATGCCGGGCGGGGGCACGATCACCGTGCGGACGCGGCCCGCGCCCGATGGAGTCGCGCTCGAGGTCGCCGATACGGGCGTCGGCCTCGCGCCGGAATACGTCGAGAAAATCTTCGAGCCGTTCTACACAACCAAAGACATCGGCAAAGGCTCCGGCCTCGGGCTGTCCATTGTCGCCCGCGTCGTCCGCGCGCACAACGGCAAGATCGAAGTCCACAGCGACGGGCCGGGACAGGGAGCGACGTTCACCATCACGCTGCCGACCGCACAACCATAGGGGCAGGTATGAAACCTGCCCCGACTTGTCTCTAGAATACGGTTTGACGCTCTGCGTCACGTTGAATACACTCTCCGCCACGCTCGCACCGGGGCCCTATGTCTACACTCCTCGTCCGACACGCCGAAGTTCTGGTCACGATGGACGCCCAGCGCCGGGAGATTCCCGACGGCGGCCTGTTCATCCGGGACGGCTTCATCGAGCAGGTCGGGCCGAGCGCCGAACTGCCGGCCTCGGCGGACGAAACCCTCGACCTCCGCGGGCATGTGGTCTTCCCCGGCCTCATCAATACGCACCATCATCTCTACCAGACGCTCACGCGCGCCGTCCCCGCCGCGCAGGACGCGAATCTCTTCAACTGGCTCAAGACGCTCTACCCCATCTGGGCCAACCTGACCCCGGAGGCGATTCGCGTCTCCACGCTCACCGGCCTCGCAGAGCTGGCGCTCTCCGGCTGCACCACCGCCTCCGACCATCTCTACATTTTCCCGGATGGCTGCCGCCTCGACGACGAGATCGAAGCCGCGCGCGAGATCGGCGTGCGCTTCCACGCCTCGCGCGGCAGCATGTCGCTCGGCGAGTCCAAAGGCGGCCTCCCGCCCGACCGGGTGGTGGAGACCGAGGATTTCATCCTGAAAGAATCGCAGCGGCTCGTCGAGCAATACCACGACTCCAAACCCGGCGCGATGATGCGCGTCGTGCTCGCGCCATGCTCACCGTTCTCGGTCACCGCCGACCTCATGCGCGAGTCGGCGAAGATGGCGCGGCACTACGGCGTCCGCCTGCACACGCACCTCGCCGAGACGCAGGACGAGGAGCGTTTTTGCCTGGAGCTATTTGGTCACCGGCCCGTAGGATATATGGAGACGTTGGGCTGGGTCGGCGGCGACGTGTGGTTCGCGCACTCGGTGCACGTGGACGACGCGGAGATCGGGGTGTACGCGCGCACGGGCTGCGGCGTGGCGCACTGCCCGTCGTCCAACATGCGGCTGGCCTCGGGCATCGCGCCGGTCAAAAAGATGCGAGCCGCGGGCGTGAAGGTGGGGCTGGGCGTGGACGGCTCCGCGAGCAACGACGGCTCGCACATGCTGGCCGAGGCCCGGCAGGCGATGTTGCTTGCACGATTGGCTGACAGCCTCACCCCCCACCTCGGCTTCGCCACCCCTCCCCCCTCTCCTGTCGAGCAGTTCCGACAGGAGAGGGGGGAGGGGGTTGGGGGGTGGGGGGTGAGGCTGATGACTGCCCGCGAGGCGCTGGAGATCGCCACGCTCGGCGGCGCGGCAGTGTTGGGGCGCGACGACGTCGGCGCGCTCGCTCCCGGCATGTGCGCGGACTTCTTCGCCCTCAACTTGAACCGGTTGGATTACGCGGGCGCGTTGCACGACCCGGTCGCCGCCGCGCTCTTCTGCGCGCCGCAAACGGCGGACTACACGTTGGTGAACGGCAAATTCGTGGTGAAGAACGGCGAGGTGGTGACGGTGGATATGTGGCGGGTGGTGGAGCAGCATAACCGGATTGCGAAGGCGATGGTGAGTGGATGAAGCTGTCTGCGCTACGCCGCCGCTTGTGGTTGCCGCTGGTGTTGTTGGTGGGTGCATGCATTGTCGTTATCGCCGCTTTCTTCCGATGGATTGGCCTGGGGGAGATAGCGATAATTCTGTCAGCTTTGGTGCTGGTATTGATTGTCGAGAGCGTCCGGTATGTCGTCAAACAGTTTCTGAAAGGCTACTGGCGAAGGTGAATCATCCGTAAGGAATTTGAGACCTATGTCCAAACGTCAACCCTGGCACGCCGTTTCTCGTGAGTTGGTAGATTGCGCGATGGGCCGCACGCCCGCCGATCTCGTCATCCGCAACGGGCAGTGGTGCTGCGTGCAGTCCGGCGAGATCGTCCCGAACACCGACATCGCCGTGAAAGGCTCACGCATCGCCTACGTCGGACCGGATGCGAGCCACACGATTGGCAGGGATACGAAAGCGATAGACGCCGCCGGGCGCTATCTCGTGCCGGGGCTGCTCGATGCGCACATGCACGTCGAGTCCGGGATGGTGACGGTGACCGAGTTCGTGCGCGCCGTCGCGCCGCGCGGGACGACGGGGATGTTCATTGACCCGCACGAGATCGCCAACGTCTACGGGCTGAAGGGCGTGAAGTGGATGGTGGACGAGGCCGCGCTCCAGCCCATCAACGTGTGGGTGGAGATGCCGTCGTGCGTGCCGTCCGCGCCCGGACTGGAGACACCGGGCGCGCACATCGGCCCGGAGGAGGTGCGCGAGGCGATGACGTGGCCCGGCATCGTCGGGCTGGGCGAGATGATGAACTTCCCCGGCGTGTTCCTCTCGGACGAGAAGATGCACGGCGAGATGGCCGAGACGATGAAGGCGGGTAAAGTGATAGGCGGCCACTACGCCGCGCTCGACCTCGGGCGTCCTTTCCACGGGTATGCAGCGGGCGGCCCGGAGGATGACCACGAAGGGACACGCACGGAAGACGCGGTGGCGCGTGTGCGGCAGGGGATGAAGGCGATGCTGCGCCTTGGCTCGGCGTGGTACGACGTGGCGGCGCAGATCAGAGCCGTCACCGAACTAGGCCTCGACCCGCGCAACTTCATCTTGTGCACCGACGACTCGCACTCCGGCACGCTCGTCAACGAGGGCCACATGGATCGTGTGCTGCGGCATGCCATCGCGCAGGGATTGAAGCCCCTCACCGCGCTGCAGATGATGACGCTGAATACCGCCGAGCATTTCGGCGTGACCCGCGACGTGGGCCAGATCGCGCCGGGGCGGTCTGCGGACATCGTGATCACGCCGGACTTGCCGAACTTCAACGCGGAGGTGGTGATTGCGGCGGGGGAGGTGATTGTGGAGGGTGGAATGTGGAAGGTGGAACTGCCACGCTTTGAATATCCGGTCGAAGTCAAGCAGTCGGTGAAATTGGGGCGGGCGCTGACCGTCGAAGACTTCAAAGTCCAAGGTCCAAAGTCCGAAGCCGCGACTGTCAAAGCAAACGTGATCGGGGTGATCGAGAATCAAGCCCCGACAAGACATTTGACGTTCGACCTGCGCGTGAACACAGGCGAGGTGCATAGCGACCCGGCGCAGGATGTGTGCAAGGTGGCGCTGGTGGAGCGGCACAGGGGGACGGGCGGCGTGCTGGTCGGGTTTGTGCACGGGTTCGGGTTCAACGTGCCGTGTGCGATTGCGTCCACCGTGGCGCACGACTCGCACCACCTGCTCGTGGTCGGCACGGACGACGGGGCGATGGCGCTGGCGGCGAACGAACTGGCGAAGCGGGGCGGGGGGATGCTCGTCGTCCGGGA
>Ga0184633_10000734_pt1 | contig 12599 bp, 14 predicted proteins | sample PLM31_170_b1_FD_133156 | JGI IMG/M metagenome (GOLD analysis project Ga0184633, IMG submission 133156) | Groundwater sediment microbial communities from an aquifer in East River, Colorado, USA - PLM3-1_170_b1 | ecosystem: Environmental > Terrestrial > Soil > Riparian zone | place: USA: East...
CCGCTCTACCCGTGGGCGTGTCAGCTGACCGGCATCGACCTCTCGCAGGAGATGCTGGACAAGGCCGTCGAGCGCGTCCAGACCCTCGCCATGCCCAACGTGACCCTGAAGGTCATGGACGCGACGTCCCTGGACTTCGGCGACAACGAGTTTGACAAGGTCGTCGCGACCTACACGATCTCGGCGGTGCCCGATCCGGTCGCGGTCCTCAAAGAGATGCGTCGCGTGGTGAAGCCCGACGGGATCATCGTGATCCTGAACCACTTCAGGAGCGAGCGGCGGCTGACGGGATGGGTCGAGGATCTGTTGGCGCCGGTCTGCACGCGCCTGGGCTGGAAGTCGAACCTGCCCCTGGCGCCGCTCCTCGAGCAGGTCGGCCTTGTGCCCGAGTCGATCACCCAGGTCAACATGTTCGACGGGTGGCGCCTCGTGAAGTGCGTCAACCGGAAGTAGTCCGGCTCGCAGCTCTCGTTTTCGCGCTCGCTCTCGCCGTCCCCGTCGCGTGGGCCGGATGGTCCGCGCTGCTGGCCGGGGCGTTTCTCCTCGAGTTCCTCAGCCAAGGACGGCCCGCCGCGCTCTCGATGCTGACCGCGGCGCCGGCCCGCCAGCCGTTCCTCGTCCCGGGTGCCAGCGCCGATCTCTACGTCCACGCCGGGCTCCACGCCGGCGCCCCGCTGGTGTTGGTCCACGGCTTCTCGCCCGAAGGCAAGGACGACCCGCGAGTCCGAGAGGCGGCGGTGTTGCTGTCGCGGACCGGGTTCGACGTGGCGGTGCCGACGATCCCCGGGCTCACGCGCGGACGGCTCGGGCGGGAGGACATCGAGCCGGTGATCGCCACGCTTGCCGGGCGCGCGGCGACAACCCTCGTGGTCGGTGTGAGCGTCGGCGCGGGACCCGCGCTCCTGGCCGCGGCCGACCCTCGCGTCCGCGAGCGCGTCGGCGCCGTCCTGACTCTCGGCGGCTACGCGTCCGCACGCGAAGTGGTGCGCTTCTGGCTGACGGGCGCCTACGGGTACGAGGGCATCCGCGGCCGGGTGGACCACGATCCCGAGCTGGTCCGGAGTTTCGTGCGGGCCAACGCCGATCGGCTCGACGCTTCGTCGCGTACGATTCTCGAGGCCGCCGATCGCGACGGCGCGGCCCGACTGCTCACCGCGCCGCCGCCCGATCTGCAACAATACCTCGACGCCCTCTCGCCGCTCAGGGTGGCGCGCGACATCCGCGCGCGCCTCGTCCTGGTCCACGGTCGCGCCGACCGCGCGGTACCCTACACGGAGAGCCTGCGGCTCGCGGCCGCGCGTCCGGAGGGGACGACGCTCGTGCTCGTCGGCGTCGTGGAGCACGTGGAGGGTCGCGGTGCCTCCGGCTGGCGGGGGGCGCACGACTTCCTGGCGCTGTGGCGCGTAATGTACGCCCTGCTGAGCGGCGCCTAGCCTGGCCGGAGAGGGCCTGGCGACGCCTCCCTAATTTCTTGGTCCAGCTGGTGGGTGACTGCTAGGCTGCGCCCATGAAAACCAAAATCTGCGCGACCGCCGTGCTCCTGCTCGTGACCGCCGCGTGCGCGACGACGACGCCCCGCCGTCAGTTCGACGACATCCCGTTGCCGACCGGGCTGACTTACCAGCCGGAGCGCTCGGTCGTGATCGAGTCGCCTAACGTCAAGGCGGCTCAACTCGTCTATCGGGGGCGCCTGGAGCCGGCCAGCCTCGGGGACGTGATGCGCACGCGCCTGGAGTCGAACGGCTGGCGCCCCGTGTCCAGGACGACCACCGCCACGGACGGTACGTGGCAGGTCTACGAGAAAAACGGTAACGCGCTCGAAGTCCACATCTATGAGTGGCTCTGGTACACGTACCTCGCCATCAGCGTCTCCGAGACGCTTCTGCCTGCGACCGCCGACACGAAGGATGGCGCCCTGCAGACGGCAAAGCTGAATGCGTCGATCGACCCACCGGCAACGCCAGAGAGCGGGACGGCCTCGGATCGGCCGACCCGAAGTGGCGACGCGACCTTCACTCGGCGCGTGAAGGACTTCTTCACCAATCTCTTCTCCTGGTGAGTCGATCCTGGTAGGTCGGGCTCGCTAGAGACTCAGGCTTCGCCCCTCACCGCTGCCCGGGCGCTGGATGCCCCAGCCCGAGAGCTTCGTCAGGACCGTGTTCCGGTGCACGCCGAGCCGCCGGGCCGCGTGGCTCACGTTCCAGCCCACGCCCTCGAGCACGCGCAGAATGTACTGGCGCTCGAACTGTTCCAGGGCTTCGCGCAGCGGCGGGCCCGTGTCCTCGCCCAGGCGCGACCCCGTCTCGGGCATCGCCACGTCGAGTGGCACGTCCTGGAGCTGGATGACGGGGCTCCGCGCGAGGACCACGGCCCGGTGCAGGACGTTCTCCAGCTCACGCACGTTTCCCGGCCAGTCGTAGCGGGTGAGCACTTCGAGGGCGCCGGCCGACACGCCGCGCACGTCGCGACCGCACTCACGCGCGATCTTCCGGACGAAGTACTGCACGAGCGCGCCGATGTCCTCGCGGCGCTCGCGGAGCGGTGGCACGTGGATCGGCACCACGTTCAGCCGGTAGTAGAGGTCCTCGCGGAACGTCCGCGCCCTCACGGCGCTCTTCAGATTGACGTTCGTCGCCGCCAGAATTCGCACGTCCACGGGCACGACGCGCACGCCGCCCAGACGCTCGATCTCTCGTTCTTGTAAAGCCCGCAGGAGCTTCGCCTGAAGATCGAGCCGGAGGCTGCCGATCTCGTCGAGGAAGACGGTGCCCCCGTGAGCCAGCTCGAAACGGCCGAGCTTCTTCGCGTGCGCCCCGGTGAAGGCGCCCTTCTCGTGGCCGAACAGCTCGGACTCGACCAGCGCGTCGGGGATCGCCGCCACGTTGATCGCGACGAACGGCTGGCCCTGGCGCCCGCTCCGCGCGTGGATCGCGCGGGCCACCAGTTCCTTGCCGGTGCCGCTTTCCCCGGTGATCAGCACGGTGGTCGGGGTCGGCGCGATCTGCATGATGAGCTGGTAGACGCGGACGATCTCCGGGTGGCGCCCGATCATCCCCTCGAAGGCCCCGGCCATGCCGCCCGCGTCGGACGGGGCGCCCGCCAGCGCCGAACGGAGATAAAGCACTTCACGCTCGAGCGCACGCTTCTCGAGCGCCCGCTGGGCCAGCGACAGAATCTCGTCCACTTCGAAGGGCTTGGTCAGGTAGTCGTACGCCCCACGCTTGAGCGCTTCGACGGCGGTCCGTAGCTCGCGGACGGCGGTGGCGATGACCACGACCGTCGACGGGTCGGCGGCCTTGATGCGGGGGAGAACGTCGATCCCCGCCTCGCCGGGCATCCGCTGGTCCAGCATGACGAGGTCGATCTCGTGAGTTTTCAGGATCTCGAGCGCCTGGGCGCCGTTCGGCGCTTCGAGGACGTCGCAGGTCTCTTCGAGGATCGCTCGCACCGAGGCGCGCACGCCCTCCTCGTCGTCCACGACGAGGACCGTGCCCCGCAGCGCCGTTCGGGTGCCCGCGGCGGTCACCGCGGACGCGCGCGTTCCATCGTGAGGTACTGGTTGGCCCCGCCGCTGCCGCCGCCAGCGCGGTGGACGTAGATCAAGACCGACTCGCCGGGCTTGAGCGCTCCGAGCACGCGGTACAGATTCGCCGGGTCGTCAGCAGGCCGGCGCGCGACCTCGAGGATCACGTCGCCGCGCCGCAGGCCCGCCTTCTCGGCGGGACTCCCGGGTTGCACGTCCGTGACGAGCAGACCGCGCGAGACCGGCAAGTCGAAGCGGAGCGCCGCATCGCCCGTGAGCGATTCCACGCTGAAGCCCCACTCGTTGGTCCCGAGCGCCTCCGCGACCACCGGCTCGTCGGCCGGCATCTCGCCGATCTTCACGGTGACCGGTACGGGCTTCTTTTCGCGGATCACGGTGAGCTTCAGCGTCTGCCCGGGCTTGACGGCGGCGATCCGCCGCTGGAGGTCGGGGACCTCCTTGATCTGCGTGCCGCTCAGCTCGACGACGACGTCGCCCGCCCTGAGGCCGGCGGCCTCGGCGGGGCTGCCCTTCATCACCTCGGCCACGAGGACGCCTTCCCGCTCCTTCACGCCGAAGCTCCCGGAGAGCTGATCGGTCACGTCCTGGATGACGATGCCGAGCCAGCCGCGCACCACGCGGCCCCGCGTGATGAGCTGCTGCATCACGTCACGCGCCTGGTTGATCGGGATCGAAAAGCCGATGCCCTGGCCGGTGGCAACGATCGCGGTGTTGATCCCGATCACCTTGCCGTCGATGTTCAGGAGCGGCCCCCCCGAGTTTCCCGGATTGATCGACGCATCGGTCTGGATGAAGTTGTCGTACTGGGTCACCCCCACCCGTGTCCGGGCCGTGGCGGAGACGATCCCCACCGTCACCGTGCGATCGAGGCCGAACGGGTTGCCGATCGCGATCGCCCACTGGCCGACGCGGAGCTGGCTGGAATCGCCTAGCTCGGCCACCGGGAGCGGGCCGGGCGCATCCACCTTGAGCACGGCGAGGTCGGTCTTCGGATCTCGTCCGACGAGGCGCGCAGGGAACTTCCGCTGATCCGAGAGGCGCACGATGATTTCCTGAGCGTTCTCGATCACGTGGTTGTTCGTCAAGATGTATCCTTTCGGATCCACCAGGACGCCCGAGCCGGTGGCGCGCGCGTCCTCGCGCGGGCGCCGGCGAAAATAGCGCTCGTAGAACTCCTCACCGAAGAACTCTTTGAACCGCTCCGGGGCTTCCTCCGGCGCGCCGGCCGCCGTTTTCTTCGGCACCGTGCTCACGTGCACCACGGCCGGCGTGACGCGGTCGGCGACGGCGGCGAACGCGTCCTCCAGCGCCCGGAGCATACTGTGCGCATCGGCCTTCGGCGCCGCGCGCTGCGGCTCCGCCGGGGCCGGGCGCTGCTGCGCCCAGGCGGGGGCGGCAAGAAGCAACGTGAAGAGAAGGGCGACGAATGGGTTCATCGGCGACTCGGTCCTCTACTCTACCGGCCGCGGTCGGACTCCGCCAGAGGAACAAGGGCCAGCTCCAGCACGCGCCGCGTCCGGGCCGTCACGCGGGCCGCGGCACCGCGGCGGAGCTTCCCGATCCAGATGACCGCGCCGCCGGCCTCGACCACGGGCACGCGGCAACGATCCCAGCGGGGCACCTTCGCATCGATCAAGAGCGTCTTGAGCCGCCGCTCGACGCCGCCGAACGGGACGAAGCGTTCGCCGCGACGCGGGGCGCGAACCACGAGGGGTCCCGCAAGCTCGTCGGCATCGAAGGCGACGCGGCCCGGCTCGCGGGGAATCGCGTAGGCCTCAGCCCCCGCGAGCTGCGTTTCGAGCGCCTGGCCGATCTCGGGCAGCTCGGTGCGGCCGGGGACGCTGACCGGGCGCTCGGCGAGCGCGGCCAGCGGAGCGAGCGCGAGGCGCGCGAGAGCGCCGCTCACCTCGATGGTCACTCCGCCCAGCCGGAACGGACGGCGGGGCGGCGGGACGGCGAACGTTCTCCTGAGCCCACGATGGGACCACGCTCTCAGCGGGGCGCGACTCCCGAGACGTGCTGCCGCCTGACGTAGGACCTCGGCGGCGACCTGGCGCGGTAAGGCCCGCAGCGGGCCGAGCGGAAGTGTCACCGCGCCATCGCCGAACGTGCTCAGCCGGTCGAGCTCGATTTCCGCGGCACGGTCCAGCGCCGTGACGGTGTCGCGAGCGAGCGCCGACACCCGGGTGAGCGCGCTTGCGATCTCGGGGTTGTACGAGTCGGCGAGGAGCGGCAGCAACTCGTGACGAATCCGGTTGCGGAGAAACTTCGGGTCGCGGTTCGTCGGATCCTCGACCCACGGGAGCGCCGCCCGCCGCAACTCCGCCTCGAGAGCGGCCCGGTGGAGCTCGATGAGCGGGCGGATGATCCGGCCACGCACGGGCGGAATCCCGGCGAGCCCTCGCACGCCCGCGCCTTCGAGGAGGCGCATCAGCACGGTCTCCGCCTGATCGTCGGCGGTGTGACCGAGCGCGACCCGATGGGCGCCGAGGCGAGCGGCGCTCGTCTCCAGCGCCGCGTACCGCGCCGCCCGCGCCGCGGCCTCGAGAGAGCCCCGCGAGTCGACCGCCACGGTCGCGATGTCGACCGGAACGCCGAAGCGGGCCCCGAGCGCCTGGACGAAGTCGGCGTCGCCGGGCGAATCGGGGCGCAGCTGGTGATCGACGTGAAGGACGTGGAGCCGAAGTCGCCACTCCGGTGCGAGCCCGGCGAGAAGGTGCAGCAGCGCCACCGAGTCGGCGCCGCCCGACACTGCGACCAAGACGGTTTCGCCGCCCGCGAGCATCGCGTAGCGGCGAATGGTGCGCTCCATCTGGTCGCGCGGGGCCACCCGACTACCCGCCCTGGAGACCCACCCAGACCTCGCCGTCCTCGAAGTGCTCCTTCTTCCAGACCGGGACGATGCGCTTGAGCGTGTCGATCGCGTACCGGCACGCCTCGAATGCGTCGCCGCGATGCGCGGCGGCGACGGCGATGAGCACGCTCGCCTCGCCGATCTCGAGCCGCCCGATGCGGTGGAGCATCGCCACGCGTCTGACGCCGGGCCAGCGGACGCGCACGGCCTCGCCGATCTCGCGCATCTTGACCTCGGCCATCGGCGCGTGCGCCTCGTACTCCAGGAACTTCACCGGGCGGCCGCCCGTCTCGTTCCGCACTACGCCAGAAAAGATGACGATGCCGCCGGCGCCGGGGTCGTCCACCTCGGCGGCGATCGCATCGGGGGACAGCGGCTCGGTCACGACACGGTAGATATCGGCGCCGGCGCCGCCGCCGCTGACGGGCGGGAAGAGAAAGAGCTCGTCGTCAGGCCGCAGGCGATGGTCGGGAGAGACGTAGTCTTGTCCGACGGCGAACAGCGTGAACGGCCGGTAGGGCGCAAGCTCGGGATGACGGTCGGCGATCGCCGACCAGGCGGCCTCGACGGTCCCGCCCTCGGGAAGATCGACCTCGAGCCGCTCGCGCCCCAGGGCTTCACGGTACCGGGCGAAGAGACGGACCCGGACGCGCACGGCGGCTGACGGGAGCTTAGAAGCGGTGCGACTGACCGCAGCCGCAGCTGGACTTCACGTTCGGATTCTTGATCGCGAAGCCCGCGCCCATCATGCTGTTGTCCACGAAGTCGATCTCGCTGCCCTCGAGATAGGGTGCGCTGTGCTTGTCGATGTAGACCTTGATGCCCTGCGCGTCGAGCACGTCGTCGTCCGCCGCCGGCTGGTCTTCCCAGCCGAGCTCGTAGGACATTCCGGAGCAGCCTCCGCCAACCACGCGGATCCGCAGCCCCCACTCGGGCTTGCCTTCCTCGAGGCGGAGCTCGGAGACCTTCTTTGCGGCCGTCTCGGTCATCGTAACCATTAGATCCTCCCGATCTGGCGAGCGTTTCCGGATTCGAGCCGCTTCGTCGCTATCGTATCACAGCACGCACTCGCGGGGTGTCACAGGATGCCACCCGCGAATGCCTCCCGCGGGGCGTCATAGAATGCCTCCCGAGGGCATCAGGGTCAGCTCCTCGAGCGAGGCGCCCGGTGGGAGCGAGGCCATCAGAACCGCCGCCCGCGCAACGTCCTCGGGCCGAAGCATCCGGCTACGATCCGGCGGGTTCCCGATGGTGTCCCAGAGCGGCGTGTCCACAGCACCCGGCACGAGGACTCCGACGCGCACGCCGTCGCCGCGGAGCTCCTCGGCGAGGACACGGCTGAAGCCGACCACGCCGGCCTTCGTCGCCGTGTAGACGGCGGCGCCCGGGATGGGCCGCTGCGCCGCGACCGACGCGATGTTGATGATCGTGCCTCGGTGCTGGCGGATCATCGCGGGCAGAACCGCGCGACAGCACGCCATCACCGCGCGGAGATTCACCGCGAGGATGGCGTCCCAGTCGGCCGGCTTGGTGCCCACCACCGGACCGAAGGAGGCGGCGCCGGCGGCCGTGACCAGGATATCGACGCGTCCGAGCTCAGCGTTGGCCTGCTCGACCATCGCCTCGACGGCGGCATCCTGCGTGACGTCGGTGGGGATGGCGAGGGCCGTCCCGCCGCTCTCGCGGATCGCCGCCGCGGCGGCCGCCAGCTCCTGCCGCGTCCGCGCCGCGAGCACAACCGTGGCGGCTTCGCGCGCGAGCGCCATGGCGATGGCGTGCCCGATCCCGCGCCCGGCACCGGTGACGATCGCGACCTGCCCGCTGAGCGCGCCCCCGGCGGCGTTCAAATGTGAAGCCCCCGACTCGCCTTGATCAGCTCCATGAACTCGGCCCGCGTTTCGGGCCGGTCGCGGAACGCGCCGAGCATGGCCGAGGTGATCGCCTTCGAGTTCTGCTTCTCCACGCCACGCATCAGCATGCAGAGGTGGATCGCCTCCACGACGACGGCGACGCCGCGCGGCTGGAGCGCCTCGTTCAGCGTGTTCGCGATCTGGGTCGTCAGCCGCTCCTGCACTTGCAGACGTCGGCTGAACATCTCGACCAGCCGCGGGATCTTGGACAGCCCGACGATCTTGCGGTTGGGCATGTAGGCCACGTGACACTTGCCAATGAAGGGCAGAAGATGGTGCTCACACAAGGAACTGAAGTCGATATCCTTCACGATCACCATCTCGTCGTACTCCTCGACGAACATGGCACCGTTCAACACTTCCTTCACGTCCTGGGCATAGCCTGACGTGAAGTAGCGCAGCGCCTTCTCCACGCGCTCGGGCGTCTTGTCGAGGCCCTCGCGCTGCACGTCCTCGCCGAGCTCCTTCAGGAGCTCGGCGACCAGATTTGCGATCTTTCCCTCTTCGGTCATCACGACGCCTCACCTTCGTACTGGAATCGATTCTTGGCCGTCTCGACGACGGTGACGCGCCGGAGCGCCCCCGCGGGGACGGCCGGAGCCAGGAGGCGCCAGAACGCTCGCGCCAGCCCCTCGCCGGTCGTCACGACGCCGGCCAGCGACGGGACCTCCTCGAGCGTCCGGTGGTCCACGTGGTCGAGCACGCGCCCGCGCACGGCGCCGTCGATCAGCTCGAGGTCCACCGCCATGCCCGTCACCGGATCCGGGGTACCGGCCACGGTGACCTCCAGGTAGTAATTGTGACCGTGGGGGTTATAGCACGGGCCGTAGAGCGCCGCGTTCGCCTCCGGCGAGAGGCTCGGGCTCGCGAGACGGTGGCCCGCGCTGAAGTGATAGACGCGCGTCAGCTCAAGCATCCGGCCCTCGGTAATCGACGAAGAGCGTCGGGTCCTCCCACACACGGACCTGCCAGAGGCGGTCCGCGCCGAGCTTCGGAGCCAGGAGTTCCCACACCGCGATCGCGAGATTCTCGGTCGTCGGCACGCGGCCGCGAAACAACGCGTCGGCGTTCAGGTCTGCGTGGTCGAAGCGTTCGACGACGGTCTCACCCACAACCCGCTTCAGCTCACCGAGGTCGATGACCATGCCGGTCTGCGGGTCGATGGGCCCGCGCACCGTCACGTCCAGCATATAGTTGTGCCCGTGCGGGACCGTGAGCCGCCCGAAGAAGCGCTCGTTCTCCTCGCGCGACCAGCTCTCCACCCAGTAGCGGTGGCCCGCTGAAAACATGAAGCGGCGAGTGCTCGCCGCGCCGTGGCCATCCGTCATGGCAACGTCTCGAGGAACCGCCGCGCCACGCGCTCGAGACCGAACGCCTCGACCCGCTGGGCCGCGGCCCGGCCGAAGTCCTCTCTAAGATTCTCGTTCATCAGCAACGTCTCCAGGGCAGCCGCCAGCTCGCCGGGGTTCCGCGGGCTCACCAGGAAGCCGGTCCGCCGGTCCTCTACGATCTCGGGCACCGCCGCCGCACGGCACGCCACCACGGGCAATCCGGCCGCCATCGCTTCGGCGAAGACCAGCCCGAACCCTTCCTGGACGGTCGGAAGGCAGAAGCAGTGAGCGCTGGCATATTCTACCGCGAGCCTCGGGCGAGTCACCTCGCCGAGCAGGACCGCCCCGTCGCCCAGCCGGAGCTCCCGGTGGAGCGCTCGCAGCCGGGCTGACTCCGGGCCTTCCCCTACGATGCGGACCTGAGCGTCCGGGATTCGTTCGCGGAGGATCACCGCGGCCCGCAGGAGATCGTCGAGACGCTTGCGCGGATACATCCGCGCCACTGACAGGACCGTGGGGCGGGTCGCCCGCGCACTGGCCGCCTCGGCGAAGCGGCGCCGCCAGTCGGCGAGGTCGATCGGCTCCGGCACGATGGCCAGCTTCGCGTCTGGAATGCCGTAGACGTCGTGGGCGACCGACACCGAATAGCGGCTCGGCACGACGACCCGGTCGGCGCGCGCGGTGTTCGACCGCTCCCAGCGCGCCTGCACGGAGAGCAGCACCCGCACCCAACCCCGCTCGTTCCGGAGCTCGTCGGCGATGATTCCCTTGAGCATCACGACGAAGGGACCGCACCGGCGCCGCCGCGCCCACAGAAACCCGTCGAGGTCGACGCCGACCGTGACGTCGGCGGCGGGCGGTCTCAGGGCGACCCGGACGTTGTAGACCCATCGGTCGAGCGTATGAAACCCGGTGCGCGCCGAGAGCGGCCGGATGGCGACCGTGTGGCCAAGATCTCTGAGGCCGCGGGTGAGACCGTCGATGGCGACGAACGTCCCACTCCCCTCGGTCGGGGAGAGCGGCGTCGAAGTCAGGAACTCGAAGCGCACGACCTTTCGCGCTAGCGACCCTGGAACCTGGGCGCGCGCTTCTCGAGGAACGCGCGCGTTCCCTCCCTGTAATCCTCGCTCTCGGTCGCCTCGATGGTCCGGTCCCTGAGCGTCGTGCGCCGCTCCTCGGTGAGGCCGAGCAGGTACGACTCGATCGTCACCTTGGCGCCGCGCACCGAGAGCGGCGCATTGTCGGCGACCTTCCGGAGGTAGTCGTAGGTGTCGCGCTCGAGCTCGTCCTCGGGCAGGAGGCGTTGGATGAAACCCATCGCCAGCGCCTCCCGGTCCTCGATCGTCCGGGCGGAGTACAGGATGTCCTTCGCGTAGGCGGGGCCGACGAGATCGACGAGTTGGCCGACCGAGTCCGCCCCGTAGATGATGCCGAGGCGCGCGGCCGGAATGCCGAACTTCGCCCCTTCGGCCGCGAAGCGCAGGTCGCAGGCCATCGCCACCGCCATCGCGCCGCCCATGCAGAACCCGAAGATCATCGCGACCGTCGGCTTTGCACACTCGCGGATGGTCGTGTAGGCCGCCCCCGTCTGGGCGTTGTAGCGCAAGGCACTCTCCGTGTCCTTGCGCTGCTCCGTGAACTCCGAGATGTCGGCGCCCGACGCGAACGCCAGGGTGCCGGCGCCGCGGTAGACGATCGCCCGCACCGACTCGTCCTTCCCCAGTCCCTCCGTCACGCGGGCGATCTCCGTCCACATCGCCAGGCTGATCGCGTTGCGCATCGCCGGCCGGTTGAAGACGACCGTTGCGATCGGCCCGTCGTGCTGCACCAGAATGTCTGTCATGCGCTCCACCTCGACGAGTATTGGTGGCGGTGGGAGGAGTCGAACTTGACAGATCACCCACCACCGAAGAGGAAACACTACCACTTCCGGCGTCTCGGCGGGGGCGGACGTGACGGACCCGGAAGGCTAGCGTCGAGCAGCGCCTCGCGGTGGCCCGGCGAATTCTTGTCTGTCGTCAAGATCTCCAGGGCTCCGGCGTGGTGCCGCGGTCTCGTCGGTAATGCGTCGCCGATCTGAAGCTCCATCGGCAGGACCTTGCGGGCAGTCGGCGCTGTCCGGCGCGCGCCTCTTCTCGGGCCGTGCGCCGCGCTCAGCCACGGGTCGCGGACGCGATGGCGCGGGCGACGAGACGGTCCAGTTCGCGCAGATCAAACGGCTTGTGCAGATAGCCGAATGCCCCCTCGATCAGCGCGTCGGCCTCCTTCCGGCGGTCCCGGTCTCCGCTCATCATGAGGACCGGCGCATTCACGCCAAGGTCGCGGACGCGCTTCAGCAGGTCGAGGCCCTGTCTCCGGAGCAAGGGGTCGCCTACTCCCGGCATGACCATGTCCAGCAGAATGAGGTCGAAGCGCTCAGGTTGCAGGATGACGAGCGCATCAGCGACAGAACGCGCCGTCGTGATCTCATAAGCGTGGCCGTGCTGGAAGGAGGCGAGGATCTCCCGCAGCACGTCGAGCACGCGTGGCTGGTCATCGACGATCAGGATTCGCTTCGTTGCCTTCGTGTTGATCGTCATCTTCCCTTCGGCCCGCGCGCGGGTCTATGGCCTCACATGAAAGGCGGGCAGAAGGCCCACATACGCATCGCATCGAGGCCCTTCGCCGCACGTGGGTCTGCGGCCTCTCCTCGGATCTGTTGTCTAGCCATCCACGCTCCCTCTTCGCAGCGCCTCCGTCGCCGCGCGCTGCGTCGCGTGCCACGGCGTTCGATCCCACGCCGACGCGGTCGCGCTCGTGATCGAGTGCTCCATCCCGGTCGTGTAGAAGGTCGCCCGCCAGCCCTTCTCGTCGTACCGCGTGAGCTGGAGATCGTAGCCCTGGCGCGCCATGCCACGCTCGACGTCGCCGATGCCCCGCCACGAGTTCAGCCACGAGCGGAGGGCCCCGAGCACGGGCAG
>Ga0184633_10000735_pt1 | contig 12589 bp, 7 predicted proteins | sample PLM31_170_b1_FD_133156 | JGI IMG/M metagenome (GOLD analysis project Ga0184633, IMG submission 133156) | Groundwater sediment microbial communities from an aquifer in East River, Colorado, USA - PLM3-1_170_b1 | ecosystem: Environmental > Terrestrial > Soil > Riparian zone | place: USA: East...
CGAAATCGACCGGCGGCGGGCCCGGGAGCAGGAACTCCTTGAGGTCATGCGTCAACTCCAGGAAGCGAACCAGATGCTGCTGCGCCTGTCCAGTCTTGACGGCCTCACCGGCATTACCAACCGCCGGCAATTTGACGACTTCTTGGACCAGGAATGGCGCCGTGCCGTCCGCGAATTGACGCCGCTCTCTCTGATCATGCTCGACATCGATCGGTTCAAATCCTACAACGATTCCCTCGGCCATACGTCGGGCGACGAATGCCTCAGGCAGGTTGCCGCCGCGATCTCGGGAACCGTCAACAGACCAGGAGACCTCGTCGCTCGGTACGGCGGCGACGAATTCGTAGTCGTCCTTCCTGGCACCCGTACGGACGGAGCGGCACAGGTGGCGGAATCGCTTCGGCAAAGAATTGAGTCCCTCGGCATTACGCATCCCGACGGTGACTGCGCCACCATCAGCGCGGGCTTCGCCAGTACGATCCCCAGCCGGAACACCTCTCCCACCGATTTAATCAAGGCGGCGGATCAAGCGCTGTATCAAGCCAAGCAGGAAGGCCGCAATCGGGCCAAGCAGGCCAGCACCCTCTCCCTCGTCCCCAACACCCGTGACACGTGATGCCCCGGCGGTCCAGCGGAACCGGCACGAGCGCACGCGCGTTCATCGAACCGACTGCTCCGAATCACAAGCGCATACAATCCGATCCTAAAAGCGGGCTCGCAGGTAAGGGATCAATGTCTCGCGCGACATGCGTGAGGTGCGCGAAAAGCGCGACACGCAAATCTCGCAAGTCTCGGCCGTCCCGCGCACCTCGCTTGTGTTGCCGATTCACCCGCCTATGCAGGAGGCCACGGCTGCCCGTCCTCCGCAGTAGTCTGCTACGGAAGATGGATGAAGCTCCCCGCAGCAGCCTACTCCGCCGAAGTAGCCACTTCGGCTACGAAGGCCGGAAGCTGCGGGGTATCCTGCGAAATTCTCCGAAGCCGCTACCCTCCTTCGCCAAGGCTACGAAGGGTTCTCCTCGCCTTCATCCCCGCAGCAAGCTACGGGGTATTCGGCGAAGGAGAATAAAACCGTGAGGCTCCACCTCTGATTCCTTATGACAGCTACCGGACGATGACGACGTGAATGACGAATTGCCTGGGTCGTTGACGGTTATCGGGTTATCGTGAGCTGGCGTCCGAACAACGTAAGACCTCCTCCCGCATCCTGGGGCAAGGCGCCGCGTCCGAGGCGAGGGCACAGTGGCATGAAGGACTGGCGAACGTACCTGAACTTCAGCATGAGCCGGCAGATCATGACCGGCTTCATCGTGAGCCCGCGAATTACCGGCCAGTGCCGGGTGTTCGCGGGTCTTGTGCTCGTCCTGATTCTGCTGGCCCCTTGGTGGCTTTGGCAGCAACAAGACACTTCCTCGCTCGACCCCATCGCCCATGGCGCCCCTCTCGGAGAGCAACAGTTCGGCGAACCCATTCAACCATTCCCAATCACTATAACGCTCGATCCCATGAAAGCGGCGTTGGGAAGGCAACTCTTTAACGAGCCGCGGTTTTCACGGGACAACACGGTTTCCTGCGCGAGCTGCCACAAGCTTGATCATGGCGGCGCGGACGGCGCGTCCATTGCCCGCGGCAGCGGCGGAGCAAGCGGCACGATCGACAAACAGGCGGTCTTCAATAGCAGCCTCAATGATCTGTCCACTTCAAACGGGCCGGCAAGAACGATTCTCTAGAGGAGCGCGAAGCGGAAAGCGACCTATGATCATCCTTGTCATCGGAGACAGCTGGCAGGAGATGGCCCTGCTGCGAGAAGCCCTCTCCGCTATCACGAGCGTCACCATTCGGGTGGAGCATGCAGAGCGGCTGTCCGCCGCGTTCTCATGCCTGACCGCGGGGCGCTTCGACGCGATACTCCTGGACCTCAACCTGCCCGACAGCGCCGGCCTCGACACGCTCGCACGCGTGCAAGCGCGGGTGCCGGAGGTTCCGGTCGTCATCATGACGGGCCTGGATGACGAGCGGCTGGCGACCGAAGGAGTTCGCGCCGGGGCTCAAGACTACATCGTCAAGGGTCGGTACGAGGGGGCGCTGATCTACCGTTCCCTGCGCTATGCCATCGAGCGGAAACGGCTGATGACGGACCTGGAGGCGCGCGTCGCCGAGCGGACGGCCGAGCTGGAGGTCGCCAATCAAGCCCTGCAACGCGACATCACCGAGCGCAACCGGGCGGACGAATCGTTGCAATTAGCCAAATTTACGATCGAGCGGGTCGGCGTCGCGATCTGCCGGATCGATCCGCAGGCCAACATCCTGGACGTCAATGAGGCCGCCTGCGCCATGTTGGGCTACTCGAAAGAAGAATTCCGGACCATGACCGTGTACGATATCAACCCCGATTTCCAAGCGGAGATGTGGCCCGAGCATTGGGCAGAACTCACGCAGCGCGGGTCTTTTTCATTCGAGGGCCACCATCGGACCAAGAACGGCCGGATAATCCCCGTCGAGATGAACTTCAATTATCTGCGCTACGACGGGAAAGAGTACAACTGTGTGTTCATCCGGGACATGACTGAGCACAAACAGGCGGTTCGGTCACTCAAACACAGTCAGTCGATGTTGCAAGCCTTTGTCGAGCAGACGCCGGCCGCCGTGGCGATGTTCGACAAGCAGCTTCGATATGTGGTTGCCAGTAAGCGCTGGTATCAGGATTACCAGCTTGGCGAGCGGGACATCCTCGGGCAGCACCATTACGACGTATTCCCTGAAATCCGGGACAACAAGCAGTGGCAAAACATCCATCAACGATGCCTGGCCGGCGCAGTTGAGCGGCGGGATGAAGATCCCTTCCCACGCAAGGACGGCCGCATAGACTGGCTCCGGTGGGAGGTGCGGCCCTGGTATGACGAACACAGCGTCATCGGCGGGATCATCATGTACACGGAACTGATCACGGATCGGAAACAGACTCAGAAAGCCTTGCTTCAGGCGAAAGAGACGGCAGAATGGGCCACCCAGGCCAAGAGCGAATTCCTGGCCAACATGAGTCACGAGATCCGCACGCCGATGAACGCGATCGTCGGGATGGCCGACTTGCTTGGGGAGACCTCCCTCACCGAAGAACAGGGCAAGTACGTTCGCATCTTCCGAAACGCCGGCCATAACCTCATGACCCTGTTGAACGACATCCTCGATTTTTCCAAGGTGGAAGCCAAGCAAGTCGAGCTGGAACGGATCCACTTCGATCTGCATGACGTGATTGACAAAGTGATCGAGCTGCTGGCCATGCGGGCCCACGATAAGAACTTGGAGCCGACCTGCTACGTGTCGTCGGCGATCCCCCGCTTTCTCTACGGCGACCCGACCCGCCTCCAGCAGATTCTGGTCAATCTTATCGGCAATGCCATCAAGTTCACCGAGCAGGGTTTCATCGAATTGCGTGTGGTTCCGAATCCCGAGAGCACCGAACCAGGCTCGCTGCTCTTCTTGGTCACCGACTCCGGGATCGGCATCCCCCAAGACAAGCTGGAAGCGATTTTCGAAATGTTCACGCAGGCGCACGTCTCCACCGCGCGCCAGCACGGCGGCACCGGCCTAGGCCTCGCCATCTGTAAGCAATTAGCCGCCCTGATGGGCGGCCGCATCTGGGCCGACAGTACGGTCGGCCAAGGAAGCACCTTCTCGTGCGCGTTGCGCTTCGACGTCGAGTCGCAGTCCCCGGAAGACCAACTCTCCGCTCCCACGGACTTGAAAGACCTTCGCGTGCTGGTCGTGGACGACAACGCCACGAACCGACTCATCGTCCGGGAAGCCCTCACCGGCTGGGCCATGCTGGCGCGGGAAGCACCGGACGGCCTGACCGCGCTGACCGAGCTGAAACGAGCGCGGGATACCGGCGAATCGTATGAATTTGTCCTGCTCGACTCCCGCATGCCTGGTCTGGACGGATTCGAGGTCGCCGAGCGGATCAGAGCGGATCCTTCCCTGAAAGACCCGGCCATCTTGATGCTCACGTCGGATTTCGGGGGGTCCGTGCACCGGGGCGGAGAGATCGGCCGCACCTACGACCTGGGCCTGGCCGGTTATTTGGAAAAGCCCATCAAACGGTCCGATCTCCGTCGCGCCATCACGATCGCGTGGCGGCGAAGGATGGGGTTGTCTCCGCTTCCGACTCAGGTCGAGGCGCCCGCGGCGACGGTGGATCACCGACCGCTGAGAATCCTGGTCGTGGAGGATTCGCCGGACAACCAGCTCCTGGTCAAGGCCTACCTGAGAGCGATGCCGTATAAGGTGGACATCGCGGAAAACGGGCGCATCGCCTGTGACATGGTGACCGTCGGCCGCTACGACCTGGTCCTGATGGACATGAACATGCCGGTGATGGACGGCTACACCGCGACCGTGACCATCAGGGAATGGGAAAAGAAGCAGGGCATTCCGCCAACGCCGATTCTCGCGCTGACGGCCTACGTGCAACCTGAAGACAAGCGACGAATCCAGGCCGCCGGCTGCGCCGGCCACCTTGCCAAACCCATCAAGAAAGCGGTCTTGCTGGAAGCCATTCTCATCTATACGGGAGCGGCCAGCCACGTGACGCAGCGGGGCAGGGCCGGGTATACCGAGAAAGACGTGGCCTAGCAGTATGTTGAAGAACCTTTTTGGATGTGGGTGACGGGAAAGGATACGCGCGTCTCCGCCGGCAACAAGATGCCCAGCAGGATGTTCAAAAAGGGCGCAGCTCTTGAGAATAGGTTGAGGCTGAGCTTACGCAAAGGCTGTCACGGATGTTGGACACTTGGCCGATCGGGCTGTTCGCCAATGGGATCGTCATGCTCGCGCTGGCCGCGTATGGGTTAGGGAGGTTCACCGTCGTCGGGGAAGCAGCCACCGGAGCGGAGGCGGTCGAATTGGTCCGGTCGAGCCAGCCGGACCTTATGCTGCTCGATCTCTCCATGCCTCAGATGGACGGGCTCGAAGCCTTATCGCGCATCAGGGAGGCCGCGCCCAAAACCAAGATGGTCGTGTATTCCGGTTTCATTGCCGAGCGAATGGCTCAGACGGTATCTGATCTGGACGCGGTGACCTACATTGAAAAAGGGGTTCCGCCACAGGAGCTTGTGCGAAGGCTGGCCGAGCTTGCCGACCTTGATCGGTCCACTCCAAACGGGTCGGCAGAAACGATTCTCTAGAGGAGCGCGAAGCGGAAAGCGACCTATGATCATCCTAGTCATTGAGGACAGTCAGCAGGAGATGGCCCTGCTGCGAGAAGCCCTCTCCGATATCACGAGCGCCGCCATTCGGGTGGAGCATGCGGATCAGCTGTCAGCCGCGTTCTCATGCCTGACCGCAGGGCGCTTCGACGCGATACTCCTGGACCTCAACCTGCCCGACAGCGTCGGCCTCGACACGCTCGCACGCGTGCAAGCTCGGGCGCCGGAGGTTCCGGTCGTCATCCTGACGGGCATGGATGACGACCGGCTGGCGATGGAAGGAATTCGCACAGGGGCTCAAGACTACATCCTCAAGGGTCGGTACGAGGGGGCGCTGATCCACCGTTCCCTGTGCAATGCCATCGAGCGGAAACGGCTGGTGACGGACCTGGAGGCGCGCGTCGCCGAGCCCACGGCTGAGCTGGCGGTCGCCAATCAAGCCCTGCAATGCGACGTCACCGAGCTCAACCAGGCCGAGGGCGCGCTGAAATTGTTTCGAGCGTTGCTCGATCAAGCTGAGGACTCCATCGAGGTCATCGATCCTGCCACGGGTCGCTTCATAGACTGCAATGAGAAAAGCTTCTCGAGTCTCGGCTATACCCGCCAAGAACTCCTGTCGCTGACCGTTTCCGATATTGATCCGATCGTCACGGCGCCGATCTTCACGCAAAACGTGACAGAGATACGAAAAAGTGGACCCTTGACGTTGGAAACCGTCCATCGTCGAAAAGACGGCTCGACCTTTCCGGTCGAGGTGAAGGCTCGTCTGGTCCAGCTTGATCGAGAATACCTCCTGGCCATCGTGCGCGACATCACCGAGCGCAAGCAGGCGGAAAAGGCCCTTCACATTTCCCAGCAGCGCTACGCCTCGTTGATCAACTCCGTTAACGGGATCGTCTGGGAGGCGGACCCAGCCACGTTCTGCTTCACCTTTGTGAGTTCCCAAGCCGAGCATATCCTCGGCTATCCTGTTCAGCAATGGCTCAACGATCCGTCGTTCTGGCCCGATCACATACATCCCGAGGACCGCGAACAAGCCGTGGCTTATTGCACGGAGCAGACGAAGTTGGGCCTGGCCCATGATTTTGAATACCGGATGCTCGCCGCCGACGGCCGGACTGTCTGGATTAGAGATATAGTCAGCGTGTTAGTCGAAGCAGGACGCCCAGTCGTGCTCCGCGGCATCATGGTAGACATCACCGAGCGGAAACGCCAGCACGAGACATTGGTTCAACTCCAGTGCGCCGTGGATCACGGCATGGAAGGACTCGCCCTTTTAAATGACGACGGGCTGTACACCTATATGAATCCGGCCCACGCCGCTATGTTTGGCTACAAGGTTGAAGAACTGATCGGAAAGTCGTGGAGGGCACTCTACGGTCCTGAGCAACAGGCCGCGATCGAGCAACACCATATTTCCCTCTTGCAGCTTGACGGGTATTGGCGCGGAGAGTTGGTCGGCAGAAAGAAGACCGGAGAGCTGTTTGATGTCGAAGTTGCGTTGCGGAAATTTGGAAGCAATGATCAACACAACAACGACATTATCTCCACCTGTCGCGACATCACAGAGAGCAAAGGGGTAGCCAGGCGAGAAAGGCTGCGCTTCAGTTTGCTCCAAGCGCATCAGGTCGGGCTGCTCGAATTGGCCCGGAGCGAGGCGATCTTCGGCGGCGACCTTCGACGAGCATTTCAGGCCATCACAGAGACGGCCAGCCGCGTCCTGGAGGTCGAGCGCGTCAGTATCTGGCTGTTCCAGGAAGACCAGTCGGCTATTCAACTGGAGGATCTGTACGAGGTCGCGAACGGGGCGCACAGCACGGGGGCCGTTCTCCGGGCCAGCCAGTACCCGTGCTATTTTCAGGCACTGCAGCAGGAAGAGCATGCCATCGCCGCTCACGACGCCCATTACGATCCCCGCACCCGTGAATTTTCATCGTCGTATCTCACGCCGCTTGGAATCGGCGCGATGCTCGATGCGCCGATCAGACACAAAGGGAAGACGGTGGGCGTCTTGTGCCATGAATACCTCGGCACGTGTCGCACATGGACCGCCGATGAAATGACGGTTGCCGCATCATTCGCCACGATGGTGACCCTTGCCATGGAGGCCAAGGAGCGCACTGAAGCGGAGAACGCCATGCGCCAGGCCAAGGAACGAGCCGAAATTGCGAGCGCCGCCAAGAGCGAATTTCTCGCCAGCATGAGCCACGAAATCCGGACACCGATGAATGCTATCGTCGGCATGGCGGATCTCTTGTGGGAGACGGATCTCGCGCCGGACCAGCGGAAGTATCTCCGTATTTTCCGCCGAGCAGGCGGCAATCTGCTGAACCTTATCAGCGACATACTCGATCTCTCCAAAGTCGAAGCCGGCCACCTGGAGTTGGAATCGATCGCGTTCGACCTCGGCGACTTGATCGAAAAAGCCATTGAAATCCTCGCCACACGGGCCAACGAAAAGGGGCTGGAACTCGCGTGCCATCTCTCGACGGACGTTCCGTGTGCCCTCATCGGAGATCCCAATCGGTTGCACCAGATTCTGATCAACTTAATCGGCAACGGCCTGAAGTTTACCGAGAAAGGCTCCGTCACGCTTCGTGTCCAGAACGATCCTGACCGCGCGACGCCGGGCGCCATTCGATTTTCCGTCACCGATACCGGCATCGGGCTTCCCCCCGAAAAGGCGACCACCATTTTTGAAAGCTTTGTCCAAGCCCATGCCTCGACCACGCGTACGCACGGAGGAACCGGACTCGGTTTGACGATTTCCAAACAACTTGTGGAGCTAATGAACGGCCGGATTTGGGTCGAAAGCACGGAAGGACAGGGCAGCACGTTCCACTGCTGCGTCCAGTTGGGCATCCAGCCTCAGGACCCGCTCGCCAAGGTCTCTCTGCCGATCAATCTTGCAGGGCTCAGAATGTTGGTCGTCGACGACCACGAGACAAACCGCTTGATCCTGCGGGAAACCTTGACCGCATGGGGAGCGCAGGTCACCGACGTGGCTGATGGCGTCGCGGCCTTGTCCGTCTTGCGCCGGTCAGCCGAGTCCGCCCGTCCCTACAAACTGATGCTCCTCGATTGCCGGATGCCGGATATGGACGGATTTTACGTCGTGGAGGAAATCCGGCAAGCCAAATTGGCCGAAGGTCTGACGATCGTGATGCTCACCTCCGAACATTGGGCCGACGATATCGCTCGCACCTACGATTTGGGACTTGGCGGCTACCTCATCAAACCGATCAGGCGCTCGGATCTCTTGCAAACCATCAGCATCGTCCTGGCGGGGAGAAAAGGAACCCATCCGACAACCCTCCTCAATCCGCCTGTTCCCTCCCTTGCTCCATCCTCGCATGGCTTGCGGATTTTGCTGGCCGAAGATTCGCCGGACAATCAAGTCCTGATCCACGCCTACTTGAAACAGACCACGTACCGTCTCGATGTCGCCGACAACGGCGTCCTGGCGTTCGACAAGTTCAAGACCGGCCAGTACGATCTCATTTTGATGGATATGCAGATGCCCGTCATGAACGGCTATGACGCCACCAAAGCCATTCGGGATTGGGAGCGCGAGCACGATCTGCCCCGGGTACAGATCATCGCCCTCACGGCCCTGGCCCTGAAAGCAGAAGGCATCAAAATTCTCGACGCCGGCTGCGATGCGCATGTGACGAAACCCATCAAGAAACAGACGTTCCTGGCGCTACTCCAGGCGTGCGAAGGACAACACACGGCATGAGCACCGCACCGAACAATGGAGCGAACGAGAAGCTGACCGTCTACCTGAACCCGGATCTCGAAGACATTGTCCCGGGATTCATCGAGAACCGGCACCGTGACGTCCAAAAGATCGAGACAGCGTTGCGAGAGAATGACCTGACGATGGTGGCGATGATCGGTCATCGGATGAAGGGGGACGGCGGCGGGTATGGATTCGACGCTATCAGCATCATGGGAACTGCCTTGGAGCAAGCGGCAGCACGAGAAGACCGGGACGCGATCCGACGACATACCGACGAACTCGTCGACTTTCTCGCTCGCGTCACCGTGGTGTATAGAGGATGAATACTGGAGGAGTTTATTCTCCTTCGCCGAATACCCCGTAGCTTGCTGCGGGGAGCTTCATCCGGCGCCATTATTTCATAAACCAGCACATAGGCTCATTGGTTTTCCACCACAGTGTTCTTAACCAACTCCACCGTATCCCGTCGCATCTCCGGTAACTCTGCCACGATCATCGTGTACGGCTCAGCACGTTACTTCGCGCCTTCGTAGGACATCTTCAACAATGTGAGGAGGCGTAGCACCGTAAACAGCGCGGTGAAGCTGCCCATCCGTTGGTGCTGTTCTGCAAGTGGCAACTCTTCGCCTATGTGGTTAACCAGCAGAGGGGTCTCAGTCTCTGCTGATTACCGAATAAACCACTACGAAAAAACGCTTTTTCGGAAAGGCGTGCCCTGATCCAGACTTGAGATATCGCTCGAACTCAACCGCACGCTGCTCATCTTGAAAGCTGAGATGCATCACTAACTTCCAATGGTGATACTTCGACGTATGAGGTACCTGCCTGAATTATGGGTTCGAAGTCGTTCATCGAGGTTGGTGGTGATGCCTTGGCCCGCATTATTCATGAAGGATCGTTGCGAAAGCGTGCAGACGCGAAGCGAGACGGGCACTCGGAGCCGTGAAGCCCTGAGGCATACTCGTGCAGTATGTCGAAGGGCTGAACGGCGAGACTGCCCGTCGCAGCCGCGTATCCGCGCTTGCAGCAGAAGCTTCATGAATAATGCGGGCTAGGTAGCGTTGATTTGGAACTGCGAGACTTTGGATGAGATAGACGTACTTCATGAAGACGTCCCCCTTCGCACGACTGCACGACGGTGCTTCGGGGGACAGCCTTCGCTGAAGCTTCCCTCTGGCGGGCTTGCCAGCCGAAGCTTTAGCGAAGGCTGGTGGAGGGCAGGGGAGTTGAACCCCCGACCCCTACGTTGCGAACGTAGTGCTCTCCCAACTGAGCTAGCCCCCCACTCGACCGACATTCAACCGGTGAGACGAACGCCTCACCGTCCGTCGCATTATACACACCCGTTTCCCGAGTCTCTACCCGAAATAGGTTGAGGTCCAGGTCGAGGCTAAGAAAATATGATTCTCTTCGCTTAGCCTCAGCCTTGACCTCATCCTGCCTGCGCGTAGCGCTACGACGGGCTGATCACCGACTCACCCTCCGGCTCTCCAGCCTCGATGAATACGCGCCGCCCCTCGACCCGCAGGCGCCCCTCGGCAAAGAGCTGGACCGCTCGCGGGTAAATCTTGTGTTCTTGCTCAAGAATCCGAGCGGCCAGTGTGTCGGGAGTGTCGTCATCGAGAATCGGAACCGCCGCTTGAAGAATAATCGGCCCTTCATCGACGCCTTCCGTCACAAAGTGGACCGTACATCCGGCAAGTTTGCAGCCCCACTCGATCGCCTTCTTCTGCACATCCAACCCTGGAAACGAGGGCAACAGGGACGGATGAATGTTCATCATGCGATTCGCAAAGGCATCCACGAGGACCCTCGTCACGATCTTCATGTACCCGGCTAGTAACACCAACTCCACATCGTACTGCCGAAGCACATCGAGTAGCTCGCGATCGTAGGCCTCACGACTATCGGGTCTTCCTGCATGGAGTTTTGGATCGACGAAGAGGTCGGACAGTCCATGTCGGCGGGCTCGCTCTAAGGCCGGAGCCTCTTTCTTGTTGCTGATGACGGCGACAATCTTCGCCTGAACCGTTCCCCCTTCGATAGCGTCGATGACCGCCTGAAGATTCGATCCGCGCCCGGATGCCAAAACGGCGACTCGAAGCGCCTCCGTCCGCTTAGTTGACATACTCCACCAATGGCACGTCGCCGGTCGATGACAGGATGGTCCCGATCTGGCAAGCCGGATCGCCCAAAGCCGTTGCGCGCTCGACGACAGACTGGACGGCTGACGCCGGCACCACGAGAATCAGCCCAATCCCCATGTTGAAGACGCGATACATCTCCTTACGCTCGACCTGCCCAAGCCGAGCAATCGCCTGGAAAATAGGCGGCACGGACCAGGTACTTCGCCGCACCTGTGCCCGCACGCCCGAGGGAAACACTCGCGGGAGATTCTCGGTAATGCCGCCGCCGGTGATATGGGCAATACCTTTGATGGGACATTCCTGGATCAATGTGAGAATCTGTTTGGCATAGATTCTGGTCGGAGTCAGCAGGACGTCCCCCAGAGGCTGATCGAGTTCAGGCAGGCGACTGGTCACGCTGAGTTTTGCCTGATCCAACAAGACCCGACGTGCCAACGAATAGCCGTTGCTATGAAGACCCGTCGAAGCCAATCCAATTAGGGCATCGCCGGGCACGATGCTGCGGCCATCGATGATCTTGGGTCGATCCACCACTCCGACGGCGAACCCTGCCAGGTCATACTCGCCCTCCGCATAGAAGGATGGCATCTCGGCGGTTTCCCCACCGATCAAGGCGCAGCCAGCCTGGCGACAGCCCTCGGCGATCCCCTTGAGCACCGCTTCAGCCTTGGGAATGGCAAGCTGTCCCGTCGCGAAATAATCCAAAAAGAACAGCGGCTCCGCCCCGCTGACCACGATGTCGTTCACACACATGGCCACCAAATCGATCCCGACGGTATCGTGACGATCCGTGAGGAAGGCGATCTTCAATTTCGTCCCGACTCCATCAGTGCCGGAGACAAGGACTGGTTCGGCATAGCGATGGGCTTGCAGCCGAAACAATCCGCCGAACCCGCAAAGGTCCGTCAGGACTTCCGGGCGGAACGTGGATCGCACCAGTGGTGAAATACGGTCGACGAACTCGTCGCCCGCATCGATATCGACTCCGGCATCTCGATAGGTTGTCATAGGGTGCGCATCTTAGCGGAGCGCTGGCAGATCGGTCAACGAAGAGAATCAAGAACTTTTTCTTGCAAACTATCGCTTGTCCCGTATCATTGGTGAAGCCCCACGGTTTTATCCATCCTCCGCAGCAGACTACAGCAGAGGACAGGCAGCCGTCGCTTCCTGCCTAGCAGGCTGCGGAAAAACTCTATGGGCACGCCGGAATTTCACTGGTCTGCACGGCTGGGATAACAGGAGTACACCACGCAGGATGCTCAAAAAGGCCGTCCACCAAGGCCGCAGCGAGCGAAGAGGCGAGGCGTACGCTTCGGTACGTTGAGCCTCTGAGCGCGGCGAGAACGCCGCTGGCGGACTTTTTCAGCATTCTGCTAGGTGGGTGAACAGCGCGGCATTGGCCGGCACGTCCCAACAGAGGCCTCATGAAAATTCTCCTAGTTGACGACTCCCCCGACGCACGATTGTTTCTCCATAAGGTTCTGAGGGACGCAGGA
>Ga0184633_10000736_pt1 | contig 12587 bp, 13 predicted proteins | sample PLM31_170_b1_FD_133156 | JGI IMG/M metagenome (GOLD analysis project Ga0184633, IMG submission 133156) | Groundwater sediment microbial communities from an aquifer in East River, Colorado, USA - PLM3-1_170_b1 | ecosystem: Environmental > Terrestrial > Soil > Riparian zone | place: USA: East...
ACATCGCCGGGATGCCTTGACCACCGGTTTTGTTTTGGATCAAGAATGCTGGATTGCCGGGAGTGTATTTCGTCAAATACTTGGCCAGGGCTCGCGCGATGCGATCTTGCCTTCCGCCCGCGGGCGCGCCGACCTGCAGCGTGATGGTCTTCCCCTGAAAGTGCGGTTGTTGCGCGGTGTCTACCTTAGGCGGCGTAGTCAGTAAGGCGATAAAGAACACAATAAACATACTCGTTTTCTGCATCCTTCGTGCTCTTTACGGTGCTGTCTCGTTAAAGCAGCGAGGTCCCCGGATCTCTTACGATGTGGGGTCAGACAGTTGGATAGTAGATCACCGTTCAAATAGTTCAAGCCGTTCAAAGCCGTCACTACGCTCAATGCTTCAAGATCTCAATCGATCTTGATTCCCGAATCCTTCCGACAAGCGCCTCACCGCGCTGTGCTCGACGGACCCTCCGGCTCGATACCCCCTGCACACGTTCAACGGAGGGTGACTTGCCTGAGCCACAGCTGCGCCAATATTTGCTCCGGTTCTTCTTTCCGTGATTTCCAGGAGCATCCCGCGCCGACGTACATCCGGTTTCATGGAAAATCCCAAGAGCCAAGCAGCGACGGACGGCTCGTTCAACGCCCGCATGGTTGAAAAAAAGGTGAAAAAAAGTGTGTCACCCATTAGCAAAAAAGGTATCAAATCTGCTGTTGGCTTTTTAAAGGAAGTCTTTCCACCTCGCGTACCCGACGCGCCAGCTTCTTCTCTCTCTACTCTCCCCTTCACGGCCAAACCGGCTTAAGGTGCCAGGCATTCTTATGGACTTATCGCTGGGCCGAGCCAAACTCGGGCCAAATAGGGCCAGACCCTTCTTTTTGTCATTCATAGTCGAGCGGAATTATCGCCGGTAGACTGAATCCACCTAAGGAGAAAAAGAGGCTAAGTCCAATTTTATCGGGACATTGTCCCGCTGCCGCAGGATGACGGAAGAAACCGGTGCGGGGTTTTCACTTTACAGCGCGATCGTTTCGATCCGCTGGATTTCTTCGCTGGAGAGCGCGAGCTGTTCGGCCTGGAGGTCTTCTTTCATATGTTGTTGGCTCGTGGTTCCGGTCAATGGGAGCATGCCGATTTGCATGGCAAAGCGAAAGATGATTTGAGCGGCACCCGTCTCCAATCGTTTGGCGATCGCTTGAATTTCTCGATCGGCAAGGACTTCTCTATTGGCGGTTAACAGCGAAAAGCCTTGATAGACGATGCCATTCGCGTGGCAAATCTCCCTGACCTCTTGGTCCCATCCGAGCGCGGCAAAACAACGGTTCTGCACCACCATGGGTTTATGATTTGCCTGTTCACATAGCTGCGTGAGTTGTCCGGCCGCGACGTTGCTGATGCCGATCAGTTTGGTTTTCCCTGATCGATAGAGTTCTTCCATGGCTGTCCAAACTTCCCAATCGGCTTCGCCCAAGCCGCGCCGTGAAATGGGCGCGTGTAAGACATAGGAGTCGACAAACTCGGTGCCTAGATGGGCCAACGAGCTGTCAAAGGACTGCCTTACCTGGGTGGCGAGATCGGCCGAGGCATCGTACGGGGTTTGGCCGCCTTGGCCATCGACCGAAGTAAATTTAGTTTGGAGAAACAGGGTGTCTCGCTTGATGCCTTTCTTTGCGAGTGCCTGTAAGGCTTCACCCACAAAGGCTTCCTGGTAATGGATCAGTTGATTGGCCGTGTCGATGGCCGTGAAGCCCGACGCCACGGCTAACTGTACCAGTTGGGTCGTGGCTTCTTTTTTCCAAGCTGTGCCGTACATAAAAGAAGGAAGACGAACGTGGTTATAGGCGGTCAAGCTCATGTTGTTTCCTCCAACGCGAATCTTGCGCCGCCGCCACGCAACAGGCCGCGCCCGATCAGCGTTCGCTCAACCTTGGCATCATAGAGCTTCATCAACTGCTCTTTCACGAGATCGCCTTCAATCACGCCAAGACCATGCGCTATGGCTTGCAACGTGGCCATCCCTTCGGGTCGATGTTGGGCGCGCAGCTGAAACTTCGAACTGTCCGGAGTGCTGATCTTCACCCTCGGTACATCCTTCAATTCATGGTGCCGTAAATGAACTTTCCTCGCCTGCCGCCAGGTCCCGTCGGGAACGATAAGTTGAATCGGCGTCCGAGTTTGCGCGACGAGCTCGTTATTCAATTCCACGGCATCGACCGTGGGGTAGAACAAAAAGGTCCGATACCGAGGGGTCAACAGATCTTTCAGATCGAGAGCTTCTTTAGTATCACCCCGCACTCGCATCTCGCTATTGACGAGCGCTCTGAGCGCGAGCCGGCCTGTGTTGCTGCTTCGCTTCAGCTCGTTCACGTGAACGATGAGACAAACCCTGGTGTTTAAGTCGAGCCTCGGTATCGAGTCGCAGATACAGAGCGGCCGAGTCAAATAGCAAATCGGACAGGGGTCCTTGGTTTTCTTCCTAGTCAGTTTAAGTTTCTTTCTCGATAACCCGACACGAATGCCGGTCACCGCTTCGCTGGGCAAATCACTGCCGTTGCGGTCGGGCTAGAAGGGGTGAAAGACGCACCGATGCTCCAGCATGAACCGGCGCGGCACAGGTCCGATAAGCAACTCTTACCTGTATCCGGCTGCGGCATGGGCCGTCTCGACTTGCAGACTAATCTTAGGACCGCGTGGACGCGATGTTGGACCTATCCGCCGCAACCGGATTTTTCTCGATGGGATGCGGGATAACCGACGTTATCCCGCACTTCTCGCCCGGGGACCGGATCATTTAACAGTAAGCGAAAAACCTTTGGCCTCTTTTTTGGCCCGCTTGGCGGCTCTCTTTTCCATAAAAGTCTTCATGGGTTTTTTCTTGTCCTGTTTCTTACTGTCCTTGCCTTTGCTCATGGTAGTCACTCCTTATGATCGTGTTTGATAGGTCGCGCGGAACTCCGCCCGCTCGCCTATCGATTATTGCCGCCCCAACTCCTCACGCCACTGCATTACTCACCACAGCAGATTTTGTATTTTTTGCCGCTTCCACATGAGCAGGGCTCATTGCGTCCAAGTTTCTTTGCGACTAACTTTGGCTTTGGTGGATTCAATAGACGTTCGAGGGCGGTGATATCCTCCGGCTTGTCTGGTTCCAGTGCAATCTTGTATGTCCAACCCTTGTCATTAAACAGGCGGCTGACCTCTTTGAGTCTCGCTTCTGTTCGTACATGGACAACCGCCGGATTTTTCTCAGTACCTAGTTTCGCCGTCTTTTTAAAGCCGCCGACTCTTAGCCGATTCTCAACATCGATAATGCTTTTCATCCTGCCAATATCGGCGATTTTGTTTCCCATAGCTTCACTATTTCAAATATTGTGGAACTTAGCTACCCCGATGCGGTCAGAAGCCGTTCGAGTCGGTCCCTCCTCATTATGGGCGGGTCTACGCAAAACGAGAGTGCCGTTCTGGTCGCGCGAATTATTCTTATTCTCTGTCTTCCTCGTTCCGGGAGTCGTGCTATGCTAAATCTTAGGATATTCAGGCTTCGGTGTGGCTACCCTGGCCGACGATATCTCAGTGCAAGGACTCGGAAATTGCACCGCGGAGGCGCTGAGGTCGCGTCCTTCGACTAAGCTCAGGATGCGCGGCTATGAAGAATTCCGCCCATGGTGAGCCCGTCGAACCATGTGAACTCTGCGTCTCTGTGGTGAGTAGTCTTTCACAGTAATCCCGGAAGACCCAAATCTTAAACCATGGCTCTAAACATAGTTTCACCCGGCAAAGAAAAATCCCTGCTGGAGCGCATGCAAGCTTTGGGTGTGCGGGAGCAGGACATCGAAGAACAATTCGTTCGCTCGTCCGGCGCCGGCGGGCAGAAGGTCAACAAGACTTCCAGCTGCGTGGTGCTGCACCATCGGCCCACGGGTATCCGGGTGAAATGCCAACAAGAGCGCTCCCAGGCGCTCAATCGTTTTTTGGCGCGCCGAATCCTGCTCGACAAGATCGAAACGAAGTTAAGAGGCGCCGAATCCGCCGAGCAGCAGGAGATTGCCAAAATTCGCCGGCAGAAAAGAAGGCGCTCGCGGCGCGCGAAGCAAAAGCTCCTCTCGGACAAGCGCCACCAGGCGGAGAAGAAATCTTCACGCGCCGCGGTGCGCCCTGACCACTACGACGATTGAGTCTAAGAAGGCAAGAGGCTTGAGGCGGTAAGCGTGAGGCAGAGAAGATTCGTTCGGTTACTCCGGCAATTTCGGCGGACTCGATATTTCCGGGGCAACTTGACCCGTAAGCGATTCCATGAACGCGACTAAATCTTTTTGCTCCGCGGCGCTAAGATTGAGCGAGCGTATTTCTTTGGAAAGCCACTGATTCGGCGTGCCGCCCTTGTTGTAAAACGCGATCACTTCTTCCAACGTTTTGAAGCTACCGTCGTGCATATAGGGTGGCCGTTTGGCGACATCGCGCAGCGTCGGGGTCTTGAAAGCTCCTTTATGCTCGTCGTTTTTGCTCACGACAAATCTTCCGAGATCCGGGTTCGCCTTATCCATTCCGACACCCAGGTTGTGATAGTTTTCATCGGTGAAATTAAAACTCGCATGGCAGGTCACGCAACGCGCTTTTCCTTCGAATAATGCCAGACCTCGCTGCGCGGATGCCGATAGGGCTTTCCGATCGCCCGCCTTGAAACGATCGTAGGGCGAGTTGCCGGACAGAATCATCCGCTCATAGGCCGCGATGGCTTTCGCCACTCCCTCGGGGTTGAGATCGGTGCCAAACACCTTGCGGTGCTGCTCTTGGTAGTACGGGATAGCGCCCAGGTTTTTGACCAGCAACTCCGGCGATTGATCCGACGCTTTGATCGCTTGATCTTCCAGCGACGTACGCTGGCCGGTCCACTGTTGCGCGTTGCTAAACAAGCGATTGACCAGCGTCGGCGAGTGCCGCGGTGTGGGCTTGCCGTCGAATCTTGCGGAAAACTGGCGCGGATCGCCCCACCCGAGAGTTGGCTCATGGCAGGTAACACAGGCTACGGTGCCGTTTCGCGACCACCGTTTGTCCCAAAAAAACTGCTTGCCGAGCGCGATCTTCTCCGGCGTCAGCGGATTGTCCTCAGGAATATATGCGGCGCTTTCCTGAAGACCCAGGGGAAGTTTGAGCTTGAACTCGGCGCTCTGAGCTCCGGTGGCGAAAATGCCGAGCGCGAGCACGAATATCGCGGATCACAAATGCATACGAAGCCTCCCTACCGATGCTCCCATCCATGACTCTACCCAATCTGCCGGAGCGAGCGCGACGGAGCACGGGCTCGGTAGCCTGGCTTAGGTGCCGCGGCCCCATAGACCGCAATAGCGCCGCAGCACGAACTGCAGGTTGTTTTGGTAACCGGGCCAATTTTCGTATTTCGGCAGCTTCATTTCTTTCTCCACCGCGTCCCAGCACTTCCCTTCGCGCGCCGCAACCTTTACCGCGTCGGAGGCGTCCTGAAGGAAAGTCAGCTGGTCCTGCGCGTCCTGCTTGGTACCCAGCCGACCGCCTGGCCCGGGATGGCCGGGGATGAGGCGCTCCCAATCCATCGCCAGCACCTGCTTGATTGAGTTCTCCGCTTCGAGCGGATAGAAGTCGATCATGCCGCGTCCCGGCACTGAGCCCACCGGGAGGAAGTCGACTGCGAAGATGATCTTCTCCTTCGGCAGCCGCATGACGATGGAGCTGTCGGAGTGGTTGAGTCCGAGGTAGATCAGATCGAGGGCCGTGCCGCCGAGGTTGAGAGTTCTCTTCTTGTCCATCGTTTCATCGGGCAACGGCGTCGCCGGATCCTTGAGGACGGCGAGCCGTTCCTTCGCCCTCTTGTGGGCGATGATCTTGGCGCCAGCATCCTTGAACGGCTTGCCCCCAGCGATGTGGTCGTAGTGGTGGTGGCTGTAGATCAGGTACTTGATCGGCTTGTCGGTGACCTTTTTGATCTCGTCAATGTAGGTGGGCACAGTTTGCGGCTGCCCGTAGCCGATCGGATCGGTGGCGATCACGCCGTCCCTGGTGACGACGAACATCGCCTGGCGGCTTCCATAGCGGAAGACGTAGACGTTGTCGGTACCCTCGACCTTGGTGGTCGCGAACGGCGGCGGTTTTTGCTCCTGGGCCAATGTTGTCGACGCCAGCAGCACGCCTAACGCAATTGCGTACAGAATTCTTGACATAATCGCCTCCTTGAATTTGATCGCTCCTGATCGTTACTGTGGGCGGAGCCTATCCAAAAACCCGATCTCCTGTCAACGGGGGGCGGGTAGGCTCGTTCAAGTTGACGTCATACGGTGTAATCGCATACTCTCTGCGCAACTAAGCTCCGTGTTCATGATCGTGGCTCGTGCTCGGACCGAAAACACAAAGCACGGATACGGCGTCTATAGTTCCAAGGCAAATTCCTATGACCGATCAATGGGAGGATATGATGAAAAATTTGCGAACCCCGTTACGCTGCCTGGCTGCCGCCGGAATGCTGGCCGTTTTCTTGCTCGGGACGACCCCGGCGGGCGCCGCCGACATCATCGCCGAATGGGCGACGGTGAAGGCTCCGCCGGTCCCTGAGCTCAAGCCGGTGACGCTCGACGGCAAGACGACGGCGCTGTTGATCCTCGATATGATGAAGACCAACTTCCCAAGACGCCCGCGCTGCTCCGCCACGGTGCCCAACGTCAAGAAGCTCCATGACGCGGCCCGCGCCGCCGGCGCGATGGTGTTCTATAGCCTGGTCGGCGGGGACAATCCTACTCCGGCCGATATCGTCGACCCGGCGATCGCGCCGCGCGACGGCGAGTGGGCCTTTCAACGCGGGCCGGACAAGTTCCTCGGTTCCGGCCTCGAAGAGCGGCTGAAGCAGAGGGGCATTAAGACGGTCATCGTGTGCGGCACCTCGGCGCAAGGCGCGGTCGTCGGCACCGGCAGCGGCTCGGCGCAGCGTGGCTATAAGGTCATTGTGCCGGTCGACTGCATGTCCTCCGACGAACCCTACCTGGAGCAATATGCGGCCTGGCATATGTTCAAGGGCGGGCCGACCATCGTCACCGGCCAGACGACGCTCACGCGCACCGACATGATCAGGTTTTGAGCGCTTTTGGCGTGATCGCGGAGTTCAACAGTTCACAGGTTTAATGCTCAGGTTCTTCCGGCTTCACTGTGAAGGAGTATTCACCACAGAGACGTGGTTCGAGAACCTCACCACCCTGACCCATTCGACATTGCTCAGGGTCATCCTGAAGGAGATCGAAGGATGAGGGAAATCGAAGGGCAGAGTTCGCATGGTTCGACAGGCTCACCATGAGCGGAGGAAAGCCGCTCACTCCGAGTGTGTCGAAGGGCTCCGCGTACTCAGCGCCTCAGCCTTGAAAATTGTGGCTGATCAGCCTCAGGCTGATCCGCGGTGAGCCACACGGAGGCCTGAAGTAACATTATTGGGTCTGCCCCCCGGCCCATATCGGTCTTCTCACTGTTTCGATTGGACTTGCGTCGAAGCGGAGGGACCGTGACCGACCACCTGGATGATGACTTCCCCGTCTTTGGCCCAGACAAAATGCGGTTGCTTCGCAGGCTCGGTAAAGATGCTGCCGGCGGGAAGCGCCTTCATTTTGCTGTCATCCATTTGCTCGCCGTAGCCCACGTACAAGGTGCCTGAGATAATCGTAACGATCCGCTCATCGGGGTGAAAATGCGGCTTGTTTCTAAAATTTGCCGGGAACCTCGTGCGATATGCGTACATCCCAGCCTTCTGCGGGTCACCTGCAATCTTGGCTTGCTGGTTCCCCGTCGAGGTGGGAGCCCACTTTAGTTCGTCGGGAGTCAACCGCGCAGCCTGCAGCGGCTCACTTTGCGCGAACGCGGTGGTTACAAACAGAACGAAAGCAGCCGTGGATGCAACTCGAAAAATAAGGGTCTTCATAATCTCCTCCTTTAAAAAGATCATTGAGTGCGAGCACAGATGTGACGGGATCGAAGGACTCAGCCGAAGTTAATGGAGTGTAAAATAGGGCGAATTAGTTATTGGGGTCAAGCTAAAAAAAGGCCTCTTACTGTTGCCTAATGCCTTTTTCGATTCGTCGCCGCTTGCGGTTCAGACGAGATTGTCAAGATTGTGGGGTCTGAGCCCCGTAGCGCCCTGAGCTTGTCTAAGAAACTCCTCAGTGGCGTCGAGAACATCTCTTGAATCCCCAACCCAGGCTATATGGCTCGAACCCTGAAGAGAACTGAAAGTCGCATGTGGAATAAGTTTCCTCAATTGCGCCGCCATCCTGTATGGAATTGCTTTGTCGTCGATCCGATGCAAAATTAACGTAGGACACTTCACTTTGGCGGCGTCCTGGCTGACATCAATCTCGTATACCTGTGATAGAAATAACGCGGCATGCTCGTCCGAAGCCGACTTAACCTGATAATTGGTTAACCATTCTTGCGTGCTTCCAGGACCATCAGGTACAAATTTCTTACTAAAGAATGCAGCGGCTTCACCCCGTCCCCAATAGTTTCGGACAAGATCGATCTCAATTTTCTTAGCGTTTTCGTCCTCGAGGATCTCTCTTCCATCAGCATAAGTTCCATAGAGTATTAGTTGGGAAACCTTCTCAGGATACCTGGCGGCAAAGGAGATAGCGACTGGACCCCCAGCTGACATCGCAAAGATTCCGAAACGATGTATTCCTAGTCGCTCAATGAGAAGCTCTAGATCGCTGACCTGAGCCTCGAATGAGTAATTTGTGACCAGTCGACGAGATCTAGATCTCCCGCATCCCCGCTTATCATAGATTATTACGGTAAAATCACGTGCCAACTCCTCACAGAAATTCCGGAACCCAGAATGAACCCATAGGAAAGCCTGGTTGCTTACCCAGGGGGGCAAAAAAACGAGATGTCCTCGTGATTCTTGATCCGGTTTGAGAATTGTATAAGCTATGGTTGCACCGTCGGCTGCTGTGAGATCTAAGATAGGCGGTAGCTTCGGCCCCCTGGGGATTTCACTAACTCGCCGCTTCATCCTATCAGGAACACACTCCATCAAAGCTTCAAACATCAGTTCAACGCTCTGAAATCTGTCTCCCGGTTTCTTCGCGAGCACTTTTTCAAAAAACCGGTCCAGAGTGGGAGGAAGAGTTGATTTAATCTTGCTTGGTGGCTGAGGCTTGTCTTCCATGATTTTTCTGAAAAAACCGGTCGGATCAGGTGGATCTTCGGCTCGATCTGGATCATAATCGTAGGGAAACTGAAACCGGCCAGTTACCATGTGATAGAGAAGGGCACCAAAGTTATAGATATCTGTCACCTTTGTGAGACGTTTTGATTCGGCTTGTTCAGGTGCCCAGTAGTGGAGAGTCCCAGAACCTGGATCGCGACCCGGTCCCCAGCGTCCAAAGCCAAAATCAATCAGCCATACTCTATCATCATCAAGGTGTTTAGAGGTACGCCCTATCATGACGTTCTGTGGTTTCAGATCCAAGTAGAGCATTCCCCTGCCGTGAATTTGAGCTAGAGCACCAGTTAATGGCAATACGATATCTATTATTTGTTCAAATGTGAGGCCGTCCTTATGTTCTCTTAGGATTTTGGCCAGCGACATCCCATCTACGAGCTCCGTAGCAATGTAAAACGCTTGATTTTCTTCATCATCTTTATAACTCTTGATAGGTACAATGTGGTCGTGCTCCAAGCTGGCATGTATCTATGCCTCTTGTTTGAAGCGCCGTATATTTTTTTTAGTCGGATTACGCAAGAGCTTGACAGCAACCGACTCATTCGTGAAAACATCTTTTGCCTTCCAGACCATTCCCTGAACACTCTTGTCACCGATGCGACCTTCCAGTCGATAACCTCCTACTATGGAACCAGTAGTAAGATCTGCTGCCATGATCAGCCGATTCCGAACCTATTACGCTTCATAAATAAAATGCACGGCTGGGGAGAGAACCCAGTCCGGGCGATGGTGTGCGAGCAAAGATGTGACAGGATCGAAAGAACCCAGGCGAAGTTAGTGGAGCGTATATAGGATAAGTCTGTGAGGGCTGTCAAGCTTCTTTTGTTCTTTACTATTGCCTGTTGCCTTATGCCTATCGCCTTTTCAGCATCGTCGTCGCTTGCGGTTCAGGAAAGGTTGTCAAGATTGGCGGGCTGCGCTTATGCGTGATGCCGTGTGCCGGCTAGAAGGCTGGTGCCTCGATCATACGCGCGATTGCAGTTCATCCAATGGCACTTCGGACATTGGCACGAGCTTGTAGCGACGCATTTCGATGATTTTGATCTCATCGGGATGTGATCCAGAGGTGAATTCGATTAGTATCAAAGATTCGTCCTTTAACTCCTGAATTCCAACCGGCCTAAGAATGAGTTTGGGGTATCGTTCGTGCGCGAAATCGATAGCCTGCTGGATTTGAGTTTTCGAGAGATGGTCCTTCGCGCTCTTGGCTTCAATCGGCACGACGAACTGTTTACCACCTGAATTCAAGCCGACGTATAAATCGTCAATCTCCACTTGCCCTTTGTTCTTGATCGACGTGCGCAGGTGGTTCTGCAGGTGGTAACAAGTAATCCCCAAAAAGATGTCGAGCATCCGGTTGTATCGGATTTTGGCAAGGATTCCTTGTTCATCACTGCCCGCGTACTCCAAAACTATTTCAGGGGTGGCGTCAGGTAGGCACACACAATATAGGTCGGTTTGAATCTTAACGATAGGCGACTCGGCAAGCTTGGCGAAAGCGTATTTGCCCTTGCCTTTGCCTACGATCATCCAAGGTCCAAGCTTATCGACCGAATCGGGCAGGGAGCTGCGGCCTGAAGTGTACTGATACCGGACGTCGGCAACGTTATTCTCCTTATAGCCAGCTCGTTTCCTAGCGACTTGCGCAATCGCTTTGCGAACGTCGTCCATTGTGAATGGGACTTCGCGTGCAGCCTGCTGGTAGTTCTTTCGAAACACGATTTCGATTACTTCATCACGATTGCGGGCGAGTTCCTCGCGTGTGGGGCTCATCTCTATGCTTTCTGCAACATTAAGATTTCTTCACGGACTCTTACGGTTCTCTGGTTAGTTTCCGAGTGTCTGACTTTTGTTCCCACGCGCTCTCGCCAAAGTTCGCGCCCCACAACCTTGAACCCCTCCGCCTCTGCCACTTGGCCAAGCAACTCGGCGGTGGCGATCGGCACCATGAGGAAGGACAATTGATCGCCGAGCACATACGCCAGAGGAGACTTCGGCTTCAGCTTTGGGCGAAGCGCTCGAAGATGGCGACGCATCCCTCCGAAATAATGTGCGACGACTTTGTGGTAAAGCTTCTCAAAACCACTCGTCTTTCCTAACTCGACTCGTTTCCGTTCGATCTTCTGGCAAACAGCTTGGATCGCCTTAAATTCCACAACCTCGTCGCTGTCGTTGTCCATGACGAATACGTTGCGAGTGTTGGAGCGTAGCAGCGACTCTTTAACAAACCGCAGTTGCTGCCGATTCTTGAGAAGACCGAGCAAAAGTGATTCGACACGAGTGGTGCGAGTGTAGTCTTTTTCGTTTGGATACGGTGGAGAGGTGATGACGCCGGCGAGGCCTGAGGGGATGTGATCCAAGCGGCGCGCATCGTCTAAAAACACTTGTGCCGTCACCTTGTCGTTTCTCCCAATCTTGGCGCGCTCCATTTCCAAAATCATCAGCCCGACATGCTGTGCGAAGTGTTGAAGAACATCGTAATCGGGCTTGGGCTTCGTGCGATAAATTTCCGGTCCGAAAGCAAAATTTCCTGCGCCGTTGGCGATTACATTAGCTATCGCGAGGAGGAAAAAGTCGCGAATCTCCTGCGGATGGTGCTTCGTCAGTTCTTCGATCTGACCGCGCAGAATCAGCAGCCGTTGCATCGGTCGCTCGCTTAGAAACCCGGTCGGCAGCAGTTTTTCTTCGTCGTCGCTCAGTCGGTAGCCGTTCTTTTGTCCCGGCTCCGTTTCCCTCACCATCATTGTGTAAAACGATAGTGGAGGCAACCCGTGCCGAATCATTCGCTCTTCGGCTCCGGCTAGAATCCGCCGCAACAGGGACGACAGAAGATCAACGTCCAATGACCAGTTTGTTTTCACACGGGACACCAAAACGGCGAAAGGGTGCGCATCGCACCCCACGCTGCGAACGCCGCACTTCTTCGCCTCCACCAAGGTTGTGCCGGTTCCGCAAAATGGGTCACAGAGCAAATCCCGTCTGCCAATTCCGAACCGTTCAATGTACTGGCGCACTAAGTGAGGTGGATAAGACTGGACGAAACGATACCAATCGTGAATTGGCATGTCGGTCTTCCGAATGACGTTGATACCTGTCTGATATTCCACAACCGACTTCTAGCACAAACACTGTCCCAATGTTAACCTTTTCGGAAAGCTGATTGCGCTGGGAGTGACGTGAGCGGCGGAGATTTGGGGCCTGAGTAATTGACGTCTTCTTCCCGCCGATTCGATTCCGCTTGCAGTTGGGGTCCAAAACCGATTGCCAAACGTTTTGAATAGTTCAAGCCGTTCAAAGCGTTCAAGCGGTTCAAGTTGGTCCCTGCCGCTAACTCAAGAAATAAGTCAGGCTGACGGTGGTGGTAGACGC
>Ga0184633_10000737_pt1 | contig 12551 bp, 10 predicted proteins | sample PLM31_170_b1_FD_133156 | JGI IMG/M metagenome (GOLD analysis project Ga0184633, IMG submission 133156) | Groundwater sediment microbial communities from an aquifer in East River, Colorado, USA - PLM3-1_170_b1 | ecosystem: Environmental > Terrestrial > Soil > Riparian zone | place: USA: East...
ACGTCCTCGGGTGTTTCTTCAATCTTGATGACGTCCGGGAATGACGCGATCTGCGGGAGGGTCACCTCGCCGCCGATTGCCAGCACGCGGGCGAGATCTGTGAGGGCCCGGGCATAGGCCGCCGCGAGTTCAGTATCGGCCCGGATGGCACGCGTGCGGGCGGCTCGATTGTCTCTCACGATCGAAACCTCCACGCGGCCACGCGACACCCGCGACTGGACGGCGCCCCGCACGCGCTCCTCAAGCGGGCTGAACTCGCGGGGCAAACGCACGAGCACCTCGCCGAAGCGGTGGTTGATCGCTCGGATCTCGACCAGAAAGCGGCCGGAGGCGGCCTGCACCTCCGCGCTGCCATATCCAGTCATCGAGCGGGGCATGACGCTCATCCGATTCTTGCCACTCTATTAGTACTCCTGTGGCGACCACTTGGGCTGACCGCGGAGCGGGCGGCGGCGCTGTTGAGGAGGCCGAGCCTGGGGCGAGGCCGGTGAATTCTGCACGTTGATTGAGTGTGGAGCCGAGCTACAGCGAGGCCGGGGGGAGCTTGTTCGTTGTCAGGTTGAATAGGTTGCCCCTTCAGCGGGCCTGGAGTAAGGTGAGTCCTGATGTCCGCCAGGAGAAAAGTGCTCACGTCGTTTGACAGCGTCGTTCTGGCGGCCGTTGTCGTCGACCTCGAACCGTTTGTCGGTGGCCGGATCGTCAGGATCGTCCAGCCTGCGTCAGATGAAATCATCCTCGACATCAGGCGGGGACCATCGACGGGACGGCTCCTGGTATCGATTCACCCTCAGTGGGCGCGCGTCCATCTCACGAAAGCCGGAGCGCGCGGACCCCTGTCTCCGTTTGCCCAGATGCTACGGCGCCGGCTGGAACGCGGGCTGCTGCGGTCGACGCACCAGCCTCCGTTCGAACGGACCCTGACCTTGGACATTGACGCCGACGGTGAACGCGCTTCGCTCATCATCGAGATCATGGGGCGGCACAGCAACTTGATCCTGGTTGACAACGGACACGTCGCAGGAAGCTTGAAGACGGTACCTCGCTCGAAGTCCTCTGTCCGGGAAGTGAGATCGGGGACGCCGTTTGTGACGGTTCCACGCGACCGGCCCACGCCGCTTGAGCTCACGCCTGAACTGCTGGCCGACAGCCTTGCGAAGGCACGTGTGCCGCTCGCGAGGGCGCTCGCCTCGAGTGTCCTCGGCGTGGGCCCCGCGCTCGCAGCAGAGCTCGTGTTCCGCAGCGGGCTGCGACCCAACGAGTCAGCGGCCGAGCATGACGATGTCGCGGCACGTCTGTGGCCCCAGCTGCAAGAACTGGTGACCATTGTCAACGAACGTCGATTCGCTCCAACGATCTACGCGGAGGACACAAGTTCGACGGGTTTCACGCCGTTTCCATTCAAACATCTCGAGTCGATCCGGCACGAGCCGGCCGCCAGCATGAGTGATGCCGTGGACGTCGTCCTGACAGCAGCTGGGTCTCTGTCACTCCTTGAGGACGCGCGTGCCCGGACGCTCGCGGGGGTCGATGCCGCACTGGAGAAGATCCGGCGCACGGAAGGCGAGGTGCTGAAGTCGCTGGTCGAGGCAGAAGGGGCGGAAGACCTTCGAGTGCAGGGGGAATTGCTGCTGGCGTACGCATCGCATGTTGAGCCGGGTGCCGTGGAAGCGCGCATCGCGGGCTACGATGGCAAGCCCCTGGTGGTACGTCTTGACCCAGCGCTCTCCCCCGTTGACAACGCACAGCATTTTTTCAAGCGATATGGAAAGTTGCGTGACGCCCGGGCGGCGCTGCAGGCGAGGCAGCAACGGCTGGCCTCGGACCGACGCTTCCTGCAGGACGCCCGCGCCATGTCCCTCAAGGCGACCACAAATGAAGATCTCGACAATATCAACCGTGAGCTCGTGGACGAAGGCTATGTACGTGCTCACAAATCGCCCCGGGCACGCGAGAAATCGGGTGGTCCCCGCACCTTCAGACTGGCGGGAGGTACCGTGCTGGTCGGCCGCACGAATAGCGAGAACGATCGGGTTACGTTCACCCTTGCATCACCTGAGGACATCTGGTTCCATGCGCGCGGGGTTGGTGGGGCTCACGTGGTGCTCAAGACGGAGGGCAAGCGACCCAGTCCAAAGCTGATCGCGCAGGCCGCCTCGATCACCGCGTACTTCAGCCAGGCCCGGGATTCGGGACAAGTGCCTGTCGACTACACGCCGAGGAAATACGTCCGGAAGCCGAAAGGGACGAAGCGAGGTCGAGTGACTTACGAGAAGGAGAAGACGATCTTTGTGAAACCTCAACTACCGTGAATGGTGAATAGTGAATTACTACAGTGAAGGTCCATTCACCATTCACCATTCACCAATCACCAATCACGCGGGTTCCTCAATAACAACCTCATCGATTCCGTCAATCTCCTGCAGTCGCACCGCGACGTGTTCCTTCGAGGACGTGGGAAGGTTCTTTCCCACGTAATCGGGACGGACAGGCAATTCTCGGTGGCCCCGGTCAATCAGCACCGCGAGTTGAATGCTCTGCGGGCGGCCCAGGTCGATGAGGGCGTCTAATGCGGCCCGGACGGTGCGTCCTGTGTAGAGCACATCGTCAACCAGGATGATCGTGCGTTGCGCCACATCGAACGGAAGGCTTGCGGTCGCCGCATGCGTCGCAGGACTGCGGCCGATGTCGTCCCGATAGTTCGCGATGTTGAGCGTCCCCACCGGGAGCGATGTGCTCTCGATGCGGTCGATGATCGATGCAAGCCGATGCGCCAGCTGTACGCCTCGTGTCGGGACGCCGACCATGGCGAGGGTGTCTGCCCGTTGGTTGCGTTCGAGCACTTCATGGGCCATACGGACGAGCGCGCGGCGGATGGCATCTGCATCCATCACTTTGGCCTTCTCGCGCATCGTCGGTCGCATCATCGGGCCAACCTGCCCAGGGAAGAGGGAAGAAGGAAGAAGGTAGAGGCAGGATTCATGACGTCTTCCCTCTTCCATCTTCCTTCTTCCTTGCGCGCAGCCATGCTAGGACCTGCGCGATGTCCTCCGAAAGCGGCGCCTCGAATGACATGACGTTGCCGGTCTGCGGGTGGATAAACTCCAGCCTCCACGCATGCAGCGCCTGCCGCGTGAGGCCGAGCGTCTCTCGACGCCCCCCATACTGCGCATCTCCCACAACAGGATGGCCGAGGTGCGCGAAGTGCACCCGGATCTGATGCGTGCGTCCCGTGACAAGCCTGGCTTCGATCAGTGTGAAGCCTCCGAATCGTTCAACGACCCGGTAGCGCGTCACTGCCTCGCGGCCGTCGGGGCGCACCGCCATCTTTGTACGGCGGCGTGGATGCCTGCCGATGCGGGCCGCAACCGTTCCTTCGATCTGCTGCACGTCGCCGTGGACGAGCGCCATGTATCGCCGGCCCACCGTTCGCGCCGCCACCTGCGCCTGCAGCGAATCTTGCGCCTCGGGGGTCTTTGCCGCCACGAGCGCACCGGACGTATCTTTATCGAGCCGGTGTACGATTCCAGGGCGGTCCGTGTCGCCGGCGAGTTGCGGGGCTCGCGCCAAGATTGCGTTGGCCAGGGTCCCCTGCGCACGACCAGCGCCCGGATGCACGGTGAGACCGGCCGGTTTATTGATCACCATGAGATGGTCGTCTTCATAGAGGACATCCAGCGGGATCGGTTCGGGCCGTAGCTCACGCCGCGTCGGCGCGGGGACCTGGATCTCCACGCGCTGCCCGCGCCGGACAGGAGTCGCCGGTTTCGCGCGCGCGCCGTTCAGGCTCACGCGGCCGGAATCAATGAGTGTCTTGATCCGAGACCGTGAGAGCGCGGGGAGATGCCGCGCCAGAAACGCGTCGAGGCGCGTGCCGCTTAGCGCCTCGTCGACGAAATAGGTGTGGTGCCGGTCGGGCGACTTGTTCACACGGTCGGCGACGCAACCTCTGGCTCTGTGGCGGGCCGCCGGGACGACACGACCAGACCGATCATCGCGATCACGGCGGCCGCGACGTTCACGATCTGCGCCAGCGTGAACGGCCCGAAGAGGGCGGGACTCTCGACGAAGAATTCCACCGCGACACGGGCGAGCGAGAACATCAGCAGCCACAGGAAGAACAGCACGCCGGGCATCGCGTCGTGCCGCTCCTGCGCCTTCAGGACTTGATATGTTCCCAGTGACGCGAGCAACAGGTAGATCTGCGTAGGATGCCGGCGGTCGAGCAGCATCGTAACGGCCCACGGCACGCCGCTCGCCCGGCCCACATAGAGGCCGTGAAGCAGTGCTCCTATCATCGCCACCGCATAGCCGAGCGCCAGCGCCGGCGCAAACACGTCCATGAGCCTCGCCAGCGGGACCTTCCGCGTGCGCGCGAAGATCCACGCGACAATGAGTCCGCCGAGCAGTGCGCCGTAGAACGTCAGGCCCGAGTCTTTCCAGATCGTGAAAATTGAGAGCGGCGATCCTGCGAACGTAGGCCAGTTGATGATGGCATATCCGAGGCGGCCCACGATGATCCCGCCGATGATCATATACAGGCTCACGTCCAGCATCTGGGAGGGATCGATGCCGAGCCTCCTCCCGCGCCGGCGCGCCACGGTGATGCCGGCCACAAATGCCAGGAGAAGAAAGAGTCCAAATGAAGAGATCGGCAGGCACCGTGTTGCGCAATCCCCGAACTCAACTAGGATAGGTCTCATCCGTCACCTCGCGCTTTGAGGGCCGGGCCGCACGGCAAAGGTCAGGACCAAGAGCGCAGCCCCCACCGTGATAGCCACGTCGGCCAGATTGAAGACCGGCCAGACCCGCAGGTCGAGGTAATCAATCACCGCGCCCATGCGCACCCGGTCGATCAAGTTCCCGATGGCGCCTCCGGCGAGCAGCGCGACTCCACTTTGCGCCGTCGGACGGTGCGACCACCGCACTTCATTGTAGAAGAGGAGAAAAACCAAGGTCAAGGCGATGGCGGCCGGGACAATCAGTGGAATTCCCGGTAACGCGCTGAACGCGATACCGGAATTGCGGACGTTGGTCAGGAACAGCACGGGGGGAACCAGCGGGAGAGACGCGCCCACGGGAATGGTGCGGTCGACAAACGCTTTCAGCGCTTGATCCAACGCGACCACCGCGACGACGGTCGCTACGGAGGGCAGCCGCATCGGGTCGCCGTTTTACCGTACGGGACTCTTCTCTTCGAGTTCCTTACAGCGGATGCACAGCGTCGCGTACGGGAGCACGCGGAGTCGCGCGGCATCGATGGGATCGCCGCACCGCTGGCAGATTCCGTACGAGCCATCATCGATCCGGGAGAGCGCTTCTTCGACCTGGGCCAGCATCGCCTGCACGCTCGACTCGAGTGCGAGACCCTTCTCGCGTTCGAAGGTGCTGCTGGCCACGTCGGCCAGATCTTCGTCATAGCCGCCCCCGCTGTCCATACCGACTTGTTCCTCGACCTCGGGAGCGTGTTCCTCCATGGCCTCGAGCTCTTCCGTTAGACGCTCGCGTTCTTCTTCGAGCATCTTGCGGAACTCTTCGAGCTCTCGCTTGGTGAGAGACTTGCCCCTGTTTCCCTTCGAGGGCCGAACGGGACGCGTCTGCGCCACCTTGGTAGCAGCCGCGCGACTCTTGGCGGGCTTTCGCACCGCTCTCGCCCTGGCCGGTTTCATTGCTTTCGCCATTCGCAAGCCTCCTGCACTCTTACATTCCTCATTAATTCCCACACGAAAACGCGTTTTTCCCCGGATTTACTCCCCGTAGTGTATCCATTGCTCCCTGCATTGACAAGAGGTCAAGCATCGGCCGGTACGCGCCAGTGTTCGGAGCTAACGCCGGGGGAAAACCGCTTGGGGTGCTGCCGTTGTTGCCATTCTCACAGCAGCGCTCGCCAGGAGCAAATTGGAATCGAGGAGCGGTACGGTGACATCTTGCTCACGGAGGACGAAGGGCAGTTCCGTACAACCGAGCACGATCGCCTGGGCGCCAATGCCGACCAGCGAGGAGGCAACTGCGGCGAGTTCACGGGTTACCTCGGGACCCATCCGGCCGGCTTTGACGCCATAGATAGCCCGATTTACCACGTCCTGCCCCCGTTCGTCGGGGCCGACCACATCCACCCCCACCCGCTCAAATGCGTCGTGGTACAGGCGCGATTGGACCGTTGCGGCGGTAGCCAGGACGCCGACCTTTCGAAGACCAGGCACAGCATCGCCCGCGGACGCGGCGACCTCGTTCATGATGTGCAGGACGGGCACGCTGACCGCCCGGCACACGGCATCATAAAAGAAGTGTGCGGTGTTACATGGGATCACGATGAAATCGGCTCCGGCGCGTTCGAGATTTCGCGCCGTCTCAACCAGGGCCGGCGTTGGATCTTCACCCGTCCCGAAGATCGCCGGTGACCGGTCAGGAATCTTGGGATTATTGTCGATGATCAGCCTGAGGTGGTCCTGGTCTCGGCCCGCAGGGGTCAACGTGAGGATTTTCTCGAAGAGATCGAGGGTCGCCCACGGACCTAGGCCGCCGAGCACGCCGATGACTTTCTCAGCCATGAGTTCTCCGCTGGCTCTGTCCGGCTCAGTTCTTTCCTGCCGGCCGGATGCCTACCCTGACCTTTTCCCCGTCGAGGCGTAATTCAGCCACATGGAGATTTCGGCCCGATGCGAGCTCCTCGTCCTTCGCCACATCGACAGCCAGGGTCTCACGCGCGATGTAGGCGCGGTGGGCCTGGAGCACCGGTTCAAGGCCGCCATCGTGCACAACGACGATCCGGTCGTCGACCGCCAGCCCGGCGTCCTTCCGCAGGTTCTGGATCTGATGCACTAGCTCGCGGGCCTTACCCTCGAGGACCAGCTCCGGTGAGAGGGTCGTCTCGAGAATGACGAACTCCCCGCCGGCTCCCTCGGCAGCATATCCCTTCGACTCATGCATGCGAGCCTCGACGTCATTTTTGGTCAGCGTGAGCGCCTCTCCGTCCACCGTGATGACCAACGTCCCGTCGCGCTCGAGCCGCTGCATCACCTCTACTGGATTGAGCGCGCTGACGGCGCGCGCAACGGCCTGGACTTTTGGCCCCAGCCGCGGACCGAGGGCATCGAAGCGGACTTTTACCTCATAGCTGAGATAGCGGGAGGGATCATTCACAAAACGAATCTGTTTCACGTTCAGCTCGTCGGCGATCTGCTCGAGCAGTTCAGGGTGGTCCTTGAGCGTCCTGTGGTGGGTGACCAGCAGCGCGGCCGGCAGGGGCTGGCGGACCTTCAGGCGGGCGTGGCTGCGCGCCGCGCGCCCGAGCGCGACCAGTGTCCGGACACCTTCCATGAGCTCCTCGAGTCGCTCGTCCACGAGTGAGCGGTCCGCGGTGGGGAAATCGACCAGGTGAGCGCTGATCGGCGCGTCCCGTTCAACGGGACGGATCAGCCCCTGATAGATGCGTTCGGCCAGGAATGGCACAAACGGCGCAACGGTCAGCGCCAAAGTCCGCAGCGCGCGGTACAGCGTGTAGTAGGCCGCGCGCTTACTCGCATCGTCCTCGCTCTTCCAGAACCGCCGGCGGCACCGGCGGACATACCAGTTGGAAAGATCTTCCACGAACGTCTCCACCAGCCGCGTCGCGCCCTGCGGATCGTACTCATCGAGCCGGTCGGCGACCCCGGCAACCAGTCGCTGCACGCGGGAGAGAATCCACCGGTCCAGCACGGGCAATTCAGGTTTGGTCAGGATGAGCGCTGAGAAGTCAAGCCGCTCGAGGTTCGCATATGTCACGAAGAACGCGTAGACGTTCCACAGAGGGATGACCAGCCGCCGCCGGACGTCATCGAGCATGCCGTAGCCGAAGTTCAGATCGCTCGCCGGGTTCTGCGTGCAGTACGCCCAGCGCATCACGTCGGTGCCGGCGCGGTCGGCTGCCTCGTTGAATTCGATGGCGTTGCCTTTGCTCTTGTGCATCTCCTCTCCGTGCTCGTCCTGCACGTTGGCGTATCCCAGACACGTGCGGAACGGCTCCTGTCCCGAGAGGACCACCGACATCACAAGCAACGAGTAAAACCAGTTGCGATACTGACCTGGGAAGCCTTCAGTGATGAAGTCGACGGGAAACCACTGGCGCCAGTACTCCCTGTCTGTGCGGTAGCGCAACGTGCTGAATGGGACGATCCCCGCGTCCAGCCAGGGGTTGCCGACGTCGGTGATGCGCGGCGTCACCGTGCCGCACTTGGCGCAGTGGATCTTGACCGCGTCGATCCAGGGCCGATGTGGAGAGTGTCCTTCGAACGCCTCCCAGCCTTCGGCCGCGCGCTGCCTGAGTTCCTCCTCTGAGCCGATCACCTCGAAATGACCACAGTGCTGGCATGGGTAGATCGGCAGCGCAAGCCCCCAGTAGCGCTTTTTGCTGATCATCCAGTCGTGCATGTTTTTCAGCCAGTCGAGCTCGCGGTCGAGTCCGAATTCGGGGATCCACCGGATCCGGCGGGTGATCTCCATCAGGTCCTTGCGGATCGGATCCATCGCGATGAACCACTCATCCACAAGACGAAAGACGAGCTCGCTGCCGCACCGCCAGCACACCGGGTAACGGTGCGTATACGGCTCGGCCTTGTAGAGGCGGCCGCTTTTTCGCAGGTGCTCAGTGATCGGACCGGCGGCCTCGTCTGTGGGCAGACCGGTGAGCCACTCGAATCCGGCCACGAACACCCCGAATTCATCGATCGGCGCGATGACAGGCAGACCGTGCTCTTTCCCAAGCTTGAAGTCTTCAGCGCCACATCCCGGCGCGATGTGGACGACGCCTGTGCCTTCCGCGCTGCTCACGTCCTTCCACGGGATGACCCGGTGCTCAATGCCCCGCTGCGCGGGCAGGTCGTCGAACGGCCCGTGATATCGCAGGCCAATCAGCCGCTGGCCCGGCATCTGTTCCACGACGGTATACGCGCCGCGCAGCACACCGAGGGCTCCCTGCTCGACGAACAGTTCCTCGTCGCCCTGCCGGACGAGCGCATAGGTCAGGTCCGGATGCACGGCCGCGGCGACGTTGCTCGTCAGGGTCCACGGCGTCGTTGTCCAGACGAGCAGCGAGCGACGTGGCTGCTCGACGAGTGGGAAGCGCACGAACAGCCCCGGATGCGTGATCTCCTTGTAACCCTCTGTGACGATCTCGTGCTCGCTGATCCCTGTGGAGCAGCGTGGACACCAGGGCATCACGTCGTGCCCCTTGTAAATCATCCCGCGCTCCCAACAGCGTTTGAGGAACCCCCAGATCTGATAGTTGTTCTCGTTCGAGAATGTGAAGTACGAGCCGCCGAGCTCCGGATCGCCCAGCCGGCCCACGATCTGTTCCGCACTCCCGCGGACTGGGCCACCCCGCGCGGGATACGTCAGTATCCGCGAGGGGTCGGACCTCATCGCGGCCGCGAGGGCGCGGAGATCGTCGGGATCATTCCAATCCATCCACATGCCCAGGCGGATGGACTGCGCCGTCTGCACGGCCGCGTAGGTCAGGACGCGCTCCTTGCAGAGGTTGACGAATGGAGCAATGCCAAACGTCTCGATGTCGCGCTTGGTCGTGAAGCCGAGGTCCTTTTCGACCTCCACCTCGACCCACAGTCCCTGGCAGTCGAAGCCGTTCTGGTAGCGCTGCCGGAAGCCGCGCATCGTCTTGTATCGCTGGAACAGATCCTTGTAGGTCCGGCCCCACGCGTGGTGGACGCCCATGGGGTTGTTGGCCGTAATCGGACCATCCATGAACGACCAGCGGTGGGGGGAACGCTCGTTGCGCTGCAGGTAGCGCTCCACGATCCGCTCTTCGCGCCACCAGCGGAGTAGCTCACGCTCAATGGCGGGAAAGTCTGCCTTTGTGTCCACCGGTCTGAACGTCGGCATTGTGCGGGATTCTATCACAGGGATGTAGAACAGGCAATGTACATGCGGGTTCCCATCGTTGATCGGTATATTCTCAAGGCAATCCTGGGGCCATTTCTCCTCGGGATTGCAGTGTTCATCGTGATCCTCATCGGGGACATCCTGTACACGCTTGCGGAGTTCATCGCGGCCGGACGCGTCACGATTGACACGATCCTCAAGTTACTCGCCTATAAGATGCCAGCCGTCATGGTCATCACCTTTCCTGTGTCGACACTGATCGGCACCCTGCTCGGAGTCGGAAAACTCGCGAAGAACCGCGAGGTTCAGGCCATGCGGCTCTTCGGCATGAGCCTGCTCAGGATTTTTGTTCCCGTCCTGGCATTTGGTCTGGCGGTTGCCGGACTCACGCTCGTCACCAATGAGTTTGTCGCGCCGTGGGCCAACCACCAGGCCAACAACCTCATCCGCCGCGCCGCGTTCGCCGACGCGTTCCCCCAAGTTCGCACACAGGTCTTTTTCCGCGGTCCGGGGCAGCGATTCTTCTATGTGGACCGGGTGGACGACAACCAACGCGTCCTCCATAACGTAATGATTTATGAGGCCGCGGGACCGCTGCCTCGGTTGATTACGGCCCGGCGGGCCACCTTGCAGGAGCACACGTGGTCGCTTGTCGGCGGTGTGATTCGTGAGTTCGACGAAGCGGGGTTCACCCGCTATGAGGCGCAGTTCGCCTCAATGGAGATCGCCGTGGGGGTGGACAGCGGGATGTTCTTCGCGGGCCAGAAAGCACCCGAGGAAATGACAGCCAAAGAGTTGAGACGGTACCTCTCGCTCTTCAGCAGCGGCGGGGCCGCGGCCATGCGCTTCGCCGTTGAATACCATCGCAAGTTCGCCGTTCCGTTCGCGGCCGCGATCTTCGCCCTTGTCGCCGCTCCACTCAGCGTCCAGACGGAACAGGGAGGACGCTTCCTCGGAGCGGGGTTGGGCGTGGTCCTGTTGTTCATTTACTATGTCGCCATGTCGATTTCGCGGGCCATGGGTGGGGTCGGAGCGCTGTCTCCGATCCTGAGCGCCTGGCTGCCAAACGTCCTGTTTGCGATCTGCGGGATCATGTTGTGGGTGCGCGAGGAAGGGTGGCTGCGGCGCTCCCCCGCTCGCAGGGTGGTGACGGTTAGTGCGCCGCTTTAAGCTTGCCGTTCCCTTGCTCGTCGCCCTTGCCGTGGGCATCGCTGTCGGGCGGGTGTGGCGCGCACCGCCCGCGTCTCTGACTACCGAGACCCAGCAGGCCCAGCCGCCTGCAATCGGCCTCCGGCAGGCCAGCATTGTCTTACGCCATAAAGGAGCGAAACAGGCGGAGGTGAGGGCCGCATCCGTTGCGGTCAGCCGGGACCTGCGATACGCCGTGTTCAAGCGCATCGAAAAGGTCACACTCTACGACAAAGGGCAGGTGGCGTTGTTGTTGAGCACAGGCGAGATCGTACTCGACCGAACGACAAATGATCTCGTCGCACGCGGCGAGGTCGAGATCGCCTCGCCCCAAGGCGACCAGCTCTGGGCTCCGGAGGCACGATGGGTGAACGCCACACAGCGGCTGGAGTTTCCCCAGGGCGTGCGATTGAAAGTCGGCGGGGCCGAGGTCACCGCGTCCCGCCTAAACGTCGACACTCGTCTGCAAGTCTTCGAGTTGGAGGGCGGCGTGGACATCACGTTCCAATTGCCGCCTCGAACCCCATGAGAGGAAGTAATAGCCGCGAGCTCTTGGATGGGACGCGGAAAGTGATGAAACAAGGGAAATGGATAGTGCTTGCGTGCCTAGTGCTGGGGATGACGTCTGCGGCCTCCGGCCAAGGGTTTCAAGAACCCACCGCGGACAAGGGCAGGCTCCAGGCCGACCGTGTTCGTTACGACGCGAAGCAGAAGATTTTCACGGCCGAAGGCAACGTGCATCTCGTCATGGGCGATGTGGAGGTGCATGCGAAGCGCGCGCGGGTCGAGCAGATTCCGCAGCGCGTCACAGCCTCCGGCGATGTGCTCGTCGTGCAGCGCGAGACGTCGCTTCGCGCGGCAGAGGTCATTTACGAAATGCGCCCCGGGATGGTCAACGCGTCTGGCGACGTCTACGTCGCCTGGAGAGACTTGATCGTCAACGCGCCTGCGCTCAAGTACAACGTCCGCACGGAGCAGCTCGCCGCGCAGGGTGGGGTCAAACTCGCGCAGGGGAACAGCATTCTGACTGCGCAGGCCCTGGACGCCGACCTCCGCGTAAAACGGGCCGAAGCCACCGGAAAAGCCAAGTTGGTGCGCGCCGGCGGAGGACTGGCCGGGACGCAGGACCGCGTGGCAGCCGCGCTGGCTCAGGAGGAAACCACGATCACAGCGGCGCGCATGACGTTCCGCTGGGACACCAACGAGGCCCGTGCCTTCGACGAGGTGACGGTGATCCAGCCCGACAAGACCGCACGCGCCAAAGAAGCGTTCTACTCGGAGACAGCGGGTCGCATCGAACTTCAGGGCGAGGTCGTCGTCGAGCAGCTCAGCGGCGACTGGCTCGTGAAGGGCAAAGTGATCGACGCCCCAACGGACGACGAGTCCAAGAAGGCTCTCGCGTCAAAGACCACACTGACGTGCGCGCGGCTCGTCATTGAGCTCAAAGCCCGCAACATGCTGGCGGAGGAAGACGTGAAGGTCACCCAGCA
>Ga0184633_10000738_pt1 | contig 12533 bp, 17 predicted proteins | sample PLM31_170_b1_FD_133156 | JGI IMG/M metagenome (GOLD analysis project Ga0184633, IMG submission 133156) | Groundwater sediment microbial communities from an aquifer in East River, Colorado, USA - PLM3-1_170_b1 | ecosystem: Environmental > Terrestrial > Soil > Riparian zone | place: USA: East...
CGACAACTGGCTCACCGTAGCCAGCGCAGAGAGGTGGGCCATCGCGAACATGACCGAGAAGGGTATGACGCCGATACTGGAGTTCGGTAAGTTCCACTACATGCCACCGTTCAAGACTAATACTCTGGGAAAGATTGTCCCCCAGTGGCAACCCTGGCAAAGATCGTGGGACAGGATACTCGAACTAGGTGGCGCAAAGCTATTTCCTCTTGACCAGGTTATCGCTCATAATTGGCATCGTGAGTGCTATTTCGAGCAATTCCAGTACAACCCTGATGGGTCTTGGCGTAAGTCCAGGATATTCCTGGTTCGCAATGGTATGGTACGCTCTTACCAGGGTAGACCTGCCTTCCCACAGTTAGTGGGCACAGAGGCTAGTGAGTATACCTTCCCCTGTACCCTCTGCTCTCGTCGTGAGCCCTTCAACTACCGTCATATCCTGGATCTGCACAAGCGGCTGATGCACTCCGACCAGATGCAACTAGAGACTCTGCGCGAGTCGCAGAAGATCATCAACGATACTATAGAACGAGCCTCAGGCCAGCCCACTGACAGCTCAACTATCGCGCTCCTCCTGGCCAGCTTCACCACCATGATCGAGAACCAGAACAGCATGCTTGCTAGGATATTACCAACAGTCATGGCTACTCTAGATGAACCTGAGGATAAGCCTGAGGACGAACAGACAGTTGAGGAGGGCTCTGGCGAGGAGGACAAACTCCCCGATGACGCTCCTCCCGGCACGATAGTTGACCCAGCCCCAGATCAAGCGCCAACAGTAGCTACCAATGAAGCCAGTGTAGCTGCTTTAGACAGGTTCCGCTAGTACCCAGGTCAGGGGTTATAATACTGACTTACCGCGAGTGCGCGGAAAGGAACACACATGCCCGATCCAAGCCCATTGTTCATCCAGTCTATCCCAGGCAGCATGGCTATGCTGTCACGTCTATTCCAGGGCTCAGACCCCGTCAAAGTGGTTGCCGCTTATCCACTGCTATTCTCAGACTACTACTTTAGAGTCTGGCACTTCGACGAGGATGCCATCGAAGCACGTTGGGCGACAGCAGTCACTGCTGGTGGTGCTCCCACTGCCTTTGCCTATAATGCCCAGCGTAATGGTGCACTGCAGGGTCTTACTGGAACTACTGACGATGGGGCTATTGCTCTCCACCTTGACAACGTGATCTTTGACCCAGCCGATAACCCTTGGATGCTCGTCCGTTGGCGTGCTCCAGCAGCAGTCACAGGGTTCAGCTTCGAGATTAGCTTCACTGATGCTAGGACTGATGAGGCACTCCCAGGAATTACCGACATCGACACTCCCGCCTCAGGAAACGGCATTACCGACGGTGGTGGTATCCATATGGATACCGACCAGACCCTTACTACTGCTGCCGCCTGGGGTGTAGGAACTAGCACTACTATTCTCAAAACCAACATGGGTACATTCACTCCCACCGCTTCAGCTATCCAGTATACCCTCGTTGGTGTTCGCATTGGCCAGACATTTGTGGCTCATTGGGACGGTCGTGCCCTGGCCAATAATACTATCTACTCGGTCCTGTCAGGTCCTGACACAGCAGTCCTGGTTCGTCCACATCTCCTGTTCCGTACTCGCAACACTACCAGCAAAACTATCAATGTCCACATGATCGCTATCGGAGCTGAGGAGAACGCAACCTAATGGCGCTAAACTGGCGACGCCTGATCGGCCTAGAGGGTATTCCGACTCATCCTGATACCACGGGTCTTGGTTCAGACTTTCCTGGCTCTGGTGGCGACCGTGAGCGAGGTAAATTCCGTGAGAGTGCATATCCTCGTCTTACTACTGTAGCGATTAGCAATGATGATGGCTCAGATGTCTTTGGTGGCAGTAGTGGTATAGGCGGAGACAGTTCAGCAACTCTCGGTAATGTTGTATTATGCCTAAATGATCTTATTACTGAGATACGCCTGCTCCGCCATGCTCTCATTCTTACTGGTATAGCTGCTGATATTGAGGAGCCTATGGACTAACCTAATCGGCTGCCTACTCTGTTTATGATCCAACGTGGAGTAAACTAGTAACAGTAGTAACAGGAGTAATCTCTAATGCCAGTAGTTGATCTCTCAATCCTAGTTCCAGGTCATGGCTCGAAGCGTGCTGGTGGGAACCAGCAAGGTTCTCTATTTACCCTGGATGATGTAGATGCTGCAATATCCAGAGGGCTGGGCTTCCAGGTCACAGTAGGTGCGTTCTCCACTGGCATAGTTGGTGGTGGCGCAGGCACAATACTTGACCTAGACCAGCCAGAACTCGCTATCGGTATCCCTAGTGGTGTAGCAATCCGCCCTGTGTACTTCAATGTGCAGGTTCAGGTAGGTCTCATCGCTGCTGACAACGACGAGAACGAAATCCTCATCGCGGTAGACCGCCTGGGTGTATGGTCAGGTGATGGCACTTCCACAGCTGAAACCGCCACAGGACTTCGCTCTGACATGGGTGGTGGCTCCCGCTGCCGTGTTGGTTCGGCCTTCACCGCCGACATGACTACCACACCAACTGGTGCTGCTGCAGCCGATCCAGTCCTCGACATGGAACTAGCTCGTTTCGTGCAGACAGTAGATATTCTGTTGGCATCTACCCCTGTTGACTCGCACCTGAAGGTAACGAGTCTCCTATATGAGCCGAAGCACCCACCGATTATTGTCGGTCCAGCTACTCTCTTGGTCTACTACGGTGGCACAGTGGCTACCCTCGGTGGCTTTATCCAGGGGCATTGGGTAGAAGCACTTGCATCTGAATACATCAACCTAACCTAACCGACCTAAACTCTAAGGAGGTTGGGAATATGGTCCAGATTGCGCCTCAGTATGAGCGTAGGATTAGTGACCTGAACCTTGGCCTGGAAGGTGCACCATTCGATAGGGCGAGATCGACACGTGATGCAGTTCCATTCACTGCTGACTACATACTGTCACTTGCCTTAGCTGGAAGACTCTGGGTATTTGGTGATGGAGACCAGAACGATACTGTAACAGGTCAGACATCTTTTGCCAATACGACTCCGACCTGGCTTCTGGATGTACCAGCCGAAGTGGTAGCAATCCCTCTCTTTATGGATATGAGCCAGACAGGTACTGTAGCCGGTGGGGACATTGAGCTACTGTTTGAGTATCAAGGCATAAAGAGATATGCTTCTGGTGGTACTTCCGAGAAAGGTCTAAATGTACTTACCAGTGTCCAGGGTAATCCTATCTGCCGGTGTTTCTCGAACCCTACGGCTGTTGCTGGGTTCGGTATGACTGTATTCAGAGCCGATATTGCACCAGACGTCTCTCCTGCTGAGGGTATCCTACCAGGGCCGCTATGGACTCCGGTAGTTCCAAATATCTTAGCTGGTCCTGCCTCCTTCCTGATCTACTCTGCTGCTGGCACAACTGGACCCACTTGGTTCTGGAACCTATGTATCGCCGAACTCCCTAGAGGATGGGCACCATGATCTATGAAACAGTACTTCGCCGAACTGCTCCTGAGTCTAATCCAGACGTTGCTATCTTATATTTGGAAGCAGTAGGTGAGCAGGAGGCAAAAGAACTAGCTGTTCAGATTATTGCTAATGATAAGAACCAAAATAGTCCTACCAACCTATCCTGGTCAAGCATTGGTGATCAGAGCCTCTGGGGACTAGCCGAAAGTGTCGAGGTAGTATCACTTACTCCAGTTAGTCGTCCTCGTAGGGAAGTCTTTCGAGACCGTAATATACTGTGAGTATGGCACAACCTATCACCTATACCTGGAGAAAGCTTTTCGCTTTCGGAAAGCTGCCTCCAGGTGGTCATGGCAAAGACAAGGGTGACAAAGGTGGAGGTCATGGCAAAGGCGGTGGAGGTAAAGGCGGTGGAGGTGGCGCTCCGAGTCTTGGCAGCTGGGCTGTCTATGACGAGACAGGAACACTCACGCTCCTTGATAGTGAGAACGTAGACAGTCTTGTGGACAACGCTGTCGGCGATACGACAATCAATTGGACAGTGGATTTCAGTGGCGCGACCTACGCTATGATGGGCGGTTGCCTTGGAGCAATCGGTGGAAACGACGAGCACTTTGTATACCTATTCAGCGGCGCTACTTTCCTTGCTGGCTCTGCACGAGTTGTGACTGGTGTTGGGGCGGTAGAGGAGGACGTGGACTACGCCTCAGCCTTTGCGGTTGGTAACTGATGGCTGGTCTCCTGATCCAGATGTGGGTGTGCCTAGATGGTTCAGGGACAATTGCCATTTTAGACGATCTCAATGTCGATTCGGCAGTGGACAATGGGACTGGCGATTATACATTCAATATCGGCACTGACTACGCCAACGATGACTACGCTGTTGCTGGTATGTGTATGCTGACAGGCGGAGTCGGTTCAACTGGTATTACCGTCGGCCTTGAGCGTCAGGGGACGACCAATCCTGCTCCTGGTACGGTGCGTATCGAATGTGTACATTTTGATGAGGTTCCAAATGATGCTGACTTTGTGGGGTTGATTGCTTCGGGGACACCTTAGATGCCTAACAGTTACAGGATCAGCTTCACTGGCAGCGGAGTCCCAGCGATTCGTGAGGACGATAATATCGACTCGCTGGTTGATAACGCCACAGGAGACTTTACCCTGAATATTGGCACCGACTTTGCTAGCGGGAACTACGTGGTAGCCGGCTGTGGGAAGATTGCTGACGGTGGGTTCACTTCCAACACTGAGTGTATATGGGTCCCTCAAGCCTTCCCGCCTCTAGTAGGGTCAACCCGCATCAATGTCTTTGCTATCAATGTTGGACTGCATGATGCCGAAGTGGTCACAGTCCTAGCACACGGAGACTAGCTATGAGAACGCCTTTAGTCCGTTTCTACGAGATGCCAGCTGAGTGGACACTGCCGAAGTACGATATTGGGCATGTGCGCTATCTGGTTCCCAATGAGCGAATCAGGCGTGTCGTGGACTTCGATGATGGACACCGAGTAGCGATATCAGAGACTTCAGAGCAGTTCGTCAGGCGTCTCGCAAAGAGCCGTCGGCATTACTTCCCTGACACACGACATAAGGAGACAGAGGGGCAAACGCTGAAGCGTATCTACCTTATGCTCCGACATGATGGTGAATCGCCTGGGGCGTTCTTTGAACGCATCTACCTCTCTGGTGGTGCTATTGACGATGCTAACGATAACTACTTCCTCTCGCGCGTCGCATGGATGGCCGAGACCTTCCAAGACTCATCTCTTAGCTTGAACACTGCCAAGCTCAATGTGAGCACCGAGATATGTGATGCGCTGGAATCTCCTAGCCAACGCCACATGTCCCACTACAGGGCGTTGCGAAATTCTTTGCGCTTCAACTACACCAAGAACGCCATCGTCGTTGATACTGAGGCGCTGGCCTACAAGATTCGCAAGGAGGACGGCTGGAAGTTCTGGCGCGTCATCCCTCGCATGTTCTTTGGCGAGGATCAGCGGATCATTGACCTGCTTGACGCAACTGGTAACAAGACGGAGTTGTAACTGGAGGCGTTTCGTGAATGACCAGCTCCGTACTGCCATCATCGCTCTAGCCCAGAGCACCTTTCCTGTACTAGTCCTACTTGGTGTAGTCGATCTCAGCGAGGTACAGATAGGCGGTATTATGCTTGTAATTACGAATGCTATCACGGTGTTGGCATTGATATTCAAGCAGGGCCAGGAGCCAGGGAGTTAGCTATGCCAGTGAACAGGAAAATGATGAACTCAATGCGTGAACAGTATGGTAAAGAGCGGGGTGAGCGGGTCTACTACGCTACAGAGAACTCCCAAAAACACTCCAAGCGTCACAAGCTAGCCGAGTCACTTGCTAAGAGGAGACGCATATGATACCACAGCGACCTCAATACCCACAGTGGTATAACCCAATACCAGCACCAGGTGTACCGGGCCCAGGCCAAGGAATCTATACTGGTGGATCACTACCTATGGAGAGGCCCTCTACTCTCCAGTATTATGGTCAGGTATCTCCTATGCAGCTACCGCAGCCCCTACCACAACCAGTTCAACCAGTTCGTGCTACTGGTCTAGCTCGTGCTCGTCAGGTAGCATCACCACGCGCGAACATTCCTAATAGGACTACTAATGCCAATCGACCAAAAAGTGCACTAGCTGTTAGCCTGAGTAAGCCACGCAGCAGACCAGCCGCTCAACCTACTAGTAGGAGTACCTACTAGTGCCATCCACTACTGTACTCGCTATCATCGAGGAATGCGCCAGAAGAATCCAGGCACTACGTCAGGGTACACTTACTGCTGCCAGTGCAACCGCACTGACTGCCAACAACAGCCCCGCGTTCCGTACCAACCGTACCAACGCTGACCAGGCTGGAGGCTATGCCGGAGCGGAGTTTATGTCCACTAGCGGCACTGCGCCAGCCCCAAACCCTAATGGTGTTAGCGCGCATGTATGGTCCACTGGTGTTCTCACTCCAGCTATTGACTTCACCATTACTCCTGGCAGTACCAGTACCTTCGACCTCTTCCTGCGTGGCGTAACTAGGACTATGCTCTTGGATGCGCTCAACAAAGCCTTCCGTGATATGCGCTATACAGACCGCATACCATTATCCTATGTGGATGATGCTGATATGGAAGCGAGTGGTGTGACAGCCTGGACTGACTCAGGCGCAACCTCTACCAAAGTAGCTGGCCGCAATGGTCGCCAGGCCCTTCGTGTTACCAATGTTGGGGCTGGTGACTTTACCCGTACCGCTAGCCTGGATGTAGACCCAACCTATGCTAATCAGTGGCTCATAGCCTGCTATGTACGCGCAGCCACTGGGACAGCCCGCCTCATCGCTTATGACGCCACAAACAGTGCTAACATTGACACCGAGGACTGGACCATGCGTGGCTGGGGCTTCATATGGATGGTCATATCACTTCCCACTACATGTGAGCTACTCCAAGTACGGCTATCAGGAGTAGCCGCACCAGATATTACAGATTGGGATGATCTAACAGTCCTCCCTATTGGTGCTACTGACATATTCCTCCCCGCCTTTGTGGAGGACCGTCAGCAACTACGGCGTGTTTGGCGTAGACAGCTCAACAACCAGGCCGAAACTCCAGGTTTTCGCCCCTACTACTGGTATGACATACTCCCTAACCAGTCCAGCCAGGGTGTATCACCTGACTTCGCGCCTTCACCGTACCGTCTAGAGATCAAACCAGGTGTCAATGCGCCTATCTATATAGACGTAGATCGGCCATACCCCAGCGTCAGTGCTAATACCGACACTACCTTTGGATCGCGCAACTGGATAGAACAGGTAACCCTGGTAAATCTACTCACTGACCTAAGTTCGCGCCCAGGACAGGAAGTAACCACTTGGAAGGCACGCCTAGCTGAGGAACAGAAGCGTCTATATCGCATGAATGTCAGGCGCAGTGAGCCAATCGGTATCAGGTATGGGTTCTCATCGCCTCCTAACACTCCCATATATTCTGGCGATAGATACTAGTTAGATGGCTGGTAACGATCCAGTCCTGCATCGCACTACCATATCTCTCAATGGTATAGAGTACGCTCTAGCCAGGAGAGAAGTCCTGGAGCGTGTAGGCCGAGCTCGTTCCTGGCAGGTAGAACGTCTACCTACCTCCACCAAGATGGAGCCACGCCCAGATGTGCGCCAGGGGAGCCTTCCTGACGAGTACATTATTACCCTGGACGACTTTACTCGTGGTGTAGCGGGGGATCATGATAATATTCCTGGCACATACTTCGCATCCAACCGCCTAATAGGATACGATGGTATCCTTACCTCTATAGGCTCCTCCAACAGCTTCCAGGACACTAATGCCTGGGGTGCTGACCCAGCCATATTCCTGTGGTTCAACTATGAACTATTCCTACTCGCTGGTCGTTACGCATTTAGGTTTACCTCTATTGGTGTACCTATCACTGATAAGGACTTCGGGTCAGGCAATTCAGTTACCGACGCAATAGTCCATAATAACGAGATCGTGGCAGGCTTTGGTGGCAGCACCAAGAAGATTGAGACTCGCAACACAGCTGGAACCTGGACCGAAGCCACTGACGCTGTTTTTGTTGACTACTTTGCCCGTGTAGAAGCTCGGCTATGGCGTGCTACTGCCACCAATGAGGTCAGTAACATAGGCCCTACTGACAACCCACTCACATTGGCTAACTGGTCCTCGGGTATCACAGTCGGCGACGATGACACTCCTATCACTGACCTGAACTCCATCAATGAGCGTCTAGCTGTATCCAAGGAAACCGGCTTCCATCTTGGTGATGCTGCTGCTATATTCCCTAATATCTTCCCTCAGATCGAGTCCATACGCGACCAGAACAATGGTAAGAACACCCTAATCACTGGTGATGTAGTCTACTATCCTCACCGTGACGGACTACTAAGATGGACTCTGGGCGAATCGGCTGAGGAGATTGGTCTCCAGGAACTCTACAAATCAGCCGATGTACGTGATACCTTCACTCCAGGACTACGTATCTCTGCTCTTGCTCCACAGGGCCGCTATCTTTGGGCAGCTAGTGAGCCAGGACTATACCCTCGTGCTGACCCAACAGGCGTAAAACGAACCATAGACAATGAGGTTAGCTTCACCAGTGACTTAGCAGATGCTATCGACAACGACCTATCCACCCATGTCCAACTAGACTCCCAGGATACAGCTGCTAATGGTGACTACTTCTATGTGGGGCACTCTGCTGCCTTCCACAGCGTATTGTTCCAGGTATCTACCCCCAACTACATCGCGTCTGTTCTGACTGTCCAGTATTGGAGCGGTGCTGCCTGGACATCTGCCCCTGGTGATCGTCCCTTTATAGATGGCACCTCCGCTAATGGCAAGACTCTCAACAAAAGTGGTGATGTAACCTGGAGGACTCCAGCCTCCGATTGGGCGGCCTCTACTATTGATGGCACTAACGCGTTCTGGCTAAGGTTCAGCGTATCAGTAGCCCTGTCTACAGTTGTTCGTATCGGCGAGATCAGGATTGCAACCTCCAGTACCTGGACATCTGCCATATTTCGAGGTCGTCCACGTACTGCTGGTGATCCACGGCCCAAGAGTGTCATCTGGGATATGGTCATGTTGGCTGTTGCACATACCAAAGTAACAGCCTTATATGTATCTAATGATGTCTACCCATTCAGACGTGGTTCAGCTGTTGTAGCAGCCTCCAGACAGCAAGTAACCCACTGGGAACTCGCGTATAACCCCATTGATAGCTCACTGATGAGTACACCCAGTGCTGACATGTGGACTACCAAGATGGATGGTGGCCTGCCCTTTGAGCAGAAGCAGTGGACTCGCATCCGCGCCAAGATGAAAACAGTCGGTACAACCCAGGAACTCCTCATAGGCTACCGTATGGACGAGGACTCAGCATTCACAGCCTTTATGGAACTAGATACGTCAGGTACGTATGTTGAGTCTGGTGAACTCAACGTAGCTGGTAGAGCCATACAGCTTCACCTAAACCTGGACTGGGCAGCACAAGACCTGCCACCAGAGGCGCTGGAGATAGAGATTATATTTCGCAGGCGTCCCTCGTACAAGAACGTCTACACCTGTGTCCTAGAGCTCTCCGACTATCAGTCAGGCTCCCAGGGTACTATGCCAGCAGCAGCAACTCAGTTGGATAATCTTGAGGACTTGACTGGAGCCGCACCATTCATTATGATAGACCCATTAGAGCGACGTGTTGGCGGCACCAGTGGGCTAGTCACTATATCACAGCTCCAACAGATCGAACGCGTACAAGAGGGGCTTGACTACCCTGTCACAGCCGTAGAAGTCGTATTAGCTGAGGTGTAACTATGAGACTATTACTGAGCCGAGAATCTGGTGGCGGTCTATTCCTACAAGCGGAATGGTCTGACGTAGCTGGGAACCATACCAAACGTCTAACTGAGGAACTACCACTGCCCATCTTCGATCATGCTACATCACTCCTGGAGTGGGCCGAACAGTACCGAGATACTGACCTCGTACCTAAAGCTGAGCAGCATGAGGAGATCATCACACTCGAACAGGAGATCGCCAAGATGTCTGCTAGGCTGCTCCAGCTCAAGGGTAGATAATGGACGATGCTCTGAGGAGGGTACGTCAGCTAGAACTAGATCTGGCCGCACTCAAGCGTCAGCATGGTCCCACACATGAAATCAGTGGTGGTGATGAGGTACGTCCTGCAGTGATGAACCAGGGCACATTACTAGCACGGCAACGTACAACTAACTTTAGCACTGGCCTCCTGGCTACACTCAACAACGCCAATAAGCGTATTGACATTACCACCAGCGGTATCCCTTTGGGTGCTGTGATCCGTAGTAGTAATGACCAGGAGGTTACTGATGCTACTCTAGTTAGCTCATCGGAACTGACTACCAGTGTAGTTGCTGCTACCGAGTATGGCTTTCGTGCTGTATTATTCATGCTCAATGATGGAGCGGCTGAGGGTATCAGGCTAGCTCTTGGTGGAACCTGTACCATCACAGCACTCAAGGCACAGATCAGCATCTATGATGATACTACCAACGCATTAGCTGCCTTTGCTAGAGTGACTGCATTGGGTAGTGCGGTAGCTGCCGGTATTAGCGCTGGTTCTAACTATTGTGTGATCGAAGGTGGTGTGCTTATCAATGCAGCAGGAACATTCTTGGTGCAGTTTGCACAGAATGTGGCCGGCATTGGAGCTGGTGTTCATCTGGAGGTTGACTCTACCTGGGAAGTATGGAAGGCTAGCTGATCTACAACCATTTTATATACTGCAAGAATCTCTCTCCTATCCACTGAGTATAAGCTGGTGGGATAGCCTGAGTAAGATCATAGCCATTCATCCAGTCAATATCCATAGCATATGCTGGGTCTGGACCAATTCTGGTTGGTTTTCTATCCCTATTACCTGCTCCCCTGCGTGGTCCTTTGCCGCCTCGTGCATACACTCCAGCGAAGTCACCTTCTGACACCGATCCCCAATGGTCACATGCTGGAGGCTTAGGTAGAGGGAACGAAGTCTCGAATAACCGGTGTCTGATAACCGACAGTTTGAATCCAGTACCACATAGTATGGTAGGTCTGATAAGTGGCGCACCTGGCACGTTCTCAATTACATATGGAGCTCCACATATCTCTAACTTCTCCCGTATTGGGTCTATCATTCTTGGATACTTAGTCAGCAAGTTCTTATTGCGCTGAATATAGGCTTGGCATGGCGGACTGGCATGTATCGCGTCGAATCCTTCCAGTGGAAACGTCATGGCGTTAGCCTGGATAAACGTGAATGGATAGTGTGGCTGCGGCTTGATGTCCACTCCTACGATTTCATCAAAGCCAGCATGATAGTAACCCATTGCTGCACCTCCAGCCCCACAAAATAGATCAAGCAACTTTAGTCTGTCGGCCACCGTGTAAACTCCTTCACACTCACAGGCGTCCTTACTGGCCCAACCCACTCCAGCATCTCCTCCAGGTCCTTACGTGGCCAGGGCATCTCACCAATGTTCCTGTCAAACATCAGCTCATCGTGTATCTGTACCACCATCGCCGGGCACCAGGCCAATAGCATCTGCTCGCGTAGTGTCTCTCCAGCACTAGTCTGTATTGGATAGTTCACTGCCCTCTTGCGGACGCCTTCCTCACCTTCCTCATCCCACATTATGAGCATCTTTCTCCCTCCCACTGTCTCTACCTTCTCTCCTCTAACGGCTGCTTGACTTGTCCGTTGGAGCCAGGCCCAGGCTTCAGGATAACCCTGCGACCACGCTCTTTGTATTCTTGCCGCCTCTGCCATAGATACACCAGCGGTATCAGCAATACGAGGTATACGACCACCGTAGATGATGCAAAAATTCGTGTTCTTACTTGATCTATACTGGATATCGCTGTAACCAGAGCCATAAAGCAGACGAGCTGTGTCACGATGAATGCTCTCATCATGGTCGAATACCTCCTTCATACGCTGGTCACCACTAAGATACTGTAGCTTGCGCAGTTCCAACTGGCTATCATCTACATCTACAAAGTCTCCTACGAACACATCTCTCAGCTCATGTGGTATGTTTGTCAGGTTGTAGTCAGCACTACTGATACGAGCAGTCCTGGCGTCCAGGTTGAACCTTGTAGTAGCACGGTCATCCCCCAGCCAAGGTCCTAGATATGTATTTAGCATCGTCTGCTCGTGTCGATAGTTCAGTATGTTCTGTATGAGTGGATCACCACCGGCAAATCTCTTTAGCGTGGCATTATCTGTAGCCAGCTGTCGCTTCTTCTTAGTCATGGGCAACCAACTACCCCTGGATGCTAGTGTGTACCCTACCTGTTGTAGACTCCCAGGATTGAAGTTCAGTCCCTCACAAATGGCCTTGTTATACTGCATTTTCCTATCGTACTCAATTACATGCTTGATTACCCTGTCGTGATCCAGCTCCAGCCCTCTACGGCCCATATCGAGGAGTAGTGGTATGATCTTCATCTCGCGCTTGTAATACTCCCATGATACATCCTGCAAA
>Ga0184633_10000739_pt1 | contig 12530 bp, 9 predicted proteins | sample PLM31_170_b1_FD_133156 | JGI IMG/M metagenome (GOLD analysis project Ga0184633, IMG submission 133156) | Groundwater sediment microbial communities from an aquifer in East River, Colorado, USA - PLM3-1_170_b1 | ecosystem: Environmental > Terrestrial > Soil > Riparian zone | place: USA: East...
CCCAGGCGCCCGCCATTCTTGTCTACTCCGACGTCTTCTGGCGCAACGCGGTAAAGTATCAGGCGCGGGAATACCGCCACGCCTTCTGGGATTCCGGGACCATACTGGCAAACACTCTGGCCATGGCCTCAGCCCACAATTTGCCGGTCAGAGTGGTTGCAGGCTTTGTAGATGAGTCCGTGAACCGGCTGCTGGACCTGGATACACGCCGGGAGGCTGCCCTGGTGCTGGCGCCGCTCGGGTATGCGCCGAGCATAGCGCCGGATCGTAGTAACGAACTCAGTCGTTCCTCCCTTGGCCCGCTCAATCTCAAGGTGATGCCGGTCTCCGTCCCTGAGCGCGAATTCCGGTCCATAACAGCCATGCATGAGGCGTCTTTTCTGACGGAGGTGGTAGAAGTGGCTGACTGGCGAAGAAATGCGTCCCGATTGGTGATGCCGGCCCCCTCAGGCCAACTCGTCCCGTTACAGCCATACGGCGATGGCGAGATGTCCCAGGATCCGATTGAAGAGGTCATTGCTCGGCGGGGCTCAAGCCGACAGTTTTCGCGCGAGCGGATAACCTTTCGGCAACTTTCCACCGCCCTGGATCGGACCATGCGGGGCATTCCCGCCGACTTCCTGCAGCCGCCACGCGTAGCGGCGGGCCTCCCCGGCAACTGCGTCCGGGGCAGTTGTGTGCCTACCTCTGTGCCCGCCCTCAACCAGGCCTACCTGATCGTCAACGCCGTCGAAGGTCTTCCGCCCGGCGCGTACGTGTTCCACCGCGAGAAGGAAGCCATTGAGCTTCTAAAGGAGGGCGACTTCCGCGACACGGCCGGCGTTCTGGGTCTGCATCAAGAGCTTCCCGCCGATGCGAGTGTAGATGTATTTTTCATGGCCGAGCTGAAGCCAATCTTGGAGCAGTTCGGCAATCGCGGTTACTGGGCTGCCCAGTTGGAGGGCAGTATTGCCGCCGGCAAACTATATCTTGCCGCTTACGCCCAGAGGCTGGGCGCCACGGGCCTGACCTTCTTCGACGATGCGGTGACCGATTTCTTTTCGCCGCAGGCGCGCGGCAAGAGTGTGATGTTCTTGATCGCGTTGGGGAGGAAAAAGAGGCGGGTCTAGAGTATATTCCGAAAAACATCACAGAACAGAGCTTTGTGAAGTTTTTCGGAATTAGCTTTCTATGTCTCATCCATCCTTGCTCCTCATTGACGGCCATTCCCTCACCATTGAAGACGTCGTGTCCGTGGCACGGCACGGCCGCGCGGTCGGGCTCGCGGATTCAGCCATGGCGCGGATCGAGGCCAGTCGCGCTTACGTCGAATCGCTGCTCGTGCCAGATGCCCCGCCGGTGTATGGCATCAACACCGGCTTCGGCGCGTTTGCCGACCGCCCTGTCGCGCCCGAGGATGCCGCCCGGCTCTCTCGCAATCTCATGCTCAGCCATGCGGTCGGCGCCGGCGAGCCATTCCCCGAGGAAGTGGTCCGCGCTGCCATGTTGATTCGCGCCAATACCCTGGCGAAGGGCTATTCCGGCGTGCGTTCAGAAGTGATCGAAACCCTCCTCGCCATGCTGAACGCCGGTGTGCACCCGATCATCCCTGAGCAGGGTTCGCTCGGCTCCTCCGGCGATCTGGCGCCGCTCGCGCACCTGGCCTTGATTTTCACGCACCATGCCGGCAGCCCCGAAGAGGAGAGCGGTGAGGCCCTAGTTCATGGCCAGAGGCTGTCGGGCAAAGCAGCAATGCAGGCCGCCGGGATTCCACTCCTGGTCCTGGAAGCCAAAGAAGGCCTGGCGCTTAGCAATGGCGCTACCTTTTCCGCCGCAGTCGCCGCGCTGGCCGCCCGAGACGCAGAAAACCTGATCCGCAACGCGGAAATCGCCCTGGCTATGGCACTTGAAGCGCTGCTCGGAGTCAGCCAGGCGTTCGACGAGCGGCTGCACGCTGCCCGACAGCAGGCGGGGCAGGCTCTGGTCGCGGCCAATGTTCGTGCGCTGATTCAGGGAAGCTCATTCGTGGACCGTTCGGGCCGGGTGCAGGACCCTTACTCTTTGCGCTGCGCGCCGCAGGTGATCGGCCCGGTGCGCGACACGCTGGCTCTGGTTCGGGGTTGGGTGGACCAGGAGATCAATGCCGCCACGGACAACCCATTAATCTTCTCCGACACGCCCGGACCGGCTGAAGCCGCGACTCCGGGGGAAGCAGTGGCCCTTTCCGGCGGAAACTTTCACGGCGAAGTGATGGCGCTGGCGATGGACTTCCTCGGGATCGCGATGGCCGAATTGGGCGGGCTGGCTGAGCGGCAGATCAGCCGGCTGGTGAGCGAGAAGGACTCTTTCGGGCTTCCGCCGATGCTGGTCAGCAGTCCCCAGGCCGCCGGACTGAACTCCGGGCTGATGATGCCGCACTACACCGCCGCCTCGCTGGCACTGGAAAACCAGACCCTGGCCCACCCCGACAGCGTCCACTCCCTGCCGACCTCCGCCGGACAGGAGGACCACAACGCCAACTCGCTGACCGCCGCGCGCCATGCTCGGCAGATCATCCAGAACGTTGCACACATCCTCGCCGTGGAGTTTTTTGCCGCCGCCCAGGCCATAGACCTGCGCGCCGCCGCGCTTCCCGGCGCCCGCCTGGCCCCGGCTACTGCTGCGGCCCACGACCGAATTCGCCGCGAAGCAGCCTTTATCGAAGAGGATCGTCTGTTCGGCCCGGAGATTGGGCGCGTTGCCGAGCTGGTCCGCAGTGGTGAGATCGTGCGGGCCACATCAGATTCGGCGCGGACATGAGGGTAATCTCCCGCAGCAGGTCTGCTCCCAGACATAACTACATCCAGGTCGTTGGAGCAGTTGCGCCGGAGATCGGAATTCCACTAGAATAGTCTGGGAGTGGTTCTTTCATTTCCTTTGGTTCCTTTAGTTCCATGGGCGTTCAATCATGACCGAGTGCATCGTCTTAGGCCCCACCGAACTTGTCCAGGATCGGTTGTTCACGAATCCCGAAAGGAACCTGGACGACCAGGCCTCCCTCATAGTCATGCTGGGCAGACTGCGCCAGGTGCTCAGCCGGCCGGAGGCATTACCGGATGGACCGCGACCCGCAGTCTTGAATCTTATGGAGCCGGACGGGCGCACCCACAGGATTGCGATCTCCGGGAGTGAAGAACTGCTCGCGGGCGAACAATTCACGATCGTCGGTTTTTTTGGCGAGAAGTGGCCGGCTGCCGATCTATCGGTCCTGGAAGGCGTAGACCTGGAGCTGATTCACCACTTTCCTTTGCATCCCGGCGTTTTGAGCTACAGCACGCTCGAACTGCAAAACGGTGACAGTGGGAATCTGGTCGTGCTGAGCCGGCCAGATATCATCGAAGACTGGAGGACCAACATCAAGCACAGCTACGCCGCGGAATATCTGGCGCCGAAGTATTACGCGCACATCCGGCTGCACAACTATTTCCTCCCAGGCGGCCTGATGGCCGGCCTCGATCCGATCCTGCTGCGCACGAAGTATTACGATTACGGCGGGGGAGGGGTCTGGTTGGCCTTGAGGGAGGTAGATTCTTCGCTCCGCTCACACTTGCCCCGGACGCAAGTGCCGGGGGAATGACGGGAGTAAGAGTCAGCCTGTCACCCTGAGTGAAACGAAGGGTCTCTGCGCCGCCCGGGAAAGATTCTTCGCTCCACTCAGAATGACCGGACCTGGAGGTAGGTCGGGTTATGCTGAACTCACGCTTGACATTTCACGCTTTACGCTTTACGTTTGACGCTTGCCACTACCCCCATGCCCTTCCAACCCGCCGACCGCGTCTCCACCTTCGGCAAGTCGGTCTTCACCGAAATCACCCAACTGGCGATCCAGCATAACGCCGTAGACCTTTCGACGGGCTTTCCCGACGTGGACGGCCCGGCGGAAGCGAAGGCCGCTGCCATCTCCGCTCTGCAGTCCGGTAAGAATCAATATGCTCTATCTCACGGCGAGCCGGAGCTGCGGCGGGCGGTGGCCGCACACGCGCAGCGCTTCTACGGGCAGGCCGTTGATTTCGAAACCGAAGTGACCATCACGAACGGCGCGGCTGAAGCGCTGCACTCCGTCATTGACGGCCTGGTCAACCTCGGCGAGGAAGTCATTCTCTTTGAGCCGTATTACGAAGTGTATGCTCCAAACGTAATCATGGCCGGGGGCGTACCGCGTTTCGTGCCGCTGCGCCCCCCGCAGTGGACCTTCGACCCGGACGAACTCGCCGCCGCGTTCAATCGCCGCACCCGCGCTGTCGTGGTTAACACGCCTCACAACCCCACCGGCAAAGTCTATACGCCGGCAGAACTTGAAATTGTGGCCCTCCTCTGCCAGCAATGGAACGTGATTGCCATCACCGATGAGGTGTACGAACACATCGTCTTTGATAGCGCGCGCCATGTGCGCCTGGCGCAACTGCCGGGAATGGAGGAGCGGACGGTGACGATCAGCAGCCTGAGCAAGACCTTCGGCTTCACCGGCTGGCGGATCGGCTGGGCCATTGCGCCGCCAGATTTGACCACGGCCCTGCGTCTGGCCCACCAGTACGTGCTCGATTGCTCGGCGACTCCGCTGCAGTTCGGGGCGGCTTGTGCACTCTCTCTCGGCGATGATGTCTATTCTTCCCTGGCGGGCGACTATCAACGCAAGCGCGACTTTCTGGCGCAGGCCCTGTGCGAGGCCGGGTTTGATGTATCGCTTCCCGGTGGCGCATTTTTCATCATGGCCGGGATCAACCCGCTCGGCTTCGACGACGATTTCGCGATGTGTAAGTATCTCGCCGCGGAAGTGGGCGTGGCCGCCATCCCGCCATCAGCGTTCTATTCAGAGAAGAACAAGGCTCTGGGCAGGGGTTACGTCCGCTTTGCCTTCTGCAAGACGCAAGAGACGCTGGAAAGGGCGAGGGAGCGGCTGGCAAAGATAAAGGTGAGAAAGGATCTCCGAAATTGAACATGAAACCCGGTTTCATGTTCAATTTCGGATCAAACTCTCCGATTTTCTTTGGCCATCTCTATTGCCGCCAGGAGCAGCATATTCGCGCCGTTAATGCAGTCTTCCCACTCGGTGAACTCGTGCGGGTCGTGACTGATTCCAGCGACCGAGGGCACAAAGATCATGCCAGCCGGCGTAATCCGGGCCAGTGACTGGGCATCGTGGCCCGCGCCGGAGGCAAGGGAGATGTGGCGTAGACCGAGCGTATCGGCAGCGCGGGTGATGTCTTCTTGCGTCTGTGGGTGCATCGGGGTTGCCGTGAAGCCCCCCAGCGGTTGGATGTCCAGGTCCAGGCCAAACCGCTCCGCCTCGGCGTTTGCGCGGGCCAGCAGCGCAGATTTCATGGTTTTCAATTGATCCGGGTCCATTGATCGGAACTCCAATGAAAGATGCGCGCGGGCAGGGATCACGTTGAATGCGCCCGGCTCAAAGCTCATCTGCCCCACATTTGCCACACACCCCGGGAAGTCCTGCATCACGATTTCGCGCGCCGCCAGCAGGAACGCGCTGGCGCCCTGCCCGGCATCGCGGCGGGCATCCATCGGCGTTGTGCCGGCGTGATTGGCCTGGCCCTTGAACGTGAGCCGGAACGAACGCCCCCCGACAATTCCCTTGACCACGCCGATCTGCAGTCCAGCCGCTGCCAGGCGCGGACCCTGCTCGATGTGAAGCTCCAGATAACCGGCAAGTGAACTGGGATCGCGGGAGGCGGAAAGCAAGCCTTCTTCCGTCAGCCCGGCCCGCGCCAATCCCTCCTCCAGCGCCGCGCGCCCCCCGCGCGGGCTTTGCAAGGCATGCGGGGTGAGGCGGCCGGTGATGGCCTCACTGCCCAAAAGACCCACCAGCGTGCCTTCTTCGTCGGTAAAGTCAATCGCTTCCAGATGGACGGGCAGTTTCAGACCGGTATCCTTGACTGTTCGCAGCACCTCCAGGGCAGCAAGCACCCCAAGGGCGCCGTCGAAGCGGCCGCCGTTCGGAACCGAATCAAGGTGCGAACCCAGGAGCAGGGTCTTTGATGCGCCTTGCAGGCGAAGGATCGCCGAGTGATTGCCGGCAGTGTCCTGGCGGACTTCAAATCCGTCTGCGGCTGCCCGCTTGCGGAACCATTGACGTGCGGCAAGGTGGGCTTCGCTCAGGGCGGGGCGGTGCACGCCGCCGTCACCGGTCGCGCCAATTTGCGCCAGGGCATCGAAATCGGCCTGGAGGCGGAGTGGGTTGATGTGTAACATAGAAATATCCTGCCGGATAGATTACATGGAACCTATCGTGTTAGTGTTCCGGAGACCATACCCCTACCTGGTCATAGCACCCTGATCTTCTTCGCGAAGCTGTGTATATTATGAGCGGTGTTCTCGGTCATCGGCTTTCCGTGCCCGAAGCACACAGTCTCCGGGTCCAACTCGGCGACACGCTGGACGGAGCGCTTGTTCTGCTCCATGTCCACCGTGAACAACGCGTAGGGCAGCCGGAGTTTCGGCAGCCGAAGTATGACGTCGCCACAGAACAGGACGCGATTTTCCGGCTGCCAGAACGCAAGATGGTCCGGGCTGTGGCCGGGCGCGCCCACTACCTGCAAGCCGCCCATCATCTCGGGCAGCACGTCGCCATCCCGGATTTCACGGTCCACCTGCGTGCCCTTAAGTGTTGTCGCGGGCAGGCTCAGGAAGCGCGCCAGGCCGGAGAGCTTCTCTGTACGAAAATTGACCAGTCCGCACGCTCCGCGTCCGCTGGCTCGACAGAGTACGTCGCTCGCGTCTGAGGGCACGAACTGGGCGCTTGTTCGACAGCGTATTTTCCAGGCAGAACGTGGAAACGGATTTCTCACGTTCAGTTCTCAGGATAGCTTTTCAACCAATTGACGTAGCTTTGCAGACCCTCGCGAATCGGACGCGGCGACCAGCCAAGTTCATCGCGAATGCGCGAGATATCGTAGTCGCTCCAGCGTCCCAACCGGTGGCGCGGGTCCTGCACGATGTTGGCGTCGGCTTCGGGCACGACGGCGGAGCGCAGCCCCGGCACGACTTCGCGCACGATTTCGATCATTTCGCCGATGGTGGTGAACTCGCCCTGGGCGATGTCATATACGCCGTGGCGCAGCCGGGGAATCCGCAGCAGGGCGGCCAGCGCGCGGGCCACATCCTGGGCGTGGACCCAGTCACCGCCGGCCTCCAGCGAGTTGACCAGGACCGGCTTGCCGGCCTGGGCCAGGTGGGCGAGCAGATAGGGGATGGATTTTGCCGCGCGGGCCGGGGTTTCGCGGTCCATCGGCCCGTACACACCGCTGCCGCGCACAGAGGCCACACTCAGCCCGAACAATTCCCCATAGCGCCGCGTGATGTGCTCGCCGGTAAACTTGGTGATGCCGTACAGCTCGGCCGGGCTGACGTGTCCGTCCTCGGGAACGGGTTCGTCGGGCGTGCCGGGAAGGGCTTCGCCATAGACCGCGCCCGAGCTGATATAGAGGAACCGTCGCAGCGTGGACAGCGTTCGCGCCCATTCCAGCGCGGCCACGGTCCCCATGATGTTGACTTCGAGAATCTCGCGCGGGCGTGCTTTCTCCCGCTCCAGCGAAGGTGTGATCGTCGCGCCGTGGACGATGTGCGTTACGGAATGTTCATCGGCCAGATGCTCCCAGATGTCCGGGTCGAGCACGGAGGTGCTTACGAATGTCAGCCGTTCGCTGACAGGATCAAAAAATCGCTCAGCGGTCGCGTCCCACGGGGCGGAATCAAGCACGATGACCCTGGCCTCCGGATCGCCCTCCAGCAGGAAGCGCGCCAGGTTGCTCATGACGAAGCCGGTGCCGCCGGTGATCAAAATAGTCTCATTCATACATAGCTCCTTTCCACAAACCGGCCCCTCCCCGGTCGCCCGACAAACTGCTCATCTTCGACAATAACCTCATATTACCGCAGAGTTCGCGGAGCCCGCTGAGTTTTCCCATTCTGCGCGATCTCAGCAAACTCCGCGGTCAATAATTTTCGCCGTCATCCATTGTTCCTATAGAGCCGCCCCTCTAGCTTTGACTTGATAGCTGGCCATTCTCTGTCCAAGATACTGTACATTACTGTATCGCGCTGGTCGCCCTTCACCACCATGTGCTTGCGCAGTACGCCTTCCTGCACGGCGCCCAGTCGCTCAATGGCCGCCTGAGAGCGCAAGTTGCGGCTGTCGGTCTTGAGCTGCACCCGAATGCAGCCAAGGGTTTCAAATGCGTGGCGCAGCAGCAGATACTTGCACTCGGTGTTGGCCACGGTCCGTTGATGGACTCTGGCATACCATGTGCTGCCGATCTCCAGCCCGCGATCCTGCGGCGCAATATTCATGTAGCGCGTGCTGCCGGCAGGCCGGCCGCTGGCCCGATCTATCACACAGAACGGCAGGTCCATGCCTGTCTCCTGCCTGCCGAGTGCAGCTTGGATCCACTCCTGCATCTCGGCCACCGTTTTCATTGGACCGTCAAGCATGTAACGCCAGATGTCCTCGTCCCGGCCGCCGGCCTTGAATAGACCCTGGGCATGTTCCGCTGCCGGTGGTTCCAGCCGGACCCAGCGCCCGCTGAGGATGATGGGAGTGACGGTCATGGGCACGATGCTTTTCGGTGCTGTGGAGCGTGGAGCGTTGAGCGTGGAGCGAGGGGTTACTTCCGAGCTGGACTTGTCGCTGCCTTGGGCACCCATTTACCAGGTTCTGCCATCCTAAGCGTGAGTTGGCTGCCGGTATGGATATAGCGATCGCTCAACTCATCATGGACATTCGCTGAGATATAGCCCAAGTGAAACGCAAAGTCAAGCCGGTCGCTCCACTCTCCACGCTCCACGTATCGCCATGGATGTATAATAGCACGACATCTTCGGAGGTCGCCATGAACAATATTCCCGAATCTGTGCAGTACGTGGTGATCGGCGCCGGCATCCACGGCCTGAGCGCCGGCTGGCATCTGGCCATGGAGTTGAAGAGGCGCGGACGGGGCTCCGGTCAGGACGTCATCATTCTCGACAAGACCGGGGTCGGCGCCGGCGCGTCAGGGATCGCCTGCGGCTGCGTCCGCAATTTCTACATGACCGAGCCGCTGCACGCCATCCTGCGCCATAGCGTGGACGTGTGGACGTATGATCCGGTCGCCTTCGGTTTTCAGCAGGTCGGCTATATCGCGGCCGGCGAGGGTCACGAGACCGTCAACTACGAGCGGGTCCAGAAAAGCCAGAACTCGGTGGGCTATCCCTCCGACCTTTATACCGGCGCAGAATCTCGCAAGTTCCTGAAAAGCATCTGGCCCGACTTCAATGCGGATCGGATTGACGTGGTGCTGCACGAGAAAGTCAGCGGCTATGCCGGCACGCGCCAGTCGGTGAAAGGCCTGGCCCAGAAGTGCGCCGACAATGGCGTGCGCATCTTCAGCGGCGTTGAGGTGACGGGTTATGACGTGCAGGGCGGGCAGGTCAGAGGCATATACTTCAAGGGCGGTGAGACGGCAGACTATAGTCCCCGAAGCGAAGCGGAGAGGGGCGGCAGTCAGCAGACTATAGTCCCCGGAGCGAAGCGGAGCGGGGCGGCAGACTATAGTCCCCGAAGCGAAGCGGAGAGGGGCGGCAGACGGCAGACGGCGGTCGGCGGTCCGCATGAGGGGCATATCAAATGCGATCTGGTAATCTGGGGGCTGGGCGCGTGGACCGGGAAGCATTGGGAAATGCTGGGCAAACCCAGGACCGTAGATTGTACGTACGCCGACGGAACGGCGGTGGCGAAGGACATGTGGACCTACTGGCGGCTGCGCGAGGGCGAAGTGTATTACGACCAACCCTATCTCACCGCGGACGGCATGAACCCGCCCGTGCTGCACGTCGAGACCTCGGAGCCGGTCGTGGACTGGACGACCGGCGAACAGCTCGGCGAATACCTGTACGTGTACTTCAAGAACGGCACCGAGCGCATGGACCGGCCTGGCCTGCAGGGCGGGACCACCCCGGTCAAGATCGGCCCGAAAGCCGTCACCGACCCCTATGGCCACGCCAATGACGACTATCAGGCCGAGCCGGAGTTTGCCGACTATTTCTGCGCCGCGATGGCCCAAACTATCTCGCGCTTTGAGGGCATCCGCCCGAACTTCCGCGAGCGGCGCAACGGCGGCATCGGGGCATTCACTCCGGATAACGTCCCGGTCTTCGACTGGGCCGCGCCCAACGTGTACATGATCGCGGACAGCAACCACGGCTACAAGATGACCGGCGTGGGCAAGCTGGTCTCGAAATTCCTGATGGGGGATGACGTGCCAGAGTTGAATCCGTTCCGGTTCAGCCGCTACGCGGAGGGCCAGACCTTCGGAGCATCGAATAGCCACTCGCCATGGGTCTGATTGGTCGAAGTAGTCTGATTAGTCTGACTGGTCTGAATAGTCGGGACGACAATGGTCGTGAGGACACTTTAGACCACTTGGACAATTGAGACCATTTAGACCATTTAGACAATTGAGACCATTTAGACAATTGAGACCATTTAGACAATTCCGACCACGGGACTCCCTGTCATGATCGTATATGTTGACCTTGAGCACGAACGCCTGCGAAAGGATCCTGCTCACGCCGAATCCTCCCTGGCGGAGTGCCTGAAGATTAAATACCGGCTGGAGGGCATCTCCGGCCAGCCTTGCCTGATCGTGCGCTACGATCGCCTCAACCCCGGGCTGCTCCATGAGCACAAGATCCGCGCCGTGCTCGTCGGCGGCAATTCCACCGATTGGGAACACTACAGCGAAGCCGACCTGGCCGGGCTGCGAGCCGTGTTCCGCGAAGCCGCCTGGCCGACGCTTGGATTCTGCGGCGGCTGCCAGATGTTGGCTCAAAGTTACGGCGCAGAGATATCGCCCCTCGGGCCACTTCCCTCAGGCGCGCCGGACCCTTACACCCACTTGAGGCTTTCGCCCGGGATGAAGCAAGAGCGGGGTTTCATGCCGCTGCGCGTAGTGCAGCCCCACCCCTTGTTCGAGAGCCTCGCCCCGCTTCCGGTAGTTTACCAATCTCACTACTGGGAGATCAAATCTCCGCCTCACGGGTTCCGCACCTTCGCGGAGACTGACCTTACCGCTGTACAGATGATCGCCCACGAGCGCCTGCCGCTTTACGGGACACAGTTCCACCCGGAGCTGTACGACGCAGCCCACCCGGATGGGCGGATATTGCTGGAAAACTTCTTCAGGACATCCTCCGAAACTGTAAGCTGAAATCGGCATTTGCATTTGCGACCGATCAGGGCTATGATACTCTCCGTCAGGCGCCCGGCGAAACCGGAGAAGCGTAGCTCAAGCCCCTTGTAGGCGTCCTCTTGCATGTGACATCTGAACACATGTCACCGGCGCCACTTTCCTGGCGCCTTCGGATTGAAAGGAGGTGAACCCAGACCCCGCAGCCCACATCCTAACGGCTTTTCTAAACTTGTACGTTGCATTTGTAGCTTACCAGAGGAGGAAAGAAAAGCATGGGCACTTCCAATACGCACCCCTATATCCCTGAAGCGCAGGAACTGCTGCGCCAGGGACGGATCAGCCGGCGCGAGTTCCTGCGCATGGCGACCCTGCTCGGCGCCTCGTACAGCGCCGCGCGTGTCCTGGCAGCCTGCGCCCCGGCCCAGCCGACGGCCCCGGCGCCCACCGCTCCGGCGGTTGGTGCGATCAAGCGCGGCGGAACTCTGCGCAGCGCCATGTCCATCGCCAAACTGGAACATCCGGCGCGCTACTCGTGGATTTTTGACGCCAACGTCACCCGCCACGTCAACGAGTATCTGACTGAGACCGACCTGGAAAACATCACCCACCCCTTCCTGCTGGAGAAATGGGAGCCCAGCGAGGATCTGAAGACGTGGACGCTGACCCTGAAGCAGGGCATCAAGTTCAACAACGGCGATGCGCTGACCACCGACCACGTGCTCTTCACGATGAACGAATGGCTGAACCCGGACGTCACCTCTTCGATCCTCGGCCTGATGTCGTACCTGCAGCCAACCAACATCGAGAAGGTGGACGAGCGCGTCATCCGGCTCCATCTCGATTCGCCGCAGATCGCCGTCCCGGAGCACCTCTTCCACTACCCCGCGCAGATCCTGCACCAGAGTTTTGAGGGCGACATCAGCAAGAACCCCATCGGCACCGGCCCCTATACCTTGGCCGAATACGCCGAGGGCGAGCGCGCGATCCTGAACCGCCGGACGGACTACTGGCAGAATGGGGCCGACGGCCAGTCGCTGCCCTATCTGGACGCTATCAACTACATCGGCCTGGGCGAAGACCAGACCGCGGCCATTGCTGCCATTCAGAGCGGCCAGATTGACCATATCTACGCTGCGCACGCCACCACCTTCCAGGCGCTGAAGGCCAATCCGGCCGTCAAGCTCATCAGCGTCCCGACCGCTCAAGTACGCGTGATCCGCATGAGGGTGGACCTGGATCCGTGGAAGGACAACAAGGTGCGCCAGGCGTTCAAGGCCATCCTGAACCGCGAGAAGATTGTGCAGGCGGCCTACTTCGGCGAAGCGGCAGTCG
>Ga0184633_10000742_pt1 | contig 12517 bp, 8 predicted proteins | sample PLM31_170_b1_FD_133156 | JGI IMG/M metagenome (GOLD analysis project Ga0184633, IMG submission 133156) | Groundwater sediment microbial communities from an aquifer in East River, Colorado, USA - PLM3-1_170_b1 | ecosystem: Environmental > Terrestrial > Soil > Riparian zone | place: USA: East...
CTCAACGAGGCGATTGAGGAATTCCGGTTTGCGATCAATGGAACGGCATGTTTCCTGGATGCGTGCAGCATGCTCGCCGCGTGTCTGAAAGAGCAGGGCATGACCAAGGAAGCGATCGCTTCCTTGGAACAGGCGCTGGCTGATCCACGTTGTGCAGAGGACACGTCCGTCGCGGTGCGATATGAACTGGGCTCGCTGTATGAAGCTGAGGGACTGCATGACCAAGCGGTTCTGATTTTTTCCACAATTCCCACCTTTCTGGATGTGCCGATACGGCTCAAGCGGATCAAAGACGGCGGCCAAACCGGAGAATCGTTCTCCGCGGTCGGCGATCGCACGACCGCTTCTGCTGGCGATGCCGCTGTGCCGCAGCAAAAGAAGCGCCAGCTCTCCCATCTGTAAGCCCTACTCTCAATCAGAAGTCAGTGCCGCGCATCTCGTGCCTCATGGTGAGGCCGGTGCCTGACGTTCATCTCAGACCACCCGGTTTGGCGCCGGACGTCCCTCCAGCACCGCCTGAATGTTCTCGATGCACACCATGCCCATTCGGATCCGCGCGCTCAGCGTCGCTGAGCCCAAGTGTGGCAGGATGACCACCTGCCTGAGTTCCCGGAGGCCGGGATGGAGTTGGGGCTCCCGTTCGTACACATCCAGCCCTGCGCCGGCCAGCCGGCCTTCGCGTAGCGCATCCACCAGCGCCGCCTCGTCCACCACCGGGCCGCGGGAAGTATTAATGAGAAATGCGGTTGGACGCATACGCCGAAGCTCCGCCGCACCGATCAGATGATGTGTCTCCAGGGTCAGCGGAACATGGAGGCTGATGAAATCGGATCGGGCCAGCACTTCATCAAGCGGCTGACGTTGCCATGGGCTGTCTCGGGCCGAGGGATCCGTTGCGCCGTGGCTGCAGTACAACACGAACATGTTAAACCCGACGGCGCGCCGCGCGACCGCTCTTCCAATCCGCCCCATCCCGATGATGCCGAGCGTTTTTCCATGCACGTCCGCGCCGAGCATCTGGGTGGGCTCCCATCCCTTCCAGGTCCCCTGCCGCACAAGCCGGTCTCCCTCCGGCAGGCAACGGGCCGTAGCCAGCAACAAGGCCCACGTCAGGTCTGCCGTCGCCTCGGTAAGGACATCCGGCGTGTTGGTGACGGTCACTCCTCTGGCCTGCGCGGCCTGCACGTCGATGTTGTTGTACCCCACGGCGTAGTTGGCAATGACGCGGAGATGGGGCGCCGCGCTTAGCACGTCCTGGTCGATCCGTTCCGTAAGTGTACAGACAGCGGCTTGCGCTTCCCTGAGGCCATCCATGAGGGCCTTCCGGCTGGGAGGGTCGGTCTCCGGCGGGACCGTCAGACGGAACCGTTCCCGGACCACGGTCATGACCGGCCCCGGGAGCAATCTGGCTATGTACAGGCTTGGCGCCGGCATCGTCCTCCATTGCGGCCGGGTTCATCGTAAGCGGTCTGCATCATAACGAATCGCGAGAAGCGCAACAACCCGCCGCACCTTCCTCTCTTCCTCGCTGCTGCCATGAGATGCGATTCGCGTTGGTCGTTCGACCGCTCCCGTTGCGTGCCTTCGGCGCCCGGTCCGCCTTGACTTGGACGTTCATCGTTTGCTAGACTTCGCCTCTAAGTCATTGAAACAACCAAGAATCTTTCCCTGATGAAACAAAGGAGCAGGATGAAAGAGTGGCTGTTCAAGTGGACGCGGCGACTCGAATCTCCAGCGCTGCACGCTGAGGGAAACCCGGACGAGTGGGGCGCCGGGGACTCGTCGGCGGAAGAGGAACTGCCTCCCGCGCCGACCGGAGTGGTCGCCAAACCGGCGCATGGTCGGATCACGGTTTCCTGGGACCCCGTTCCGGACGCGATGTACTACAACATCTATTATCTGACCTCGAGAGGCGTCCAGATTAAGTTTTCCGAGCTCACCCGTCCGATCGCCAGCGCCGCCGACTTCAACCCCGTCATCGGAGTTACGAAAGAAAAAGGCAACCTCATCGAGGACGCCACGTGCCCCTATGTGCATGACGACTTGGCGAGCGGGACCTGTTACCACTACGTCGTGACAGTGGTCACCCCGAAGGGTGAAAGTCCCGAATCCGCGGAGGTGATGGCGATCCCGTCACCCTACCTGTTGGTGATGAAAATCGGCCAGGCCGGTGTGGACGATGGGGAGTTCAATTCTCCAACCGGGATCGCGCTGGACAAGGATGGAAACATCTACGTTGCCGATACGGACAACCATTCGATCCAAAAGTTCGATAAGGAAGGGAAATTTTTGGCCCGGTGGGGCGGGGAGGCCAGCTCACAGGAAGGGCTGTTTTACTATCCCCGCGGCCTGTCAACGGACCCGGAAGGCGATGTGTACGTGGCCGACAGCGGGAACAACCGCATTCAGAAGTTGGACTCGGAAGGCAACTGCATGCATGCCTGGGGGAAGTTTGGGTTTGCTTGGCGTGGCGCGGAGATGAACAAGTTCGATGTGCCGTGGGGAGTGACGACCGACCGCGAGGGGAACCTGTATGTCTCGGATACGAGCAATGCGCGGATCCAGAAGTTCAAGTCTGACGGAACTCCTCTCCTGAAATGGGGGCGGGACGGCAGTTTCGACGGAGCCTTCTTCTATCCGCGCGGCGTGGCCGTGGATTTTGTGGGCAACGTGTTCGTTGCGGATGAGGGCAACCATCGCGTGCAGAAATTTGATTCGAGGGGAAGTTTCCTCGCCAAATGGGGGAAGGAAGGAAGCGCCCCCGGTCAATTCAAGTCGCCGTGGGGAATTGCCTGTGACGCGCTGGGCAACGTGTATGTGGTGGATAGCGGGAATCACCGGATTCAGAAATTCGACGGAAACGGGACGTTTCTGTGCGCCTGGGGGAACCGCGGGATCACCGAAGGACAACTGAACTATGCCTCAGGCATCGCGGTCGACAGCGAGGGGTACGTCTATGTCGTGGACGGCGGCAACGCGCGCGTGCTGAAGTATGCCCCGACCGAAGAAGAGATCAACCGACACAAGCAAGCTGCGCCACAGGAAGCGTCCGCCCTGCCGGCACCGCGGAGCGTGGCGGTGAAACCGGGAGATACCGAAACCGTGTTGAGCTGGCTCAGTGTGCCGGGCGCCGTCTCGTATAACCTCTACTTCCACACCCAACCCGGCGTCACCGCCCAGGGCGGCACGCGCGTCGAGGGTGTGACCAGCCCGTATACGCACACCGGCCTGACCAACGACATTCCCTACTACTACGTCCTTACCGCGGTCTACGAAGATGGGCAGGAAAGCGGACTGTCCGAGGAGCTGACGGCGACGCCGGTGCTCATCGACATGACCGCTCCTCAAAGTGGCTATGCGGTGATTAACCATGGCGCGTTCATGACGAACTCACCCGACGTGGTGGTGACAATTTCGGCGAATGACTTGGATACCGGCGTGGCGGCCTATTTCATTTCTGAGAGCCCGATGGCGCCGACCGCCAGTGTGCCGGGATGGGTTGATGTCACCCCGGCGTATAAATTCGGCGCCACCGTGCCCTTCACGCTCTCGCCGGGTGACGGCAACAAGACGATGTATGTCTGGTTCAAAGACGTCGGCAACAACGTCTCGGTCCCGGCCAGCGCGACCATCCTGGTCAATACGTCCGGCTACCTGTGCGTCTCGAAGTGGGGCAAGCCCGGTCGCGGGGCCTCGCTGCTGCACGGTGGCGAGTTCATGGCCCCGATGTACGGATTGGCCGTTGATCAGCAAGGGTCTCTCTTTATCGTGGACAACGGCAACAACCGCGTCCAGAAGTTCGACAACAACGGGACCTTCATCATTCTGTGGGGAAATTTCGGCACAGCGAACGCCAATTTCCATAACCCGACTGCGATTGCGTGCGACGCAAAAGGCGACGTGTACGTGGTGGACACGAACAACCATCGGGTTCAGAAGTTCGACGGCAGGCTGGGGAATTACCTCATGAAGTTTGGCTCGCGTGGGAACGGGGAAGGCCAGTTCAGCTCGCCGTGGGGGATCGCGGTCGATCGGGTGCGGGGGTACATCTACGTGGTTGACAGCGCGAATTTCAGGGTGCAGAAGTTCGACAAGAACGGGGAGTTCATCATGCAGTGGGGCAGCTTCGGCAGCAACGACGGACAATTCTATTTTGCTCGAGGCATTGCGGTCGATCCGGCCGACGGGGCCGTCTATGTCGTCGATATGGGGAACCACCGCATCCAGAAGTTCGACACCAGCACCAACGTGCTGCCGCAGTTGCTTACGAAGTGGGGTGGAGCGACCGAGGCCGGCCACGCCAGCAGTGCGCAGGCCCACGAAGCGGGAGAGCTCCGGTCGCCCTGGGGCATTGCGGTGGATGGCAACGGGGATGTCTACGTCTCGGACACCGGCAACCAGCGCGTCCAAAAGTTCGACCGTGAGGGGAATTTCATCACGCAATGGGGCGGGTTCGGCAACGGAGACGGGCAGTTCAATTTTCCGTACGGGATCGGCGTGGATGCGCGGGGCAGCGTGTTTGTGGTAGATAGCGGCAATACGCGCGTGCAGCAGTTCCTGCCGTCCGAGGAAGGCGGCGAGCGTCTCCAGGAAGAGGCCGAGGCTGCCGCGGTGCTGACCGACAAGACAGCGGAGTCGTAGGGCCCTAGACCGTGATGAGTCAAGCGTGATGAGTCATGAGTGCGAGGTCGCCGATGACGCAGCCCACCTCGTCCCTTCTGCATCACACATGACGAATGATCCATCGGGAAATGATTCTGGGGCAGGGAGTGGCAGCTAGTCGTCAGCGGGGAGGAGCATGCTGGATAAGGAAGTGCGAGTCGGCCTGACTTTCGACGATGTGGTCTTGGTGCCGGCCAAATCGGAAGTGCTGCCCAGCGAGGTGGAAACTCAAACGCGCGTCTCGCGTAACATTGCGATCAATATTCCGATCGTCAGCGCGGCGATGGATACGGTGACCGAGGCGCGGTTGGCCATTGCGTTGGCCCGTGAGGGCGGCCTCGGCGTCATTCATCGAGTGCTCTCACCGGCCGATCAGGCGGTGGAAGTGGATAAGGTCAAGAAGTCAGAGAGCGGGATGATTATTGACCCCATCACTATTTCGCCGGAGCAGACGATTCGGGATGCACACCAACTCATGTCGAAGTACAGAATTTCAGGAATTCCGGTGACGAAGCAAGGGAAGCTGGTCGGCATTCTGACAAATCGGGATCTGCGGTTTGAAAGCCGGATGGACCTGAAAGTGTCCCAGGTCATGACCAGAGAAAAACTGGTGACCGCCCCCGAAGGCACCAGCCTGGAGAAAGCGCGCGAGATCCTGCACGAATGCCGGATCGAAAAGCTCCCGGTGGTCAATAAGCGGTTCGAGCTCAAAGGCTTGATCACGATCAAGGACATCGAGAAGCGAATCAAATATCCCCATGCCTGTAAGGATAGGCACGGGCGCCTGCGGGTGGGGGCGGCCGTCGGGGTCGGGGCGGATGCCGACCAGCGAGTGGCGCTGCTGGCGAAGGCCGGTGTGGATGTGGTGGTCGTTGACACCGCCCACGGTCATGCGCGCAGCGTCCTGGACACGGTGAAGTTCATCAAGCAGAAGTACCCCAGTATGGATGTGGTCGCGGGCAATGTCGGGACCGCTGCGGCGGCGAAGGACTTGGCGAAAGCCGGGGCGGATGCGGTGAAGGTGGGGGTGGGCCCCGGTTCCATCTGCACGACGCGAGTGGTGTCGGGAGCGGGCATGCCCCAGTTGACGGCGATCACCGACTGCGCGTCCGCCCTCACCGGCAGTGGAATCCCGATCATCGCGGACGGCGGCATCAAATACTCCGGAGACATTACCAAGGCCTTGGCTGCAGGCGCGTCCTCGGTGATGGTCGGCGGCCTTCTTGCCGGAACGGAAGAATCCCCCGGTGAAACGGTTCTGTTCCAAGGGCGAACGTATAAAGTCTATCGAGGGATGGGCTCGCTCGGCGCCATGGAAAAAGGCGGGAAGGACCGCTACTCACAGGCCGGCCGGCCGGAGTCCAAACTGGTTCCTGAGGGGATCGAGGGCCGAGTTCCATACAAGGGGACCCTTGCCGGCGTCGTCTATCAGCTGGTGGGCGGCGTGAAGTCCGGCATGGGCTATTGCGGGTGCCGAACGATTCCCGAACTACAGAAGAACGCGACATTCATTCGACAGACGCTGGCCGGCCTCCGGGAAGGTCACGTCCATGATGTGATCATCACCAAAGAGGCGCCGAACTATCGGACCGACTGGGAGTACAGCGAATAGCAAAATGGCGAGTAGCGAATAGCGATGAGCGGATAGCTCAGACCTTTTGGCTGCAGGCTATTAGTTTCTCGCTACTCGCTTACACATGGAATTCTGGCACGATCGGATCCTGATACTCGACTTCGGGTCCCAGTACACGCAGCTCATCGCTCGTCGTATCCGCGAAGCTCACGTCTACTCACAGATTCTCCCTTATTCCGCCCCGCTGGCCACTATTCAGGCCTACCGCCCGAAGGGGATTATCCTGTCCGGAGGGCCCGCCAGCGTCTATGACCGGAAAGCCCCCCTTGTGCCGGAGAAGCTGTTTGAGCAGGGCCTGCCGATCCTCGGTATTTGCTATGGCATGCAACTGATCACGCATCTGCTGGACGGAGAGGTGGCTAGGGCGGCTCGGAGGGAATATGGCCGTTCCGACCTGGCGATTGATGATGCGTCCGATCTACTGAAAGGGGTGACGTCGGGAGCATCCTGTCCGGTCTGGATGTCGCACGGGGACCGGATCGAGCGGATGCCGAAGGGGTTCCGCTCGATCGCCCACACGTCGAACTCGCCGATTGCAGCTATGAAGGCGGACGGGGGCGGACGCCGGATCTACTGCTTGCAGTTCCATCCGGAAGTGGCGCATACAACCGGAGGATTTCGAATCCTGCAGAATTTCGTGTACGACATCTGCGGTTGTCGGCCCACTTGGACGATGAGTTCCTACGTAGACATCGCCGTCAGTCGAATTCGTGAGGAAGTCGGAGGGGGCAAGGTCATTTGCGCGTTGAGCGGCGGAGTCGACTCCTCCGTCGCGGCCGTCCTGGCCCACCGCGCAGTCGGGAATCAATTGACCTGTGTGTTTATCGACAATGGCTTGCTGCGTCGCGAGGAAGGAGCACAGGTCCAAAAGGCCTTCGCGTCTCACCTCAAGCTGAATCTGAAGTTTCTTGACTGTTCGGCCGAGTTTCTCAAAGCCTTGCGAGCGGTCACCGATCCGGAACGGAAGCGGAAGATCATCGGGCGTCTCTTCATCAAGAACTTTGAGGCTGAATCACGCCGCATCGGGAAGGTGAGCTTTCTGGTGCAAGGGACCTTGTACCCGGACGTCATTGAGAGCGTCAGCTTCAAGGGGCCCTCCGCAACCATCAAAACGCATCACAACGTGGGCGGGCTCCCGACCAGGATGAGGCTCCGCCTGATTGAACCTCTGCGAGAGCTGTTCAAAGACGAAGTCCGGATGCTGGGAAAAGAGTTGGGCCTGCCGGATGACATCATCTGGCGGCAGCCATTCCCCGGCCCCGGCCTGGCCATTCGCGTTCTCGGCGCCGTGACGCGAGAGCGGCTGGAAATGCTCCGAGCGGCGGAGGCGATCGTGGAGGAGGAAATCAGGAAATCCGGCCTCTACCGGGAACTCTGGCAGGCGTTTGCGGTGTTGCTCCCGGTTCGAACCGTGGGCGTGATGGGAGATCAGCGGACGTATGAGCACGTGGTCGCGATCAGAGCGGTGACCAGTCTGGACGGCATGACGGCCGACTGGGCCAGGCTGCCGTCTGATCTGCTGGGTACGATCGCCAATCGGGTCATCAACGAAGTCAAGGGGGTGAACCGGGTGGTCTATGACGTCAGCTCGAAGCCGCCGAGCACGATCGAGTGGGAATAGAACGGGCTATGGGCACGAGGCAAGAGGCAATAGGGAAGATAAGAATGAGAGAGCGAATCGGGACGGACCCTTCTGACCCATTGCCCATTGCCTCTCGCCTCTCGCCTGACCGTAGGGTAAGGCTGCAAAAGGTCATTGCGGGATCGGGCCTTTCGTCCCGCCGGAAGGCGGAGGCGATGATTGCTGAGGGCCGGGTCACCGTGAACGGTCAGGTGGTGCGCGAGCAGGGCACTCGGGTCGATCCACAACGGGATCATGTGAAGGTGGATGGCCGTCATCTCAAGCCGATGCCGCCTCATGCCTTTCTGATGCTGAACAAGCCCGTCGGGCATGTCTCGACGCTGAGCGATCCCGCGGGCAGACCGACCATCACAGACTTGCTAACGGGCGTGAGCATCCGAGTATTCCCGGTGGGCAGGCTTGATGTTGACGGCGAGGGGCTCATGCTGCTGACGAATCATGGAGTGCTCGCACAGGCTCTCCTGCACCCGCGTCACCATGTTCCCAAAACCTATCTGATTAAGGTGAAAGGGATCCTCAGCGACGAAGAGATCGCGACTCTCCAACGAGGCGTTGTCTTACAGGACGGCCGAACCGGGGTGGCGGACGTTCAAAAAGTCGGCAAGGCGAAAGAAAACTCGTGGCTGGAGATCACGATCTATGAAGGACGGAACCATCAGGTGAAGCGCATGCTGGAAGCCGTTGGTCATCCGGTGCTGAGACTGAAGCGTGTCCGGTTCGGTCCGCTCACGTTGGGTGATCTTCCGCCCGGGCGCTATCGGTACCTGACAGATCGGGAGGCGAATGCGCTGCGCGCTATCATTCGCTCCCGAACGGCAGGCAATAGGCCAGGGGCTATGGGCAATGGGAAGCACGGGAATGCGATCTCTTCGTCCCATCGCGCCCCTCGCCCCTCGCCTCATGCCCCTCGCCCACACTTTCGGAGGCGCGCGTCATGATGATGCGGACACATCGGTGTGGAGAATTAACCAAGGTCCATGCAGGCCAGGCTGTAGTCCTGAACGGGTGGGTTCATGGCAGGCGGGATCATGGGAGTGTCCTCTTCATTGATCTTCGAGATCGGCAGGGGATCACACAGGTTGTCTTCAATTCGGAAACCAACCCTGTTGCACACGAACAGGCCCACGCCTTGCGAAGCGAATTTGTGGTTGCTGTAAAGGGGAAGGTTTCCGTGAGGCCCGAAGGCGCATCCAACCCCGATTTGGTGACCGGCGGCATCGAGGTGTTGGCGGAAGCGGTAGAAATCCTCAACGAGGCGCGAACGCCGCCATTCCTGACCGAAGACGAGGCTGAGGTGACTGAGGCGCTGCGGTTGAAGTACCGCTATCTCGATCTTCGCCGACCGAAGATGCAGCGTCTGTTGCAGTTGCGGCATCAGGTGACCCAGGAGACCCGGTCTTTTCTCAATGGGCAGGGTTTTCTCGAGATCGAAACTCCCATTCTCACCAAGAGCACGCCGGAAGGCGCTCGTGATTACCTGGTCCCCAGCCGCGTGAACCCGGGCAGCTTTTTTGCGCTTCCCCAGTCTCCACAGCTGTTTAAGCAGATCCTCATGATGAGCGGCGTGGATCGCTATTATCAAATCGCGCGGTGTTTCCGAGACGAGGATCTTCGCTTTGACCGGCAGCCGGAGTTCACGCAGATCGACATGGAGCTGTCCTTCGTGGATCGGGAGCAGGTGCTCTCAATCGTTGAAATGATGATCGCCTCCGTGTGTCGAGAAACCGTAGGGATTCAGCTTCACACTCCGTTTCCCCGGATGACGTATCAGGAAGCGTCCGGCCGCTACGGGACGGACAAGCCCGACTTGCGTTTTGGCATGCTGCTACACGATCTGAGTGCATTTGCGGCTCAGACTCAATTCAAGGTCTTCCGAGAGGCGGTTGCGAAGAGCGGAATCGTGAAGGCTCTCATCGTCGGGGGCGGGGCTACGATTCCCCGCACTCGCATCGATGTCTTGGGAGAGACAGCAAAAAGTTTCGGGGCTAAGGGACTGGCCTGGGTCAAGATCAACTCGGACGGCCAACTTGAATCGGTAATTGCAAAGTTCCTCGACTCGAAACAACTGCTCAAGGCAGTGCCAGATGCGAAGCCTGGAGACCTCTTGCTCTTTGTCGCTGACACACCCAAGGTCGTGCACGATGTGCTGGGTCGCCTGCGGCTGCTGCTTGGTGAAGAGCTGCACGTAATCGATCACAACCAGTGGCGTCCCCTCTGGGTGATTGATTTCCCTTTGTTGGAGTACGACGAAGAGGTGAAGCGGCACGTGGCCCTCCACCATCCGTTTACGGCACCGTTTGATGAAGACCTTGCCTTATTGGATTCGGATCCGTTGAAGGTGCGGGCAAAGGCTTATGATCTTGTCCTGAACGGAAACGAACTCGGCGGTGGCAGCATCCGGATCCATCGGCGGGATATGCAGAGCAAGCTCTTTGATCTGCTTGGCATCGGGAAGGATGAAGCCAAGGCGAAGTTCGGATTTCTGCTGGAGGCGCTTGACTACGGCGCGCCTCCGCACGGCGGAATTGCCTTGGGGCTGGACCGGCTTGTGATGTTGCTGGGCGGCGCCGAGTCCATTCGCGACGTGATCGCCTTCCCCAAAACCCAGAAAGCTCAATGCCCGATGACCGACGCGCCTTCGCCGGTGAGCCCGGAGCAGCTAAAGGAGTTGAGGATCAAGCTGGATAAGATCGAATAGCCTTCCCAAAGATTCCTGACTCCTGTTCCTCTCTTCCATTACCGCCCCTCTGCTCTCGAGAGGTGGTGTAGAATAAACTATACCAATGACTCTCACCACACATGGGAGGTGCACGATGAAACCGGTCGTTCAGATCCCTCTCTTGGGTTTCATGGTGGTGATGATGGGATGCATGCTGTTTGTCCCGAAAGAAACACTCTACTTGCGCTCGGCGCTGGACCAAGCGACGCAAGAGGAGGTGAAGCAGCGGCTTGGACCACCTTGGCGGACGACTGTAACGCCGGCGGGGGAATCGGTGTGGGTCTATGAGGTGAGGAAAGTCGAGGCAGGCGCTCAGAATACGTGGGCCACGGCGGGGTCCTGGTGCGATGAATACAGGCTCACCTTCGATCAGAGCGGCGTTCTCCGGCAGTGGACACACAAGTCGTATTTCCACGGCGGCGAGACGATGCCGGTCTCCTGTAACTCCACGATGGGTGTCCAAAAACAAGCATTGTGAAAAGCGTGGTAGTACTGTTCTGGACTTCGCTTTGGCTTGGCCCCACCAATCTGTCTGCACGGCGGCGAGCTGATGCCCGCCTATTGCGTGACAGATGTATTCAAGCCCACGTCCTGGTCCGTAACAGTCCCGCCCTTGCCGGTGAGTCCTGAGTAGATCGAAGAATTCGGTCTATCGCCTTCGAGTTCGGCGCTCGTCGGTTCTGCCTCGGTTACTCCTGCCCTTTCGGATGAGTTCTTGACGAGTATATAACAACTTGTATACCATCAGTTTGTGAAGCCGCTGGTCTGATTGGGTTCGTCTTTGACAGATGTCAGATCATTTCCTCAGGAGGCTCGGCGGGACATTGGGTATCAGCTCTATAAGGTGCAGGTCGGTCTGGAGCCATGAGATTGGAAGGTGCTGCCGAACGTGGGCGCTGGCGTGCAAGAGGTCCGGGTTCATACGGGCAATGAGTACGAGTGATTTATGTGGCCAAGTTTGAGGAAGCTGTCTACGTGCTGCATGCGTTTGTGAAGAAGACAAGGCGTACAGCAAGGCACGATCTTGAAATGGTTACAGAAAGACTGCAGGCCCTGATGCGAAAAAGGAGTCAACCATGAAGAAACGGACCTCTTCGGGTAACGTCTTTCGCGACCTCGGTTTCGGTCGGGAAGAAGCTGAAAGCCTCAAGATCCGCGCGATGCTGATGTCGGAGATCGAAAAGCATCTTCGTTCAAAAGGTTTGACCCAGAAGGAGGCAGCGAAGCAGTTTGCCGTAACCCAACCGCGGATCAGCGATCTCATGCGCGGAAAGATCGCGCTCTTCAGCGTGGATACGCTGATTACCATGCTGACTCATGCAGGACTCAAAGTGGATGTGCGCGTCAGAAAGTCTGCTGCCGCCTAAAACCGCCGTCCCCTCGCCGGTGAGTCCGGAGCAGTTCTGAAAAGGAAAAGATTGCTGACGCCTGTTGTCTTCCTCGCTGACCCGCGAATGGGAAAGGGCGAGCCGCCGCAATTTCGAAAGAAGGAGTGACTGATGAAGTTCCTTCATGAGCTGTTGAAAGGTCTACTGTGTATGAGCCTGACGGTCGCGTCTCTGTCCGTAGGTGCGGCTCAAGCCGGCGACAATTTGATAACCAAAGCCAGCAAATATACGGTCCTGGAAACGATCGACCGGATCGAGAGGGCCATCACGGCAAAGGGGATGCAGATCTTTACCCGTATCAACCATGGCGAAGAGGCGAAGAAAGTGGGGCTGGAAATGAAGCCCACCGAGCTGCTGATCTTCGGTAACCCAAAGGGAGGGACCGCCCTGATGGTGGCCAGGCCAACGGTTGCGATTGATCTCCCAATGAAAGCCTTAGCCTGGGAAGACAAGGACGGTAAAGTGTGGCTAAC
>Ga0184633_10000744_pt1 | contig 12513 bp, 18 predicted proteins | sample PLM31_170_b1_FD_133156 | JGI IMG/M metagenome (GOLD analysis project Ga0184633, IMG submission 133156) | Groundwater sediment microbial communities from an aquifer in East River, Colorado, USA - PLM3-1_170_b1 | ecosystem: Environmental > Terrestrial > Soil > Riparian zone | place: USA: East...
CCGTTGAAGGCCCGAGCGGCACCTCATAGACTGTTGGCGTGTCCCCGGTGGGGCGCATGCGGACGTGGCTCAGTTGGTAGAGCACCACCTTGCCAAGGTGGGGGTCGCGGGTTCGAATCCCGTCGTCCGCTCCAAACACGGCTGAATTCTGACCTGCGCTCCCGGGCCGCTTCACGAGCCCCCTGCTGGCGCCCTGGCATGGGGAGACCCAACGAACCGATCGCGGCCTTGTCTCGTTCGGTGGCCCTAGAGTGTCGAGCGTGACGCGTGCACAGGTCCTCGGCCTGATCTGGCTCTTCGTCCTCTCATGCACCCAGGCCACGGAGTCAGTGTTCTTCCAACTTGGTGGTTCACCTGAGCTGCGTCAATCGGCGGGTCTCTTCGAGATCGGTTGTCCCGACGGATGGAGCTATAGCGACCAGGGTCCTCTTGGTTTGGTGTTTCGACCCCCAGAACCTCTGCCGGGAGGGATCGACTCGTTCATCTACGCGGTTGCGGGAGCGGCAGTCGCCCAGCCCCCAGGTTCCAATGTGTCGGATGCTCCCGATGCGTTCGTCGCGAAACTGGAGGGGCGATTTCGTGCCCAGCACGTGGAGGAGGAAAGGATCGGTCTGTGGCACGGGGAATCCGCCCTGTGGTTCCGAGGACGGATCAAGGAGAAGAGCTTGACTGGTGATGACACCGAATATTTGGACGGATTCGTGGCCGCCGTCAAGGGTGCGAGCGGCGGGCGATGGCTCGTATTCGTCCTCGCGAGCTACCCCGCAGACGTCTATTCCGACGCCTTCTCGCAGACCGTGGAGGGCTTTCGTCCGCTGGCTAACTCTCTGGTGGAGTATGAGAAGCAAGAGATCATCGAGAGCGGGGAGTGCTCCGGATTCTTCTCGGAAGTCTCGCCGCCTCCCTATCAGAGGATCAAAGCGTTCATCGTCAGCTTCAATCGCATTCCATTCGTCGAAGTCACAGATAAGGTCGTCTGCAAACCCAGGCCGGCCGGCGAGACCGCATGCCAGTTACTTGATGCGATCTCGGGGTTGAGTGGCCTCCCGGGAAAGGGCTACTGGTACCGGATCGACATCTGGCCAACGGCGAGTGCCCAACAGGTTCGGGCCGTCCGGAAGGCGCTGGAGAAGTCCGCCGACATCGCCAGCTTCAAGGTGAAGATGCGGCCATAGAGGAGACGGAGCCCCCAGCCCCCAACCCGCCCGGCACCGGATTTTTCCTTCGAGATGCCTAGCAGGTCGACAAGCGAGCCAGGAAGCAGGGTGGACCGGCCGGCGCACCCGTCTCCTTACCCTAGCTGCAGGCCATGTGGGGGAGGGTGCCCCTGCGTTTGGCGTAGCCCTTTACGTTCCTTCTCTGGCCTTTCGGCCGACTGGCACGACGAAGGTGAAACCCTATGATCGACCGAACCTCAACGGTCGGTCGACCGCGAGATCGAAGTCTCGTCCGGGAAGGCCATCGATGTCCCCAAACCCTCGTCTAAGGAAGCTGCTCACCGTGGTGACCATCGCATCGGTGGTTTCGCTGGCTGCGCTCCTCCCCGTCGAAGCCGCCTCGGCTCAGACCTTGATCAATGTCCCCGGTGACAGGCCGACCATCCAGAGCGCCATCGACGCCGCCGCCGCAGGGGACACCGTCCTCGTGGCCCCGGGTACGTACATGGAGAACATCAACTTCCGAGGGAAGGCGATCACCGTGGAGAGCGCCCAGGGGCCGGAGGTAACGATCATCGATGGCAATCTGGCGGGGCCGGTCGTCACCTTCACCTCCGGCGAAGGGCTCGCCTCCGTTCTTCGCGGATTCACCGTGCAACGGGGCGACGCAGGCAGTGACCACGGGTTCGACGGCGGAGGGGTGAGGATCTTCGGCTCATCCCCCACCATCGAGGGCAACACCATCACCGGCAACAGAGCTTGCGACGGCGGGGCCGGGATCGATGTCGACTTCGGCTCGGCGCGCATCGAGGGCAACATCATCACCAACAACAGTCAGTTTGGTTGCAGCGGCGGAGTCGGAGGCGGGGGGGTCAGCGTCGGAGGCGCCGGTCAGGCGCAGATCATCGACAACGTCATCATGGGCAATTCCTGGGGCTCGTCCGGAGGCGGCATCACGCTGTTCGCCGCTGGTTCCCCGACGATCCGCGGCAACGTGATCAGCGGCAACTCCGCCAACAACGGCGGAGGCGGGATGTGGATCGTGAACCGGTCCGATGCCTCGATCGTTCAGAACGTGATCACCGGCAACCGAGCCGGCCAGGGCGGCGGCATCTACTGGCTTGTTCCATCCGAGGCTCGTGGTCCACTCCTGGTGAATAACTCCATCGCCGGGAACCAGGGGCAGGGCTCAGGGATCTTCGCGGCAGGGTTCGACGCGCAAGCGCAGCTGTTCAACAACGTCGTGGTAGGTGCCCCCGGCCAGCCGGCGGTGTTCTGTGACCTGTTCTACGACCCTGCTCCACCGGTCTTCAGGTCGAACAACGTGTTCAGCTCCGGCGCTGCAGCCTACGGAGGGACCTGCGGCGATCCCACCGGCACGAACGGGAACCTGTCGGCGGATCCCTTGTTCGTGGATGCCGCCAGCAACGACTATCACCTTGCAGCCGGTTCGCCGTCGATCGATGCAGGCGACAACTCCGCGCCCGAGCTCCCGGCCGTGGACCTCGATGGGGATCGAAGGGTCATGAACGGCATCGTCGATCAGGGGGCGGATGAGTTCCCGGCCTCCACCTCGTTCCCGAGCGCTCCGACCGACCTGGCGGCCATCCGGGTCCACAACAAGGCTACGGTGAGCTGGTCCCCACCGGTCTTCGACGGCGGCCGCCCGATCCTTTCCTACACGGTGACCGTCTCGGACGGGCGCCGCAAGACGATCAAGGCTTCCAAGACCGCCATAACGTTCGATCAGATCAGAAGACACACGACGTACACGTTCACCGTGGTGGCGACCAACGCCTTGGGCCCGGGCGACCCGGCATCCGTCACGCTTCCCGCTGGCTGATCGTCAGCCCCGGGTTAGGGGGGCGAGAACGCCAGCTCGGTGCCGCGCGTGGGCCGAGGCCCGATGTCACGTCGACAGAGCAGCCACTCTGGGGTGGCACGCCATCCGCCTCGTTCGTCCGGGCACCGCTAAGGGCTGGTGGATTCGCGGTTCGAATCCCGTCGTCCGCTCCGGTCAGGGGCCTCGTCCGAGGCCCCCGCTGCTGTTGTTCCGGGCGAGGATCGGTTCGCGGGGTTGCCGTAGACTAGGGCCGGCCCGGGCGCCCGGGACGAGCCACCGGCGGGGTGGCCGAGTGGTTAGGCAAGGGTCTGCAAAACCCTGTACACCGGTTCAATTCCGGTCCCCGCCTCCAGGAATCTCCCGCCCACGTACAATCTGGGCCTCGGGCGCTTAGCTCAGGGGGAGAGCGCTTCCTTGACGCGGAAGAGGTCAGAGGTTCAAATCCTCTAGCGCCCACGAGCAGCCCCGGAACCCGCTCCTCGACCCCCTCCGGGGGCCGAATATGGGTCTTGCGCTCGGACTTTGCAGGTGCGAGACTGACGCGGTCCGAGCTGCAAGGCTCGGCGATCGGACGGCGGCGCGACGCGGGCACGCGCCGCCGTCTCCTATTACCACCCCTCCGGTTCGCCGAGGCCCGAGTGATAACGTTTCCATCCTCGGGCGCGTAGCTCAGCGGGAGAGCGCTTGCTTCACACGCAAGAGGCCGGAGGTTCAAATCCTCCCGCGCCCACCACGGAAGCCCTGGTAGATGGCCTAGTTTCCCGGAGGGTATTGACCGAGCCCTCCGGATGAGTCACGATTGAGTCACACGGACCAAGGGAGGGGCGAGATGGCGGGCGTGACGTGGGAGCGGACCAGGACTCCAGGCGTCTACAGGCGGGACGGAGCCCGAGGGCGGCATTACCGGCACTCCTACCGGGACGCTGGCAGGCGGCAAGTCAACTGCTCCAGGGAAACGACGCTGGCGGGGGCGGAGGCGCATCAGCGTGAGATGCTGAACAACCGGCCCCACGACGTGACCGCTGGCAGGATCACGCTACAGGACGCCTACGATGTCCTGCACGCCGACCCACGAGCCGAGTACGCGGGTGCCACCGTCACGTTGCACGCGGACCTTTGGAACGCCCTGCGCAGGGCGGCTCCGTCGCTGCCGGGGCGGCAGCTCAAGGACATCGACCCGCGGACCCTGCGGGCCGCGCTCGACAAGATCGCGGCTCCCACGATGCGCGACAAGACCCGCCAGCTCGTCGGCCTCATCTACCGCCACGCGGACGCGAGGCCGAACCCGGCGGTCAAGGAGTACACCCCCCGGACGCGAGCGGCACGGATGGCAGAGGCGAAGGAGAACGGCCGCTACCTGGACGCTGGGGCCGTCGAGCGCCTTACGGCCGAGATGCCCGAGCGGTACCGCTTCCTGATCCGGCTCCTCTGGCGGGTGGGCCTCCGGCCGGGGGAGGCGTTCGCCCTGACCGTTGGGCAGTTTGACCCCGACGCCCAGGAGGTCACCGTTGACCGGGCCGTGAACGACGGCGTTGTGGGGCCGACCAAGACGGGCCGCACGCGCACCCCGCCGCTGCCGTCGCTGATCGCCGACGAGATGGCCGACTACATCCGCATGTACGCCGACTTCACCGAGCCCGACCGCGTTATCTTCACCACCGAGACGGGGGAGATGATCGACGCCGACAACTTCCGTCGTCGCATCTTCGGCCCCGCCGCGACCAGGGCCGGGCTCGCGGGAATCAGGGTGTACGACCTGCGCCACAGCTTCTGCTCCGATGCGGTCGCCGCCGGGGTAGACCTGGCGACCATCGCGGAGATGGCGGGCCATTCGGTGCAGGTGCTCGCCAGCACCTACGTTCACTACAGCGCGGAGAACGGGCGCAGGGCCGCGAAGGTCCTGGATGCGGTGCTCCGCGAGGGTGTGACGAACATCACAATCCCGTAGTGACGAACGTCACAACCGAACGCCTGTTCGGGTCCCCCCGTACCTGGTAGTCTCTGTGTGCCGCCCTTCGGGGCGGGAGGTTCCGCCTACCTGAAAGGCGAGGGGTCACCCCCTCCGCCCCCGGGAGCTGATCCGGGGAGGTCCGAGCCCGGCGCACAACGCACTCGGCAACCGCGACCCACCGCGCGCCCAAGTAGTGGAGGCCCATATCCCGCTAGTACGGCCGTGTGCGCGGTCGGGAAAGGGTCTCGCATGACCCAGTTGTTGACGGTGGCCGAAGTCGCCGCCATGCTCCGCGTCTCCAGGGCGACCGTCTATCGTCTTGTTCGTAATGCCGCGCTGCCTGTCGTGAAGATCGGTGCCGACATGCGGATCGATCCGGCCGACGTCGAGCGGTGGTTGGAATCGCGGAAGGTGTTCGCATGAGCCCCCCAAATGAAAGGGGGCCAGCCACCCAGCTAGCCCCCAAAGAACTCACTACCGCTGAGGAAGAGGATACACGAAACCTCGACTCGTCGGGAGGGGGCAACCTCTGGGATCTCGCCCTGGAGGGAAAGGTCCGACCGGCTCCGCGTGAGCCCGAGACGACTCATTACGGTTGCTCCTGCTGCCGGTGGTGGGCATGAGTACGCGCACCATCGAGGGCATCACCTACGAGGACCACGACGGCACGCTCATCCCGATAGGCGAAGTGGAACCGCCAGAATCACGGTTCGTATCCCTCGCCGACCGTAAGGCAAGGCCGGTGCGTTGGTTGTGGGATCGAAGGATTCCGGTGGGCGTCGGCACCCTGGTTGCCGGGCTCCCGGGAACCGGCAAGACGCACATCGTCCTTCACCTCGGGGCGATGGTCACTCGGGGAACCCTTCCGGGGCGGTTCGACGGGACCCCGAGCGGGATCGTGGTGATGTCCCGAGAGGACATGCTCGACCAGACCATCGTGCCGCGTCTCCACGCCGAGGGTGCGGACATGTCGCGGGTCTTCGCGCTGCCGTTCTCAGGGGGGCGATTCTCGGTCGAGAACGACATGCCCGAACTGGAGGCAGTCGTCCGCCGGGAGTCCGTCCGCATGGTGGCCCTCGACCCGATGCTCGCGTTCACGACCGGCGACACGTTCAAAGAGGCAGAGGTACGCCGGACGCTCGAACCGGCTCAACGGCTGATGGAGGACTACAAGCTCGCCATCGTCGGCGTGATGCACCTCAACAAGGACGTGATGAAGGACCTGCTCTCGCGGGTGACGGCTTCCGGTGCGTTCACCGCCATCGTCCGCTCGGTGCTATTCGTGGGGGCCGATCCCGACGACGACGACGGGCTCAACCCCTCGAAGGTCCTGGCCCACGGCAAGAGCAACCTGTCGAAGACGATGCCGTCCCTCGGGTTTCGGATCGCCGATTGCACGGTCCCCGGCGAGGACGAGGACGGCATCGCGATCGAGGTCGAGACCTCCCGTATCGAGATGATGGGCGAGTCCGAAGTCACGGCCGACCAGCTCGTGAAGGGCCGGGCGTCGGCGGGGACGAAGCAGATCCAGGCCGAGGGGCTGCTTCGGAGATTGTGCCCGGTCCACAAGGACACCGCCATCCGAGAGGCCGAGGCGATGGGGATATCTCTCACCACGCTGGAACGCGCCTACCGCAACCTCGGCGGAGAGCCGGCGGCACCCGGGCGCGACCCGGACACCGGGCGACTGACCGGCGGGATGTGGCGTCTTCCCCGGAGTAAATGGTGAAGGGAGGTGAAGGGGGGTACTTCCCCTGGTCAGCCCTTACGTCACCTCCCTCCATCATCATGGGTGGGGAGAGGGTCCTTCGGTGCGTTCGATGGTGTTACGGGTTGCGCTTGGCCGATTCACCCCTACCGTGCCTGCGACCGCTTGCTACCCCAGGAAGACCAGTGCCTATCGTCGCAGGTCAGAGTGGGTGTGAGTCACGCCTGAGTCACGAGGGGGGGGTAGGGGGATACATACTGGGGGGGGTGCCCCACCCCATAACAGGTGCCGGTCGTTCGGACCCCACCCCCATCCCCGGGAAGGGTGCTCTGACCAGCAGGAATGACCCCGGGTCGTAAAACAGGGGGTAGGGGTGGTGGGAGTGTCACCCGAACGCAATATGTAGGAAACATTTCCCCTGGTAGATGCATCTGTCGTTGCCATATCTACAGTCAACTTTCTTCCGCCGATGCACTGCCGGGAAATGTGGATCTACCCCGCAGGCACGGGGGGACGGAAGCTTGGATGCTTCTCCCCGACCGCCTCGATGCGTCGGGCGATCCGCTGCGGGAGGTCCGCTTCCAGTCGCGCGACGGCCTCGGGGATGGGGAGTGACGCCACGGCCTCCCGGTCCCTGTACGTGGTCGCGCCCCATGTCCCGACCGCCCGCACGCCGATTCCTGTGACCCGGCGATTCGTGGGGATAGGGACGCGCCAGGTGCGCAGTGCCTCGCTCAGGCACTCCACCCGCACCGGGCACCTTTGGCACGTTAGGAAGGCTCCCAGCGCCCGCAGTGAGGCCGTGGCGTCCCGGTCGGAGCTGTTCCCTTCGATGAAGAACGCATCGGGGTCGGGACTGTCGGCGCAGGCCGCGTCGTCGGTCCAGGTCCGCGAGAACAAAAGGTCGCGGAAGTCGGCCACGCATCCCAGTAGGCCAGTGGCGAGAAGGGCGAAGATTCCGCCCTTGACGGTGTTGCGACAGTAACGGTGTGAACATCAAGACGCGGCCATGCGGCTCGTGCGGGCGGACCTTCGCCCACATCCAGCCCACGGCGAGATTCTGCTCCATCCGGTGCAGGGTCCGCCATCATCGCCGACTCAAGCGCCTCGCTCCGGTGACGAAGTGAACGAGCGGGAGGTCGGGGAGCTGCGCTACCGCTACGGGCTGAGCGGCGCGCCGAAGCGGGACAAGCGCGAGCGCATCCTCGTGGCGATGAACGACCTTTTCGTCCACGGCCGCACCGAGTCCGAAGTCCGCGAAGTCGTCTCCACGTCGGCCTCATCGTGGCAGCGGGCAAGGACGTGGTACCGGGAGGAGCGTGGCCTCGCCGTCAACGAGCCCCTTGTCGCCGGTCCCCTCGACCGGGGCATGTCGGACATCACGAGTTGGGATCGCTGGCACGCCCTGGCCCGCGACGCCGCTGCCGAGAGAGATGCCCGCCCGGTGCGGCAGCTCTCTAGCGGCCAAGGTTGGAGTTTCATCGGCGGCATGATTCGTGCCGGACAAAGGGCGCAACTAGAGAACACGTACGGAGCCGACCTCGATGACCCGATAGCGAACATGCACTACCTGAGATGGCGGGAGCGCCGAGAAGCGGCGCGGGCACAACGACGAAAGGACATGGCAGATGCCTAAGAAGTTCGACGACAACACGGCAACGGAGACCAGCTACTTCACGACCGCGCAGTTGAAGAAGGGGAACCCCAGGCCCGGTAGCGACACGTCCGTGCAGCACAAGGCCAAGCCGTCGAAGGCCAGCAAGCCGAAGGCCAACAAGTCCCGATGAACACCGTCCCCTTCACCCCGGAGGCCATTGCAAAGCAGGTCGCCGAGGCCCACGTCGATGCGGCCCCCGAGACCGAGACGGACGACTTCGAAGGGCTTGAGCGCTATCTGGCGCAGGCGGAAGCCTCAGCGCCCGAGGCGACGTGGGGCGAGCTGCTGGACGGAGCCAAAGGGCTTCGGCAATCCGCGAACGGTTCGGTTGCGGCCGACAAGACCCCGGGGGGTGGCGGGGTGAGCGACGACGAATCCACCGCCCCCGAGCCCCCGCCGTCCCCTCCGAGGGTGCGCACCCCCGAAGAACAGCAGGAGATGCGCGAAGCCGTTGGGAGGTTGGAAAGGTTCGATCCGGGCGACCGCGAGCAGGTCGAGGAATGGCTGAACGACCCGAGGTACGCGCAGTCGTTCACCGACGAGGAACGGGCTGAGCTGGAGCTGAGGGTCGCCGAGATGGCCCACCGTGGCGAGTACGTGGCGTGGCTCGATAGCCACCTTCGGGAGTACGTGGACAACGGGGGCGAGGAGATGCGCCTGCTATCAGACGAGATCGACAAGGCGCGCACCAAGCGGGAGCAACGCGACCTAGATGCGAAGTACGTCGAGCTGGCGCGCACCATCCCGAAGGTCAAGTCCGAGCTGCGCAGTCGCGACGCTGACCGCGAACACGAGGTCTGGCTGCGCGCCCGGGCCGAGAGGGAGGCGACCGAGCAGATCGTGGAGGCCCGCCGCGCCAAGCTGCGCGAGGCGGCCGGAGAACTGTCCGCGCTGGAAATGTTGGCGCAGAAGGAAAAGCCTCGCAGGCAGTCGCAGACAGCCATCGACGCCGCCGCGTGGGAGTTAGAACAGCCCCTCGACCCCGACGAGCTGGAACGGATTAGCCGCAAACTTTACGAGCAGAACAAGGCCGAAGGCCGCAAGAACCGAGCCGTCAAATACCGCGAGTACATCGCGAAGGACGATGCATCCGCCTGGAGCCGGTCCGTCGAGTTCTTCTTCCCCGGCGGTGGGCAATGACGCGCCGACCCGACGACGTTCCCAAGGACGGGCAGCCGCGGGATGACCACTGGCACGGTCGTACAAAGCACGAGCACGCCTGGATCGTGGGCGATGACCACTCCCACGGGAGCGAGCTGTACGAGCCCGCGAGGGATGCTTTCGAGGTGTTCGAGGCCGGAGTACCGGCCACCTACGGCCCCGTCGTTCACGAGCACGATAAGACGTTCCGCCCGTATCGGCCCCCAAGGTGAGCGCCGACGACATCTTCCAGAAGTTCTACGAGGCCACCCAGGCGAAGATTGGGGCCGCTTCCCGCATGGTCGCCCTCGGCGATGACCTCCGCAGCGAGCTTCGCCAACTGCGTGAGACGCTCACGCTGCACAGTGCGGCCATCGAGGGCATCGGCGCGGTCTTGGCCGAGTTCGCGGCCGTCCCCGCCGAAATCGAAGCCGAAACGCACGACGTGGTAACCCGCCTGTCAGAAAAGGCGACCGCGGCCGATATTGTGATGCGCCGCCTGGATGACCGAGCAGTGGAGCTTGAGAGGCTAGGCGATTTTCACCGCGCCTCGAAGGCATCCGTAGCAACCCTGCGGGGCGACCTCGCGGGCCTTGCCAGCGAACTTCATGGGGTTGCCCGTGACCTGGAGTTCGAGCGGGGGGAACGCGTCGAGAATCACCGCAAGCTCATGCGCTCCATCCAGGCAGTTGCCGACTTGAAGGAGAAGCGATGACGAAGGGTAAGGTGATTCCGCTGCCCGCCCCGGAGCCCGAGCCGGAGAACGACTACAGCGACATTGTCACTCGCATCGGAGACGCGCCCGCACAACACCCGCCCATCCCCGCCGACCTGCTCGATATCGTGTCGCTCCCGCCATCCCGCCGAGCCACCATCGCCCGCCGCCGTCGCGAATGGATGGACGAGGCGGCTTCGACTGCCGACGTGGCCCCCATTGCGCCGGAGGTAACGAGTTGACCACGCTCAGGCGGCTCCGTGCCCGCGATCCGCGCGCTCCACGAGGCTACAGCGGCGGCAATCGCGTCACGCGGGTCAAAGACTACGCGGCCCGCGCCGGAGGCTACAACGGTGGCTACACAACGGGGTATCGAATCCGTGAACCGGCCTAGGAATGAGCCCGGTCGAGGAGTGCACCGTCGAAGGGTGCACCGCGCTCTTGTCGCACTCCGCGCGCCCGGACGGACTCTGTTCGCACCACTGGAAGGAGAAACGAGTTGAGCTTAGCCCCGGGAATGATGCGCCGCTCGCCATCCCGCCGCGGACCCCTCAGCGTGAAAGAACTTGAGGGCCTGAGGCGCAGGCACGTCGGCGCGAAGGATGCCATCGGCCGCGAGATGCACCGGCGCTATTGGTTCGCGCTCGACGAGAAGCGGTCGAAGCTGCGAGACCAGGTGCGGCCCCTCGTCCGCGATGCGTTCCAGGGCGGCTCTAGGACGATCATGCGGCCGGACGGCAGCATCACCTTCCCGTCGCCCCCCAAGGCCCCCAGGCGGGCCATCGGAGACGACTAGATGCCGCCTTCCGGCCGCAGCGGGGGGGGAGCCCCCAAGAAGTACACCCCGAAGCCCGCTCAACCTCGCAGAAAGTACGCCCGGAAGCCCGGGATCGTGACACGGACGGAGTACGCGCCTGCGCCTCCCGCGGGGCCTACGGGGCCGGGGCCAAGGGTCGCAGACCGGGTGCTCCTACAACAGGTGAGACAGAGAGCGGCGCGTGACCTTCATTCGCAAGTAGGTCTGACAAGTCCGAAGAAGGGACCCCTTGGGCCGATGGGGGTAGTGACACCGCGCTCTATGTCGCTACTCAGCGATCGTCCGCCCCCGGACGCCCTGGACGCGGACGGGCGGCTGACGCCCTACGCCAGACGCCTTTACGAGGCGTATGTACGCGATGGGTGGGTCGGAGTGCTGATGGTCTTCAACAGCGTGGCCCCCCCATTTCTTCAAAAGGGGATTCCGACGTGAGGGACCATAGAGAAGGACCCCCACGCGGGGAAGGGGCTGGGAATCTCGGTATTTGCCGAATCGTCAGGCTGCTTCGTCGACTTGGATTCGGCATTTGCCGAAGCCTTGTCCCGTCGTACCGTCGACTCATCAACCCCAAGTACCTTGGCAATACCGACTTTGGACATCCCCTCTTCCGTAAGCTCACCAACCGCCTGGCGACGTTCAGTGACGGGGGTCCTTCGCGGGCAGTTAGTCGCTCATCGCTGCCGCAGCCCACTCCTCAGCGTTCGCGTACTGTTCGCGGGGGAACCGTCGCAGCCATTCGGCCGTAGCCTTCCCCTCGGCTTCCTCGAACGCCTGACGGAGCGTTTCAAACGTCTCGATCAGGTGACGCCACTCGGCCGCGCTCAACGTGTGCACGCTCCGGGTCAAGTCCGGCGGGTAGACCGCTGCGGGCCACAAGTTCAGCAACCTCATGCTCTCCCCCTTCCCGACGTGTTGCCGTCAGGGGGAAGCCTGACACGTCCCTTTCGGGGCTGTCAAGATGTCAGGGAGGTTCCGGCGTGGTTGAATCAGGCCACCACGCGGGGGACGCTCCCCCCGTGGCAGGACCCCCGCCGGTGAAGGTTAGCGAACGGGACGCCCGGCGACTGGACACCCTTGAGGCCCGGATTCAGCGGCACGAGGGCCAGGCCGATGCCGCCCGGCTTGAGTGGGCGAGGCTGGTCCGGGAGGTAGGCGTCGCCGCCGTGGCCCGCCGTATGGGGATCGCCCGTCAGACGCTCACCGAGCGCATCCGAGCTATCGAGTCACGGAATGAGTAACGTGACCACACGCTCCGACCGTTTCCCAGCGTGTCAATTCGTGCCTAGAACCCCACCCTAAGCTGTCTACCAGGGGCCTTATCTTCGTTCACACGCAAGAGGTCGTAGGTTCAAATCCTGCCGCGCCCACCGGAGTTCTCCAAGGTCACGAGGGCGCGGGTCTTCGGGCGAACCGCGTGGCCCCACCCGACATGACCGCCCGGAGGAAACCGCCCGTCGCGCCGCCGAGTGTGCCCCACCCCAAGGCCAGCTCGAACCCGTACGGGGGATACGGGCCGTAGCGGAAG
>Ga0184633_10000745_pt1 | contig 12511 bp, 18 predicted proteins | sample PLM31_170_b1_FD_133156 | JGI IMG/M metagenome (GOLD analysis project Ga0184633, IMG submission 133156) | Groundwater sediment microbial communities from an aquifer in East River, Colorado, USA - PLM3-1_170_b1 | ecosystem: Environmental > Terrestrial > Soil > Riparian zone | place: USA: East...
AACGATCCTCATGGATTCTTTTCAAGTTCTCAAGCCCATACCTAGCAGTATTATTTATCGCTCTGATGGTAGACTCTGCATTCTAAAATGAGTGTAAAGTAAAGATAGCCACCTGATGTTCATTCTGAACACAAATTTGATTAAAAGAAAAATTTGTTTATTTAAAATATTGACGCAATACTGTAAGAAATGTGGAAAAAAACTGAAAAATATTTCGTCTGAAGGAAGTTACTGTTCATTAGAATGTGCTTATAACATCTATGAGATTAATTTTGATAAAATTACTGTAACACGACCTTGTGTCTCAAAAACAGATTATCACCATTGCATCAAAAATGAACCAACAGTACCAAACATTACATTTTTGATCCTGTTTGCAAGATCCATTATTACTTTGAGTTGCTCTCTAATTATTTCGTCTTTCTTTGATAATTCTTCTTCAAGCGATCGAATTTTTTCTTCAAGATCAGCTACTTTGTCAGCCCCTTTCTGAGCATCAATGATTTTTGGTTCAGAGTCTGAAATATCTACATCTAGTGTAAGATATCTTGTTTCATGTGCTTGAGGCAATTCAGATTTTATTTCATCTAGTCTATTATGGAGTTTTTCTAATCTATCCTCACCTATGTATTGCCAAACTGAATCATTATACAATATTATACAATCACTTGCAGCTTCTCCATACTTTTGCAATCTAAACTGTTGTTCAGTTAAAAATTGATATTGTGGATACCAGTCTTCACAATTTTGCATATTTTGGAGTTGTATTCTTTTTTCACTTTGTTTTTTGTAATCAATTTCAACATTTTTGTATTCATTTGTAATTTCGGTTTCACAGTTTCTTTTTGCAATAGTTTTTGCAGCCTCAGTTACTGATTTGTCTGCCATAACTTTTTCTTGACATTCTTGAATTAGCTCACGAATCATAATATCTACTTCATCATGAGATACATTTTGGGCATATGCAGGAATGATTAGTCCCATTCCAGCAAAGAAAAATAACGGAAAGACTACATTCATGCCTAACAATCCCATAATTTTATTACTTAAGTGATGTGTATAATTTCTTAGCGAAGCAAAATGCACAACATTGTTTTTATTAAAAATTCTAAATAGAATATGAAGAGTTTTTGGTATTAACTAAAATTTTTACATTATGCCTAAAAGCCCTGCTAGTTTTGCCATAAATGTAGTCAATATTCCAAAAATATCTAACATCATTTCATGATGTGAATGAGAGGTATAAGAAATGGATTATGTGGAAATTGAACAAAATTAGTCTTTACGTTAGTTAGTAGTGTAAACAACCTTCCATTTTGTGTCTTGATTCAAACATTTTTCATTTTTCCTTCTTAAATTATATAGGAACTTAAGGCCAGAAACGGTAAGTACTCTGGTGACAGTTCCAATACTGATGAAAGGTTGATCTTGAGTATTTAGATCATACTGATGATTTCTACGAAAGTGCTTTAATACAATTTTACAAATCAGTTCTAAGCATACCCAGACCACACTTGAACTATTCCCAGACCAACGCCGGGGAGTAATCATACCATGTGAGGGAGGTGCCGGCCTCCCCTCATTAATAAAATAGGATTGCACTGATCTGTTCTTCGGAAATCTTATCTATTTACATCTGATTATGGAGATCCTTGAGTGTAAGTATTGGATTAGTATTAATTCCAATTTTTCTAATAGGCGCAGCCTTTGGTTTAGGAATAATCGAATTTTCTCCTCAAGGAGGCAGCATATTTGTACAAAGTCTTCAGAATGCCAAGGACGAGATATTAGATCTTGCACAAGGCAAAACTACCATCAATGAAAGTTTTGATAAAGCAAATACCTCAGTAGGTGAGGCTACAGAAGAGAATAGTAAAAAACTGGATAATGTAATAAAATATGCTCAGAAAAAGGTAAATCCTTCACAAGCTGATGAAAACAAGCCAGAGTTTAATGCTCAACAAATTGAATACCTAGTTCATGAGCTTACAAATCAAGAACGAAAAAACTATGGTCTTTCACAATTAGCATTTGATTCAGAAATTATACAGATTGCACGAGGACATAGTCTTGATATGGCATCTAGAGAATATTTTGCACATGAAACCCCAGAAGGTTTTACTCCTTCAGATAGAGCGGAGCAGTCAGGATATTCTTGTCAAAAGATAGTTGGCTTACTAATCTATTCAGGAATTGCAGAAAATATCTTTCAGGGATATCTTTTTGATTCCTATTATACTGTAAATGGCGAAATTACATCACATGATTGGAGTACAGAAGAGAAAATAGCAAAGACTACTGTTGATGGATGGATGAATTCTCCAGGTCACCGAGAAAATATACTAACAGAGGTTTTTGATAGAGAGGGCATTGGTGTTAAAATTACACAAGATTACAAAATGTATGTTACTCAGAATTTTTGTTGATTAGAGATTATTTAAAAAATTGATAACTTATCACTTCTTCGAGTGTCTTACAACCAAGATTTCTATATTTGATTTATGATAACTATTGCTACTCAAGTTTTCTAGTATTTTCTGATATTGAAACTGGACTTGAAACGTCTTTGATATAGCTTCTTATTTTATTGGCCATTAACAACAAAGTACGTACAGAGAGAGAATCTGGCACAAAATCTACTTCTATGATGTTGCAGGTCAAAAAGTCACAACTTAGTTACTGAATAGTAAAATTCTCAATTTGAGGTCATATGAATAAGAAGCTTATTTCAGTGCTTGCTACAATTGTGCTATTGGGAACACTAACAGGTGTTTCAGAAGCAAAGTCAAGTACACCGTTTGGTTATACCTCAACTGGGGTAGATATTGTAGATTTTGAGCTTGATTTCAAAGACATTGAGGTAATGCTTGATGTTCAAGTAACTGAGATTCCATCAACCCTTGAGATTACATTTGAACGAGAGTTTTTTGATTCAACAAACTTAGACCAAGATAGCGAATTTACAATAATTGCTGATGGTGATCTTGTGTATTATGACGAGATCGTTACGAACTCAAAGCTTCGAACTCTCAAATTTAATTTATCTTCTGACGTTGAACTAGTTGAGATTTTTGGAACACATCTCAAAGGGATTATAGCACAAGCTCCAATAATTGAAGTTACTGAGGAAATTCCAACTACTCAAGTTGAACAGACTGGGAAAATAAACGAGTTAATAGAAGAAAACCAAGTACTTCGAGAAGAAAATAATATTCTTAAAGAAGAAAATGAAAAGCGAGATGGTAGAATTTTTGAGCTCGAAAATCTAGTTTCCGCTTTGGAAGTACAAGTTACCAATCTCAATACAATTGTCACAGAACAGATAAAAGTTATTTACAATTGGGTTCTAGGTTATTCAATTAATTAGACTAGTATCTAATAATTAAAATCTAATTTTTTTATTTTTTCCATTCGTACCAAGTGTTCTTTGATTGTGGAATTTATAGAAGCTAAACATTCAGCAGTTTCTGCTGCATCATTTTTTAAATTTGAGATTTTTTCTTTTGCATGGTCAAACTCAGCATAAGATGTTTGTTCTGTTGCGTTTATGATTTCGACTGATGCAGCATCCTTAATTTCCAATTTCGATAAAGGTTTTGTCATTACTTTGCCTATGATTTTTGTCAATTAACAACTTGTTTGTAAATTTATTGTAACAGATCGCGAACCTAGAACCTAAAAATTCCCTTTCGACTATTCAGATCTTCTTTTTTATTCTAATACCAGATATCTGGTTCAAATGGGTTTGATCTTTCTTTTTTTTTTCTAATTTTTCTAAAACAGGAGACCATTCAGAATTTTCTTCTTTTGCCTGGACAATAGCATTTTTATACATTAATTCAAATGTCCACTTTAAAATTTCACCCCATATCGCCTTTAGTGATTCTTCGTCTGTCCAAAAAACACTGGTTTTAACTGCAGTCATAGCTACAATATTTCTTGAATTAGTTTCAGGTTCCGCTTTCCATTTTGCAAGTACCTTATCACAAAATTCCAAGATTTCTTTCTTTAATGGAACTAAGCGATCAGGATCAAACTCTTTGGTGCCTTTTTTCATTATAATTAATAAAATACTGCTCAGCGATAAATGTTGCAAGTCAACTCGATTTGAGAATTAAGGATCAATTTATGAGGGATAACAACAAAATCCAATCATGTCTAAAAGCAGTAAACCAACTAATGATTGGGATAAGATATGGCAAGAATACTCCAAGGTATTAGAGAAATGGAAAGAGGTATTTGAGACATTTCAGAACACAACTATGGAAATGCAAAAAAAATACAATGAAGTCATGGGGATAGCAGCTAACGAATCAAGTAAAGACACCATGAAGCAATTTGGTGAAAATTGGCAAAAAGCAATGAGTCAGTCTGGAGTAGATACATTCAAACAATTTGGCGAGAGCTGGCAAAAAGCAATGAGTCAGTCTGGAATGGAATCATTCAAGTCCTATGGTGAAATGATGAGCAAGTTTGCAGAAACTTGGAAAAATATGTGGCCAAAATAATAAATCAAAATATAATGATAAACGTGAATCGCCTAAACAAATGCATCTAACTTATAGGAAACAGAAAACAACAGTCAATCCATTCCTAAAAATAATCTTTTAGAAAAATTTTATTCTGTTTTGGAATTTTTGCAATCTCAAAGCTTTCCTTTCTTTTTGAAAGTGATTTAGTTGCATCAATTCCAAGCTTTGCTGTTTTCAATCTTTTTTGATCACTTGACGGATCCAAACTAGAGCCGCGAACATTTTTGATTATCAGTAAACCCCTATCTGCCTGAAATCTTGTTGCTATTGCATACTCTACTGATACGGCATCATTAGGATTAATGTCATCATCTACTATTGTAACCATTTTCAAAGAGCGGTGCGTTTCAAATGTCTTTTTGATGATATATTTAACATCAGTTTCTTTTCTTTTTTTAATCTGGACAACTGCATGAAGCCAATTGCAGCCACCATTTGTCATAGAAACTTGCTTTGTTTGTGGAAAAGCCTTCTTCAAGTTTCGATTCAGCTTGGCTTCAATTGGCATTCCCATTAACAATCGATGCTCAGAATAACCAGATAGTACATCATGAAAGATCGGATTATTCCGATAATACAATGACTCTAACTCAAAGACTGGTTGCAAGCGAGCAAAATCATATGTCCGAAGCATCTCAACCATCCATTCTTTGTGAGTTTTGTTACGCAATATTCTGCCTTCCATAACGATTTCTGCTCCTGATGGTACAAACATTCCAGAGTATGGGCATTCTGCCAAGCGAAGTTTTCCACCTAAAATGGAATTTGCAATATCAAGTTCATCTTTTCCCCAATCTGCCTGATATGCCCCTGCAATAGAAATAGCAGGGTGAACTCCAATGGTTATTGCAATTTTAAGATCCTTGTTTTGCTTTTTTGCATGCATAAATGCCCGGTGAAGATCACGATCTTCAACCATTCTTACTGAAAAGTGCTTTTTGTCGAGTGGCATTAATCTGTGAAAAGAAGAATTCTGAGTCCCTTTTTCTGGATTTTTGGAATAAATAATTGATGAAGTGATAAATGGTCCTGGTTCTTTTTCAAAGTGAGAAACTATAGGTAAAATGGAAACGTCTGAGGAATGATTCTCCATAAATTGACCTTTTGAAATTTTCTTAGGTTTTTGGGAATGTTCAATTGCACGAATTACTTTTTCATGAATGTTGGGTTCTTTGGAGCCTACTGCTTGGGCAAATCTTGCTCTTGTCCCAACTAGGTTGGATACTAGTCTGAATTTTTTTCCAATAATTTTCTCAAATAACAAAGCATGTGACCCATCTACCTTGGATGTAACTGCAGCAATCTCATATTTTGTTGAGACATTTCGTTTAATGGTTTTAAGATCCCCCGTCTTTTTCAACAATCCCAGATAACTTCTCAAATCAGTCAAGCTCGTACCATCTCCATTATTTCGCCTATCAAAATCTTCGAACATTCATTGCCAAGCTCCCTGTCTGCATACAGAGAAACCACCCCTATTCCCTTTATAGAAGTGGAGATTTTTTCGGCAATTAATTTTAAAAAAAGAGAATCGGTTTTGGTAGGTATTACCGTGGCTGTAGTAGCTGTAGGTCCAGACCCAATAGAAACAACCATTGAACCGATTTTCTGCCCATTTTCACTAACAGAAACAAAGGTTCCATTATCGAAGGAAAGCAACTGAACTAAAAATTTACGACCGCCCACGTCAAGAATCTTTTTTGTATAACCTAGCGTGGACATCAATAAGCTTCGACGAAACTTATGCCTTTATTGCTATCGCTTCTGCCATTCTTTCTATCTTAGTATCGGCTTCAACTCTTGCTCTAAGTTTTGCTTTATACTTGAGATTTCGCGGTTTGGTTCTTAGGCGGTATCCACAGCATGGGCACCACAAACCTTCCCATTTGATGAAGATTTCACAGATTTGACATCGTCTCTGTCCAGAAGCATACCTTCCGGTTCCTACAGGCTTTTGAGCCTTATATCGAACACAAATTCCTTTACAAGTCATTTTTCATCAGTTCCTAGTCTAATTTAGTATAACATTCATAACTATTTAAGCATGGATCGATAATTTCTATAAATTTTGGATCTCTTTTTTGTAAAATTTTCATTGATCGTTCTTTAAATAAAAACAGATTTCAGTTTTAGAAGAAAAACTCTATAAATATTTATCGTTTTTTCTGAAAATCGTATTTTTTGAAATTCTCATAATTGTTCAGTTTAAACAATAAAAAGTTTCAAAACCAATGATCTTTTTTGTATAATTTTTTTATCCGGTTCTAGAGAGTGGCAAAATAAAATGTCTGTAGCCTTCCCTTTGTGTAATGTATTTTGCAGACATCATGTCTCGCTTTCCTCTCTGATTATAGTTCTTTACTTTGAGTGAAGTTCTTCTTTCGTCTACAAATTCAACTTCAAAATCAGAACAAAATCTCAGGTTAAGTAATGCAATGATCTCTTTTGCAAGATTCATGTTCCCGTTGCCAATTTTTACAATCTTTCTTTCAGCCTTCAGCTCTGCTAGAATTTTGGTGACATGCATTACCAGATCTTCTATAGAAGTAAAAATTGACCTTTCGATTTCCTTTCCAAAGTAAAACACCGAAAGCCCGGTTCTTTGCCCTGGATCAATTCCAAGCACTAGATCATTTTTGTCAAGGCCTCCTTCTAATTTTTGAATTATTAAACCTCGAATCACTGCAGGCTCTTTATCTATGATTTCTTCATGAAGCATAGGTTTTTGAGAAAACTTAGGTGACTCTTTGAATGTAGTTAGAATTAAGCTACCCTCATAGGTGTTAATCTCCTCAGGAAGAAGCGAATCATATTGTAATTTTAGAGTATTTAGAGCCTTGACAAATTTGTAATAGGGTCTCCCATAGGTTGTAGCAATTCCAATTCTAGCTTGGTTTAATGGGTCGATAATTTTGCTTCGCCTATGTAAAATTTAGGTTTATGCCTTCAGAACTGTTGACACAACATGGTCAACTGCTTCATTAAACTTGGTATCGATTTTATTTTGAACGTCTTTTAGATTCATATCACATGCTGTCAAAATTCTTTGAGATTCAGATTTAGCCTTTTCACTAGCATCAGAAATTATAGTTTCTGCCTCTTTGGTAGCCATTTGAATAACCTGCTCACGTAATTGGTCAATTTCCTTTTGGGCTTTTTGATTTAGCTGTTTTTTCATATCTGCAAGATTTTCATTAAGAGAATCAATATTAGATTCTAAACCAGATAGCGCCTTGATAATTTTATCAACAGTACCTGGTGCAACAGAGGTAGATAGAATCTCTTTTGTTATTGTCTTTGGGGCTACTTTTTTTGAACCCTTAAATTTCAAGTTAAATCAAAACCTCCAAATCCATTAATTAAATCTTCATTTAGTTGTAAGAAGTAATATGGCTCTTGCAAGATCGCCTTTTGCCTCAGTTAATGCATTAATTGCTTGTTCCTCACCTACACTAGCCTGTTGGCAAACTAGTTGAATGTCTTCTTCACTAAATACTGGAACCTCTCTTTCCTTTTCCTCATAGCTTTCTGCAACTACCTGAAAAATAGAATTATCCTTTGCTTTCATTTCAGTTACCGAAGGTTTGGGAATTATAATCTCTTTTTTGTCGGTTTTGATAATGACCTCTTGAACGTTTGGGATCTCTACCATATCAAGACCCATCTTATCCATCATCCTTCGCATTTGGCGATTACCACCGCGCATCATAATGAACGATCTTCTTTATTCTGACTTTTTAAACTATCCCTAATTTTTATTGCCACTCCTCTATTTTGGGATTGAATCATTTCTGATGAAAGAACTGCTCTCCCTACAGCTATTACTTTGCTTTTGAATAAAACTGGAACGTCAGATGAGATTTGTATGTTTTTTCCACACCATACCACATGATTACAAAAAACGGAACGTCCCTCTTCGACGAAAGGTTTCGAGTCTATATCAATCTCAAGGCAGTTTTCTTTGAATTTTTTACTTTTGAGTAACATTTGAGCAAATAGAGGGGTAATAGCCAAGCCACCATCTATTCGTAATGTACAAAGGAGTTTTTCATCATGAAAGACGCTTCGAATTCTTCCGTTTTTCTTAGAATAGGTAATCTCAATTTTTTTTGGTAAGAATTTTGAAACTCCATTTCCAAACAAGGCATCTATTGTGTGATGGAGTTTTTCAACTGGTTCCATATTAATTCAAAAATGCTATTCTAAATATTTGTTAACCCATGGACTATATTTTATATCGATATCTATATAGAATACTCAAAAAAATATAGATTATGGAAGAACGGAATGATACAAGAAAAATTCAGTTTACTGGAAAATCATCCTACATTGTCTCATTACCAAAACAATGGGTATTGGATCTTGGTCTAAAACAAGGGGATCCCATTAATGTTGTTAGACAGGGTGCTTCAACTTTACAAATTTCTCCAACGCAATACAATACAAGAACTCTTCAAATTGAAGATGCAACTTTTGAGGTTGAGCCCGATGATGATAATATATCAATAGTGAGGAGATTAATTTCACTCTACTTCCTTGGATTTAAAACGATTAACGTCATACCCAAAACTGGCAGATTTAAACCAGCTCAAAGAACTGCTGTAAAAGATGCAGTAAAAAAAATGTTAATGGGAACAGAGATTATTTCTGATTCTACGGAAGGAATTACAATTCAGGTACTAGTAAATTTACTAGAGCTTTCAGTAAATGGTGCTTTCAAAAGAATGATACACCTTGCCAAATCAATGCTGAGTGATGCATTACTGGCAGTAAAAGAATCAAATTTTGAACTTGCTCAAGAAGTAATTAATGCTGATGATGAAGTTGATAGATTTGGTTTTTACATTATTCGTCAGCTAAAAATTGCTATTCAAAACGAGTACATGTTAAAAGAGATGGGATTTAAAAATATGAGAGATTGTTTGGATTTCAGGTTAGTTGTTAAAAATATTGAAAGGACTGGAGATCATGCTGTTATTATCGCACAAGATTTGTTAGAATTTAAAAAACCAATTAAAAAAGAGATTCTTTCCAAAATTCAAGAAATGAATGGTTTTGCTCTATCATTTTTAGATGATGCTTGTCTTGCTCTCTTTAAGGAAGATTTTGTCCAAGCAGAAAAGATCATACAAAAATCAACCGAAATTACTAAATATGAAAAAAAGGTTCTTGATGCTACTAAATCACTAAAGGATGATGAAGAAATCTTCATAGTAAGGAGAATGATTGAAAATATTCGAAGAATTGCAGAATATGCAAGTGATATTACCGAAATAGTTCTTAACATGAATGTGGAAAAAATTCTTCAAAAACCAAAAACATGAATTGTTGGTAGAAAATGAAAACTGCGATATTAATTACCTATGACATAAATGATTCAGTAAATGAAGCATTAGCCCTGTGTGATACCGCAAATTACAGAGTTTCCAAGATAATCAAGCAAGATTATTTGCTACGAGCAAAGTTTGGAATTGGTGAAGGAAAAGTTGATGAGATAAAGGAGTTAATTAAAAAATTAAGGCCTGATGTAATTATTTATGATGAAATTCTAAAGCCAAGACAAAACTACAATTTGGCGTCTAAATTAAAAATTCCCATTATTGACAGAGAGACATTGATTTTGGAAATCTTCGTGAATCATGCAGTAAGTTCTGAATCAAAACTTCAGATAAAGTTGGCACAACTTCGTTACGAAATGTCAAGAGCAAAAGAAACGGTACGTCTAGCTAAACAGGGAGAACAGCCTGGATTTTTAGGTATAGGAAAATTTGAAGTTGATGTATATTACAATGACATCAAACACAGAATAGAAAGTATAAAATCAAAGCTAAAAAAAGTTGGAAAACAACGTGCGCTTCACAGACAATCAAGAGACCGACTGGGTTTTAAAACAATTTCATTAGCAGGATACACCTCAGCAGGAAAGACTACGTTGTTTAATCTGTTAACTGGAGAAGATCGCCAAAAAGGAAAGGAACTTTTTACAACTCTCTCAACTACGACACGGAGGCTCAACATAGACAGAAAATCTGTGTTAATTTCAGATACTGTGGGATTTATCAGTAGACTTCCTGCTTACATGATTGAGGCGTTTAGATCAACTCTTGAAGAGCTTCTTTACACAGATATTGTAATTGTAGTTGTTGATGCTAGTGATCTCCAAACAGAATTAAAAAAGAAATTTCAAAGTTGCACAAAAACTCTTAATGAGTTAGGAGTGGAACCAGACAAGATGATTTTTGCTTTAAACAAATCTGATCTCATTAAACCAGATAAGGTTATAGAAAATACAAAATATCTAAAACTAGATGAAACTAACAAATGGATTTCCATTTCAGCCGTAACTGGAGAAAACATTTTAGAATTAAAGGATCTAATTGGAAGGATGTTAAAATTAGAGAAATTTGAAATGACCAAAAAACCCATCAAAGCAGAGCTAGACTGAATTTATGAATTTTGAAGTGCTACGAGTTGGTCAGAGAGTGGTAAGAGATGACCGTGTTACAACACATGTAGCTCTAGTTGCTCGCGCATTTGGTGCTTCAAAAATTTACATGAATGAAGTAAATCCAGAAATTAAAGATACTCTAAACAAAATTAATCGTACTTGGGGAGGAAATTTTGAAATTGAGTTCATTTCTGATTGGAAAAAGGTAATCAAAGAAAAAAAAACAAATTCTGTAAAAATTGTTCACTTGACTATGTATGGAGAAAATATAAACAAACTAACTACCTCTCTACAAAAAGAGGAAAACATTCTCATAGTTGTAGGTGCGGAAAAAGTTCCACGCGAAGTTTACGATTTTGCAGATTATAATGTAGCAATAGGAAATCAACCACATTCTGAAATTAGTGCACTTGCAGTATTGTTAGATAGAATTCAGGAAGGTAGTCAGTTTTTGACAAAATTTGAAAATCCAGCTAGAGAAATAATCCCAACAAAACGAGGAAAAAATGTAATCATAAAAGAAACAATGGATAAATAATGGAATGTAAGGGATGTAATGAGCCTTGATTGACAAATACGAAGATCCATTTGTGCGGATTTCGACAATGATAGGTGGAGATGAATATCTCAAAGTAGCAAGATCCCTTTTGAAATCAGAGGATGCAACTGATGAAGAAATTGCAAGCTCTACTGGATTACGAATTAACATGGTAAGAAAGGTACTTTACGATCTTTTTGGGAAGGCATTGATTACTGGAATTAGAGTTAAAGATGAAAAGAAGGGATGGTTCGTATACCGATGGCGTTCAAGGAGAGATGAAGTAGAAAATTTTATTGAGGGTCAAAAAAAGAAAATCTCTGAAAGGCTTCAACATAGATCAGATTATGAAAATTCTTCAGATTTTTATCATTGTGGAAATAATGATTGCTCAAGGGTTACCTTTGAAAATGCGTTAGAGCTATTCTTCAAATGCCCCTCATGTGGTCTTGTATTAAACTTGAAGAAAAATGATAAATCAAAAAAGGCATTTGCTTATAAAATTGATCAAATTAAAAAAGATATGAGACAAAATTAAACCAAATTTCGTTTATTCTCATTTATTCTTTTGATTACTCTGTAGTTCTCTTTCATTTTTTTAAATATTGTGCAAACTGAATTTATTATATACGCCAATAATTTCTCAATTAACTGAATTGCTGTTCAATTGAACGCACAAAATGTCAATAAGCACATGAAGTTAAAACTAAAAACATGATTAATAATTTAGCTATTTCTAGAAGGGAATAGGTGAGGTTTACTTTGGCAGGCATCCATACAAAAGAGGAAGCATTAGAAGATATGCTACAAAATGGAGAACTAGAAAGTGAAGAAGCAATAATGAATGATAAAGAAAGGTTTGGAAGAGTCAGAACAAGTCTTATGAAACAACTGAGAACAAAATATGGGGATGATGTTGCCAATAGGGCGCTTTATAGAATTAACAAACGAATCTCAGAAGGATCTTTAATGATAAAAGCAAATCTTAGTACC
>Ga0184633_10000746_pt1 | contig 12510 bp, 11 predicted proteins | sample PLM31_170_b1_FD_133156 | JGI IMG/M metagenome (GOLD analysis project Ga0184633, IMG submission 133156) | Groundwater sediment microbial communities from an aquifer in East River, Colorado, USA - PLM3-1_170_b1 | ecosystem: Environmental > Terrestrial > Soil > Riparian zone | place: USA: East...
GCGGCCAATTCCTCCTGTGTCGCAAGCCCCAGGGCGTAGCGCCGGGCCACTGGGATAGTATGTTCTGGTCTCCAGGAGGTGTTCGGTGGCGGTTGGTACAGGTGTTGGACCGCCTCGGCGCAATCACAGGCGAACAGCCGGGCTATTACATCCCGGTCCAGCTTTTCCTCCGGCAGCACCGCCCGGAGGCACCAAAGAGTATCTTCCAGTCCATTGCTGTCCAACACCGCCGTAAGCGGGATCGGGCCGCAAGCCCGTGCCCTTGCGGTACCGCCCAAATGCTCGACCAGCTTCCTGTATCCGGCCGTGCAAGCCCCGTGTTGTCTGAGTAGTTTTAAGTTTGTGTGCAGCATGAAACACCTCCTTCTCCCTGGCCCTAGCGGGCCTCCGGGCTAGACTCGGCCTGTCAGGGCCGTCTTTAGGCAGAAGCTGTCCTTCATGTTTACTTCCTGATGGGATAATGTTTATTCCTATGGTCAAGAACCAGTTCAGGTTGCGGATTTACAAGTGTGCCTGCCGTTATCCATGTATGCGGGCACTTTGGATTGTTACATTTAACTATCATGTCGTACTCCTGCCTGCCCCGGCCCTAGCGGGCCTGCTTCTAGAATTCGTGTCGACTTATCCAGCATAAGCTAGATGAGAGATTCGTCTGAGTCGGCTAGTTCTTCCTCAACTAACTTATAAGTCCAGCCTTGAGGCAAAGAAGCCATTTTAGCTTTGTCTGCTAATGTTAGATTTGCTCGAATGGATAAGATAGGTGTTACTAGTGCGCGAGCTACTCGGCTTGGGCAGAATACATCCTGACTATGGCCGCGTCCACATTCAGTGCAATGAGCATAATCTGACTCGGTATTCAGTATCTTACCACTCATATTTTTCCTCCTAGAATTCGTGTCGACTCTAGTGTACCATAAAGTGTTGCCATTGGCAACATGGCAGTTGGGTTGTTAACTGAGGTAGAACTTATGTTCTAAGTCCAGTGTCTGCTGCTGTCTTGCTTTGTCTTCTGTTTCTGGTTTGCTTTGGACTTAAGAGTTGGGTGCGCCTCTTAAGCCCCTCGTTTCTTACCCTTGAGTGAATCCCGCTGCTTTGGCAACTTTGACTTTGAGCGTGTACTCTTTATTGCCATCCTTGTTAAGTTTGGCGAGTTCTAGCTTCTCAGCTTCCGTGGCTGTTGAGGTGAAGATATCTCCAAGTTTAAAACTCTCTCCACCTTTTGACCAGCCTCTGGGCCCTGTGCTGGCTCCGTTCCCAGGAGTTTTAGGTCTTGCTGTCCCACTTGTGGTGAACAGTTCGACAGTACTCACTCCATTAGTTATGGAGATTTCAACTCGCCTTACGCTACTTACGAGGGCTACGGTTCCCTGTATCCGCTCCATAAGTACATCGTACACTCCACTGGCTATGATGCTCGCCTTGCCATCGTCAAGGCCGGTCTCAGTGCGCTTTACGATCACGCTTATGGTTGAACTTCTTAGAGCGTCTCGAATGGCAGCAGCTGTCTCCTTGGTTCCTATAGCTGCAGTAAGGATAGCCTTAGCGCTGGCACGCTCGTCCTCAGTAGCTTTATCAGTCTCTACACGTACGGCCTTGCCAAGGTTACCTACTTCCCGCCCTAAGGTTGCTACTAGGTCAAGGTCGCCTGCTTCTGCAGCGGCCCTGACTTTTGTCAACAGTTCGGCTTTACGAGCATCTAAATTGTTATGTCCTTCTACCATGTGAACTCCATCTGGAGTTCGGTAGCACCCAGGGCTTGCGCCCTACCTATCTCCTTCTAGTGCCTACCATTGCTGGTTAGGACTTACCATGACACTATATTACCACGTCCCAGGCACATTGTCCAGACACTATTGGCATTAGTGCTCGACTTTTGGGGCCAATCTTAGCCTAAGAACTAGAACTCCTGTTCTATAGAACTCCTGTTCTACAGAACTCCTGTTCTATAGAACTTATGTGCTATAGAACTTCTGTTCTACTTAGGGCTGGGTGCCTTAAGTTTTCTAGAGCAGGGGTATGTTAGTTTTGTCTCCGCAAATTTTAGTTGTCACTAAAATCCTCTTCACGATCAAAATCTTTACTTAGAAGTTCTTTTAGTAAGTAAGGCTTGTGAAGGCGCTTAGAAAATGTGGAGAAATCGTCTGAAAAAACTAATGAGTTAAAGAACTCTCTTACCTCCCCACATTTAACACACTCCCCTAAGCTAGTATGCCCAGCGGCAGGAGCAATAACCCAGTGATGGATACAAGATATACTAGACGCTTCTGTGTTAGCCATCTTTAATTAAAATATACTGTTGCCAGCAGTATTGCTCTAGCATCTGGTCTCCCGTTATTTTAGGAACTGGCCGAAACTGCTTTATTTCGTCTGCATCAGGAACAGTGTAGTAGCAGATCAAGTCCCCAAACAAATCTCTAATATCATAAGTTCGACGAGCCCAGGGTATAGCTGATGCAGACCACCCTGGAGGCAGATTGAAAGTGCGACTCCAAGGAGCGTCTTTGTAGGAGCAGTACCACCATCTCTTGCTACTAAACATCTGTAAAGCTAGTTCCTTCCTAACTGTTGTAACACTTAGCCCATTTTGAGTATATCATAGTAGATAAACCAGTTACTACATCAACCAGGACTTCGGAACTCCTCCTAAATCCTTCATGGCAGCCATCATCTCTCGGCCCTCTTGCTGTAGTGATTCAAGTTTAACCATAAGACCTAGGTCAACAGCTTCTCTCTTCTTATCCCCTAAGCGAGAGAATTTAGTAATCAAAGCTCTACGACAAAGTCTCTGCTCTCCTGTTAGGTTAAAGGAGGGTCTACCTTTACCTGGGTGGCCTGGCTTTATTATGTAAGGATGCTCGGCTAAGTATCTCCTCAGCTGCTTTACCCAACATTCAAGATGCCAACTATTTCGATAACTATAGCCTTCGGGAGTCCTTCCTGCAGACATTATTATTTCTGTACCCTTCTCAATGGGCTCAGGACACTCCTTACAGATACCAACTCTCTTAGCCCACCGTCCCCAAGTTCCAAAACTAGTTTTCAAGTTGGTTGGGTTTGTTATGGAATTAGTCATAAACTTACTCCTGTTTGTTGTGTGTAACTAACCTACATAGTATATTATACATGGAATGGGCTAAGTGATTCATCAAGGGGAATAGTTGGTGAGTATGAGTTCATTTACAACGCTCCGTTTGCCCCCAACCCATTTCACAAATGGCGCGGCTTCCCCAGGTCTGCGCTGCGGGGGTTCTTCCGGCGTACAGGGGTTGATACGGGCGAAACGTTCCAGAGCTTGGTTAAAGGGCACATCAAGAATAATGGGTTCTTCTCTAGGCTGTGTCATTGGCTATCAGCTCCTTATAGGTCAGTCTTCCGTTGCAGTTCTCCAGCAGGGTCAGGAAGCCACCCCGTTGTCTTCAGCACGTCTGTAGTACATAATTACCTATAGCTATTATACACGACAAAACCACGTTTAGCAACCAACAGTAAACTTTAATCCCTGACTAATTGACACCGCCTACCCAGTTCTGCTACTATTCGATTGTGGGGTGTTAAATGGTTATTTCTAACTACTTTGATGACGTAGATGAGCTTCTTCACTGTGCTATGTGTGGAAGGATAGAGGAGCTTAACAACTTCTCCCGCTGTAAAGAGTGTCAGCTTGACTATGAGGATAGGTATGGGACTACTCTTAATCACTTAAACTCTGCCTACCCTGTAGAGATTAAGAGTGATACTCTTGAAGCAGCCAAGTCTATTATCCCACTTCTAGCTGGTGACATGGCTGGTGAGAAGAAGGCAGAGTATCTTGCCTTCAGGTATACAGGCTTCTCTATCCGTGAAGCCGTTGAAATGACAGGTATTCACTGGAAAACCGTCTATAGATGGCGACAGGATGCTAAGTTCTTTGAGCTTGAAAATGCCAGCTCAGGCCCTTCTAGAGGTGAGATTAGAAAAGAAGTCATGCATCTTCTGTTTGTCAGGAATATGCATCTGAAGCTGCGCAAAGACTATATGGTTCTGCGCAGAGCAAATAAGAAGGACTTAGCGTCTGATGGTACTGTGCTGCCGTTGGAAACAGGTGACCGAGACTACTTAAATAAAATAGCTACTTACTACACTCCTCAGCAGTTGGAGATTGTAGAACGTCTGCTGGAGAAGGAGGTTGGCATAAGTACAGCTAACTTCGACTTTGGAAAGTTTATCATGGAGCTTAGTCGTGAAAAGCTAATTATCCGATCCTCCAATCAGTTAGGAGGTACTTAAATGGCGCTTACTGGGAGTCGTAGATCAACTTCTGGTCGAAGGTTAACTTTAGGTAGACAAGCAGCCTCTCGTCGTAACGCTAATAAAGCTCACATTACTCGCTGGGGATTAAGAGGTGGAAGGCATAAAAGTAAACGGAGGCCCTAGAAGGTCGTGGCGTGAGGGAGATTGTGGGCTACCAGTACACGAGGGCTGCCTTCCTCAAGAAAGGTTGGGTCACTGCCAAAAGTGTGGTGTTGAAGCCTTGCTTGGTGATGGCTTGTGTGTAAGGTGTTGGGATACTACCTGGACTGGTAAGTGGGCTAATGCCAGCTCTAACTAAGGACCAGCTCTTTGCCTTAGCTGAGCTTATCAATGACCCTGACGAGCTGAAGTTTATCCGAGCTTTTATTCGTATACCCAATAAGTCTCGTCAGGATGTTCCATTTGACCCTTGGCCAGTCCAAGTACGTTTGATTGCTAATCTTGGCCTCCGAAACATAGTAGTCAAGGACACTCAATGCGGCTCCACTTCCATATATACGGCAGTATTCCTTAAACGTACAGCTACTCAGCCTAACACCACCACTATTATCATGGCTCACAAGGAGCTTATTACTCAACGCCTCCTTCACAGAGCTAAGGTATTCTATGACTCTCTTCCTGCTCCGATAAGGCCAGCTCTTGACCATAAGTCTGCTTACGAAATGAGATTTCCTGCCATTAACTCAGTTATGTATATTGCTACTGCTGGAGCTGCTATTGAAGGTCGGGGCGAGCCTATACATAACTTACTTTTATCTGAAGCTGCCTTTTATCCTACTGGTACAAGAGAGCGTATTATTCTTCCCATGATAGAGAGAGTACCTCTTGATGGCTGTGTGGTGGCAGAGAGTACACCTTCAGGTGAGGATGAGTTTATTTACCCAGAAGTGCAGAGAATCTTGTCTGGTGAGAGTGCTTTCAGACTTAATGTAGTTTGCTGGTGGGACAATCCAGATAATTTTATGTTACGTGGGTCTGAGTTAGCTTTGCGACAAGATCAAGGCCCACTTACTTACAGTGGGGAGGAGCAACTTCTTGTTAATCAGTATAATCTATCTGAAAACCAAATACGCTGGCGGAGAGCTAAGATTGCTTTCATGGGCCAGCTATTCTTTCAAGAACACTTGGAGTCTCTGAGTAGCTGTTTCCTAACTGTGGACAGTCCTTATTACCTTATTGGCCCCATGCTCGAAATAACTGCTAGGTGCTATCCTGCTCCGCATACTGGACCTGGTGGAGCTTTAGTCTGGTTTGCTCCTGAGGAAAGAGGACACTATGTTATGGGGGTTGATCCTGGACAAGGTAAACAAACTGAAACAGTCTGTAGTGTTTGGAGGGTATTTCCTCCTCCAATAGAAGACGAGCCTCTGCGTGGTCCTCAGTTAGTTGCTAGACTCTCTGGCTTAACTGAAGCGGCGGCGATGAAAGACGACATCATAGCATTGGGTAAGTGGTATAACTGGGCTCTTATTAACCCTGAGGCTAACGGTCACGGTCAGGGTTTAATTCGTGAGATTAAAAACTATCCAAATCTCTACTGGCGAGAGGATATAGTCTCTGGTAAGAAGTCAATGGTAATTGGCTGGCTTACCACGTCTAGGACTAAGCCCTTTATGATGCAGACACTCAAGCAGGCAATGTTAAACATGGAATGTTACGATGCTGAGCTTATGCGACAGTGCCGTGGATTTCGAGACTTAGGACAGGGTAAGGTATTACCAACTACAATGGACGACAATCACGATGCTGCTGGCTTAGCTCTTGTTGCCGCCTCTGACCTTAAGCCAGGAAAACACAGAGGCTTCAAAGGCTCATCTGGTCATACTTCATGGGACTCTTAGAGGAAAGTAATCATGCCTCACAAGATTAAAAATGGTGCCGACTTAGCTAAGGAAGTTAACCTCCTTGCCTCCTCCTGGAGTATGAGAAGTACTGCCATTAAAAAGTGGTATAACATGATTCGTCTTACGGACGACCTAAAACAAGCTAAAATGGAGTCTGTTATTAGCTCAGATCCCCGGACTAGCTTTAATATGGCTTCCTGGCTTCTTACTCCTAAGACTCCTGTATTTACAGTAGACACTGAGGGTATGACTGAAGAGGAAGTTGGTAATGTTGGCGCTGTTGAATCTTACTGCAACCGAGAGTATTTAAGAGAACAAAGGAGGACTGCCTCTTCCCTCTACGGCCGGTTTGATAAGCGTCTAGTAAACTATATGCTGGCTACTGGCTGGTATGCTGTAGGTAGTTATCCAACACCTGATGGGTGGATGTGGGGTGTGTGGAATCCAGCTTCTGTTTATCCTGACTATAACCAAGATGGGCAGCTTGTACAAGTAGCCAGGCGCTACCAGATCCCTAGCAGGCAAGCTCTTAGTAAAATACGCTCTGAAGGCTGGCAAGAACCTCAGCGAGCTTGGAGTGGCGGAAAACTTTATGTGTACATTAAGTGGTGGATGGATTGGGATACTGAATTACAAGAGGAGGTTGCCTGGTTTTGTGCTGGGATAGGTAATGAGCTGGTTTCTCCACCTGGTCCTACTCCTTTTCGTGCTATACCTATCCAGGTTGCTCCAGTTGCTGGTCTACCTGATGATGGTACTATTACTCAAGATGATTCTTGGCGGGCTGAGATAGGTAATTCCTTAGTAACTCCCGTATTAGATATTCAGAAAAACTATAACAAGATGATGAGCTATATGCAACAGCTTATCCGTGATACGGCTAACCCTCGCTGGGTTGAGAAAGTTAGAGGCTCCAGCGTACTTGATCCTGAGAAACTGTTTGAGCGTGGAGCGACCTTCACTATTGAACCTGGCGAGGACATATACCCACTAGCCACTCCTCCACTTCCTGCAGAAATGAGGTCACACGAGTTTGACCTCCGCAATCAAATACAGCGGGCTAGCTTCAGTGACCTTACCTTTGGTAATGTAACTCAACAGGTTAGTGCCATGCTTGTTACTCAAGTAACAGCCTCAGCTCAACAAATTCTTAACCCGTTCCAGATGGGGGTATCTGCTGTCTTTAGTGGGATAGCAGTCTTAAATATAGCTCACATGAGGCTGTTTGGCTTTCCACTATTAAGTGGACAAGCAGCGTTCTCTAAACTGCCTGAATTACTCACTATTGACTTTAAGTATGACGTAGCGATACCTGGGGACTTTCTTAATCGAGCTAACTCAGCTAGGATATTGAATCCTGACTTTCGTCTATCTACCTCAACTCTAATGGAGCTGTTAATACCTGAAGTTCGTAATGCTATTATTGAGAGAGGAAACCTACAGGCTGAGGACGCTCTTAATAACCCTATTGCTCGTGCAGTACTCTCTATGTGGCAGTTGCAATTAGCTGCTCGTGAAGCGAGGAATAATAATGATGAGCAGCTGGCAGCTATGCTAGAGAGAGCAGCTGCTCTTATGGAAGGACAGACTTTTGGCTCTCAGAGACCTGAAGCTATGAGGCAAGTTGAGGGAGCTCCTGATATACAAGCTCTCCTGGGAGGACGGATGTAATGGTAAGTTGGAGGAGAGAATGAAGCTATTAGTCAGATGTGTGGGCTATGACTCATGCTAGTCAGCTGGAGATGGCAGGGATTGAAGTATCTGAGAAGGGTATACTCTTAGTTGCTTTAGTTGATGAGTCTGGAAAAGTGTTGACTGTAGAGAAGCTTGAGAGTCTTGATAAATCAGGTAATTTAGATTACTGGAGTAAATTAAGTGGTGACTCCAAGAACTGAACCGTTTCCTGGATTTATTGATGCTGCTGGAGAGCTGGATAAGAAGCTAAGCGCTCTTAATACTCAAATAGATACTCTTCGGCCAGCAGAGCCTCCTCCTGGTGTACCTGCTTTCAGAGCTATGGAGCCTCCAGGTCAGATGCCGTCATCTGATCTAAGCTTAGTAGACACTATAAAAGTAAGTGTTGCTGCTCTAGCTAGGCTAACTACTATACCTGGAATACCAAGAATACCTGGAGTCACAACAATACCTGGAATTCCAGGTGTAACTGAGATACCTGGTGTACGTGAGAGAGGTCGTGAAACTATAGCTGTAGTGACTCCTACTCCTGCTACCCAAGCTGAAGCACAGCTTCTAAGTCAACTGCGTCTACTTGAGCAACAGAGGTTTAGCCTTCTCTGGCAGCAGCACATCTTAGCTGCTATACCTGTAGGTGCAGGCTTACCTACTGATAATCCAGGTCACATAGCAAGTATAGGCGATGTGCTTGCTAAGTACGCTAATCCATCTATGACAGAAGAAGATAGGCTATTTGCTACCCGTATCTTAAACCAATCGCAGTTGGCCTTAGCTCCTCAACCTGTTCAGATTACTGTAGCTGACAAGGAGCGTGTTATACGTCAGGTAACTAATGATCGATCTATAAGCACTTATGGCATCCTTACAGCCTCAAGCACTAACCTTATGCAAGTAGCAAGAAGTCTGTCTCAACCACAACTTCCTATTGGTATGACTCAGGAGGAATTCGCTAGTCTTACTAAGGAGGCTCAGTGGTCTGAGGAGGAGATTGATGCTGCGACTAAGAAAGGCGGTGATGACGCTAAACTTATCCAAGAGTCCTGGGCTGAGGTAAACGCTAGACACGCTGTCTTAATGAGTGCGATACCTAACCTTGAAATTGGTAAGCTAACTCAGATGATTCAGGATAAGCAAATCTCTGCTGTGTTGAGTAGACCTGCCTTAGCATTGATGCTTCCATTAAGTATCTATCAAAAGCAATGGAGCTTTGTTACTGCTGGCTTTGTAAGTCACGCTATCAGTGCTCCAGACTCTACCCAAAGTATACTTGACCGAGTAAGTAATAATTTGTTTACTCCTGTTTCAGTCCCTATGAGATTTATCTTTGGCCAGTCTGAGCAAGAGTATGAGGAGTTTGAAAAGCTTTTCCAGGAGGCTAGGACTGGAGGTAGAAGTCAGTGGTCAGCTTATAGTTACTCCTTTGAAAACAGTCACACTAATGGGTTTAAGAAGTTTACAGCTGAAGTAGCGTTTGACCCTATTACTTACTTCGGATTTGGTGTCTACGCTAAGCTACTAAAGTCATTACCTCCTGTAGGTCCTTTACTGCCTGGGCTGGAGCTGGGGTTTGTGAAAGGAATTGACCCTATTTATATGGGATTTCGTCAAGGACTTGGTAAGCTGGCTGCACTTGAGACTGGATGGATTGAGCTTACTGATGTTGCTGCTCGTGGAGTTCAAAGAGGGCTAACTAAAATAGGTGGTAAGACTCTTAATATGATGGTAGGAGAGAGTACTGCCAACTCAATGCGTTTGATTCGTGCGGAGACTTCTAAATATTTTAATAATCGGAGATTTCTATCTCTCTCCTCAACACAGGTTAAGAGCTTTCTAAATACCTCTGCTCGATTTGCTGTGAGTAATCCTGGAGATTCTACACCTTTTGCTTCTGTGGGGCAGCTCTTAGTGCGGAGAGTGCCGATAACTGCAGTAGAAATATCTAGCTTAGCTCGTAGGTTAGGAGTTCAATTAGAACCTGAAATGTTAACTGGCTCTGCCTTTGCTCAGCTTGATACTAATATAGGCCATGCAGTAGGACTCGGTGGTAAAATACCTAAAGAAGAAATCTCACTCCAAATCTTAGACTTCTTCCAAGCTCCAACAACTACAGCAGCTAAGGATACTGTAGTAGCTTTTTTAACTGAGTTAGAGCAGAGAACCTTTCGCAATTTAGATTCAATGCTTAAGCCTGAGCGTACAGTAGACATTCTCCGTAATGTGTTTGCCCATGTGAAGACTGGTACTGAGGCCACTTTAAGGGCTGACTCAACTGCCATTCGTGGAAGGATGGCAGCTCTCAGTGCTCCTCTAATCTTTGTAGATACCCTATATAAATTCAGTGCTATCCAAGTGATGGATAGAATAAGCTCTACTGTTGCTCGTAGCTACTTGATGTTTGCCTTCTATTCTCCGTTTAATATGCTTGAGAATGCATTGAAGATGGGATTAGCTAAGATGAATCCTTTCCATCGTGGAGAGATAGTAACTGAGCTTCAGGACTTAACCGCTGGACTTATTGGTCTGTCAGATATATTTGAGCTCTCGACTGGTTTTAATCAAGGGATTATACAGGAACTGGGTGCAGTGACCACTGCTCGGCGTATTCAGCCGGACCGACTTACAGGTATGAGTCAAAATACTTATCGTCGTTTACTCAATGAGAATCGTGAAGGCTGGAAGGCCTTCGTTATGGGGCTTCCTGACAAGACATTTATTAATTATGGAGGCCGGATAGGATTGAAGCAGCAAGCTAACTATATAGTCCAGGCCTATAAGCGTGACTTATGGGATAGGTTTCCAGAGATTATGGAAGCTGCTCGGACTGTTACTCAGAATCCAGAGTATCTAGCTGAGCTTAGTCGGGCTACTAATCCTGATGTTGCTAAGGGAGTGGCACATAGAGCTTTTAGCGTAGCTATAACTGATACTAAGCTGCTAGATACCATGCCTGATACCTTTACTCTCCATACTGTTGATGTGAATAAACTTAACGAAATGGTTAATCAAGCTTATGAACTTGGGCCAACCATTTTAGATCTCTTCCGGCAGAAGATTACTTCTCGTGAGTTTCTACCTAACCTTGACAGGTTTATAGCTGAGGCTAAAAATCTAAAGTATCAAGAGATATTCTCTCAGCCAAACCTTATTCGTCAGCAGATGGAAGGCTGGATAAACTTTATGGTGGCTAATCCAGCTAAGACCTTAGATGAGCTTAGAGCTCACATTCGTCATCTACAGGAAATGACTGAGCTAGTTACTCAATCAGTAGACACTAATATGGTGATGATGCAGCAGTACGGAACTACTATAACTAACCCCACTGCTAAGAGTACAGCCTTTAAGTCTAACTGGGATGATGTAATAACACCTCTGTTGGATGGTGCTGAGCTTCAAATACGTCGGCTAGCAGCTGAGCTGACAGCTAACACTCAATTAGCTGGTGCTGCTGCCGGTGATTTTGAGCAACTTATTACTGCCAATATTCGTCACTGGGAGCTCTTAGCTACTACACGCAGGCAGCAGCGTGTTTTAGAAGATAATTTGATGTCTCAAAGACCTCTTCGAGGTGCTCCAAGAGCTGAGGAGTTGGCTTTCTGGCAGAGGTTTTATTCGGAACGTACTGCTCTCTGGGAAAGTGCTAGAGACCAGATCTTGACTAATCAAGCTAACTTACTAGAATTAGGAGTCGAACTTCAAGCTGGTCCTACTGCTTCTGTTTTATTTAAGCCAGCTACTGGCCGTCCTTTGGCTCCTATGGATATAGCTAACTTGTTTGGTAGTATAGTCCAAGATGTACAGCAAGGTCTCTATATTCCTGAAATGGGTGTGTTTAGAAGCCGTAAAGAGTGGGTAAGCCGTGTTATGGCTAGAGCCAATCGTGTGGCTAAAAAGCAGAACACCACTGCTCAATCTCTGGGATTTAATCCTCAGCAAGTTGGCTTTGTGTACGATCAGTTTATGCAGCAGCTTAGAGGTTCTGAGCTTGTTGGTAACTTAGCTAAGCCAGCCTTTACTCAGTTAGAGGCTCTGAAGATTCAGATTGAGTTCTATGCTATGCAGAGGAATGCTCTATTTCCGGCTGAGGGTAAGGAAGCCATTGCTGACTACATACAGAAGGTGAAGGCAGATCTTTTAGCTAATCCTGATACTCGGATACTTAGTCGTGACTTGCTGACAGATGAGGACGGAGCTCTACTGCAAGTAGCGCTGACTAGAGAAGAACAAGCACGTATAGAGGCCTTAATTCAAAGAGAGATAATGGCGCATCCACTTGCTACTCGAGTTGAGGTCGAAGCTGATTGGCGCAAGTTTTATGGTAAGCCTAAAGCTGAATATGACTCGACTCTAAAAGGTATGTCTTGGGATGATGAGCGTGCTTGGGAGAGGCGTCTTGCTAACTTAGCTGATAGGACTTCATTAGAACCTGGATTAGATGAAGAGATTGACAACGTAGTAGATAGCTTTATCAATATTGCTGAGGGCACTGGGAATGATGAAGATATAATGGAAGCAACTCTTAGAGCTCAAGCGATTGGAACTCGGATTAGTAATGACGAGATTATTAGCTTTACTCAAGAGTTGATTGACTTACTTCTAGCTAAAGGAGATCCAGATGATATAAGAATAGCTGTCGATGATGTCGTAATTACCTTAGAGCGTATTGGTGTTAATTCAGAGTTAA
>Ga0184633_10000747_pt1 | contig 12509 bp, 9 predicted proteins | sample PLM31_170_b1_FD_133156 | JGI IMG/M metagenome (GOLD analysis project Ga0184633, IMG submission 133156) | Groundwater sediment microbial communities from an aquifer in East River, Colorado, USA - PLM3-1_170_b1 | ecosystem: Environmental > Terrestrial > Soil > Riparian zone | place: USA: East...
GCCGGCGGCGATCTCGAGCCGAGGTGACACGCTGCCGGCGCGCGTATCGCGGCTCGACACGAACAGAAACAGCGCGAAAAGCCCGAAGAAGGATTCGGCAACGTGCTGGTCGGTGTGGCCGTACTGCGACCACATCAGGTGCCCCGGGGCGACCGCCACGAAGAACGCCGCCGCGATTCCGGCGGCTGTGCCATGCAGGCGCCGGGCGAGGAGCCCCGCCATTGCGATCGCCCCGGCCGCGAAGAGGAGCGGCACCCAGGCCGCGTGCCGCTCGACCGCTTGCGCTGGAGCGTCCGCGCCGTGAAGGAGCCGGGCAGGAGCGGCCAAGGCCAGATCGAAGAGGGGTGGCCAGATCGGCACCCCGCCCCGAGGAAAATTCATCAACGGATCGAACAGGATGGTCCGCGGAAAATGGGCCGCCGCGAAGCGCGCCCGGCGCAGATGATAGGCGCCATCGGAAGTGAGTGGGAGAACGCGCCCTCCCGCCGTCAACTGCTCGCGCGTCGAGAGGCGAAGCGCTACGCCCAGGAGGACGGCGGCGGCGACGCCGAGGAAAAACAGCCCGCGCCTCGCCGTCATCAGTCTCTCATTATGCCCGGATGCGCCTGGCTCCCAGCGGCCCGCCTTCATGCCGACACCGTCGTATCATCCGGTGTGCTCTCCGTCCTGATGCCCGTCTACAACGAGGCGCGCACCATTGACGAGATCCTCCGCCTCGTTTCCCGGGTCCCTATCGAGAAGGAGGTCCTCGTCGTGGACGACGGCTCCTCCGACGGGACCCGCGAGATCTTGCAGGCCTGGGACGGGAAGGCGGGCGTGCGCGTCTTGCTGCACCCCGAGAACCGGGGAAAGGGGAGGGCGGTCCGGACGGCGATCGAGAACGCCAGGGGCGATGTTCTGATCATCCAGGACGCGGACCTCGAGTACGATCCCGCGGAGTACCCCGCGCTGCTCCGCCCCATCGTGGAAGGCCGCGCGGATGTCGTCTACGGCTCGCGCTTCGTCGGGAGCGCGGAGCACCGGGTTCAGAACTTCTGGCACCAGCAGGGCAACCGCCTGTTGACGCTCATCTCCAACCTCGTCACGAACCTGAACCTGACGGACATGGCCACCTGCTACAAGGCCTTCCACCGCCGGGTCGTGCCCGCGCTAGACCTTTCTTCGCCGGGCTTCGGCGTCGACGCGGAGTTCACGGTCAAGGTTGCCCGAGGAGGCTTCCGTGTTTTTGAAGTGCCCGTCTCGTACTTCGGGCGCACGCCGGCGGAGGGGAAGAAGATCCGACTCCGGGACGGGCTCTCCGCGCTCGGGGCGCTGGTTCGTTACCGCTTCGCACCAGGCCGGCGGTCTTGAGCCGCTCGCGCCGGGTCGCGTTCGTCGCCGCACTCGCCGCCGCGCTCCTCGTCACGCTCCTCTCGCTCGGCGTCGTCTTCGGCCATACGCGCGACGACTCGCTTTCGCCAGACGAGCCGATCCACATCCTTTCGGGATACCTGGCGGTCTCCCTCTCGAACGCCATCGTCAACGTCGAGCACCCGCCGCTGATGAAGGCCCTGGCCGGCCTGGCCGTTCAGACGCTGCCGCTCCCGCCGCCGGCACCTGAGATACCGCTCGGCGAGAGTTTCACCGGGTACGGCCATGCTTTCCTGTTCGACAACCGCGTCCCGGCCGACAGGATCGTGGCGGCGGCGCGGACCCCCTTCCTCGCCGTGCTCGCGGCGCTGCTCCTCTTTGTGTTCTTCGCCGCTCGCGCGCGGTACGGCGAGGCGGCGGCGCTTTTTGCGCTGGCTCTCGTGGCCTTCGATCCGAATCTCCTCGCCCACGCCGGGGTCGTCCACACGGACCTCGGCGCGGCTCTGGCTTTTCCCGCCTCCGTCCTGGCGTGGGAGCGAGCCAGGCGCCGCCCCTCCCCCGCGAATCTCGCCATCGCGGCCCTTGTCCTCGGGCTTTCCCTCGCGACGAAGTTCTCGACGGTCTATCTGGCTCCGATCCTGGCCCTTCAGACCCTCCTCGCGGCGCGCCGGGAGGAGCGGGCCGGACGCCAGGCCGTCGCAAGCCTGGCGCGCCTATCGCTCGTGGGGCTAGGGGCACTGGGGTTCGTCTTCCTGATCTATGCTGCGGTCACGCGGGGCATGGATCCGGCTGTCCAGAAACAGATCATTCACGAGATGGTCGGCCTCCAGGGCGCGCCGGGGCTCTCCCGGGCGCTCCAGTCGCTCGCATCCTTCTCGCCCCCCCTCGGGCATTACGCCGGGGGGCTCGCATCGGTCTTCCGTCAGAACGTCGTCGGAGGAGGACCGAGTTTTCTCGCGGGCGAGATCTCGATGGAAGGGTTTCCTTTCTACTTCGCGGCCGCCTTCGCGGCCAAGAGCACGCTGGCTTTCCTCGCGGTCACCGCCGCCGTTCTCGCAACTTTCCTCCGCTCCCCGGAAGGACGCGAGGAGGGGCGGCTCTTTCTCCTGCCGACGGGCGTGCTCTTTCTGGCTTCGATGAGCTCGAGCTACAACATCGGGATCCGGCACCTGCTGCCGGTCTATCCCTTTCTCGCGCTGGCCGGAGCGGGACTCTTCTCGCGCCTCTGGCGGCGGCGGGGAGAGGGGCGGAGTGGACGAACCCTGGCCGCGGTTTATTGTGTCCTGCCGCTTCTTTCCCCTCTCGAGCTGGCGCGGATCCATCCCCACGAGCTCTCCTACTTCAACCCGCTCGTGGGGGGGCCGGTTGCCGGAAGAAAGATCCTTTCGGACTCCAACGTGGACTGGGGCCTCGACCTGAAGCGCCTCGCGGCCGAGCTGACGCGCCGCGGGGTCCGCGACCCTACGGTCGTGTACTTCGGCGGAGACGACGTCCTCGAGCGCGTCGGAGTGTCCGACTTCGCGGCCGAACCGTGGCTGCGCGGGCGCCTCGTGGCGTTTTCGGCGTTCCACCTCGCGGTCGGACCCGAGTTCTACGCCTATCACGGGGCGAACGAGCTCGCGGCCGCCCTGTCCGCCCTGCGGCGGGAGGTGCTCACCCGGGGGCGTCCAGCGGGGCGGGTCGGATATTCTCTCTATCTTTTCGAGCTGCCGGCCGAGAGCGGGAGAGGGCTGCGGAGAACTCACCCATGAAGCTGTCTGTCGTAATGCCCGTCTACAACGAGTCGAGGACGGTCCGAGAAATCGTCGGGCATGTCCTCGCCGTCCCGATCGAGAAGGAGGTCTTGATCGTGGACGACGGCTCGACGGACGGCACGCGCGAGATCCTGCGCGAGCTCGACGGCCGCGACGGCGTCCGCGTCTTTCTCCAGCCCCAGAACCTGGGAAAGGGCGCGGCCGTCTCCGTGGGCTTCCGGCACGCGAGGGGAGACGTCGTCGTCGTCCAGGACGCGGACCTCGAGTACGACCCCAGGGAGTACGCCAAGCTGCTGGGGCCTATCGAGGAAGGGCACGCGGACGTCGTCTATGGGTCGCGGTTCTTGGGCGGCGGGTCCCGCCGCGTCCTCTACTTCTGGCACACCGTGGGAAACCGCTTTTTGACACTCGCCTCCAACATGTTCACGAACCTCAACCTGACGGACATGGAGACCTGTTACAAGATGTTCCGCCGGGAGGTCGTGCAGTCGCTGGCGATCGAGTCCCGGCGCTTCGGGATCGAGCCCGAGATCACGGCCAAGATCGCGCGCCGCGGCTACCGGATCTACGAGGTGCCCATCTCCTACCACGGCCGCACCTACGAGGAGGGAAAGAAGATCGGCTGGAAGGACGCCGTCTCTGCCCTCGGGACGATCGTGCGCTTCGGCCTGCGGGAAGCCGAGGACCCGAAGAACGTGGGGCACGTGACGCTCGCGCGGATGGGCAAGCTCGAGCCCTACAACCGCTGGCTCGTGGAACGTTTCCGCGGCGTCCTGGGAGAGCGCCTCCTCGAAATCGGGGCCGGTTTCGGAAACCTGACGCGTCATATGACGGGAAGGGAGCTGGTCGTGGCCTCCGACCTAGACCCGGTGGCGCTGGAATACCTGAAGGGCGTGTTTCGCGACGATCCTGGTGTGAAAATCGCCTCGTACAGGTTCCCGCTCGACCCGAAGGCCCGCGAGGAGATTCGGGCCCAGGCCATGGACACCATCGTCTGCTGCAATGTGCTCGAACACATTGAAGACGACAAGACCACGCTGCAGGACATGCGGGAGATCCTGCGGCCCGGCGGCCGGCTGGTGCTCCTCGTGCCGGCTCTAGCGCGCCTCTTCGGCTCCCTGGACGTGCACCTGCGCCACTTCCGCCGTTACGAGAAAGCGGAGCTCGAGCGCAAGCTCGCGGACGCAGGTTTCACAATCGAGGATTGCCGGTTCATCAACCGCCCGGGGGTCTTCGGCTGGTTCGTGAACGGCCGGATTCTGCGCCGGAAGGTTCTGCCGCGAGGGCAGTTGATGGTCTTCAAGCTCGCGATGCCGCTCTTGAGGCGCGAGGAGCAGCGCCCTCCCTCCTTCGGCATGTCGCTCCTGGCGATCGCGCGCAAGGGACCTGCTCCATGACTCGCCATGGGCAAGTTGCCCATAGCGATATGACGCCCGTCGCCGTCGGGTTCAACCGACAGGTTAGAGGGCTTCAGGCACAATGGCCCGCCGGCGCGCCAAACGCCAGCAGATGACGCCGGCACCGAGCGAGGCCGCCACGAAGAGAAGCCCGGCTATTACCACGACGGCCTCACTCATGAAACTCTCGAGCCCCAGCACTACTTGAACACTTGTGGCGTCGTACAACAGCCAAGCGAGCAGGGCAATGCCAAACAGGAAGAGAGTCATACCTAAAATTCGTGACCGCATGATGCTACCTCCTTCAGTAAACCGGGTGCCGTGGGAAATGCCCTCTTTGTGTGATCCGAGCGGACCTAACAAGTTGCCATAGCCATCGACGATGATTCAAGCCGTCTAACGACCAGAAGCTCAGCGGCGAGTCCGCTGCAGCGCCATGTTGGGCGCGAACGGAGCCTGCGGGAGTGCTCGTGGGTAGCGGCGCACGTCAGGGCCATGGCGGCGGAACTTCACCATTCTGAGCCCTCTCAAGCTGTTGGCGGAATGACTCGTTATCCCACTCCTTTCTGGCTGCTTGCGCGATCCGAATGGCATCGGCCTTCCGATCATTCACAACAAGGAGTGCGACGAGTGTCGCCACACCGTTGGAGAACGCCTGCTCTGCATGCTCCTTCAGCTGACTCTGGTAGTCTGGCTCGACGGTAATCTTCTTCCCCTCTTCGTAAATCAACAGAATCCGCTGGTAGGATCGATCCGGGTCAACATACTTGCCGCAAAGCCGGTACTGCTTTGCTGCGACCAGCGCCGGCTGCGCAATATCAAAGACCTGGGTCGCCACGGCGGGCCTGCTGACGTCCAGCCACACAAAGGCTTCCGTTGTCTTGACGTCCTCCCCCAAGGTACTGTTGATGGCTGCGAGGTCGTGGAAAGCCCTGCGAGCATTCTTGCCGTCCCGTACATCCTCGCCCGCCTCGTCCCGGACTGCCTTGAGCCTCTGCAGGGCCGGCGGGTACACGGCTCCGAGGGCTGCCCAATCACTGAGCGCGAACGAAAGACGGACGCCGTACATTGCTGGTGCGTATTTCAGGGCGTTCTCGTGGAACCAGACGTGCTTTGCCAAAGCGTCCTCATATCGCCCGGCCCTAGCATCGTCCTCTGCCTCGCTCAAGATTCCATCCGGATTCGGGTTCTTGGCAGGTTTCCAGCCTGAGTGGGCGCAGGCCGCCACAAAGATCGGAAGACCACAGAGAACGAAGCTAGCCCGTCGACGAGATCGGTTGATCCTTGAGCCACACATCGCTAGTGGTACCCCGCCGCGCCTAACGACCAGAAGCTCAGCGGCGAGCGGGCGAGCGAAGCGAGCGCACCCGAGCGACAGCGAGGGCAGCGAGTCCGCTGCAGCGCCATGTTGGGCGTGGCATTCATTTCTGAGCTGAACCGAAGGCTACGATACGCCTCAGGTCCCAGCCCCCTCAACCGCACCGCTGTGGCCTACGGGTACGAGCCGGGCGCTGATTCGGGGAACTCGCGGCCAACCAGCAAGATGCGGCTGCGGCTCCACCCTGCCGGAATCGCCATGCCCGGCTCGGCATTCAGCCGCCTGACGCCCAATATGAGATTAGGCGTCCCAACAAGAATCACAAACACGACAGATCGTGTCGAGTAGCGCAAATCGGGAGCGGTACGGTGGACCGGCGTCATCTGTCACGTTGACAAGAGTTTATCGCGGGAGTGATGGCAGAGTGCGGCGGAGTTAGACTACTGGAAACGGCAAAAATATGTCGCCTAACGCGCGGCTGGTCCCAAGCTGCCGCTTCACGGAGCCCACACGAGCAGAACTCCGACGGCGCTTCGCCCCATTTCCCGCCAACCCGACGGCGCCGCGATCGCGTCCACTTCGGGCGTTCGGTACGAGGGGGGGATCAGAAGAAAGACCCGGTTTGTCGCCGCGGCCCCCTCCCGCGCGGACCTGAGATCGCGGTAGTCCTCTTGGGTTGGGGCGTCCGGCGCGAACCAGCCGGGGTGCTCGGCCACCGACCTCGGGAAAGGGTACACCGGCATTTTGAGCTCTCCCCGCTCCGAGGCGAGCCGGGCAGGCAGATAGAAACCGTCGCCCGCGAAAAGGACATCCCCTTCGCGCGCTTCTCGCAAAAGAGTGGCCAGGGCCGGCCGGGCGGCGGGAACGGGGACCTCCCCGAACGAGACGAAGAGACACGCCGCCAGGCCGAGGAGGATCGCGCCCCGCGCTCCCCAGCGGACCGGCACACTCCTCTCCGCGCCTCGCGAGAGCGCCCAGAGCCACACCGGCAACACGGCCATCTCGCTCCTTCCGGCAAACGCAAGCGGGCGCCAGAAGGAAACGAGCAGGAGGGCGGAGAGGACGATAAGAACGAAGACGACGGCGCTTCGAACGGAAGCGTCTTGCCGGCCGAGAAGCAGGAGGAGAATGAGGAGCAGGAGGCCGAGCCCGAATCCCAAGAGGGAGATCGGCTCAGGAAGCGAAGGGCCGAACGGGGCGGGAATGCGCCCCGCCCCGCCAAGCGCCGAGAGAAAACCGGCCAGGGATTCCGCGGGCTTCTCCTCCGACCAGGCGAGCGCCGCCGTCGGCTGCGAAAGAAGGACAGGGACCCATGGGAGAAATAGCGCCACTCCCGCGAGCAGACCGGCCGCTTCCCGGCGGCGGCGGGCCGTCAGGGCGATCGCGAGCAGCGCCGCGACGGCGAAGATGGCCAGATAGTGCGTGTACAACGCGCCGGCGGAGAGGACCGCGATCGCTGCCGTCGTCCCTCCGCCCGGCTTCGATTCCGTGACCATCAGAAAGAGGAAGAAGCAGAAGAGCGCGAGCAGCGCGTAGGCCCTCGCCTCGGTGGAATAGAGGAAGATCAGCGGGGAGGACGCGAGGAAAAGCGCAAACCGGCGGCGCGCGCCGTCCCGCGGGAGGAAGAAACCCCCCGCGAAGAGGAGCGCCGCGCAGAGGAACGGGAGGGCGCGCGCCGGATGGTCTGAGGCGAAGACGTTCTCCGCGAGCGACACGAACGGTTTCTCGAGGAGATAGAAGAGCGGCGGGCCCGAGTCTGCCCGCAGAAGATCCAGAAGTTTTCCAGGCGAGAGTCTCGCCGCCCAGACAGTGAAGATCTCGTCCTCCCAGAGCGGCCTGCGGAGCAGAAACAGGAGGCGCAAGACGAGAGAGCCTACGGCCGCGGCGAGGACCCCCGCGCTCAGGAGCGGGAAATGGTTTTGTCTTCGCGTCGCGATCCCTTATCCTAACCCGGCGCCGTGAGTTCCATTTCGCAGCAGGCCGCTCCGCGGGAATCGCGGCGCGCGCGCTTCTTGCCTGCTCTCCTCTTCGGGTTGCTCGTCGTCGCGGCGTACGCGGACCCGCTCTTCCTTCGCAAGAACTTCGGCGGGCGCGATCTGCTCGCCTACCACCTGCCGATCGAGTCCGCGGTCCACGACGCCTTCTCGCGGGGCCGCCTGCCCGTGTGGATTCCCGAGATCTCGGGCGGGCGGCCGCTGATGCCGAACCCCAACGTCGGAGCCCTCTATCCCGTCCGACCCCTCCTGTCGCTGCTCCCGTTTCCGGTCGCCATGCGGATCTATCCGGTCCTGCACTGGGCCCTGGCGGGCGTCGGGATGATTTTGCTCCTCCAGTCTCTGAAAGCCTCCCGTGCCGCCGCCTGGGTGGGGGCCGTGACCTACACGTTCTCCGGCGTGTCGGTCTCCGAGGTCTTCTATTCGAATATCCAGCCTGGAATGGCGCTTCTGCCCTGGGTGCTCTGGGCGTTCCTTCGTCCCATGGAGAGCCGGTCGCGAAAAGTGCTGCTTCTCTCCCTTTTTTTTGCGCTTCTCGCGCTTTCGGGAGACATTTTCACGTCGGGCCTTGCGATCCTGTGCTGCCTCCTCTGGCTCGTCCTGGAGGTGGGCGCGGAGCGGCAGAAAAGTGATCTCGCCGTTCTCCTCCTCGCCCTCCCGCTCGCGGCGCTCGCCGCCGCGCCGCAGGTCCTGGCGGCCGCGCTCTGGATTCCGACGACGAACCGCAGCGTCCTGGGGATGGAACTCTGGCATGCCTTTCAGTTCTCCCTCTCGCCATTTCGCCTGCTGGAATTCGTCGTACCGTACCCTTTCGGCGCCACCTGGGAAATCGACGTGACGCGGGTTTGGGGATGGAAGGTCCTCCAGGGCCGGGCGATCGGCTTTTTCTCGAGCCTTTACGCCGGCGCCTTCGGGGTGATCGCCCTCGTGTCCGCGCGCCGGGAGCGCGCCCGTGGCGCGCGGTTCGCGCGCGTGCTTTTTCTTCTCGGACTAATGGTCACAGTGCTCCCGAGCTTCTTGCCGGAGAGCTGGGAGAAGGTCGCCTCACCCCTTCCCTTGCGCTACCCCGAGAAGTTCGCGGTGGCGCTCGTCCTGGCGATCGCGATTCTGTCCGGGCTGGCGTTCGACAGATTCCGGTTCGCGGTCCGCGCACCGCGCTGGGCTCTCGCGGCCGGAGGGGCCCTTGCGCTCGCCGCCGCGCTCGCGTATCTCTTCCCTTCCTCCGCGGGGCGCATCGCGGCCGCGCTGGCCGGGGGGGCCGAGCCGGGCCTCGCCGCCGAGAGGGCCGCGGACATGCTCCCGGGGGCGCTGGCGGAGGCGGGGATTTTCTGGATGGCCTCGCTCGTCGCGATCGCAGTGCTTCACCGTAGCGGCCGAGCGCCGCTCGCGTTCTCGTTGATGCTCCTGACGCTCGTGCCGCTCGCGGCCAACCGCCGGATCGCGCGGAGTTTCCGGCAGGATGCGGTCTTCGGCCCGCCGGTCTTCGACCGGTACCTGGCCCGTGCCGACCCTTCCGGTGCCTATCGGACGCTGGGCGTTTCCGCCTACCAGGAATCGACCGAACCCGAGCGAGCACGCTGGAGCACGGACGCCGGAGGACTGGCGGAAACGCGCCTCAACTGGGACTACTACACGCACGCCCTGTGGGGTCGGGGGACCGTCTTGAACCGGGATTTCGACGTGGGCGACCCCTCGCGTCTTCAGAGCCTGCGCCGCATCTCCGAGTTCGCCGCCACCTACAAGGACGCCCAGACCTTCTACGGCGCGCTCGCCCTGCGCTGGGCCATCCGCTCCCGCGGCCAGGTGCCGCTGGCCGGATACCGCCCCTTCCGAGAGCACGGTTTGCAGGTCTGGGACGAGCATGAAAAGCCGTACCCCGACATCCGACTCGTCGAATCCTGGCGGGAAGAGCCGAGTGCGGTCGCCGCGTTAGGGGCCGTGTCGCGCCTCGCGCCCGGAGAGGTCGTGATCGAGTCGGACGCCCGGCGGGCCGGCGCGGCTCGGCCGGGAAAGGTTCAGGTCCTGGTGAAGACCCCAGAGCGCCTCCTCCTGAACACCGACTCCGAGGATCCGGCATGGCTTTTCGTTCTCCGAGGCTACTGGGATTACCGCCGTGTGCTTCTCGACGGCAAGCCGGTCGAGGTCGCGCCGGCGCAGCTAGCCTTCTCCGCGGTGCGCGTCCCGGCGGGCCGGCACCGGATCGAATGGAGAGAGCTGCTCCCGGGCTTCGGGATCTCGCGCTGGGGGCCGCTCCTGTTCGCCATGGCCGGGCTGGGGCTCCTCCTCGCGGAGTCTCGCGGAAACCGGCCGTGAGGCGCCGACGGCGTATTCCGGAGGTGCCTGCCCTTCCGAGAAGCCGGGGAACCGCCGCGCTGGCCGCGTTTCTCCTCGTGGTCGGCTGCTCGAAGTCGCCGGAAAGACCTTCTCCGTCCACGGCCGACCTGACCCGCCCGGCCGCCGAGTGGCTGCGACACGAGCCCGTACAGCTCCTGCGGGACTACATCCGTATTGACACTTCCGAGGGCCACGGCGAGGAAGCGGGCGCGCGGTTCCTTCGGGGCATTTTCGACTGCGAGGGAATCTCTTCGGAGATCGTCTGTGGCAGCCCCGGCCGGTGCAATCTCCTCGTGCGACTGCCCGGAAGGCGTCGGGAAGGCGCTCTCCTGCTCTTGAACCACATTGACGTGGCCCGGGCCTTCCCGGATTTCTGGAAGAAGTCCGCGCCCTTCGAAGGAAAGATCGAGGGCGGTTTTCTCTACGGCCGCGGCGCCTATGACATGAAGTCGCTTGCGATCGCGCAAGCGCTGTCGATCCTGAACCTGAAGCGGCTCGGGATCGTGCCGGAGAGCGACGTCCTCTTCCTGGCCGAAGCGGACGAGGAGACAGGCCAGAAGTGGGGAGCGCGCTGGCTCCTGGACCGCCGCCCGGAGTGGTTCCAGGGGGTGGCAGCGGTGTTCAACGAAGGCGGAACCAACGAGATGGTCCTGCGAGACGTTCGCTTCTTCGGGGTGGAGACGCTGCAGGCGGGATACGCCTTCGCCGAGTTCGAGATGGGTCGGGAAGAGCCGCTCCTGGCGCTGGCGAAGCGCTGGCCCCGCCTTTCTTCCGAGGTGGTCGAACCGCACCCGGACGTTGTCATTGGATTCGACATGCTGGCCAACCACCTGGTCTCCCCTTTGACCGACCCTCTACGGCATCTCGACCGGGTAGCGCGGAACCGGCAGGAATTGGAGATCCTTCCGGACCGGTACGGTGCGTTCCTAGAGGCGAGGATCGTCTGGTCTCCTGTCTATCCTTATCCTTATAAGACCGGAGGAAGCTTCCGCTCCTATGCGACCATCTCTACCCCTCCCGGAATGGACCCGGGGCCTTTTCTGGCTTCCGTCCTGGCGGACGCTTCCCGGTCCGGCATTCGGATGACCCAGTCGTTCTCGAGCGGCCCCGCGACCGCGAGCCCTTATCAGGCCGCTTCGGGCGAGCTGGTGCCTGTGGTGGCCATGCTCCGTCGTGAGACCGAGGCTTTCTGGCCGGGCATTCCCTTCGGCCCGATCCCGACCCTCCAGGGTTACACGACGTCGGTCCTTTTTCGCCAGAAGGGTTTTGCCGCGTATGGCTATTCGCCGATCCCAATGAACATCCACGACGCCGCGAGAAAGCACGGCAACGACGAAAGGATCTTCCTGCGCGACTATCTGAACGGAGTCGAGCTGTACGAGGACATCCTGGAGGAGTTCGCTCTGAATGGCGGGCCTGAGCTCAAAAGAGTGTCAGCGGTTTTCGGCGCGAGGTGACAAGAATCGCCACCGGCAGCTGGCAACTTCAAAATAAACTGTTTGTAATCAGACGTTTAGGTTAATCGGAGGACTGGCTCTCTCCTTGCGTGTTGCAGGGCAGCCGAGAACTACGGAAACAAACAGCCAAACAGGAGGCATTCATGAAGAAGAGACAGGCCGGTTTCACGCTTATCGAGCTTCTGATCGTCATCGCGATCATCGGCATCTTGGCCGCGATCGCGATCCCCAACCTCTTGAACGCCGTTCAGCGCGGCAAGCAGAAGCGGACCATGTCCGACATGCGCGCTCTCGCGACGGCGATCGAGGCCTACGCCGTGGACAACAACGTCTATCCGGTTCCTACAGCGTCGGCGGCCTGCCCGGTCTTCACCGACGTTGGCGCTGCGCTCGGAACGAACTCCTTCACCCGCCTGAAGCCGACCTACATCGCCGTACCGCCGATGCAGGACGGTTGGGGCGCGTTCCTCTTCTACGGGAGTGATGCCGCCGGCAACAACTACGCGATCGCGAGCGGCGGCCGAGACCGCACCGCCCCCGTGGACCCCGCAACCTGCGGAACCACGACCAACTTCAACGACGATATCGTCTATTCGAACGGCACCTTCATCAAGTGGCCCGAGGGGTCCCAGAACTAGTCCGGGATTCACAAGCAGCCTGGAAACGGTCCCGAGCATTCGGGACCGTTTTTTTTGCGACATACAAACGGAAGAACCGATTCAGCATCGTGCGCGATCGTCGGCATCCTGGCCTCGATCACGATCCGGCAAACCATCCGGGCCAGCCCGCACTATTCATGAACGACCTCAGCCGCCCCGCGGATCTTTTTCCGCGAATACTTCGTCAGCGCTCCTCGACGATGCGCACGGCATCGCCTGCGTCGCGCTTCCTTGTCTCGCGAAAAA
>Ga0184633_10000748_pt1 | contig 12495 bp, 14 predicted proteins | sample PLM31_170_b1_FD_133156 | JGI IMG/M metagenome (GOLD analysis project Ga0184633, IMG submission 133156) | Groundwater sediment microbial communities from an aquifer in East River, Colorado, USA - PLM3-1_170_b1 | ecosystem: Environmental > Terrestrial > Soil > Riparian zone | place: USA: East...
CCCCGACGACGTCCGGAATGCGATCACGGACAAGACCATCCTGATCTCGATCATGCTGGCCAACAACGAAATCGGGACGCTCAACCCGATCAAGGAGATCGGAAAAATCGCCAAAGAGAAAGGGATCCTGTTCCACTGCGATGCCACGCAGGGCGTCGGCAAGATCCCGGTGGACGTGCAGGAAATGGGGATCGACCTGATGGCCTTCACCGCGCACAAGATGTACGGGCCCAAGGGCGTGGGCGCGCTGTACGTCCGGAAGAAGGCGCCGCGAGTCCGGATCGCCCCGATCATTGACGGCGGCGGTCATGAGCGAGGGATGCGGTCCGGCACGCTGCCCGTCCCCTTGATCGTAGGCTTCGGGAAGGCCTGTGAGCTGTGCGAGCAGGAGATGCCGACCGAGGCGGTCCGGCTGGCGAAGATGCGGGACCGTCTCCAGGCAGGCATCATGAGCTCGCTCGAGGAGGTGTACCTCAACAGCCACCCGACCCAACGGCTGCCGCACAATCTCAACATTTCGTTTGCGTATGTCGAGGGCGAGTCGCTCCTCATGGGCTTGAAGGAGATCGCGCTGTCCTCCGGTTCGGCCTGCACCTCGGCCACGCTCGAACCCTCGTACGTCCTCCGGGCGCTCGGCGTGGGATCAGACCTGGCCCACTCCTCCATTCGGTTTGGACTGGGACGGGTTAACACGGAAGAGGAAATCGATTACACGATCAAGCGGATCATCGAAGTCGTGACGAGATTGAGGGAGATGTCCCCCTTGTATGAGATGGCCAAAGAGGGGGTCGATCTGAAGAGCGTGCAGTGGGCGGCTCATTAATGAACAGTCCAGCCTGAAGAGGATTCAAAGAGGAGGAACGGAAAATGGCTTACAGCGAGAAGGTGGTGGATCATTTCAATAACCCCCGCAACATGGGGAGCTTCAAGAAGGACGAAGAGGGGGTGGGCACCGGGATCGTCGGAGCACCCGAGTGCGGCGACGTCATGAAGCTGCAGATTAAGGTGCAGGATGACACCATTGTGGACGCCAAGTTCAAGACCTTCGGGTGCGGGTCCGCGATCGCCAGTTCCAGCCTGGCGACTGAATGGATGAAGGGCAAGACGCTCGAGGAAGCCGCCAAGATCAAGAACACGGATATCGTGCAGGAGCTGAACCTGCCACCCGTGAAGATCCACTGCTCGGTGCTGGCCGAGGATGCGATCAAGGCGGCCCTATCTGATTATAAGCAGCAGAACCACGTGGCCACTGAGGCCAGCGCCTCGTAGGAAGCCGCGTGTGAAGCTGCAGTTCCGGCCTGAGCAACCACGGCTCCGCCCTCGGCAGACAGAGGGATTAAAAACAGGAAGGAGGAAGCCAACCCATGAACTGTCCCCGCTGCCAAGGTCTTATGGTGGGCGACGAATATGTGGATTTGCAAGATGATACCGGCCAAAACTCCTTTGTGGCATGGCGCTGCCTCATTTGCGGCGAGGTGCTGGACCCGGTCATCTTAAAGCACCGCACTGCTGCGCCTGTGCTGATAAGCAGTCGCGCACGCGTGCGACTGGTTCAGGCTTTAGACGTACCCCGCCGCAAGACGAGACAGTCTGAGCTTTGGGGGGAGCCGAATGAGGAGGAGCTTTGCCGGGTAGCACTGCCAGGCGTAGAAGTGAATTCGGCGGACGAGGAAGCCCCAGCCCTGTAGAATCTTGCAGATGCGGCGGACTGAGAGTGGAATAATTTGGCAAATGAGCCCGAATCGAACCATGAGCCCCATTAAAAACCAGAAAGACCACTTGCCGGCGGAGTTCCAGTCGACACTGAGACTACTAGGGGTGCTCTCATAAAAGCGGGACACACGCCATGAAAGTCTTCACGATCGAAGAGGCCAACCGACTGCTCCCGGAACTCAGGCGCTGGCTGCAACGGCTCCAGGACGAGAACCGATTCTTATCCGTCGTAGTGGAGGAGCTCAAGGCTGGCAGAGACTGGGCTTCCGACCGGGACTATAGCGAGGCATTCACCCGGATTCTCGCAGTGCGTGCCCGCATCAGCGAACTAGGCGTCATCCTGAAGCCAGGACCCCAGGGGGTGTGCGATTTCCCGGCGATCCAGGACGGGCGGCTCGTCTATCTCTGCTGGCAGCCACAAGAGCTTCAAGTGGAGTGGTGGCATAACCTGACGGACGGCTATGTCGGCAGGATACCGGTGTATGAAGCCACCTGGTAACCCCTGGCTGGCGCTTTCTGCAGAGTTGCTCGGTTAAAGCTAAGGAGAAAGAGGGAAAACCCATGGCCTTGCTCATCACCGAAGAGTGCATTTCATGCGGCGCGTGCTTGCCGGAATGCCCCAATGAAGCGATCTTCGAGACCCGCAGTGACGCGGAGGCCAAGGGCTACCACGTTGGTGATGGTCAGGGCGTGGGAGACAGCATCTATGTCATCACCCACGACCGCTGTACTGAATGCGTCGGCCATTTCGACGAGCCTCAGTGCGCCGCGGTCTGTCCGGTCGACAACTGCTGCGTCTCGGATCCGGTCTATCCTGAGAGCACCGAGGTGCTTCTCGAGAAAGCTCGGAGGCTGAACCCGGAGAAGCACATTGACGACAATAAGGTGTGGAGCGGCGTCAGGAACTGAGCGTTTCGCAATCCGTCGACGGGTTCACCAACACCCTAGCAAAATCTCATCCAGCCCGGATGAGGTTTATTTTTTCCGGACGCGCGAAGGCACTCAACCAGCAGCAAGGTCTTCCACATAGGTTGAGGTAAGTACGATGGACGTGTATCTGATGAGAAGGCGCATGGTCATCGTCGCGTCGCTGGCGATGGAAAAGGCACACGAGGAGGCAGCATACAAGCTGCGGCTCAAGCTAAAGAAGCGGAATTGTCAGTGTAGCAATTATAACTGGAACAGAGCGGTGGGCGTAAGATTTTAGGCGAGGCTAAGGTCGAGTTGTGAATTCCGGTTCGTGTCATTCCGTTGAGCTGGCTGTTGACTGAGCTAAGAAGGAGCGATCACAGAGGGAGGTAGCCTATGGCGACGCTGGGTGAGCTCATGCAGATAGAGGGTGTGGTGGCAGCGGGTGAGTTCACCCTTACCGGCCAGCTGGTGGATTTCAAATCGTCCATGAGCATGCCGCAGGACCAGGCGAGTATGACTGCCCAGTTCTGTAGCACTGTGAGCATCATGTTTAATACATTGTCCAAAGCCTATTCACACATGTACTCGAATATGGACTGGCTGCCGCCCAAGTTCTGGGCCTACGGGGGTGGGAACATGGCCGTGTGCGTGGGAGGGGCGAAAGGGGTCTTTGTGGAGATCGCCAAGGCTGATTTCAATGAGCTTTTCAAGGCGCTTGCAACGGATAGGGCCTGAACGGATATGAGCGTTAGAGAAGCATCGGAGCAAACTCTTCCTCGTACTAGTCCAACGTAGAACACTTGCGTTTTCCTGCTTGCTCAGCGAGACCCACTATCCTCTTCCCTGCACCAGGGGATATCATGACCGACCGATTCTTTGTCCTGCTCCTTGGGGCCTTCTTCGCACTCGCATGAACGCCTGTCATCATGTGGAGAGTATGGAGGATCTCAAAATACCGTCTCGTTCGATGCAGGAACTTCGTTGATTTTCAATGGACCTGGCAATGAGAAACAGCGGGTTTAAAAAGTACTGTTTTTATCTACTACGAAGCCAGTTCACTACGACCTGACGAACGATGCGAAAAAGTTGATCGAGAGCCTGCTTAAAAAAATCAAGAAGCCGTTGGGGAGTGGGTAGGTTCCAGGTGTGGCCTCGCCAACCTTCGTGCCCACGCTTGGCGCACAACAAAATGTGCTCGGACGACGTGTGCAAGGAGGCTTGCCGAGGCCGCCATCAACCTGGTGCGTAACCCGGCTTGTTGAGCGGCACAATAGCAAATGGAGGAGGCTATGGCTGACTACGTCAGAGTGGCCGGGACAGCCGATATCCCTCCCGGCAGCGGCCACATCGCGGAGGTCACTGGGCAAACAATTGCGATCTTTAATAGCGACGGAACCTTTTTCGCGATCGACAACACCTGCCTCCACCGCGGAGGCCCGCTCGGAGAGGGCGAGCTGGAAAGGGACGTTGTTACCTGTCCCTGGCATGGATGGCAGTACAACGTGAAGACCGGTGTGTCGCTGACCAACCCCTCGGTCTCGGTGAAGACGTACCAGGTGAAAGTCGAGGGCGCCGACGTCAAGATTCTGCTCTAAGTCGACGGTTAAAATGGCCCATTTCAACAATCCCAAAGGAAGAAGGAGTCAGCCATGATCACGCTCACTTCCCAAGCGGAGCAGAAGCTTCGCGAGCTGATGCAGGAAGAAAAAGAGGCCCTCGGCTTGCGGATTTATGTGCGAGGTGGAGGCTGTCACGGATACCAATACGGGATGGCGTTCGAGTCCAAGATGAGCGAGGACGACACGGTGATCGAGAAGGGTGACGTCAGGATCATTCTGGACTCACAGAGCGCGCCACTGCTCAAAGGGAGGTGCCAATCTTGCCATGAGTGACGCCACGAATCCGATGGCCCGAGCCGGGCAGCAGCAATTTCTTCGCCGCATCCATGAGCCAGCCAAGAAATATCTGCGCGAGTGGCTCGATATGCCCGCCCATATCCATCACGTGGCGCATCGCATGGCCAATCCCCCACTCGAGCGGCCACAGAGCCAAAAAGAGTTCCGGCAACTCCTCCGGTGTCTGGAGGTCCCGGAAGAAACTTCCCAGGTGTCGGACAAGTTCGGTTTTGGCACCCGGACCGAGCCGAATGGGGATCGCCTGGTCGTCGTCTGGGAAGCTCACACGGAGTACTATAGTTATCAGGTCTGGCACATCCCACACGACAAGACCAAGCCCCTCGAGTTCGGCCCGCTGAACGTTCCTGGCTATGCCTTTCCGCTGAGTCCCCTCGGCATCCGGGTCAACGCCCTCGACATCATCATCGCCCAAGAGCCACATATTGCTCACGACAAGTTACGAGCGAGACTGCCGGGCCCACACATCTACGCAAGTCGGGTGTTCGGGGACGACATCGTCGTGGCTACGAGTTTCACGCCCGATGAACACCTGCGAGAGCGCTATCTGATATTCTCAGCCTCATCGGAGGCGCTGGGAGAGCATCTATCCAAGCTTGTAGACACGGTGGTAACGATCGAGAATTACTATCACCTGATCCTGCTGCCTCTTCAGGCTTTCTCCCGAGCCGTGGACCAGCTCCACGACTATGAGCAGCGTCACCTCTATCAGCGCGGGGTCATCGTCGAGCAACTCGATGCCTCAATGCCGCAGGCCCTGCAAAAGTGGCTCACCGTGCTCTCGCAGGACCTTTTGCAGGTCAGCCGGCTGGCGCAATCCATGCGCTACAGACTCTCCGCCTCCGTTCCGTATGACAGCATCGTTCGGGGAAACCTCCATGCCCTGCAGGAGCGGCCATTCCCGCCCCTACGCCCGCTGTCGGACTACGTGTACTCGCGGATTACCGGCGTGGCCGAGGGCTATCAGCAGTTCCTCCGGCGGATCGCCGCCATGCAGAGCGATTTCGAGGCGACCATCACCGTGATCCGGACGCGGATCGAGATGCTCCTCCAAGAGCAAAACCTCGCCTTACAAGGCCAAAACAGCAAACTGCTCGCTAGTGTGGACTCGACGACTCGAGGCCAGGCGATCCTACAGCGGACGGTTGAGAGCCTCTCCGTGATCGTGATCACCTACTATCTGACCGGACTGGTCAATTACCTCTTCAACGCCTTCCAGGAAATGGGCTGGCTTGCGAAAGCGACATACGCCACGGCCATCTTCGTCCCGATTGCCTTTGGCATCTCCTTCGGCCTGATGACCCTGGGGCGCAAGGTCGTTCATAAGTGGTCGTCCGCGCCTCCCAAGAAGGATTCAAACGGCTGATCCCGGGAGTGGAGCCGAGGCTCGAAGGCAGCTCCTTGGCGGCATGCCTTCACAACTAACCCCCGACGCTCCCAGGTGGCAGGTTCCAAACAAGAAAAGGGGGTCGGGAGTCTTTTCAGGACTCGGAGTGAGGGTGGGGTCTCTCGAGGTCGTCCGTTTTATGATCGTTTCAGTGACTTCTTGGACTTCTTGGGGGAGGCGTTGTCGGTCTTCACCTTTTTGGGGGAAGCCTTCTCGATCTTCGACTTCTTGGTGGGAGCTTTGTCAGTCTTCACCTGGAGAACCCGCTCCGCAACCGCCCCGTTCTGGCTGCCGGCGCCTTTGGTCAGCGCCAGGATCATCGCCTTTTGTGAGGGGAAGGTTTGGCCAGTGAGCGGGCCTTTGATGCATCGATACCCTGACTTTCCGACCTTCACGCAGTCATATCCGTCCTGCGACGGGAGAGACCAGGAGGAGACAGGGGATAGAGCGAGCAGAGAGGAGCCCAGCAGGGCGACGAGCGTGGCTCGGAACACCATAGTGACCTCCCCTTGGGGTGGGTGGTTAACAAGGAGAGTGTAGCAGAGCGCCGACGCTCACCCGGCCGGGGCAGCCGGACCCGTTGCCCTGCTTTTCTCGCCCCGGACTTCCTACCACTCAACCCCACGATTCCTTTGATTTCGCCTTGACTTGCGTCTCTGGCGCAGCTAATATACGCTTCCTTTGTATTGGCCCGGAACGCTTCGATCCGAGCCGGTCGGAGCGCCCTTGGTAACCAAGTTCTATCGGTTCGCCGCGAGAAGGGACGTGTATGACGGACGGCCATCCCGAGCTGATCCGCGTGATCGCGAACGAGATCCAGCGTACGGGTCCGATCCCGTTTGCGCGGTTCATGGAATTGGCGCTGTACCATCCTCAGTTTGGCTACTACATGCGGGCAACCGATGCCCCTGACGGGATCGCCGCGGAGCGGATTGGCGCGAAGCCAATCGGCGAAAACCGGATCGGATGGGATGGCGACTATTACACCAGTTCCGATGTGCACCCGGTGCTGGCCCGGGCGCTTGCGCGACAGATCCGGCAGGTGGATGAGTTGCTCGGCCGGCCCGATCCCTTCACCGTGGTTGAAATGGGCGCGGGGAAAGGCCTGTTGGCCCGTGACTTTCTGTCCGACTGCGCAGCCGGGTCTGATTCTTTCTTCAGTCGTCTGCGGTATGTCCTCATTGAGCGCAGCTCGGCCATGCGGGCTGCGCAACGCTCGAACTTGGCTCCGTGGCTCGAATCGCCCGGTCGGGTGTCCTGGCTCAACCATCTGGAGGAGTTGGAGGACGGCAGCGTGGTGGGCGGCGTGCTCTCGAATGAACTGGTGGATGCGTTCCCCGTGCATCGCATCAGAGTCGAACACGGCGAAACGAAAGAAATTTTCGTCGATTATCAAGACGGGCGGTTTTGCGAGCGCGTGCAGGCATTCTCCACGCCCGCGTTGTCGGAGTACTTGCGCCGACTCGACCTCTCGCTTCCGGACGGCTACACGACCGAAATCAATTTGGAAGCCCTTGCTTGGATGAAGGAGATAGGGCGAGCGCTGGGACGGGGTGTCGCGATCACGATTGACTACGGCCACACCGCGCAAGACCTGTATGGCCCTGATCGGCGAAGGGGAACCCTGCTGTGCTACTATTCGCAGATGGCTTCGGAAGATCCGTACACGCGGGTGGGCTTCCAAGACATGACCGCCCACGTGGATTTCACCAGCTTGGCCACTATCGGCACCGAGGCGGGCCTGCAGGTCACCGGTTTCACGAATCAAATGAGTTTTTTAATGGGGCTTGGCGTGGAGCGACTGATTGATACTCTTGAGCCCGGCTCAGCGGAATTCCAGTCGGTGGTCCAGTTGTTGCGCCCCGAGGGGATGGGCCGTACGTTCAAAATCCTGATCCAGCATAAGGGGATGGAAATCCCTGAGCTGGACGGACTGAAGTTCAAGCCATTTTGGGGGTCGGCGTTGGCGATAAGCGCAACCGCGCGTTAGATTTGGTTAGGTCCGTTTAGTCCGTTAATTCAGTTGGGTCGGTTCTTGATGAACTCAACGGACTCAGCGGACTTAACGGAGTACGAACGAATGTCGAACGAAGCGGTCCCGCTCAATTACGTTCCGATCCTGGTCTTTATCGTGATCGCCGTGGGATTCGGCCTGGTCTCCCTCCTGGCCGGCTGGGTGTTCAGGCCAAGCCGACCCTATCGGGCCAAGCTGGCGCCCTACGAGAGCGGCAGCCCGCTGTTCTCGGACGCCCGCGTCCAGTTTCCGATGCGGTATTACATCATCGCCATGCTGTTCGTGATTTTCGACATTGAGATCGTGTTCATGTTTCCCTGGGCGGTGGACTTCCGCAAGTTGGGGCTCTTGGGCCTGTTGGAAATGGGTTTGTTCATCGGGATCCTGCTGGTCGGCTTCTGGTATGCATGGAAGAAGGGCGCGCTTGAATGGGAATGAAGCCAGAGGCGCCTGGAATGGTCTCCGTGCTCGTGCGCCGCGCACGATCGGAATGTGCTCGGCGGACACGCGCAATAGAGCCCATCCCAGACGCCTCTGGTGTCCCTTTCGACGCTGAGGAGTAGATTATGAGTATGCTCGAACGACAACTGGAGGCGAACGTTCTCACCACGACCCTGGACGCGGTCACGAACTGGGCCCGGAAGTCCTCCCTGTGGCCCATGACCTTCGGGCTGGCCTGCTGCGCCATCGAGATGATGGCCACGGTGTCGTCACGCTACGATATCGATCGCTTCGGCGCGGGCGTGTTCCGCGCATCGCCCCGGCAGGCTGATCTCATGATCGTCGCGGGCACGGTCACCCGGAAGATGGCGGAAGTGATCCGCCGGATCTACGACCAGATGCCGGAGCCGCGCTACGTCATCTCGATGGGGTCCTGCGCGACGTCGGGGAATCATTACAACAGTTACAGCGTCGTGCAGGGCGTGGACCAGATCGTCCCTGTGGACGTGTACGTCCCTGGCTGCCCGCCCCGGCCCGAAGCCTTGTTGGACGGGCTGCTGAAGCTGCAGGAGAAAATTCAGAGGGAAAAAGTGTTCGTGAAGTGAATGGCCAATGGCTTATGGCTGATGGCCGATGAAGAGGGAGCCGCATCTTCCGTTCCAGACCATTAGCCATCAGCCATCAACCATCAGCCCTAAATCAGTCAGTCAAATGCATCCATTGCTCGACACACTCAAGGCCAAATTCCCGGACGCGGTCCTGTCGGTGCAGGAGGATCAATCGCGCTCGGAACTCTCGGCGCGCGTGGCGGCCGGCCGCATCGTGGACGTGACCAGGTTCCTTCACGACGACCCGGTGGCTGCTTTCGATCACATTACCGATATCTGCTCGGCCGACTATCCGGAGGACCCCGAGCGCTTTGAAGTGATCTATCACCTGTTGTCCCTTCCGCACCGCACCCGGATCCGCCTCAAGGCTCGCGTGACCGAGGACGATCCCACCATCGCATCGGTGACCGGCATCTGGAAAGGCGCGAACTTCATGGAGCGCGAGGTGTACGACCTCATGGGGATCCGGTTCAGCGGTCATCCCGACTTGCGGCGAATCTTCATGCCGGAGAACTACGACGAGGGGTATCCGCTGCGGAAAGATTTCCCCACAGAGGGGAAAGGATGGCGGAGCCGATTCGACTTCCTGCCGAAGCTGGACGAGCCCGCGGTGGCGGTGACGGAAGGAGAGATCCCGGCTGAGCAGAAGCGGCCGTTTCTGGCCGAGTCCGGCACCTCGATGTTACATCCTTCGCACCGGACCGAAGAACTGCTTCTGAACATGGGCCCCCAACACCCCAGCACGCACGGCGTCCTGCGGATCGTGCTCGAGCTCAACGGCGAGCGGATCGTCAAGGCCACGCCCGACCTAGGCTACCTGCATCGGGGGGTGGAAAAGCTGGCCGAGGGTCTGGTCTACATGCAGATCATCCCGCATACCGATCGGCTCGACTACGTCTGTTCGATGACGAACAACTACGCCTATGTCCGGGCGGTCGAGAAGCTGCTGGGCATTCAGATCCCCGAGCGGGCCGAGTACATCCGGACCATCGTGGCCGAGATGCAGCGGATCATCGGCCATCTGTTCTGGCTGGGCACACAAGCGATGGACATCGGTGCAATGACGGTCTTCTTCTGGACCTTCCGCGAGCGGGAAGTTTTGCTGGACCTGTTCGAGAAGCTGTGCGGCGCCCGGTTGACGCTCAACTATTACCGCATCGGCGGCGTGGACAGCGACTTTACACCGGACCTCGCGTCGAAGATGAACGCCTTTTTGGACTCGTTCCCTGACCGTATCCGGGAATATGACGAACTGCTCCAATCCAACCGGATCTGGATAGCCCGCACCAAAAATGTCGCAGTGATCTCTGCGGAGGATGCGATCAACTTCGGCCTCACCGGGCCGGTGCTCCGCGGCTCGGGAGTCGCTTATGATGTCCGAAAGTTCGAGCCCTACGGCGCCTACGGCAAGGTGGAGTGGGAAGTGCCGATTGGCAAGAACGGCGACACCTACGACCGGTACTGGGTGAGGATGGAGGAGATGCGCCAGAGCTGCCGGATCATCCGTCAATGTCTGGCCCAGATGCCGAACGGTCCCATCGTGGCGGATGTGCCTCAGGTGATCCCGCCGCCCAAGGCCAAGGTGATGCGGGACATGGAGAGCCTCATCCACCACTTCATCATCTTCACGCAGGGCTTCAAGCCGCCCAAGGGTGAGACCTACTGCGCGACCGAAGCGCCGAAGGGAGAGTTGGGGTTTTTCATCATCAGCGATGGGAGCCCGCGCCCGTACCGGATGAAGATTCGCGCGCCGTCGTTTGTCCACATGGGAGCCTTTGACCACATGGCGCGAGGCTATTTGATTTCCGACATCATCACAATTTTCGGAACCTACGACATTGTCATGGGAGAATGCGACCGGTAGGCGAATGAAAAAGACAGTGGCGCGTCCGGGCTAGCCTCCTTGCTCGCGCATCGCGCACACCGGAACATTTAGAACGGAAAGTGTGCTCGCTGGACGCGCGCAGTAGAGACCAGCCCGGACGCGCCCTGCGGCCCGAAAGTAGCACGCCTGCCGGTTGTGTTGGGAGGGTGAAGGAGAATTCTCTTCCGGACGTTCATGCTAAGAGAGAAATACAGAGACGAGATTGAGCAGATCATCAGCCGCTATCCGGTGCGGCGCTCAGCCCTGCTGCCTTTATTGAATCTGGCGCAGCGGGAGGAGGGCTATGTGAGCGAGGCGGCGATGAAGGAAGTCGCGGGCATCTTGCGGCTGACGCCTCCGCAGGTCTACGAGGTGGTCACGTTCTACACGATGTTGTCCCTCAAGCCGATCGGAAAGTTTCACATTCAGGTCTGCAAGTCGCTCATGTGCGCCCTGGTCGGGTCCGATACGTTGCTTGACTGGCTGCAGGCTCGGCTGGGCATTAAGCCGGGACAAACGACGCCGGACCGCCTGTTCACGCTGAGCACGGTCGAGTGCCTGGCTTCTTGTGGGACCGGTCCGTTGATGCAGGTGAACGACGAGTACTATGAGCGACTGACCGAAGAGAAGGTGGATCGGATTCTGGCCGACCTAAAGCACAACGGCACCTCTCCGCTCAAGAGTGGGCCGTTCATGTGGCCGGTTCCGAATCGCGACGACGCTATGCCGACTTACGAGAAAATCCTCCTCAAGAACATGGAGAAGCCCGGATACACCGGTTCGCTTGCCGACTACGAGCGCGCTGGCGGCTACCAGGCGCTGCGAAAGGTCCTGGGGAAAATCCCGCCGGCCGAGGTGACCGAGATGGTCAAGAAGTCCGGCCTGCGCGGGCGCGGGGGTGCCGGCTTTCCCACGGGCGTCAAGTGGGGATTTCTGCCGAAAGACTATCGGGGCCCCACATACCTCTGCTGCAACGCCGACGAAAGCGAACCCGGAACCTTCAAGGATCGCCAGTTGATCGAGCGAGACCCGCACCAGATGTTGGAGGGGATGGCGATCGCCTGCTATGCCATCGGCGCCGAGACTGCCTACATCTATATTCGAGGGGAGTTTGCCCTGGGCGCCGAGATCGTGGAACGGGCGCTGGCCGAAGCCCGGGCAGCCGGCTACGTCGGCCGGAACATCTTGGGCACCGGCGTGAACATCGAGATGTGGATGCATCGTGGCGCCGGGGCTTACATCTGCGGAGAAGAGACCGCGCTTCTGGAGTCGCTGGAAGGCAAACGCGGCCTGCCGCGGGTCAAGCCTCCGTTCCCCGCCACGCACGGCCTCTACAACAAGCCGACTGTGGTGAACAACGTGGAGACGCTCGCGAACCTCCCCCACATCATCAACAAGGGCCCCGAATGGTTCGCCTCGATCGGGTCTCTGCCCAAAAGCACCGGCACCCGCATCTTCTGCGTCAGCGGACATGTCCAGCGGCCGGGCAACTACGAGGTGCCGATGGGCATCACCTTCCGAGAGTTGATTTTCGAGCACGCGGGCGGGATGCGGTCCGACAAAAAATTGAAAGCGATTATTCCCGGCGGGGCCTCGGCGGCGTTCTTCACCGACCAGCACCTGGATGTGAAACTGGACTTCGA
>Ga0184633_10000749_pt1 | contig 12494 bp, 12 predicted proteins | sample PLM31_170_b1_FD_133156 | JGI IMG/M metagenome (GOLD analysis project Ga0184633, IMG submission 133156) | Groundwater sediment microbial communities from an aquifer in East River, Colorado, USA - PLM3-1_170_b1 | ecosystem: Environmental > Terrestrial > Soil > Riparian zone | place: USA: East...
GCGCGAGCCTGCGCGTCGGTCGCGGCGACGTGGACGTGGCGCGCGAGAAACGCCCGCGGCATGGGACCGGGATGCGCGTACTGCGTCCAAAGCCTCCGGTAGGTGGCGAACTTCTCGGCGATCACCGCGTCGACGTCGATGTTCTGCGCGATGTGGTAGTTGTGTTTGGCCGCGTAATCGAACGAGGCCGCGCTGTGGGCGGCGACCCAGATGGGCGGGTGGGGCGCCTGGTAGGGCCTGGGGGTCGGCATCGCCTCGTCGAGTTGCCAGTACTTGCCCTGGTACGTCAGCGTGTCCGACGTCCAGGCTTTGACGATGATGTCCAGCGCTTCCGCGCTCATCTCGTGCCGGCTCTCGAAGGGAAGGTTCCAGCGGATGAATTCGTGCATCAGGACGCCCGTGCCCGCGCCGAACTCCAGCCGGCCGCGGGACAGCTGGTCCAGCGTCGCCAGGTCCTGGGCGAGTCGGACGGGGTGGTGGAAGGGCAGCTGGTAGATCATGAGGCCGAACCGGAGGACGCTCGTCCGGCACGCCAGCGCGGTCAGGTAGATGTTGGGCGCGGTCACCGAGCAGACCGGGGAATTCTGGTGCTCGATGAAGAAATAGTACCGATAGCCGAGCTGCTCGGCCTCTCGCGCCTCCCGGATGTGCGCCTCGTACACTTCAAGCACCGTCGGAAACTCCTTCATCTCGAACGGGCCGAAGGAGTCGAAGAGCCCGAACTCGAGCTTATTCGTCATCGAGGAACTCCTGGACGCGCGCCATCGTCTCGTCCTTGGGGTAGAGGGCGCCCAGCGCGCGGGCACGGGTCAGGGGATCGCTGGCGAAGAAGCGCTCGTAGAGAACCTGCCGGCTGCCGAAGGCGCTGCCGGCGATGTCCCAGGCCAGACGGAAGAGCTTGACGCGCTCGCGGGCGGTGGCGGTGTCGGTGGCCAGGTATTGCTCGATCTCCGGAGCCAGCGGACCGCTGAAGTCCGCCTCGCTCGGAGTGATCATGAAGCTGCTGGACCCGAGGAGCTGCAGGATCTCCACCATTCGGGGATACGCGGTCATGAAGAGGTTGCGGGTGCTCTCCGCCGGCAACGCGGCCGGACACATGACGCCCCACTCGTCGAGCTGCGCATCGGCCTCGGCGGCGCGCATACAGGCCTTCATGAGCTCGGTGTAGAGCATGAGCTCGCCCAGGCGCTCCTCGGAGTGGGGCAGGTGCCCGTTTCCCAGCGTCTTCGTCATGAGGAGCGCCACCCCGAGGACGAACTCGCACTTGGCGATGTTCTTGGCCGCGCCCTGGTGCGCCGTGTGCGTCATCGAGTGGGTGGCTGTGGCCGTGCCGTTGAGCAGATCGACGTCGCCCAGCAGGAACACCCGCTCCCACGGCACCAGCACGTTGTCGAAGAAGACGACGCAGTCCATCTCCTCGAAGCGCGAGCCGAGGGGATGCTCGAAGTGCGACCGCCCGAGGTCGAAGCTCTCCCGGCACAGGAACTTCAGCCCCGGCGTCCCACAGGAGATGGCGAAGTTGAGCGCGAACGGGCTGTGAGTCTCGGTGTGTCGCGCGACGCGCGGCGAGTAGACGGCGATCTCGTCCGCCAGGGGGCCGAGTGTCGCCAGGATGCGCGCCCCGTGGACCACGATGCCGGCGTCGGTCTCGCGCACCACCTGGAGCGCCGTCCCCGCTTCCAGGTTGAACATGCCGGAGACGGTCCGGCTGCGCTGCAGGTTGATCAGCGAGTGGGTCAGAGTCAGGTCGTGCTCGCTGATGTATTCGTAGTAGCGCCGCATGTTCTGGCCGAACTGGGGCCGGCCCCGCGCGAAATAATCGCCCGCCGCGGCCCAGGCCGCGAAGGTGACGTTCATGAAGTCGGGCGAACGGCCCATCATGCCGCACGTCGTGCGCGCCCAGCGCAGCATCATCGCGCCCCGCCGTTCGAGCTCCTGCTTGGTGCGCGGAATCACGAAGGACAGCCCGACGCGCTCGCGGCTGGTGGGCGACACGTACGTCATCTCGTCGCGCAGCGCGGGGTCGTGCTGCAGGTCGTACAGCGACGCGATGGCCCGTACCCCGTTGGCGAGGCCGGGGTGCGTCGTCACGTCCTTGACGCGCTCTCCCCGAAGCCAGATCTCGCGTTCCTGGTCCTGCAGGCCCTTGATGTACTCGGCGCCTGTACGCGCTGGCATGGCGACTCCTTACGCGATCGGGTTGCGCATCAAGCAACCTCCAGGGGAGTCGGGTGACAGGCGGGTGCACGCTCGTGGGCAGGTGTTGCCGACTCCGGGAACGCCATGCTGACCGGCGAGTTGGCTTCGAAGGGGCTCCAGAGCCCGAGCTCTTTGCCAATCCCCCGGAGCGCGGGCAGCACTTCCTCACCGAGGAGGCGAATACATGTCTTCGTGTCCGCGCTCGAGACGAACCCATCCGCCGCCCAGAATCCGAGGATGGAAGGCCTCGTCTCCTCGAGCAGGCGCCGGAGCTTCGGGATCACCGTCTTCGGCGTCCCCGCGACGATCATCTGGCTCTTGATCTGGTCCTCGAAGGCCGAGCCGCGGGGATTGGACCGGCGCCCGACCGCGTACTCGACGAACGCCGAGCGAATCGAGGGCGAGAAGTAGCCGGACGGGGTCGACCAGACCGGGTGCGCGAGGCCCGTGAACTCGCCCTGCATCCACATGAACTGGCGGGCGTTCTCCATGGCCTTTTCCTCGGTCTCGGCGACGTGGCAGCGCTGGAGGTAGCCGCGGTACTCGGGCCCCCCCGCGTAGCCCGTCTCGGCCGCCACCTGGTCGTATTGCTCCCAGATCTTCTTGGTCGCCTCGATCGCCGTGCTCAGCGCGATGTAGGGGTAGCGCTTATTCGCCGCCCACACGATCGTCTCCTTGCTGAGCACGCCCGGGATCCAGACCCGCGGGTGCGGCTTTTGCAGCGGCACCGCCCACGGGTTCACGACGCGATGCTGGTAGTGCGTGCCCTCCCACCGGAACGGTCCCGGCTGCGTCCACGCCTTGACGATCAGCTCATGCGCCTCCTCGAAGCGCTCGCGGTTGAACGCGGGGTTGACGCCGGTGGCGAGCTGCTCCTGGCCGCCGCCCCGCACGAACCCGGACACCAGGCGCCCGCGCGAGACCATGTCGATCATCGCCAGCTCCTCGGCGAGCCGCACCGGGTTCTCGGCGAGCGGGAGCGGGTTCCCGAGCAGCACGATCTTCACGCGCTTCGTCGTGGCCGCGAGGATCGACGCGAAGATGTTGCACTTGGCCTGCATGCAGAATGGCGCGTTGTGGTGCTCGTTCAGCATGATGCCGTCGAAGCCCACGGCCTCCGCGAGCCGATAGTGTTCGAGGTACTCGTTGTAGAGACGGCTGCCGGCGGCCGGGTCGAAGTACCGATTGGAGAACATGAGCGCGGTGGCCCCGAACGCGCGGCCCTCGTCCTCGGGGTAGGCCGACATCGGTTGCTCGGTGAAATACATGAGATGCATCAGGCCTCTCCTTGACTCACGAAGTCGGTGACGAGCTGCGCGAGCTCGTCGGGCTTCTCCATTTCGACGAAATGCCCGGCGCCCTCGACGACCTCGAGACGCGCCCTCGGGAGCGCTTTGGCGAAGCGCTCGCCGCATTCGAGGGGGACAATGCGATCGTCGCGGCCCCAGACGACCACGGTGGGTGTGGCGACACCACCGAGAAGATGCGGGAGCGTCGGATTGTACATGTACGGTTTCCAGGCGATGCGAAACGTCATCTCGCGATTGAGGTCCCAGTGCTCCAGCTGGCTGGTCGCCGGCTCGGCGCCGAAGAGGCGGTCGAAGGCGCGCTGGTCCGCGAACCCCAACCGCACGTAGTCGATGTAAGACACGAGTGCCTGGTCGGCGATCTCGCCGCGGTCGGGCTTGAACCCCATCGCGCCGACCAGCACGAGACGCCGGAACGCGCGCGGCGCCTGCGTGGCCATCTCCGCCGCGATCCAGCCGCCGAAGCCGAGTCCGACCACCGACACCGCGCCGGCGTCGCGAGTGATGGCGATCTCGCCGAGCAGCCATTGGTACACGGCGGCGAGGTCCCGCACGTTGCGCATCCAGGCGGGCCGCTGGGACCCGTCGTAACCTGGGTGCGACGGCACCAGGACGGTGAAGCGTCGCGCGAGGGCCTCGTAGAAGGGCAGGCGCTCGAGCGTCCCGATGTCATGGTGCAGCACCAGCAGGGGCGGACCCACTCCGGCCCGCGTCACGCGCACCGCGACCCCTGCGATCGGAATGGTCTCGGAGACCCAGCTGCCGGCGATCGTGCTCACGGTGGCGATGGCTCCTTCCGTCATTCGGGCTCGTGACCGCGAACGACGTCTGACCAGACTACCCGCTTCCCGCGGGGGCTGGCAAGGAGGAAGCCGCTAGGCGAAGACGATGCTGCCCCGAGGCCTGGTCGAGGTGACCGCCGTCATCCGTGCAGGCCCGACGCCGGCGGCCATGGCGCCGGAGGCGTCGCTCCGGGATTCCCCCCAGCCGATCGGCTCCGCAGCACCGTGATCGTGATTCCCTGGGAGAGGAACCACTCTTGAACCGACGCCCACCGGTGCGGGTCGTCCCGTTCCCACCGCGCGATCGCGTCCGATTCGATCGCGATCGCACTGCGATGGCGCCACAGAGCGCTCACGACGAGCTTCTTCAGATCGGTCGGGCTCGCCTCGAGGTCGCGCAGCAGTGCCTCGGTCTCGTGATCCATGGTACGAGACTAGCCTACCCGTCGTGTCAATGGCACGACGTTACGAGTTCGCGACAGGCGCGCCTTGACAACGTGAAACGCCGCGGAATACCGTCGCTCCACGTCGTGCCCGACGCCGCGCAAGGAGGGTTCGATGGCCAGCCGCACCGCCGCCACCGACGTGAGTCGCCGAGACGCGCTGAAGACCGTCGGCGCCGTCGCGGCCGGAGCCACGTTCGGGCTCTCGGGTTCCCGGCGCGCCGAGAGCCGCACCTGACGATCAACTGGTGGACGCAGATCAACCTCTCGTTCACCCACAGCCGTCTGCTGAAGCACAAGGCCGGTCCCGGCGTGCCGCCCGGGACGTTTCCAGTGGAGGGCGACCTCGCCGAGTCGTGGACCCAACCGAGCGACACGACGTACGTCTTCAAGCTGCGACGAGGCGTCCGCTGGCACGGCAAGGCTCCGGTGAACGGGCGTGAGCTGACTGCGGACGACGTCAAGTACACCTACGAGCGCTTCCTCGCGATCAAGGGTAATCCCAATCGGCCCGTCCTCGAACAGCTCGAGAAGATCGAGGCCCTCGACCGCCACACCGTCGGGTTCACGCTGAAGGAGCCGTTCTCCTGGTTCCTGGACGGCCTGGCGGCCACCACGACGTGGATCGTGCCCAAGGAGGCCGTCGATCATTTCGGTGATCTCAGGAAGCCGGAAGCCTGTATCGGGACCGGGCCCTGGATGCTCGAGCGGTTCGAGCCCAACGTCCGCAGCACGTTTGTGCGGAACCCGAGCTATTTCGTGCCGAGCCTTCCGTACGCGGACGCCGTGGAGCTAGCCGTCGATCCTGATCCCTCTTCCAACCTGGCCGGGTGGCTGGCGGGACGCTACGACTTCGCGCCACAGTATGGCATGGTCGTCCGGCGCCAGGATCTCGACGTCGTCAAGCGCCGCAAGCCCGCGCTCCAGCCTTCCGAGTTCCTCCTCACAGAGTGGGCGATCCCCATCGACCAGCTCACGCCGGATGGACGAAGGCTCTACGAGCACAACGTCCCGCAGTCCAAACGCCTGCTCACCGAGTCGGGCTACCCCCGTGGGTTCAAAACGCCGGTCGAGACGACGGCAGGCTTCGGCCCGGACTTCATGGACTCAGTGCAGATCGCCCTCAGGAACTGGAAGGACGCGGGAGTCGAGGGCGAGCTGAAGCTCAAGGAGATGGGCGCCTTCATCTCCAGCAGCATCTTCGGCAGGTTCGAGAAGATGATGGCCACGATCCGCGGGGGCCCGCTCTTCCCGGACACGTACCTCGCCGCGCTTCATCTTCCCGGCCAGCTCCTCAACTCGGCCGGCGTGAACGATCCCAAGCTCAACGAGCTGATTCGCCTGCAGCGGCGCACCTTCGACGTTACCAGGCGGCGGGCGATCCTCTACGACATCCAGCGGTACCTCGCCGAGCAGACGTATTACCTCTACGGCCCGTCGGGGAAAGTGATCAGCGCCTGGGAGCCGTACGTCAAGAACTTCATGCCGAATCTCGGCAACGACTATGGCGGCCGGCTCATGGCCGCCTGGCTGGACAAATAAGCTAGTTACGACCTTTCCACGGTCCGGTGATCAACCGGGCGCCACGCTGCCACGAGACGTAGGCCCAGGCCCACTCGAACAGTACGAGAAAGCGATTGCGGAAGCCGATCAGGGACACGATGTGCACGAGGAGCCAGGCGAGCCACGCGATCAGGCCAGAGAGCTCGAACCGCCCCACGACCGCGACGGCCGCGGCGCGTCCGATGGTCGCCATGCTCCCCCGGTCGCGATACCTAAACGACTGGGTGGGCTGGCCGGTCAGCCGCCGCATCACGTTGTCGGCCACGAGGCGCCCCTGCTGGATGGCCACCGGCGCCACGCCGGGCAGCGCCGCTCCGGTCTGGTGCCGGAACACGCACATGTCACCGATGGCGAAAGCCTCGGGATGACCGGGGATCGAGAGATCCGGCTCGACGAGGACACGCCCGGACCGGTCGAGCGGCACGCCGAGAGTCCGGGTGAGCGGTGCCGCAGCCACACCCGCGGCCCATAGCACGGTGCGCGCGCGGATCTGCTCGCCGCCCAGCCACACCGCGTCCGCGGTCACGCGCGTGACGATCGCGGTGGTGCGCACCTCCACGCCGATGCGCCGGAGCGCGTCCTCCGCGCTGCGCGACAGTGATTCGGGGAAGGCGCTGAGAAGGCACGCGCCGCCTTCAAGGAGGACGATGCGCGCCTTGGTGGGGTCGATGAGCCGGAAGTCGCGAGCGATGGTCTGGCGCGAGATCTCGCCAAGAGCGCCCGCCAGCTCGACGCCAGTGGGCCCGCCGCCGATGACGACGAACGTCAGGAGCGCCTTCTGCTCGGCGCCGTCCCGCTCGCGCTCGGCGGCCTCGTAGGCGAGCAGCACGCGGCGGCGGATCTCCAGCGCGTCCTCGAGAGTCTTGAGGCCGGGGGCGAACACTTCCCACTCCTCGTGACCGAAGTACGAATGGCTGGCGCCCGCGGCGAGAACGAGCGCGTCGTAGCCGATCTCACCCCGATCGAGCACCAGGCGGTGGGCGGCGAGGTCCACGCGTTCGACCGCCGCGAGGAGGACCGTGACATTGTCGGCTTTGCGCAGGACGGACCGGAGCGGCGCGGCGATGTCGGAAGCGTTCAGCGCGGCGGTCGCCACCTGGTAGAGCAGAGGCTGGAAGAGATGGTGGTTACGCCGGTCGAGCAGGGTGACCCGCACGCGCCGGCCAGCCAGCGCACGGGCGGTATACAGCCCGCCAAAGCCGCCCCCCACGACCACCACGTGCGGGAGGTCCGCCACTTCAGGGACCGCGAGCAACGTGGAGGAAGAGCGGCCCGAGCCCCGCGGCCCGGGCCGTCTCCTGGCGCACCGCTACGCCCGGGTGTTCTGGCGAACGAACGCCTGCACGCGCTTCCAGGCGTCGGTCGAGGCCTCCGCGAACTCCGTCTGCTTTCGGTCGAAGAAGCTATGTGGCGCTCCGGGGTAGACGGTCGAGTCGTGCTTGATGCCTGCCTTGCGGCACGCGGCATCGAACTCTTCCACGGCGGTCTGCGGAATCCCCTGATCGGCGCCGCCGAAGAGCGAGAGCACGGAGCACTTGTAGCGGGGGACCGCGTCGATGGGCTTCGGCCGATCCGGCCATCGGCTGAGGCCGAGCGGCCAGCCGTAGAACCCGATCACACCCGAGTACCCGAGTCCGCTCGCCGCCTGGAGGTACGAGAGGGCCCCGCCGAAGCAGAAGCCCACCGAGAAGACCGAGCGAACCTCCCCGCCGTCCTTGCCGCGCAGGTAGGTTACCGCGGCAGCGATATCGGCCTGGAGGGCGTCGGGCTTCGTCTGCGGGACGTGAGACATGAAATCGAAGCTTTCCCCGCGGTCCTCGGAGGGTGCCGTCCGCGCGAAGAAATCGACGGCCACCGCATCGACGCCTATTTCGGCGAAGCGGTCGGCGAGCTCCTTGTAGTACAGGTGCAACCCGCGCACGTCGGGAATGACGACCATTCCGGCGCCGGTCGGCTTGCTCGCGCGGGCCGCGTGCGCCATGAATCGCGTGCCGTCCGCCGCGGTGAGGCTGAGGTCGCAGGAGCCGGCCGAGCCGCCGGCGATCGGGGGAATCGGAGGACGAGAGTCGTTATCTACGCACATATGGCCTCCTTGTTCGGACGCGGCACGCTATATCAGACAAGGCGTGTGTCCGTCAACCCAGGCGAGTTCGACTCGCTTCCGGGCGCGTTCGACTGGAGAGCTTGACTCTCCCCTCGGGCACGATATAGTCGCGCCAGACATGGTCACGCCGGGGAGGACGTCATGAAGGACGGGCTTCGCTTTGTCGACTGCGACATGCACATCATGGAGCCGGTGGACCTCTTCGACCGCTACCTGGATCCGCGATTCAAAGACCGCGTCACCACCACGGTGGGAGCCGACGGCCGACCGCGGCGGGGCACGATCGTCATCGACGGATTGCCCACGACGATGGACGCCGAGCTGCAGCAGTACCGGAAGCGGAACCGCCCGGGCGTCACGCACAGCACGCAGCCGCTCTCAGGGTCCCGCCTCGCCGACACCGGCCGGCTGGACTTCGCGATCGAGCGCAAGTACAACGCCGAGGCCCAGGTGATGGGTATGGCGATCGAGGGAGTCGACATCGCGGTGCTCTATCCGACCACCGGCCTCTCCCTCATCGCCCGCGACAATCTCGATCCTCGCCTGTCGCTGGGCCTGTGCCAGGCGTACAACAACTGGATCCACGAGTTCTGCCAGTACAGCCCGGAGCGCCTGAAGTTCGTGGCGATGCTGCCCGTGCACGACGTGCACCTGGCCTGCCGCGAGCTCGTGCGCTGCGTGAAGGAGCTCGGCGCCGTCGGGTCCTTCATTCGCCCGAATCTCGTGAACGGCCATTACTGGCACTCGAACTACTGGGATCCCCTCTACAGCCTCCACGAGGAGCTCGACGTGACCTGGGGGTTCCACGAGGGCACCGGCGCCTGGTACTCGTACTTCAACGAGCTCTACGGTGAGAATCGGTTCTATCGCCACGTCGCCAGCCACTGGATCGAGATGCAGCAGGCCCTGATCGCGATGATCATCGGCGGCGTGTTCGAGTTCCATCCCCGACTGCGGGTCGGCTTCCTGGAAGCCCAGAACTCCTGGGCGCCGGGTCTTCTGTCCCGCATCGAGTGGGACTATCCCCAGTATCGTGACTCGCACGCCCCGTACCTCTCGCTCATGCCCCGGGAGTACTTTCGGCGCAACTGCTGGGCCGCGGTGGAGGGGAGCGAGCCGGAGATCGAGGCGACGGCCGGTCTCATCGGCGCCGACCGGATGTGCATCTCGACCGACTATCCGCACTTCGACTCCAACTTCCCGTACGTCTCGACGAATCTCCTGAAGAACGTCCCTCGTGAGATCGCGGCCCAGATCTTCATGGGCGGCGCGCACCTCTACGCTTTCACCGAGAGCGATTTCCGGAAGGCCGACCAGGCGGCGGCGAAGCTCGGCGCGGTGCCCACCGGCAGCTGACCATCGCGCCCGCCGGCGGTTGAAGCACCCCCGAACGCGTGGACGCCGGCATGCTCCTTGTCGCGCGAGGACGCCGGAAGGGCGGGGGACCGAGGGACGCCGGTGGGAGGCTCGGTCGCCGTCGAGCCCGCCGAGTAAGCGGATAGCGCGGCGTCTGGAGCCAGCCGCCGCGATCAGGCGAGCAGGCCGGCGAGGATACCCGTCAGGAAGACCCCGTCGAAGGTCCCCGCGCCCCCGATCGAGACGACAGGTGCGCCGAGGCGGGCGATCTGCCCCAGGTTGAGGAGGTCTGCGCCGATCAGCGTGCCCATCGATCCCGATACGTAGGCGAGCGGGGCGCCCGGCGGAAGGCGAGGAGCACGGCGACGCCCGCCGCGACGAGCGGCGGCACGATCATGGGCACCGCGATGCCGACGCCGGGAACGACCTCCGCGAGGCCGTGCACGACCGCCCCGACCATCGCCACGCCGATCAGCATCCGCCCGTACATCCGCGTGCGAGCCAGCAGGTACAGCGAGACGAGAATCGGGATCAGGGCGCCGCCCACGTTCAACGCCACGACCGTCGGGCCGTGCGCGGGATCGACGGGCCGGGTCGAGATCGCGAAGAGTGGAATGTTCACCTGGCTCCCGAGGAGCGACAGCAGCATCACCGCGAACGCGTAGCGCGGGTGGACGCCGACCTTGCGATACGCGTAGGTCAGGACGCGCACTTCGACCAGGAGGACCAGCAGTAGCAGGAGGGCCAGGAGCACCAGCATCAGCGGGGGACGGAAGGCGAGTAGATCAGGGCCGCGTCTCGGCTCGGGGGAGGGGGTCGTCGTCGGGCGACGGCTGGCTACATGCCGCCGCCACCACCCTGACACGCCCAGTCCAACGGGAGCACCTGCACACGGGCGCCCGCGAGCAAGAGCGCGGCCGTCAGCCCCGTGATGGCACGTCGCAACCCGGTCAACATAGAGTGACGCAGGTGACGGGAGGCAACCCCTTGACCAGGACTTTCCAGCGCTCGCCGGCGTCGAGCGACCGGAACACGCGGCCGTCCTCGGTACCGAAAACGACGACCGGCCCGGCCGCGGCCAGGCAGCCGGTGTCGACGTTGTCGCCGAGCCAGGACGGCAGGCCGTTACGGCAGCGCTCGAACGGCGCTCCACCGTCGAGGAGCGTCCGATAGAGCGCGGCCCGGCGGCCGCCCGGACCCGTCGAAGCCGATATCAGGACCGTGTCGCCGGACACCGCCACCGCGCGCAGGTAGTGCGCGTGCAAGCCGGCGGTGATGAATTGCCAGGAGCCGCCGCCGTCGCGACTCAGGCCGAAGCCGGCGGCCGCGGCGGCCAGCACGATGTCGGCGCGCGAGGGGTGCGCCAGGACCTGGTGCACGTCACTCTCGATATCGACCGTCGGCGCCCACGACCGGCCGGCGTCGCGCGAGCGCGCGACACCGCCGACGTGGACGTTGACGTGTAGCGTGCCGTCGACCGCCACCGCGATCGACCGGACGTCGGCGGGATCGCCCCATGGCGTGGACCACGCGTCGCGCCCGTCGATCGCCTCGAACGATTCGACCGGCGTGAGGCCATCGGCGGTCAGCCGGAGGAGATGCGCCTGCTCGGTCCCGATCAACGGTCCGGTGGGCGTCGGCGCGACGCACGTCGCGGCCGACCCCTCGATCGTCGCGCGCTCCTTCCAGGTGGAGCCGACGCATTCCCACAGCGTTCGGCCGTCCACGATCGCCCAGGCGCGCACGCCGTCCACCGCGAGCGCCGTCAGGGATTTCCCGGTCAGCGCCTCTACGGGAGACATCTGATCTCCGTCGAGCTCCCAGAGCCCGCCACCGGTGCCGACGCGGATCCTCGACGTCATGCTCGGAATGATACTCGCTCGCGCCTCGGGATGCGAGGTCTCGAAGGGACGTGAAGCTTCGAGAAGCGCCGAAGTGCTGAGTCGATGAACCGGCGACCGACTATGCAGGAGCTCGCGTGAGCTAGAATCGCTCGCGTGGCAGCGACGCCCGACGGTGACCCGAGCGGGGCGACGATCATGGAGCTTCAGTCGGCCATGCAAGACGGCCGGCTGACCTCGGCTCGTCTGACCGAAATGTTTCTTCAGCGCGTCGAGGCCTACGACCGTAGCGGCCCGCGGCTCAATGCCGTGCTCGAGGTGAATCCCCAGGCGCACGAGATTGCGGAAGCGCTCGACCGGGAGCGCACCTCGGGCGGCACCCGCGGGCCGCTGCACGGAATCCCCGTCTTCCTCAAGGACAACATCGCCACCGCCGACCGCCTGCACACGAGCGCGGGCTCGCTCGCCCTTCGAGACTGCATCGCCCTGCACGACGCCTTCCTCGTGACGCGGCTGCGCGAGGCGGGCGCGGTGATCCTCGGCAAGGCGAACATGACGGAGTGGGCGAACTTCATGACGACCGGCATGCCCGCCGGCTACAGCTCGCGCGGCGGCCAGGTGAAGAACCCGTACGGGGAGAGCCTCAGCCCCGGCGGATCCAGCAGCGGCTCGGCGGTCGCCGTCGCCGCCGACCTGTGCACGGTGGCGGTCGGGACCGAGACCTCGGGCTCGATCTTGAGCCCGGCCAACCAGAACTCGGTCGTCGGCATCAAGCCGACGCTCGGTCTCATCTCTCGATCGGGAATCGTCCCGATCGCCGGAAGTCAGGACACGGCCGGGCCGTTCGCCCGCACGGTGGCCGACGCGGCCATTCTCCTGGGCGCGATGACGGGCGCCGA
>Ga0184633_10000751_pt1 | contig 12484 bp, 13 predicted proteins | sample PLM31_170_b1_FD_133156 | JGI IMG/M metagenome (GOLD analysis project Ga0184633, IMG submission 133156) | Groundwater sediment microbial communities from an aquifer in East River, Colorado, USA - PLM3-1_170_b1 | ecosystem: Environmental > Terrestrial > Soil > Riparian zone | place: USA: East...
AAGCGGTTCGGCGGCAAACTCCCCATGCCGGCATCATCGTCTGTCCGCCGCGCATCCGTGGCTTCGAGTTCAGAGGAATCGCAGACGCCCTGGTCCGAGTAGCCGAGCGATATCCCGCCGGGCTCGGCGGCTACGACGTCATCTATCTCGACTGATCGCGCGAACTTTCCCCTTGACCTGGGCGGCGCGCTGGGCTAAGACAGAAAGGGATTACGATTCCCTGCGCTGCAGGTGATGCCGGAGGAAAGTTTCAACCCAATTGTAAGATCGGGGGCTTGACTGTGAGGGTGGTGTGCATGCCCCTCCGAGTAGGGGAAGCCTAAAGCCCTCCTATATAGCACCCACCTGGTGAGACCAGGTTCGAAACACCGTCGGCACACGGCAGAGGTGGGGAGTAATTCCAGCGACGGCGGGCCTCAAAATGCCCGCCGTTTGTGTTTTCTAGCGCCCAGGGTGGGGAACTCTTCTTGACTTCCCCGATTGAAATAACTATAATTCGCTAAATTCGACGCGCACTTGATCACTGCGCGGGATCCGCGCACCAAATATTTCCAGGGTGACCCGGTCCAGACTGGCGGGGTCCCTTGTTGGAGACACCCATGGCCACGACCCTGATATGGTTGCTCCCCGTTGTCGCCCTCTTCTCATTCGCTCTGGGGTTCCTGGTTCAGAAGCTGATCATCGAACGCACGATCGGGGCGGCCCGCGCCCACGCCCGGCGGCTCCTTGAAGAGGCCGAGCGGGACGTCGAGGCAAGGAAGAAGGATGCCGCCATCGAGGCCAAGGAGATCCTCCTCAAGGCGCGGACCGAGTCGGAAGCGGAGGCCCGCCAGCGCCAGCGGGAGATTCAGGAGATCGAGCGGCGGGTCATCCAGAAGGAGGAGCAGCTCGCCCGGCGGCTTGACGAGCTGGACCGGCGCGGCAAGGATGTCCAGTCCCGGGAGCAGCGAGCGGCCGAGCTCGAGCGGACCCTCAGGGCGCGGGAGGAGCGGCTGGACCACCTAGCGGAGGAGCAGCGGCGGAAGCTCGAGGTGATCGCCGGGCTGACCGCGGAGGAGGCCAAGCGCCAGCTCGTGGCGCAGATGGAGGAGGAAGCCCGGCGCGAGGCTACGCTCATTGGTATGCGCCTCGAGGAAGAAGCGCGGGAGACGGCGCAACAGAAGGCCAAAGAGGTGCTCGCCACCACCATTCAGCGGCTGGCCCCCGACTACACCGTCGAGACCGCGGTGTCCATCCTCGACCTGCCCTCGGACGACATGAAAGGGCGCATCATCGGCCGGGAGGGACGCAACATCCGGGCCCTCGAGCAAGCCACAGGCGTGGACCTGATCGTGGACGATACCCCGGAGGCCGTGATCATCTCGGCCTACGATCCGCTGCGCCGCGAAATCGCGCGGCAGGCCCTTCAGCGCCTCATCGCCGACGGCCGGATCCATCCGGCGCGCATCGAGGAAGTGGTCGAGAAGGTCAAGAAGGACGTGGATCAGATGTTGCGGGACGAGGGGGAGAAGGCCTGTTTCGAGGTGGGCGTGCATGGGCTCCACCCGGAGCTCGTTCGCTTGGTCGGTCGACTGAAGTTCAGGACTTCGTACGGCCAGAACGCGCTGCAGCACTCCAAGGAAGTGGCCTGGCTGGCGTCGATGATGGCGGCTGAGATCAAGGCGGACGCCAAGCTCGCCAAGCGGATGGGGCTGCTGCACGACATCGGCAAGGCCCTCACCCACGAGCACGAGGGAAGCCATCCGGAGTTGTCGGAACAGGTGCTGACCAAGTACAACGAATCCCCCGCCGTGATCAACGCGGCCCTCTGTGGCCACGAGAACGTCGAGCCGCAAACCGTCGAGGCCGTCCTGGTGGAGGCGGCCGACGGGATTTCCGCCGCCCGGCCCGGCGCCCGGCGCGACGTCCTGGAGTCCTACATCAAGCGGCTCGCCAAGCTCGAAGAGATCGCCACCTCCTACAAGGGCGTGGAGATGGCCTACGCCATCCAGGCCGGCCGCGAGCTCCGGATCATGGTGAAGTCCGACGTGGTCTCCGACCTCGAGTCCCACCAACTCGCCAAGGAGATCTCGAAGCGCATCGAGAGCGAGATGCAGTACCCGGGCCATATCAAGGTCACCGTTATCCGCGAGACGCGCGCGGTGGAGATCGCCAAGTGACGAAGCCCTTCACGGTGCTCGTGGTCGGAGACGTGTTCGGTGAGCCCGGACGCCGGGCGCTCCTCACCCTGCTGCCGGGTCTCAAGCGCGAGCACGGGGTGGACTGCACCATCGTCAACGTGGAGAACGCCGCCGCCGGCTACGGGGTCACGCCGCAAATCGCGAAATCTTTCCTCGAGGGCGGCGTGGACGTGATGACCTCGGGCAACCACATCTGGGACAAGAAAGAGATCATCGAGTATATCGCCAAGGAGAATCTGTTGCTGCGCCCGGCGAACTACCCGGTGGGGACGCCGGGCGCCGGCGCCATCGTCGTGAAGGCCGGCCCTCACAAGGTGGCGGTTCTCAACCTGATGGGGCGGGTGTTTCTACCGACCATCGACTGCCCCTTTCGCAAGGCCGACGAGGAAGTGGCGCGCCTCCGCGACGAGACGCCGATCATCGTCGTGGACATGCACGGCGAGGCAACCTCGGAGAAGCAGGCCATGGGCTGGTACCTCGACGGCCGCGCCAGCGCGGTCCTCGGCACGCACTCGCACGTGCAGACCGCCGACGAGCGGATCTTCCCCGGCGGGACGGCCTATATCACCGACCTGGGGATGACCGGGCCGGTGGACTCGGTGATCGGGGTGGATCGCGATCTGGCCATTCAGCGGTTCCTCTCCCAGATGCCCAACCGCTTCGAGCCCGCCAGGGGGCCCGCGGCCTTGCACGGGGCGGTGGTTCGGATCGATCCGGAGAGCGGCAAGGCCCTGGAGATCCGGCGCCTGCGGGTCCCGCTTCCGGCGTGAGCGGCTGACCCTCGGGGTGTCATCTGGGGGCGCGAGCCCCTTTTTTTATCCCCTCACCCCGCCTCTCCCCACTGGGGAGAGGCGAAGAGGTGAGGGGCTGCATCGGGTAGGGTTCCATGGCGCAGATTCTCGACGGCAAGGTCGTGGCTCAGAAGGTTCTCGCCGAGGTCAAGGCGGGAGTCTCGGCTCTGAAGGACCGGAGCGGCGTGACTCCCACGCTCGCGGTGGTCCTGGTCGGGGACTTCGCGCCGTCCAAGATTTACATCGCCAACAAGAAGAAGATGGCCGCCGAGGCCGGAATCGCCTCGCGTGACTTTCTCTATCCCCGGGGCCTTTCCCAGCCCGAGCTGCTCGCGCTCCTCTCCCGTTTGAACGCCGATCCCGCCATTCACGGTGTCCTCCTACAGATCCCGCTGCCCCAGGGGTGTGACGAGGACGAGGCCATCGCCGCGATCGCGCCCGAGAAGGACGTGGACGGCTTCCACCCGATGAACCTGGGCCACCTCCTGGCGGGCGCGCCCATCGTGGTCCCGTGCACCCCCGCGGGCGTCATGGAGATCCTCGACCATTACGGGGTCGAGCTGAAAGGGGCCGAGGCGGTCGTGGTGGGGCGCTCGCGCATCGTCGGCAAGCCGCTGGCCCAGCTGCTGCTGGCCCGCCACGCGACCGTGACCATGTGCCACACGCGCACCCGCGATCTGGCGGCCCACACGCGGCGGGCTGAGATCTTGTGCGTGGCCGCAGGCCGCCCCCAGGTCGTCACGGGAGAGATGGTGCGCGAGGGCGCGGTGGTGGTGGACGTCGGGATCAACCGCCTGGAAAACGGCAAGCTGGTCGGCGACGTGGAGTTCGAGGGGGCGGCGAAGCGGGCGCGCGCGATCACGCCGGTTCCCGGCGGGGTCGGCCCGATGACGGTCGCCATGCTGCTGAAGAACACGCTCGCCGCCGCCCGCCGCCAGCTGAGAATGAGTTGAAAATGGCAACGGGTCCTGCTGTCGGCCAGCCCCACGGTGCTCGCTCCCGCGAGCGCCAGTTTTCCCGTCGCCTGACGATTCATCGCCGAACTCCTTCGGTTTCAAGCGGTGCGCTCCGCGCCGCGGGGCTCCCCGTCCGCCATCTCCCGTTGCCATTTCAGAACCCATCGGCGGCGCGGGTATGAATGAGCATAGGCAGATCTGGACGGTCTCGGAGCTGACGGCGCGCGTCAAAGAGCTCCTCGAGACCCAGTTCCCCGCCTTCTGGGTCGAGGGCGAGATCTCCAACTTCCGGATCTCGTCGGCCGGACACGCCTACTTCACGCTCAAGGACGAGACGGCCCAGCTCAAGGCCGTGCTCTTCAAGGGCAGGGGGCGCCACGTCCGCTTCGAGCCCGCCGACGGCCTTCAGGTGCTCGCCTTCGGGGGACTGGACCTCTACGCGCCGCGGGGCGAATACCAGCTGGTCGTCGAACTCCTGGAGCCCAAGGGGCTCGGCGCCCTCCAGCTCGCCTTCCAGCAGCTCAAGGCGAAGCTGGCCGCCGAAGGATTGTTCGACGCCGAGCGCAAGCGCTTGCTCCCCCGCTTTCCGAAGAAGATCGGCATTGTCACGTCCCCCGGCGGGGCCGCGATCCGCGACATCCTCCAGATCATCTCCCGCCGCTTCGCCGACCTCCACATCGTGATCGCCCCGGTGCGCGTCCAGGGCGAGGAGGCCGCCGGCGAGATTGTCGGCGCGCTCCAGGATCTGAACCGCTTGGGTGATCTCGACGTCATCATCGTGGCCCGGGGCGGCGGGTCGCTGGAGGATCTCTGGGCCTTCAACGAGGAGGTCGTGGCCCGGGCGATCGCCTCCTCGAAGGTGCCCGTCATCTCCGCGGTGGGCCACGAAACCGACGTGACCATCGCCGACTTTGTGGCGGACTTGCGGGCGCCGACGCCCTCCGGGGCTGCCGAGCTGGTGGTGGAGGAAAAGCAGGCGGTGGCGGAGTGGCTGGTGGGCCTCTACGACCGCATGAAGCGCTCCATCGAGCACCGGATCCGGAGACACCGCCAGCAGGTGGAATTCCTGGCGCGGCGGCGAGTCCTCACCGACCCGGCCCGGCCGGTGCGCGATCTCGAGCGCCGGCTCGACGAGCTGATGGGACGACTCATCGGGGGTCTCAGGGGCGCGCGCAGGGAGGCCCGCCATCGCCTGCTGCTGACGACAAATTCCTTGCTTTCGCACAACCCGTTGGCTAGGATTTCGAGCGTCGCGCAGTTGCTCGATCAAGTCGGCGGACGTCTCCATGCGGGCATCGCGCGAAGGGTGGAGCGAGCCCGCGACAGCCTGAGGACGGCCGTGGGCCAGCTGGATAGCCTCTCCCCGCTGGCCGTGCTGCGGCGCGGCTACAGCTTGACGCGGCTCCCCTCCGGGGAAATCGTGCGGTCGGGGCGTCAGGTGGGGCCGGGGAGCCTTGTCGAGGTGCTGCTGCACGAGGGAACGCTCGGGGCCCGTGTAACCGAGGTGAGGGAGCGCGATGACCGACCTCAAGTTTGAAGATGCCCTCGCCCGCCTGGAAGAGATCGTCCAGACCCTCGAGTCCGGCAATCTACCGCTGGAGGAGTCGCTGAAGGCGTTCGAGGAGGGAATCCGACTGGCGCGCGGGTGCGCCAAGTATCTGGAGGAGGCGGAGCGGCGGATCGAGCTCTTGGTCAAGGACGAGGCCGGCCTCCTCAAGACCCAACCGTTCAGCCTTGAGGGCGGAGGAGAGCAGGGGAAGTGAGCTTCGACCTCGCCGCCTACCTGGCTGAACGTCGCCGGGCCGTGGACGACGCCCTCGAGAGCTACCTCCCTTCGAGCGAGACGCCTCCGGCCACGATCCACGAGGCGATGCGCTACAGCGTGTTCGCGGGCGGTAAGCGCCTCCGCCCCATCCTCGTCATCGCGGGCGCCGAAGCCGCCGGGGGCACGATGGCGCGCGTCCTGCCCACCGCCTGCGCCATGGAGCTGATCCACACCTACTCGCTGATCCACGACGATCTCCCGGCCATGGACGACGACGACTACCGGCGCGGGCGCCTCACCAACCACAAGGTGTTCGGGGAGGCCATCGCGATCCTGGCGGGAGACGCGCTCCTGACCCTGGCCTTCGGACTTTTCGCCGAGCACGCGTCGCTGGAGGTGATCCGGGAGGTGGCGATCGCGGCAGGCACCTTCGGCATGATCGGGGGGCAGGTGGCGGACATCCAGTCCGAGGGGAAGTCGGTGGACGCGGAGACGCTCGAATACATCCACCGCCACAAGACCGCCGCGCTGATCCGCTGCTCGCTCCGTAGCGGGGCGATGCTGGCGGGGGCCTCTCCCGCTGCGCTTCAGGCCATCGGGGAGGCCGGCTCGCACCTCGGGCTGGCCTTTCAGATCGTGGACGACATCCTGGACGTCGAGGGGAGCCTCGAGGATCTCGGAAAGACGGCGGGGAGCGACCGGCGGAAGAAGAAGGTGACCTACCCCGAGCACTTCGGGGTGGAAGCCTCGCGGCTGAAGGCCAAGGCGCTGATCGAAGATGCCAAGACCGCGCTGGGCCCGCTGGGCCCGCGCGCCGAGCCGATCCGGGCGCTGGCGGAGTTCATCTTCCTGAGGAGGTCGTAGGTGTCGGGGATCGCCGAGATCTACGCCCGCGAGATCCTCGACTCCCGGGGCAATCCCACCGTGGAGGTGGAAGTCCTCCTCGAGGGCGGGGGCTTCGGCCGGGCCGCCGTGCCCTCCGGCGCCTCGACGGGCACGCGCGAGGCCGTCGAGCTCCGCGACGGAGAACATAAACGGTTCGGCGGCAAAGGTGTGCGCCGGGCCGTGACCAATGTGATGGAGGTGATCGCCCCCGAGCTCCAGGGGACGGAGGCCTCCGAGCAGGCGGCGGTGGACCGGATCCTCCTCGAGCTGGACGGCACGCCCAACAAGTCGGGGCTCGGCGCCAACGCGCTCCTTGGTGTCTCCCTGGCGGTGGCCCGCGCGGCCGCCGACGAGGCGGGGCTGCCGCTCTACCAGTACCTCGGCGGCCCCGGAGCCCGGCTCCTCCCCGTGCCCCTCATGAACGTTCTCAATGGCGGCGCCCACGCTGACAACGGGCTGGACATCCAGGAGTTCATGGTGGTCCCCGCCGGGGCCCAGAGCTTCTCCGAGGCGCTCCGGACGGGAGCCGAGATCTTCCACGCTCTCAAGGGGTTGCTCCGCGACAAAGGGCTCTCCACCGGCGTCGGTGACGAGGGTGGCTTTGCCCCGGCGCTGGCTTCCAACACGGCCGCCCTCGACCTCGTGCTTCAGGCCATCGAGCGGGCCGGCTACCGCCCCGGCGAGGACGTGCTCCTCGCCCTGGATCCTGCGGCCAGCGAGTTCTTCGAGGGCGGCCGCTACCGGTTCAGGGCCGAGGGGAAAGCGCGGACATCGGAAGAGATGATCGGCTTCTACGACTCGCTCCTCGATCGGTATCCGCTCTGCTCCATCGAGGACGGCCTGGCCGAGGGAGACTGGGACGGGTGGATGGCGCTCACCCGCCGGCTCGGGTCGCGGGTGCAACTGGTCGGCGACGACATCTTCGTCACGAACCCGGCGATCCTCCAGGAGGGGATTAGGAAGGGGGTCGCCAACGCGATCCTGATCAAGGTGAACCAGATCGGGACGCTGACGGAAACCCTGGAGGCGATCGAGCTCGCGAAGCGCGCCGGCTACGGCACCATCATCTCCCACCGCTCCGGCGAGACGGAGGACACCTTCATCGCCGACCTGGCTGTGGCGGTGAACGCCGGGCAGATCAAGACCGGGTCCTTGGCGCGCGGCGAGCGCACGGCCAAGTACAACCAGCTCCTCCGGATCGAGGAAGAGCTGGGGGAGGCCGCCTCCTGGCCGGGCCGGGCCATCTTCGCCAGGCGGGAGAAATGAGGCGCCGGGCTCTGGCGGCGACGCTCGGCCTCGTGACGGCGGGGCTGCTCGTCTTCGGCGGCGCCGGCCTCGTCCGCGTCTGGCAGATGAAGCAGGAGGTGCAGACGCTCGAGCAAGAGATCCACGACCTCCGCGCGGAGGCGGACCGGGTCAGCCGGACCGTGGACCGCATGCGCGAGGACCCCGCCCTGATCGAGCAGCTCGCCCGCGAGGAGCTGGGCATGGTGAAGGGGGGCGAGAAGGTGCTGAAGTTCCCGGCGGAGAAGCGCTGAGATGGACCTGATGCCCCTGCTCTTCGCGCTCACCTTCCTCCTGAACGGGCGCGCCGCCCTCAAGCTCCTGATCGACTGGAAGGGGATGCTCACGACGGTCCGCTTCGTCAAAGAGGCCTATGCCGCCCTTGACCGACTTCCCTCCGAGCCGGAGCTGGAGGAGAACGACCGGGCGCCGACCTTTCTCCACCTCGTCCCGGCCTACCAGGAGCCGGGGATCGCCGCCACCCTCTCGGCCCTCCTCGCCTCGCGCTACCCGCACTCGCGCCTCCACGTCGTCGTGGTGACCAAGGAGGAGGAGGAGCTGGCGCCCCATCCGGCCATGGGGATCTCCACGGGCGAGTTCGTGCGCCGCTTCCGCGCCGAGTTGCCGCCGTACGCCCAGAAGATGCTCTGGCACCTCACCCTGCCGGGGCCGGGGCGCAAGGCGCATCAGCTCAACTGGGCGCTCCGGCCCGAGGCGCTCCGGGGGGTCCTGGGCGAGTCCGTGCACCCTGGACGGGTCTTCGTCGGCGTGAGCGATGCCGACTCGCTCCCCGACCCGAACGTCTACCGGTGGATCGCCGGGGAAGTCCTCGCCGGGCGCGGTGAGGTGGCCTATCAGGGCGTGACCCTGTCCCTGGCCAACTTCGGCCGGCTCGATGTCCGCGGGCGGATCTGCGCCATCCAGCAGTCGTCCATTTTCATTCGAGTCTCGATCGCGCGGCTCATCAACGAGGTGAAGCGGGTTCGCTTCCTTCACCGCCTGTGCGGGTGCCTGCCGCGCCTGGCGCCCATCCTCAGGCCGGCCTTCGAGCTCTGCTTCCGCCGCTCGCAGATCTGCCTGGGCCACAACCAGTTCGTCCGGCTGGATACGCTTCAATCCCTGGGCGGCTTTTCCACCGTGGGCGTCACCGAGGATTCCACCCTCGGCTATGCCCTGGGCGCCCGGGGCATTCTGATCCGCCCGATGCCGATGGTTGAGATCAATGAGCTGCCGGAGACGCCCCGGAAGATCATCCGGCAGAATGCGCGCTGGTATATGGGCGTCCTGGACGATGTGAAATACCTCTGGCGCATCTGGCGGCAGGCGCCGACGGCCTTCAACCTGGCGCAGCTCTGCCGCCATGTGGGGAACAAGGTGGTGGAGTGGCCCATCGCGGCGGGGGTCTATCCGGTCGTGGGGTACCTCGGCTGGTACCTGGCCTATCAGTACCGCGAGCACTTCTGGCTTTTCTACTTCGCGGTGGGCTTCCCTACGGTCGCGCTGGGCCTGACCATCTGGGTGGGCGGGATCGCGACCCAGGAACTGGTCGAGGAACTGGTGCCCTTCCTGCCGAAACCCGTGGACCTCCAGCGCAAGAGTTTGGCCGATAAGTTCTGGGGGACCTTCCGCTGCCAGACCTACTGGCTCCTGGCGACGCGGGGCGCGTGGCGGGTGCTCTGGGCGCTCGTCCGCCGGGGCCGCTACGAGCCCGCCAAGACTGACCGGATCAGCCGATGATGGATTTCGTCTTCTGGAAGAGCGTCGGGGCGTCCCTCGCCTTCACCCTGGCCGTGCTGAACCTCCTGATCATGCTCCAGCTCTACGGGAAGATCCGGCTCTTCTCCGGCGCCCCTGCCTTCCTGGCCCGCTGGCACCGGCGGCAGGGCGACGTGATCCTGGTCCTCTTCGTCGTGATCGCCTACAACTGCGTGACGCGCGGGTACGTGGACCCGGATTCGCCGCGGGTCGTGGCCCATGCCGTCCTGGGGAGCCTGACGCTGGCGGTCATCGCGCTCAAGTTCGCGACCGTCAACTGGATTCCCCGCCTGATGAACCACATCGCGGTGATCGGGGCCACGCTCTTCGTCGTCACGACGGGCACGGTCTTCAGCAGCGCCCTCTGGTACTTCCTCACCTGGATCCGCGAGGGCGCCCGCCCCGTCTATTAGTGGTTTCCCCTCTCGGCGGTTCTCTTGACACATGCCCGCTGATCCGGTATCGTGCAGGAGGTCATCGCGGGGTGGAGCAGTCCGGTAGCTCGTTGGGCTCATAACCCAAAGGTCGCTGGTTCAAATCCAGCCCCCGCAACCACCTGTAGGCAAACAGCCTCCTGATCCCTCAGGAGGCTGTCGCTTTTTGCGCGGCGCCAAAGGCTTTAGGAACGGCACTTCTTTCCGGCCATTCCAGTGAGGTTTTTGGTGCTTCCTCTCTGGAGAGCACTGAACGCCAAAGCGACAAATGGGGTCGTTCAAAAAATCCCTACACTTTTTAGCACTGGTGGGAGCGCAGAATTACGAGGACTTAGAAAACGGGATTGGGGCGTTTCAAAACCACTTGTTCTGAAAACGCAGAACGTAAACGAGGGCCTGGTCCTCCTCTAGCTTGCTTTCTCAGCCACTGTCTGTCTTGAGGGGGTTGCAAAAACCGCTTGGGGATGCGGACGAGAACTGCTTGTTCCTAAAGGCCTTAAGGAAGGCTACAATCGGACGTCAAGAATGAATGATAGAAAGGGCCTGACATGCAAAGGCCGGTTCGATCATTGCTTGGTTGGTTCGAGCGCGATGAGGCGGTGGCGGGTCCATATCGGAAATCCTGGTATAGAACGACGATAGGGGGTATTGGTGGCAGAGGCGAGAATCGATCCGAGTGTGCTGGAGCTGACTGACCGAGTCGTCTCCATCAACCGCGTCGCCAAGGTGGTGAAGGGCGGCCGTCGTTTTTCCTTCTCCGCGCTCGTCGTGGTGGGAGACGGGAAGGGGCACGTCGGCGTGGGGCTTGGCAAGGCCCGCGAAGTCCCGGGGGCCATCCGCAAGGCGGTCGAACACGCCAAGAAGGATCTGATCTTTGTCCCCCTGAAGGACACGACCATCCCGTGCGAAATCACCGGCCATTTCGGGGCGGCCCGCGTCTTCCTGAAGCCTGCCGTACCCGGGACCGGCGTCATCGCCGGCGGCGCGGTCCGTCCGGTGCTGGAGGCCGCCGGAGTGCAGGATATTCTGACCAAGTCCCTGGGCTCCAACAATCCTCACAACGTCCTGAAAGCGACGCTGGACGCCCTGCGGCGAATCAAGCGGCTCCAGGATACCTACGCGGCGCGGAAGCGCACCGAAGAAGAGGCGGCGGAACTTGTCCGGCAAGAAGCTTAAGATCACCCTGGTTCGGAGCCTGATCGGCCTTTCCCCGAAGCAGGAAGCGACCGTTCGGGCGCTCGGCCTTCGCCGCATCCGCCAGACGGTCAGCCACCAGGACACGGCGGCGATCAGGGGGATGATCTCCCGGGTCATCCACTGCATTCACGTCGAGGAAGGGGCCAGCGATGAGGCTTGATCAGCTCCATCCGGCCCCCGGAGCCAAGAAGGTACCGAAGCGCGTCGGGCGCGGGCCGGGATCCGGTCACGGCAAGACCTCGGGGAATGGCCAGCAGAGTGACACTCTACGCAGATATCAAGTCGGAATGTTCCATCCGCGTTAGCTGTCCACGTTGGGGCCAGCTCACAAAGGGAGACGCCGCCATGTCGGAGAGGACACTCGGGCTCGGTCCGTGTGCCGAGTACAAGCATGATCATCCGCCCGTCCGAAATGTCATCGTGGAGCATGAGGAGCAGCTCACGCTCGGGCAACGCGTGGCGGACCGGGTGGTCCTGCTCGTCGGCAGCTGGCCCTTCATCATTGTGCAGAGCTGTGTCTTCCTGGTCTGGATCGGGATCAACTTCTACTTGGTCTTCAGTGAGATCAAGCAGCCTGGTTTCCTGAAGGCGTGGGATCCCTATCCCTTCATCCTGCTGAACCTCGTGCTGAGCTTTCAGGCAGCGTACACGGGCCCGGTGGTGATGATGAGCCAGAACCGCCAGACGGAGAAGGACCGGCTCATGGCGCAGCACGACTACGAGATCAATCAGAAGACGGAGGAGGAATTGGAGGTGGTGATGGACCACCTCGAGCACCAAGACCGCCTGATCCTGGACGCCATCGCCAGGCTCGAAGCCCTGCAGGTGACGCCGCCTGTCCGCGAGATCGCTGACAAGCTGGAGGAGGCGCTGAAGCGAGTCGAGCGAAACGACCAGCGCATTGTGGCGATGCTCGCCCGGCTAGAGCAAGCGCCTCCCGGCTCGGCGACCGCGTCGTGAGCGCCCGCCGGTTCGTCCATTTAAGAATCCTGGGAGCGGTGTAGCAGCGGCAAGTCGCGAAATACGGGCAGTTAGGAGCTTCGATTTTGGCGTCTTGAAACCACTTGTTTTTCGAACAACGTAGGACCAGCCACCTGCTGTTGTCGGCGAGTACTCACCCATCATCTGCTCGCATGATCTCTGCGAGAGCCCATCTTGTTCTACATCCGTCTTCTCGAATGTCGCGATCACTCAGCTTCAACTCTGCTACTCTGAAGTAGATTTCAGAACGTCACAA
>Ga0184633_10000752_pt1 | contig 12479 bp, 23 predicted proteins | sample PLM31_170_b1_FD_133156 | JGI IMG/M metagenome (GOLD analysis project Ga0184633, IMG submission 133156) | Groundwater sediment microbial communities from an aquifer in East River, Colorado, USA - PLM3-1_170_b1 | ecosystem: Environmental > Terrestrial > Soil > Riparian zone | place: USA: East...
CGATCGGCGCGTCGATCCCTTGCTGCGCGAGGTACGCGAGGATCTGCGCGGGCGCGTCCGGGTTGAAGGGGAGCTGCCAGAAGTAGCGAGTCCGCGTTCGTCGTTCCATGCGGAGCGCAGGCAATGGGCGATGATGCTCCGCGCCAGTGGCAGTTCGATCGACATCGGGAACTCCGCTTCCCAATTCTGAAGCGACAGCAGCATCTGGTGCAGATCGCTTACGAGATCGTTTAGGAGCTTTCGGCGCAGGGCAGCGATGTTTTGCGCCGACATCTTCCGCCCCACAGGTCGTACAGCAACGGACTTCGACTTCGATCGATCGATCGACAAGTTTCACCCCCTCCAGCATGTAGGCCATCTTCGCTTCGCCGCCGCCCTTTTTCGGTTTACCGAGGATCGACGCGGGCGGTGCAATCTGCGGAACACGTCCGCTGCCTCCGCAGATAGTACAGGTGTACTCACCTTCATAGTCATCAGCAAAAGAGTCCTGCGACAACTCCCCGGTTCCCACGCACTCGGTACACTTCATCACCGGGGCCTTGGTGTACCCCAGCTTCGGCTTCAGTACCCCCTGCGCGGCCGTCTCTTTCATCCGCGCCAGCACACTCCCCAGCTTCCGCTGCAGCTCCTCGTGGAACGCCTGCAGCTCGACACGGTTGATCGGCACGCCCATTTCGGTTGCCGGCCGCAGGACATACTGATCGCGCTCGTGCCAGTCGCGCATGAACACGTCCCACAGGCCGTACTTGATCGCATCCTTCAGCAGCCACATGCAGGTGCGCCAGTTCTGGAGGCCATCAGCCGCGGCGTACGTCCCTTCCTTCGCTTTATCCTTCCCCCAGTGCTTCCAGGCGCCGAAGTCGCTGGCCATCGGGGCGACGAAGCCGAGCCCGCGGGGCAGATCGCTTTGCAGGTAGTGCCACACCCACATGCCGTCGATCGCTTGAATGCCGTTGAGCGTGTGCCCGGCCGTCTGCAGGAGATCCCAATCGACGTACTTGTTCCAGAGCCACACCCAGCCCCCGATCTCAGCGAGCCCGGCCAGTAGCCGCTCGACGTGCCCGAGATAGCCGTGCCGGTACGGGACGGTCCACCCCGTGAGGCTGTCATTCGCCCCGTTCACGCGCGTGATCGGTGTTCGTGTACGCACCACGTCGGCTTCATCAGCCCCCAGCTTCTCCTCAAACTCGGTGTCCAGGGACAGATGCGTACCGTCTGGATCAGCACGTGCCCGCTGCAGGTGGTCGTCGACCCAATGACCAAACCACTCGGGAAGGGGATCGACGACGAGCTGCGCGGCGCTGCGCGTAAATCCGGACTGACTAATCCGATGTGCCAGACGTACATCTTGTGTCACCACGTCGAGCAAGTTCATCGCTCCACGTTGTAAATGCGAGGGGTGGTAGGACGGTACGATCCAGTACCGGTTATCGGCACTGCGCGTCACGGTTCCATGAAAATCTTTGACCGCCACGCCGGGGACGCCGGCCAGTCCCAAGATCGCGTCGAGCGCGGTGGCCCCGAGCGGCATGACGACGCCGTTCTCCGGCACGCTGTCGAGCAGCGGTTGTAAATACTGCCGGCACATGGCGATCGCGTGCTGTTCCCACGGGGCACCGGCTAGGAAGTCATTGGGCGGGCGACACGAAATGACGTTGCCGATCCGCACGTGTTGCCGGTCGATCCCGGCCCGGTGGAAAATCCGGCTCAGGACGCCCCCGGCGCTGCCGTAGAAGGGCTCCCCGGCGATGGCTTCCTCATAGCCGAGGGCTTCCCCGATGGCTGTCAGGCGGGCGCCCAGCGGGCCGGAGGGGGGCGCGAAGCCCAAGCCAGCGGTAAAAAGGCTACAGCCTTCGCAAGATGCAGGTTTCGAGTACTTAGGATTCTGGGCTGGCATGAGAATTGACAAACGCCGCGAGGATGTCCCCGTGGCAAGGGCTTGGGGAGCACCAGCACCCAAGGACTTTATTCTGGAGCTGTTCGAGGGCCTTCGCTTGCATTTGCACGTTTGCCTCGAAGTCCTGACGAAAGGCGGTGATTGCCCCTGCACGATCATGGGTAATACGACACAGCCGACAGGTTCGTCCGACTGGATGCTGGTTGCCCCAGTACGAAGGCCGACCGATGTACTCGAAACGAGCAGACGAAATTGCTCCACGGTCGCGACAGTGAATAACAGTCGTCATCGCCGTGGCCTGCGGATCCGCCCTACCCCAGCAGGGACCGGTACGATCGTACTGGGATCCGGATTGCGTGTACCCACGAGCTGCCGGAGCGCGATGAAGATCAGATCCCAGCAGCCGCGGCGCTCGCGATCGAACTGCCGCACGTCGGTGTCGAAAAAGTGCTGGATGTCTTCCGCGGTGAGCTTCCCGCGGCCCTGCTTCCATGCGTCGCGTTCCCGCGGCTCCATCTTCGACAGCCAGACGGAGTAGTCCCCGTACTGTTCGTCGCCGCCGATGTTGCTGATGAGGCCGACGCCGAGCAGTTTGTCACGATCGGAGCTGACGGCGCTGACTAGTTCGACGGTGATTCTGATCATCCAGCCACCATGTCGTCTAAATCCACGGTGTCCGGCATGCGATGCACGCGGATCCAAAAGCGCGCCCAGTTGAACGGTTGATCGTCGGCGTGGAACGCCACCGCGGCCTTCGGTGTGCCGAACCGGATCCCTTCGTTGTCGACGTGACAGAACTTCGCAAGCGTACGGATGATGGACGGCCAGTCAGTCACATCCGCACCATTGACATAGAACCGAATCCCGCCATCGGCTACGTGCAGATCGATGCGGTTCCATCTCTTCCAATCGATCTCCGGAACGGTCAGCGGGACGTGGCGGAGCGCCAACGCCGCCGTGAGCGCCGCGCTGATGGCTTTGATCGCGTCACGTCGTGTCATCGCTGCAGCGCCTCCAGCAGAAACGTCTCGACCAACGCGCCGATCCCCGGTGACTTGCTCTCTCTGTTCCCCGCGACGTTCAGCGTCCGTATCCGCTCTCGCAGGATCCAGGCGCGAATGAAATCGGCCATCGGGATAAAGATGGTCGCCGCATCGGGCCACTCACACGTCTGCAGCAGCTTCATGTTCGCCATGACGCACGAGGCCGTCAGATGGCTGCCGCCGTCGATCCCGTGACGCACAAACAACAGCGTCGCGTCGGCCGCGCGGACGTTGTGCCGCGTGCGGTGTTCGTAGCCATCGAACCGACTCTCGACCATGCCGTAGAGATTCTTGAACTCCGGACGTGGGCCGGCTTCTGTCTTCCAGCCGCGGGGCATCATGCCGCCAGTGGTGTACCCGAGTACCTTGCCAGCACGCAGTCCAGCTTGATCGGCCCCCGATTGCCCCCCTGAGATCAGCCGCTGAATCACGTCCGCCGCTCCTGTCGTAGCTTGATAAGCTGCTGCTCGATACGATCAAGCTGCACGCTGAGAACCCCATGCCACCCAACGAGCAGGAGCAACAGGAAGATGATCATGTCGTCGCCTGCAGCGTCCGCGTGCTGACCTTGAGCCCCGGCGCCTTCACATACGTGCCGCCGTCTTCGCGCGTGACCATGCCCATCTGCACGAAGTCGCCGAGGTACTCGCTGAGCCGAGAGGGATGCACGCTGCCGCCGGTTCGGGCAAACTCATTGATGATCACGCCGGGCTTCACCGGCTGATCCAGCAGGCCCTCTGCGATCATCTTCGCGAGTCGACCGCGGGGGTTGTCGGTGGCGAACGCCACTTCGCGCGGCGTCAGTTCGATGATCAGCTCCGGACGCTGCGCCTTGATCCGCAGCAGCGCCACCTGAACATCGGCGTCCGCGAGGATCTTCTCGCGCACCTGCTGCAGCCAGTCAGCCGGCAGCCCTGCGACGACATTGGCGTTGGCTGGCAGGATGCGCACGCCACGTCCTGAGAAGTCCCGCTGGAACTCCGCCTGTGTCCCCGTCGATCGATCCACCACCGTCGTCCCGTGTGCGGCGAGTTGGCGCTGGATCTCGTCCAGCGATGTTCGCAGCTCTGCGTTCTCACGTCGGAGCTGATCATTGTCAGCCTTCAATTTCTCATCCACAGCGTGCTCCTCTGCTGTTTTGAATCCGGTCCACTTCACTTCGGGCGCGGCGTCTGCAATCCTCCCTTGCCCGTGTTGGACAGCACAATGTACGGCCGATAGCTCTCCCATCGCGACGTACTGTGCTTCACTCGGCGACATCCAGGAGGGCTGTACATAGGTCGTAATCGCTTGCTGCCCCATGCAGGCAATGAACTGCCCGAGGCCCAATCCCGCCACCGCATCGACCTTCGGCTTTTTCACGCCGTGGATGTGCGCGAGCGTCCGCTTGACTTCGTTGATCTCGCGCTGGACGCCGAGCAGCCAGATCTGCACCTGCTTGAGTACCGGCGTGTGGACGCCCGCGAGATCCTGACTGTCGATCCACAAGTAGTTCTGGAGCGACCCACCTTTGCGGATGTACAGCTCCGCGGCGTAGGTCACTGGCGATCGACGCGTCCGCGGCATGAACTCCCACGCCTCGGGCACGACGATGATCGTCTTCTGCAGAGACTTGTACGCCGTCTCCAGGCAGCTCGCGATCACCAACCCCTGCATTTCCCCAGAGAACGGTGACAGGTCCATGACGTTCACCGATGTGCGCGCCAGCATCAGTGGAATGGACGGGCCGATCGCGCGCACCTGGGGGACAATCTTGTCCAGGTAGTGATCAAGCTGATAGTAGATGTCGGCCGACAATCCCTTCGCCGTCGCCATTAGGGTTTTGACGTTCCGATGGACATCGCTCAGGGACTTCGCGCCCTTGCACGCGCGCATGATCCAGCTCCGCTCGAACTTCATCCGCTCGCGCAGGGTCGCTTCGAGGATCGATGACACGTACTCCCAGTTCGCCTGTTCCTTGAAGTACGGCGGCACGGCGTTCACGCCGTTGACAAACCCGCCTTCGCCCCGTTTGGTGACGAACGCCAGCACGGCGAAGTCATTGGGGACACGCCACGCGCAGGCTTCGAGCGTCGTGGTTTTGCCGGCCTGCTGCGTCTGGCCGACGACTGCCATGTGCCCTACGGGGATCGAGACGGGATCACCGGAGGGGACGGCGAAGCCGAGTGGGATCGTCTGCGTACTCATTTCGTCGCGCCCAGCTCTTTCAACATCGCGTAGATCTCGGCGATGATCTCGCGATTGATCGGGGTCAGCACGCCGTCAGCGGTGGGATAATACGCGTAGTAGCCCCACTGATTGCGCCACATGATTTGCCCGAGGGGGAATCCGCCCCGCCGAGCGTAGAGCATGTACGTCGGGTAGCCCATGACGCTGTACGACGTGCGACTAAAGGCGACCATGCGCCCCTCACGGCCGCTGACCGGCATCGCGGTTCGCGTGCGCTGCTGCCACCAGTCGATCAGATCCTGCCGCCACCACGTGAGGATCATCCACAGTGTCATTGTCCGTCCCTCTCGAACAGCATCTGCCGGGCGTACGCGCACGCGTCCAGCAATTCTTCGTAGTGATCCCGCAGCGCGTCGCGGCCGTTGTGCGGCTGGAGCGGCGTGCCGTACCGCTCAGTCCCCAGACGCTTGCGGGCCTGGATGTCGCCGCAGACGAGATCGTGGATCTCTGGGAGATTATTGGGCGTCGGCGGCTGTTGATCGCCCTCGCGCTGGGGCTTGGTCGGCGCGGGGCCGAAAGGCACGTCTGGCCCTACAACGCCCGCAGCGAACATCACCGCTTGGATCTGCCGATGAATCTCTACAATCTTGACCGTCTGCTCAACGCCTTCAAGCGTGATGTTCTCGGTCCCGACGCGGTACTCCGGCTCACGTGGTTGCGCCAAGTACTCTCCCGGCCGTGTCGTCAATGGGAAGTCTTCGGACGTGCCAATCGCTTCGGGGATCCCCTCCACAGGCGGATCACCGCCCCCGGTGATCTCCCGTAGGATCTCCGCTGGCGTGAGCTTGCCCCGCGTGCCGTAGTGATCGCTCACTCCCCCTCCAGCCGACGATCCAGCTCGGGCGGGATCCAGTGCGGGGCGTTGCGCTCCTGTCGAATGGTTGTGTGCAGTATCGCGCGTAACTGCTCGCCCGGCGTCCGGTTGTGGATGGCCGCGATGTACTTCAGCTCGGCCAGCTCGGACGTGAACAGCTTCAGCGAGAACGTCTCTGCCCGCTGATCGTGCGCGCGGGGATCGATGCGTGCGGATCGCGGTGTGCCGGTGTCGCGAAGCTGGCGGAGCTTGCGGCCCTGTGCGCGCGTACGAACACTCACGGCGTTACCGTCGCTGTCTTCGCAAGGGCCTTGCGGACTGTCTCGGCCGCGTTGATCCGCCGGGCCTTCAGCCATGTGTTGATGGCCTTCCCCGCGTCGCGCTGCACGGTGATCAGGCCCTTATACTCCGCACGCTCCGCATCGGTAAGCACGCGCAGGACTTTTTCGTTGCCCACATACCTGTACATCTGCTGCGCACCCTTTTTGCCCGCGCGGGTGTACAGCAGGTTGCCGTTGCCCGCATGAACGCCGGTCAGGGTGATCGTCGTCAGCTCGTTATGCTCGACGAGCACGGCCGAGATCGCGACACGCACGCTGTCGCGCATCAGTGCGTTCAGCCGCTGGATCAGCGCGGCTTTGGTCGGCGATTCGACGGTATCCCCGTCCAGTTCAGTGCGGAACATGCCAGTGCCCGGCGAGACTTCGATCTCGAACTTAACCCCGTTGATTGTCGTGGTGCCAATTTTCACGGTACTGTTCCTCCTCCATGGCTGTCGCTTCCATCAGCCCAAACCGTTGCGCTTGTGTATGACCCGCCCAGTTCGTCACGGCCCACTGCTGCTCGCTGTACACGTAACTCCATCGGTGGAAGCGGCGGTCCATGAGGATGTGCGCCGCTTCCCGTGTCTCAGCCTCCAGTACGACATAGCGGCTGCCAAGCGATGTGCTGACGCCGAAGGTGCCGTACCAGCGGGGCATGGCTACCGCTCAGTAACCGTCGCCTCGTCAGCCTCCAGCGTCGGCTGTCGATCCGCCAGCGCCCGCGGATGCGTCGCATCGATCGGCCCACCCAGCGGGAACGGCGTCTCACCTGTCGCATCGATCAGCGCATCACCGAGCACGCGACCTACTTCCAGCTCCGCCGTCGCCACAGCGTCAACCGGCTCAAAGTACTCGGCGAAATGCGCCGCCTTGATGATCGCCACGCGCCCGCTCGGGTACTTCACCACCCAATCGTTCACGTCTGCGTGCTGCAGATCATGAGACGCGTCGTAGGTGCCTTTGTTCACCCTGTCGCACATGACGCCCACGTGCGTCGGCTTCTCCAAACCGGCCAAGAGTGGCGAACCTGGGGCCAGCAACGCCTGCAGCTCGGCGATGTTCGTCCCCGTCCACTGCATCGCGTCGACCGTCATGATGCACGTCCGAAATTGTTCTGACATCGATCCTCCTCCTCCGGGTGCCGGGATGGCACCACGTTTGTTCAATGCGGGTCAGCATATGCCGGGTATCTAGCCGGCGGTCAGCCGCTTCCACCATCGCCTGCCCGATGCGCCGCACGGCGTACCAGCCGATCACGTCCGATCCCGTTGCGCCTGCGCGTACGCCATACGCTCGCTCCGTTCCCGGTCCAGATACCGGTTGATCGCATCCTGGATCCGCGACAGTGTCTGTTCACTCAGGCCCTGCTCGCGCTCCAGGGCAGTCGAATGCAGATCGACGAGCGTGACCACCTGCACCATCAACCGCCCCTCAGTCAGGGCCAGCGGGCGTGTCAGATCCGACATCGGCCTTCTCTTTCTTCGGTGTGATCGATCGTGCCAGCCGCCGCAGATCGCCGACCGTGAACCGGCAGCGGAACTCGCGCTTGGTCGTCCAGGCCCCACTCACCCCGTCGCTGATGTCGACGCTCGCTCCCGCGCGCTCGAATGCCAGCGCCTCGGCTTTCGGGTTGTGCTTGTCTTGGAGCAATTGCACGTCGATCTCGATCGTCATATCGTCGGTCAGCGGCGCGTCGGTGTTCTCAGCAGCCATCGTTGTTCCCTCCAGGATCAACCCGATCCCGTGCATGTCGATCGTCGGTGTCGCCGCGTCTGGGGGTCCAGCATTGATGAAGACGTGCTGGTACCCTGCTGCGCGCAGCTTCTGCGCAATCTCGTCGTAGGTGGCGCGGCTGACTTCCAGTTCCGCGTAGGTGTGTGTCATGGCCGTATCCTATTACGTCTGCTGCAACGCCGCGCGGGTGTCGCCGCACAGCTTGCACAGGACCGACATGCCCTCGCGCTCGGCCGCGTTCTGGCAGTGATTGTCCAGAAACCGCAGCAGCAGTTTTTTCCAGGCGATCACACGCGGCTCCAGTTCCTCTTCGGCCCCGACGCCGACGACGCCGCACAGGCTGATCACCTGCACCTCGCGGAGCTGCAGGTTGCGCTCGATCGGATCCTCCGGCAGATCCGGTTCGATGCTGTTGATAATCGACACCATCAGATCCTCCCTCGCGTGATCAGCGCGCAGCAATGGATGCACCAATGCAGCCGCCACGTCCAGCGATGGCAGGACGGACAGAGCCGTTCAGGCTGGCTGGACATTGCGGTCAGCACTCCTCCCACCGCATCTGATCATCCTCCGACTTGAAAATCAGGTCGGTCACGATCTCGCCCGTCAGTACGCCGAGAAAGACGCCCCAGAAGACATGCCAGTTCATGTCGGTTCCTTTCGCTGATAGATCGCCCGCGGCACCCAGATCACAATGCCCACGTTGCGTGCCGTCTCCGGGTACAGTGCCTCGCCCGGCGTGAAATTGTCCGTGCTCGTTAGGAACGTGACACGTGTAGCTGGCGGCTTCAGCTTCGCGGCGAGCTGCGCCCCGGTCAGACACTCCATATTGAGGATCTGCAGGTTCGCCACCGGCAGCGCCCGGCGGATGATGTTGCCGAGCAACTGCGGATCCTCTGGCGTCATCGCTTCCCGCACGGCCACGCAATCTACATGCTGGCAGTTCTCTTCCGGCTCGCTGTGGCCGCCATCGTACCGGGGATACCCCGAATGATGAACGTAGCTGGCCATGTCGTGCGCGAGCTGGATCACCCGTGCGTTCATGGATTCAACTCCTGGATGGCGGCTGCAGCGTCCTCGAACTGCTCCCAGATACGCTGTAGGCGTTCGAGGCTTGTGCCCGCTGCTACCGTCACCAATTTCAAGATCGCCGTCTGTTGTTTGAACAGCACGAGCGATCGAAAGTTCTCCGGCCAGTAGTGCATGAACACCATTGCTGGCACCTGCTCGATCTGGAGCGCGACCGCACCTGCAGCCTTCCCCTCGCTGCCGTATTTCTTCACGAGCGCCCAAACGCTGAACGGACAGCCCTCATCATGATCGGTCGCGGACTTCGGCTGCCCGCAGATCGCGCACGGCGTCCAGATTGGGCTCACCGCTGGGCCTCCCGCAGCGCCGCCAGCAGCCCCCGGCGTTCCTGCTCCACCTTGTTCAGATCAATCTCGAAGTATTCTGCTAGCAGCGCCTGCGTGCCGTCTGAGACGGGCGTGAAACGATCATGACGGTCTACATCGCAGAGGGTGTACCCCTTCTCACTCTGCAGCCAGTCCAGGAACGCCCCAATCGTCTGGCTGTCGCCGCTCACCGCCGCCAGCTTGTCGCACTCGGTCGTCTCCACGATGCGGTTGACGGTGACTTCGTGCGAGCCTTCCCGCGATCGGTGGATGACGACGCGATCCTCTACCTTTGTCCGTGTAGCCATCGTCAGTACCCTTCTATAGATAGATCATCTACTGAGTACACATCCTACTGAGTACACACCGCTTCGCAGATCTTAGCGCCGATGGCGATCCCAGCCGCAAGGCAGACCACCGCGAGCGTGATCAGCTCGACGAGGATCGTGCGCCGCTCCTGCTGTCGCCACTCAAAGTACTCGGGATCATGGAGGCTCATGATCGTCTCCGTCCAACCAACCGTGTGTACTGATCTTGCCGCTGATGAATCCGCTTCGTGATGGCCCGTCGCTCGGCGGGCGTCACGAGTGCCGCTGTCACTAATAGGCGCAGCGCCTGCCAGTACGGCGCTGCTAGTTGCTTCACCGCTTGTACATGAATTACAGCCACGGCTGCACCCGCGGCTCCATGCGGCATCGTTCAATAAAGCCTCGTTGATCGCCGACGATGCGCAAGCCGTCGATGCTGCGCGCACGGGATAACGCCACAAATAACATCGACGGCATCCGGAAAAACGGATCCCGGATGTTCACCTGCACCCGATCCAACGTCAGTCCCTGCGTCTTATGCACGGTGCAGCCGTACGCCGCACGCAGCGGCATGTAGGTGATCACGCCGACGATCTCAGACTTGCCTTTGCCCTTCTCGGTGATCACTTCCTCGATCGACGGGATCGTGCCGGCCTTGACCGCAGCGACCAATTCCTTCCGGCGCCCAGGCTCCAGCGGGACGGTATTCTCACGCCGCACGGGCAGCACACGCACCGCTTTCCCGGTGCGCTGCAGCGTGACTAGCCAGCCGCTGCCGCCATCGGTCCCTACCAGCGTCCCAAGATCGCCGTTGGCATACACCAACTTATCGCGCTCGTCATCCTCATCTTCGTACTCGCGCCGGTTCGCCAGGATCATCACGAGCGCGTTGGGCTTCAGGCGCAGCTCGTCCGGGATCAGCTTCCAGTCGCCGCGCTGCTTGCCTTGGCGGATGGCGCGAGCAGCCATCGCCGTGCCCGTCAGCCGATCCATGCGCAGCATGTTGTACCGATCAACCTCCGCATTCTTCGCGAAGATGGTGGTCCCCTCGAAGTTGTCGTCCATCTGGGGGCTGAACCGCTGGGGCGTGAAAAACGCCAGCGCCGGGTTGACCTGTCCCTTGCGGATCGCGTGCAACGCCCCGATGAAATCCTGCGCGTCCTGTCGGTAGATCTGTTGCAAAATCGTGCGGTGCTCGGCGAACGACGGCCACTCGGGCGAGTCGAACGCGTACTGAATGGGAATTTTTTTACCGGTGGCCTGATCTTCGTCCGGTACGGGCGGAAGCTGGCCGAAGTCGCCAACCAGCGTCAGCCCGAGCGGCGGCAGATCCGATTCCTTCTCCGGGAGAGGATTGGGATCATCGTCATTCTCACCGACGCCGACCGACTCCAAGGCGTACACGCCACCTTCGTTCACTTCCCGCACCGCCCGCGCCAGCGGCGTCAACTGCTGCCCGGCCATCATCGACTTCTCGTCGATCAGGATCCGGCGCACCCCGGCTCGGCGCAGCTTGCGCACTTGAGCTTGGAGATACCCAGCGGTGTAGGCGTCGATCAGTGATTTGGTATCGAAATAGCGGAGCAACGAATTGATCGTCGTGCCTTCGCCCAAGTTCACACTGGCAATGCCAGTCGTCGCAGCCAGCACCGTCCCCAGATGGGCCGTGACAATCTGCTTGGCCACGAACGTCTTCCCGACGCCGGCCGTGCCACTGATATCGGTGTACAGATGTTCGCCGCAATCGGCAATAGCCTTCTGCTGATCGGCGTCGAGCACGACGGGGGGCGCAGGGGCGAATACGTCGGGCTCTGCGATCTCCTCAACAGTGCGAGGATCATCTGCGTGCCACTCATACTCCGATTCATCCTGATAGTTGGGATCAGGCGTGCCGTCCTGCAGCGCGTCGAGATCATCCGCGTGTTCCTCCACCGATGCCACATAGGCGGCACTGGGAACCGGTGGGCGCTTGCTGAAGTCAACCATGAGAATCGCTCCTCCTCCTCGGCAGAGTGTACCCTGCCGTCACCTAATAGAAATACACGTTCCGGTGGTCCGCGTCAACTGCCAAAAAATGACAGCTTGCCTGCCGCGGGACCGGTCGGTTGATCGTCATCGAATGACCACTGCGGAGGCGCGGATCGAGCACGGTCCGTTGCAAGGCAGTGTCATGCGCCTGCGTCCAGTCCCGCGGTGGCCCCTCCGCCATGAAGCGGGGGACCATGCCCATCCATTTCATCAACGGGTGATTACCGGTTCCCACGTGTCTCCTCTATCGCCAGAATGTCTTTGATCTGACTCTTAGTTAGCTCTGTGCGCTCCAGATCAAACGCCTTCTGGCCCTTCGGTGTATCACTGACCTTGAAGCTGACCGCCTCCCCCTCTTCCAGTTCATCGAACAGGTCATTCGGGATACACGCCGTCCGATGCAGGAAGTACTCATTCCCTTTGGCGTCGCGAATGAATCCAAAGCCTTTGGTGCGGGTCGTCCGCATCCGGACGATCGCGCCGACCGTCCGGCCCTCCACAGTTTTGGTCACCTGTGTCGCCATTACGACTCCTCTGATGGCGGATCCTCTGATGGCGGATCGCTGCGCTGTTCACCCGGCGGCAGGGGCGGTGCCTCCGGCTCCGGTAACGGCGGCGGAGGCGGCGCATTCTCGCTGGTGCCGGCCGGTGTCGCCAGCTCCGCCTGATCCGGCGCGTGCTGATGCCCGACGATCACCATCGACATCGC
>Ga0184633_10000753_pt1 | contig 12474 bp, 9 predicted proteins | sample PLM31_170_b1_FD_133156 | JGI IMG/M metagenome (GOLD analysis project Ga0184633, IMG submission 133156) | Groundwater sediment microbial communities from an aquifer in East River, Colorado, USA - PLM3-1_170_b1 | ecosystem: Environmental > Terrestrial > Soil > Riparian zone | place: USA: East...
GACTGCGGATTGCGGATTTCGGATTTGAAAGCCCCAGCGCCTTCATTCCGAAATCCGAATTCCGAAATCCGAAATCGGAGAGCACCATGCCGACCAACAAGCCTCCCCGGCCCGATTCGAACCAGGAGTTGACCGAGCGGCGCATCGCCGAGTTCGCGCTCGAGGAGTCTCACCTCTCGAACCTCGCGTACCGCTTCCAGTTGACGCCCAGGGAGCGCGTCTGGAGGGACTGGGACAGGACGCAATTCGAGCCGAACAAGCTGCGCGTCCTGGGGCTCGCCGGGGTCTGCTTGAACCGAGACGAGACCGATCGCGCGCACCGCGCCGCGTCCCGGGCGCTCGAGGACTTGGACGACATCCTCTTCTTTGTCGGAGACCCGGCGCAGGCCATCATCGTGAGGAACGCCACCGGGACTTCCGAGATCGTGAATCGTCCCACGCTCTGCGCCGAGATCATCGCCGCCGACGGCGCTGGCTTCAACCGTGCCCTCGCGGCGCTCGACGCCGCGTTCCCGGGAGGGCGCGTGGCGGGAAAGATCCTGTCGGAGGAAGGGTAGGGGCGGTCCGGACACTCCTGTGAAACTCATCGATCACCTCGCCGGCCAGATGGCCGAGCTGCGGAAGGCGGGGACTTACAAGGAGGAGCTCGTCCTGGAGTCGCCGCAGGACGCGCGCGTGAAGGTGGGCGGCCGCGAGGTCGTCATGCTGACCTCGAACAACTACCTGGGCTTCGCCAATCACCCGAGGGTGCGCGAGGCGCAGAAGCGGGCCATCGACCGGTGGGGGGCGGGCATGGCCTCGGTCCGGTTCATCTGCGGAACGGAGCAGCTGCACAAAGAGCTCGAGGCGGAGATCGCCTCCTTCTTCGGCGCCGACGACGCGATCCTCTACATGTCCTGCTGGAACGCGAACGAAGGGCTTTTCGCCGCGGTCTTGGACGAGCCCGACGGCCTCTACTCGGACGAGCTCAACCACGCTTCGATCATCGACGGGGTCCGCCTCTGCAAGGCGAAGCGCTTCCGGGTTCCGCACAACGACATGGCCGCTTTCGAGAAGATGCTCGGGGAGGACACGACGTCGCGCTTCCGGCTGATGATCACGGACGGCGTCTTCTCGATGGAGGGGGAGGAGGCGAACCTGCGGGAGCTGGTCCGCATCTGCGAAGAGAAGAACGTCCTCCTCGCCGTGGACGACTCGCACGCCACGGGGGTTCTCGGTCAGACGGGGCGCGGCACGGCCGAGGAGCAGGGCGTTGGTGACCAGATCCCCGTCACGACCGGAACGCTCGGTAAAGCCATGGGCTCGGCCGCCGGAGGTTTCGTCGCGGGGCCGAAGGCCTTAGTCGAGACGCTCCGCCAGAGGAGCCGGACGTATCTCTTCTCGAACTCTCTTCCGCCCGCCGTCGCGGCCGGCTCCCTGGAAGCTTTCCGGATGCTCCGCGAAGACCCGGCGCGGGTCGCGAAGCTGCGTTACAACGCCCTCTACTTCCGCAAGGCCATCTCCGAAGCCGGCTTCACCATTCCCCACGGCACCCATCCCATCGTCCCGGTCATCGTCGGCGACACGGCCAGGGCGCTCGCGATGGGCAAGGCTCTCTTCGAGGAAGGTGTCTACGTCTCCGGCTTCGGGTATCCCGTCGTGCCCCAAGGCCAGGCGCGCCTGCGCTGTCAGGTCTCCGCCGCCCACGAGAAGAGCGATCTCGATCGCGCGGTCGAGGCCTTCCGGAAAGTAGGGAAACGGTTCGGCGTATTGCCCGCGTGACGGACCCCATCCAGGCGCCGCGGCGCTCGCCGGGCGGCTGAGACGGTCAGTATCGAAGCTCTGCCGGTACCCAGGCCATACCCACTCACCCGGCTGGTGAGGCCGCGCGCTTGACCTACGCCTCCAGCTTCTTCCTCGCGTTCTTGACGAGCAGGACGCAGAGGACCGCGAAGACGGCGCCGCAGAGGATTCCCCCGGTTACGAGCCCTTCGCGAAACTCCCCGTAGAGCTTGTTCCCGAAATCCGTCGCCTCGAGCAGCGTCGGCGACTCCATCTTCAAGACGCGGTCCCCGAAGAAGGCGAGAAACGCGATCAGGACCCCGCCGATCGAGCCCCCCGCGACGAGGCCCGTCGCGTAGAGCATTCCGGAGGAGAGCTCCGACTCCTCCTTCGTCTCCCCTTCCTTCTTCCGGCGCCAGGAGTCCACGAGCGACTTCATCATGCCGCCGACCCAGATCGGGGCGGTCGTCGAGACCGGCAGATACGCGCCGACGGCCCAGGAGAGGGCATGGGCTCCGGCAAGCTGCGCCATGAGGGCCAGGAACACCCCGACCAGGACGGGCGCCCAGGGGAGGTTCTGCGCGAGCAGCCCCTTGATCATGGTGGCCATCAGCGTCGCCTGCGGGGCGGGCAGGCGCGGGCCCCCGATACCGTGTTCCTCCGTCGGACCCTTATAAGTCTCGTCCAGCACGAAGAGGGTCACGGCGATCACGAAGGCGGAGGCGACAACCCCGATGATGAGCCCCCACTGCTGGTACTTCGGGGTCGCGCCGACGAGGAAGCCGGTTTTCAAATCCTGAGAGGTCGCGCCGCCGTTGGCCGCCGCGATGCAGACGATCGCCCCGACGGAGAGGGCCACCGCCTGGTAGACGTCCCCCTTCCAGCCGATCGCGACGAAGACGACACAGGTCGCCATCAGCGTCGCGATGGTCATGCCGGAGATGGGGTTCGAGGAGCTTCCGATGATTCCGACGATCCGCGAAGACACCGTGACGAAGAAAAACCCGAAGACGACGATGAGAAGTGACATGAGAAGCGAGCCGGGGAAGGGGCCGTGCGGAAAGTTGGGAAGAATGGCGAGGATCAGGACGAGGGCGAGCGAACCGCCGATGACGATCCCCATCCCCATGTCCTGTTCCGTGCGGAGCGTGGAAGGCCCGGCCCGGCGGTCGCCGAGGCTCTTCAAGGACCCGCGGAAGGCCGCGACGATCGTCGGGAGCGTCTTGATGAGCGTCATGACGCCCGCGCACGCGACGGCCCCGGCGCCGATGTAGCGGATGTACGCGCGATAGATCCAGTTGGCGTAGGAGTTTCCTTCCCGCCATGCCTCGTTGAAACCCAGGGCCTCGAGGTCCGCGATGAGACGGCTCTCGGGAACGAAGATCGCGATCAGGGGGATTAAGGCCATCCAGGCCAGAAGGCCGCCCGAAAAGAGCTCCCCGGAGATTTTGGGGCCGATGATGTAGCCCACGCCCAGGTATTCCGGCGTGACGTCCACGTTCAAGGTCGCGCTCGGATAGACCGACTCCCGGAGGGTGCGGAAGAAGGTGGCCGTCTCGCGCCAGAGGCCGAGCACTCCGTAGAGGAACTTGTAGGCGAGCGCTACCCAGAAGCCCGCGAAGACCATCTTCGCCAGGTTCCCGCCGCGCTCCCCCGCGATGAGAACATCGGCGCAGGCCGTGCCTTCCGGGTAGCGCAGGGTGCCGTGCTCTTTGACGATCAGCGCGCGGCGCAGCGGGATCATGAAGAGGACGCCGAGAATCCCGCCGAAGATGGCCAGGATCGTGATCTGGAGGTAGCGGAAGTAGTTCTCGGCCCCCGCCAGGAAGAGGAGGGCCGGCACCGTGAAGACCACGCCCGCGGCGATCGACTCCCCGGCCGAGCCGATCGTCTGCACGATGTTGTTCTCCAGGATCGTGGACTTGCCGAGCTTCTTGAAGACGGCGATCGCGAGGACGGCGATCGGGATGGAGGCCGAGACGGTCAGCCCGGCCCGCAGGGCCAGATAGACCGTCGCGGCGCCGAAGAGGACCCCGAAGAAGATGCCGAGCGCGATGGCCTTGGGCGTGAACTCGGGGATCGATCGCTCCGGGGGGACGTAGGGACGGAACTCTTCACCGGACTTCTCCGAGGCGTTCGCCATGGTCCCTCCAACGAAATTGGGGGGGTTCTAGCACGGGCGCAAGGCCGGGGGAAGCGTTTTCTCCGGAGCGGCGCGCACGGCGCCGGGATCAGACCCCTCAGGTTCCTCCGAACCCGACCGTGACCTTTCCTTTCTCGAAGATCACCGGCACCTCCCGGCCTCCGGAGAGCCGGATCATCCGGTCGAGCTCCTTCTTGTTTGCCTTGACGTTGATGTAGGTGAAGGGCACCTTCCGTTTCGCGTAGTCCTCACGGGCCGCGGTGGTGTAGGGTCAGGTGTCCTTTCCGAAGATCTCGACGCGGGCCTCCATGGAGCAATTCTAGCGGCTGCTCGACGCCGCCGGAAGAGAGTAAACGGCCGCAGCGCAACATTCCATGGTCAGAATCACGGGTCCGTTCCCATCGGGTGCTATGATTTTTTTGCAAAAAAACCGCATGCTGACGCACCTTTCCGTGCTTGCCCTTCTTCTCGCCCCCCCTCCCCCGGCGGAAACGGGCGCCGTCTCCGGCCGGGTGGAGCTGTGGAAGGGCGGGGCCCCCCGGCCGGACGCTTCCAACGCGGTCGTCTGGATCGAGAACCTCCGCCGGGCCGCGGCGCCCGGAGAGGTGCGCGGGCAGATGGAGAGCGCGAAGAAAGCCTTCACGCCCCGTGTCGTGGCCGTGCCCCGCGAGACGGCCGTGCGATTCCCCAACAGCGATCCGATCTTCCACAACGTCTTCTCGGTCTCGGGCGCGAACCGCTTCGATCTCGGCCTCTACCGGAGCGGCGCCGTCAGGGCCAAGCGCTTCGACCGGACGGGTCTCGTCCGCGTCTACTGCAACATCCATCCACAGATGGTCGGCTTCGTGATGGTCGTGGACTCCGACTTTTCCGCGGTCACGGGGAAGGACGGCGCCTTCCGCCTGGAGGGAGTTCCCGCCGGCTCCCACGTCCTGAAGGCGTGGCACGAAGAAGGGGGCGAGACACAGGTTCCCCTCACGGTGAGGGCGCGCAACGAGGCTTCCGTCATGGTGAAGCTCGACGTCACGGGCCACAAGCCCCAGCCCCATAAGAACAAGTACGGAAAGGACTATCCGCCTCGCGCCGGGGAGTCGGACGATGAGCGTTACTAGGGAGACCGGGGGATCGCAAGGCCCTCCGCCCGGCCCCGATCCGCCCGGAGAGGCGACCCGAACCCTCCCGGATTTCCCCCGCGGCGGCGGGCTGAAGCTGCCGCCTCCCGAGCCGCCGAAGTTCTCACTGACTCTGAAGATCTTCGTGGCGGCCGCGCTCCTGATCTTCATCGCCGTGGGCGGCGCCATCGCCATCTCGGCCTACCAGGCGCGCTCCGTCGCGGACGAGAAGATCAAGGCGGACCTGCAAAAGTCCGGGCCCGCCTGGGAGTCCTTTCAGGAGGCCCGCTACGGCGAGCTCCACCGGGCCCTCTCCGTCGTCGTGAAGAATCCGGGGATCATCTCGATGATGGCGACACCCGATCCCGTCACGGGGGAGCTCGATCCGGCCACGGCATTCGACACCTTGAAGCGAGAGCAGGCCTCTGCGACAGGCGCCGATTTCCTGCTGGCCGTGGACGCGGATGGGATCGGCTTCGCCCGCACCGACAAGCCTCTCCCTTACGTCGTGGACTTCCATGGCGTACCGACGATCGCCGCGGCGCTCGGCGGCGACTCGAGCGAAGGGATCTGGCTCTCGAGCGGGCGCCTCTACCATGTCGTCGCCCAGCCGGTCCTGGAGGGCGGAACCACCTTGAAGGGGGTCATTGCCGCCGGCTTCCAGATCAGCGACGAGGTCGCCGAGAACCTCGAGCGGCTCATGAACACCGAGGTCGTCTTCCTGGCGGACGAGGCGAGGCCACCCGAGCCCGGCAGGCCGGTCTTCGCCGCCGGCACGATGGAGCAGATGAGCCGCCACGTGATCGAGGCGGTGAAGAGCCGGCCCGACGTTATCTCGGCCGTTCTGCGCCAGGGCAAGACGATCGGGCCCCTTCCCCTCGAGATCACCGGAGACACGTACCTCGCTTACTTTCTGCCGATCCGCTCGGCGACGGACCAGCTCGTCGGCGCCGCCGTGGCGCTGCGAAGCCGCGACAAGGAGCTCGAGGCGTTCCGGCGCATCCAGAACAACCAGATCTACGTGGGCCTCGCGGCCCTCGCGATCGCGTTTCTGCTCTCCTTCCTTCTGGCGCGGCGGATCACCGGCCCGGTGGGCCGTCTCGTGCGGGCCACGGAAGCCGTCCGGGTGGGCAACCTCGAGGCACCCGATCTCCCCGTCGACTCTAAAGACGAGATCGGGATCCTGGCGCGCTCCTTCCGCGCGATGCTCGAGGAGCTGAAGGAGAAGGCGGCGCTGGAGAAGTACATCGCGTCCTTGACGATGACCGTGGGCACGGAAGGGGAGGCCGTCGCCAGGCCCTTCCCCGGCGAGCGGCTCTCCGCGGCAGTCACGCTCGTCGCCGGAACGGAGACGGCCGGCAAAGCCGCGGAGCCGCAGGTCGGGACGCTCTTCGCGGGCCGCTACGACATTCAGTCGGTGCTCGGGCGGGGAGGCATGGGGATCGTTTACAAGGCGCACGACCGCGACTTGGACGACGTCGTGGCCATCAAGACCCTCCTGAGCGAGGCGCTCTCGGCGGACCCCACGCTCCTCGACCGGTTCAAGCAGGAGACCCGCTTGGCAAGGCGGATCACCCATCCCAACATCCTGCGGACGCACGACCTCGGCGAGTCGGACGGCCTGCGCTACCTCTCCATGGAGTTTGTCAAGGGGATCACCCTGAAGCATCTGGTCGAGCAGGACCAGCTCCTTCCCATCCCCGTCGCGCTGCGGATCGCCAAGCAGGTCTGCGCCGGGCTCGCCGCGGCGCACCAGGTCGGAGTTATCCATCGGGACATCAAGCCGCAGAACATCATCATCGACCCCACCGGCGGCCTGAAGATCATGGACTTCGGCATTGCGCGGCTCACGCAGGACCACGGCATGACGGCGACGGGAACCGTGATCGGCACGCCCGACTACATGTCGCCCGAGCAGGCACGCGGCCTCCCCCTGGACTTTCGCTCCGACATCTACTCGACCGGCGTCGTCCTCTACGAGGTTTTCACGGGGTCGCTCCCCTTCGAAGGGGATACACCCCTCGCCGTGGTGCTGAAGCACGTCCAGGAGAAGCCCCCCTCTCCGCAGACGAAGAACCCGAAGCTCGATCCCAGGATCTCCGCGATCATTCTGAAGTGCATGCAGAAGGAGCCCGGCGGCCGCTACCAGATGGTCAACGAGCTCTACGAGGCGCTGACGAAGGTCACGACGTGAGGAGGATTTCGGATTTCGGATTGCGGATTGCGGATTTGGTCGCCGCCGGAGTTCTGGCGACGGCAGCGGCGAGCGCGCAGGAGCCGGAGTACTTCAAAGCGCCGAAAGCGAAGCCGCGCGTCACGTTCCGTTGGGATGCCCTGGCGCGCTACGATCGGATCACCCACCTTCGGGTGCTGGCGGACATCGAGCGGGGCCGCTTCGAGTTTCGCCCGGAAGTCGCCTTCGAGGTCTCGGACCGGTTCAAGATCGCGGCGCGCGCGATCGGAAGCCTCGGGACCGACGAGAACGAGGAGAACGCCAGGAACTTCGACAACTACCGTTCGAACGGAGCGGCCCTCGAGCGCTACTACCTGGAAGCGCGGCCCGGCGCCTGGACGATCCGCGCCGGCAGCTTCGGCATGCCCCTCGCGGCGAGCGAGATGCTCTGGGACCGCGACATCCAGACTCCCGGTGCGGCCATCTCCTTCACGGCCCCGGCGGGAACTTCGAGCCTCACCTTCGCGGGGGCCGGGTTCTACGGGCCGCAGAGAGAGGGAGACCGCTCGCGGATCGGAGCGGGCCAGGTCCTCTGGCGATGGGACGCCGATCCGCTCGGCCTCGAGGCGGCGGCCTCCTACTGGCACTTCGAGATCGAGGATTTGAAGCCCCACTACGTGCGGCAGAACAGTTTCGTGGTCCGGGACGGAAAGAGGGAGCTCGCCTCCGATTTTCGGATCGTGGACGCGCTGGTGCGGTTCCGATTCCTCGCCGCCGGCCTGCCCGTCTTGGTCTCCCTGGACGGCGCCCACAACTTCGGAGCCCAGGGGGACGAGAAGTCCGCGTTCGAGGGAAGCCTGACGATCGGTCGCGTCGGCTCGCCCGGGCAGTGGCGCGCTTTCTATACCTACCAGTACGTGGAGCGGGACGCCCTCGTGGGCGCCTACAACACCGATGACTGGTGGTTCCACTCCCGGTACCGGGGGCACCGCGTCGGGGTGGCCGTCACCCTCCTGCCGAGCGTCTTCGCGCAAGGGGCCGTGGTGTTCCAGAGGCGGCTGGACCTGAAATCTACTCTGAACCGCGTCACCGTCGACCTCGTCAAGATCTTCTGAGCCGACGGTTGTTCCCGGCGAACCGTAATAGAATTCCCCCGCCCATGAGCAAAGCGATCGTCGCCTGCGTGGAAGACATCTTCTTTCGGTCCAAGATCGAGGCGACCGCCCGGCACTTGAACATCCCGGTGCGGTTCGCCGAGCCGAAAGACCTTGCCAAGGCGTGCCGGAAGGAGGAGACGGCCGCCGTGCTCATTGACCTGACCGGCAACGGCAAGCCCTTGGACGCGGTCAAGAGCCTTCGCAAGGAGAAGGACACCAACGACCTGCCGGTCATCGGGTTTCTCTCCCACGTGGACCGGCAGCTCGCGCGCGACGCGGAGTCGGCGGGCGTGACGCGCGTCATGGCGCGGAGCGAGTTCTCCGAAACGCTTCCCGATCTCCTGATGGACCTGCTCGCCCCGGGAACCAAGCGCGAGATCCAGGAGGAGCCCGAGCTTCCGGACGAGTAGCGCGAGCCGCATGCCCGGCCCCAGCCGCCGCGAACTCCTCAAGTCCGCCGCCCTCCTCCCGCTCGCGGCGCAGATTAAAGGATCGTCCCCGCCGCGGCCGGCCTCGCGGCCCGCCGCCGTCTCTTCGGCGAACGGCCTCCCGGCCGTCCAGAGGGCCTACCAGATCCTGGCCGCGGGCGGCGACGCGGTGGATGCGGTCGTTGCCGGAGTCAACATCCTCGAGAACGATCCGGAGGACGTCACCGTCGGCTACGGAGGCATCCCCAACGAAGACGGGGTCGTCCAGCTCGACGCCTCGGTGATGGACGGGCGCACGATGAAGGCCGGGGCCGTCGGGGCCCTGGAGCGCATCAAGAACCCCTCGAAGGTCGCGCGGCTCGTCATGGAGCGCACCAACCGTGTCTTCTTGGTCGGCGAGGGGGCGCTCCGATTCGCCCGCGCGCACGGCTTCCCGGAGGCGAACCTCCTGACGGAGCGGAGCCGGAAGATCTGGCTTTACTGGAAGGAGAAGCTCTCCGGGCGGGACGACTGGATCGAGGCGGGCACGGAAGAGGCGCAAGACCCGGACATCCGCTGGTTCATCGAGAAGTACGACGTGGACGACTTCCGGCCGCAGGGCACGATCAACTGCAACGCCGTGACCGCGAAGGGGGAGCTCGCCGGGACGACGACGACCTCCGGCCTCTTCTTCAAGGTGCCGGGCCGGCTGGGCGACTCCCCCGTGATCGGCGCCGGCCTCTACGTGGACGGCGAGGTCGGCGCCTGCGGCTCGACCGGCTGGGGAGAGGGGAACCTCCGAAGCTGCGGGTCGCACACGGTGATCGAGTTCCTCCGGCAAGGGAAGACCCCGGAGGAGGCGGCGCTACGGACGCTGGAGCGGATCGTCGCGATGGCGAAGGAGAACCGCGACTCCCGCGGCCGACCCAAGTTCAACCTGAACTTCTACGTCTTGAACAAACGGGGAGAGTACGCCGGCGCGGCGGTCTGGAACGGCTCCTACGGGGGGAGCGGGAAGTTCACCCCCTCGCGTTATGCGGTCGCGGACGTGGGCGGAGCGCGCCTGGCCGAGTCGGCCTACCTCTACAAGAGGGAGCCGAAGTAGATTTCGGATTTCGGATTGCGGATTGCGGATTGCGGATTGAAAGGCGTTGCGGTCTTCAAATCCGAATTCCGAAATCCGAATTCCGAAATTAGACTTTACCCGTGCCGTCGCCACGAAAGGCCTTCTCGGACTGGTTCCTCCGCCAGCTCACCCGCCGGCGCCGGCGCTACCGCCACTTCGTCGACAACGACCCGGAGAAGCTGAAGGCTCCGATTCAGCCCGGCGATGTGCTCCTGGTGGACGGAGACCAAAGGGTCTCTCAGGCCGTCAAGTACCTAACGACTTCCTCCTGGTCCCACAGCGTGCTCTTCATCGGCGACGCCCTGCTGCGGCGCGACCCGGCGCTGCGCAAGGAAACGCAGCGCCGCTATGGCCGGGAGGCGCGTTACCTCCTGGTCGAAGCGCTCGTGGAGCACGGGGTGGTCGTGTCGCCGCTCTCCAAGTACCTCGACTTCAACGTCCGGATCTGCCGCCCGGTGGGACTCACGCCCGAGGACCGGGAGGCCGTGATCGAGCACGCGATCTCGAAGATCGGGCTGACCTATGACCGGCGCAACTTCCTGGACTTGACGCGCTTCCTCCTTCCCTTCCACTTCGTTCCCCCGCGCCTGCGCGAAGACGCGCTGCACTTCGGAAGCGGCAAGGAGACGGAGACGATCTGCTCCTCTCTGATCGCGGAGGCGTTCGGCAAGGTGGGGTTCCCGATCCTTCCCTTGCGCCCACGCCGGAGGCCCCGCACGCTTCTGGAGCGCTTGAGGCAGCAGATCCTCGGGCGCCCGACGCGCTACGCCTACAGCGGAATGCTGCGCGCGCGCCACCCGACGCTCTGTGTCCCCAGGGACTTCGACGTCTCCCCCTACTTCGACATCGTGAAGTTCAACGCGCGGGAGACCACGGACCTCGATTACAAGAACCTGGAGTGGGAAGGAAAACGGTACTTCTAGGAGGAGGAGGCCTCCGGCGCCGCGGCCCCGCGCCCTCCCGAGAGGATCGAGTTGACCGCATCGATGCGGCGCTCGAGGACGCGCCGCAAACGGCTCACCTCCGCGTCCGCGGCGGCGAAGCGGATGCTGTCCCCCTGAAACTCGAAGCGCAACACCGCGTCTCGGTCCTCGCGCAGCAACCCCAGGATCCCCGCGCGGTAGGCGCGCATCCACTCGGGAGAGGGCTCCGAGTCGAGCCGGGCGCGGAAGTAGGTTTTCCCCTCCGCGGCGGCGCCTTCCCGGACCGGCTGCTCGTTGGCCAGGTAGACGCGGTGGGTCGGTGGGGCCTCTCCCGGGCGGCGGCGGATCGGCTTGCGGTACTGGGGGCGTCTGGGAATGGGAGTCTCCTCTCTCGCCCGCATTCTGTCACGTCTCGTTCCGGCGCGCTCACGGATTCCGCCGTCCTTCCGTCAAGGACCGCTTCTGTGCTCCCGTCGCGCGCGTCGAGCGCGCTCTAGAACGTCCCCGCCGAAACGACCGTGAAGCCGGCGGGATCGACGCGCCGCGCGAACGCCGCGTCCGCCTCCTCCTTCGAGATCGCCGCCACGAGCGAGGGGAACACGTCCAGGTACTCCACGCCGAACCCGTAGTACATGGCCGCGTCGATGGCCTGCGCCATTCCGGAGTTCGAGGCGAGGTCCACTTTGAACCGCCCGATCCGCGAGCTCTTTTCTTCTCTGAACTCCTTCTCCGTCAAGCCGGACTTCAGGAACCCGTCGATCTCCTCGCGCGTCGCGGCAACGGCGGCGTCCCGGCTCTCCGGCTTGACCGTGAGGCTCACGACGAAGGGACCCGGAAGGTGCGTCGCCGAGAAGCTCGAATGGATCCCGTAGGTCAATCCCTCCACATCGCGCACCCGCACGCCCAGGCGCGAGGTCAGCGAAGACTGGCCGAGGGCGGAATTCGCGAGCGAGCAGGCGAGGAAATCCGGATCGCGCCGCACGAGGCTGGAAGGCTCGACCATCACGACATCGGCGCTCGCCTTGTCGGGCATCGCGACCAGCTCCTCCCCCGGAGCGGGTGAGGCGGCGGGCGGCGCCTCGATCGCCCCGGAGGGACCGGGCGTCCAGCCCGCGAGCCGCCTCTCCAGGCCGTCCAGCGTGGCCTCCGCCTCCACGTCTCCGACCAGGACGAGAAGGAGCGTCCCCGCTCCGTACCGCTCCCGGTAGAAGGAGAGGAGATCTTCGCGGCTCAGAGCCTCGACCGTTGCGATTCGCTCTTCCCCCGGGGCGCGGTGAAAGGGATGGCCGCGCGGGTAGATCCGGCGGCTCGCGGCCTCGTACGCCCGGACCGAGGTTTGGTCCTGCTGCTGGCGGATCGACCCGACGAGGCGCTTTTTCTCTTTCTCGAGCTCCTCCTCCGGAAAGACCGGCGTGCGCAGGATCTCACCGAGCGCGTCGAGCAGAACGTCCAGGTCGCGGGAAAGGGCCGAGCCGCCGATGTCGAGGCCCACGGGATCGGACGGCTCGGAGGAGAAGGAGAGCGACGCGCCGCGGCTCTCCAGATCCTCCGCGATCTGGAGCTTCGTGCGGCGCTCGGTCCCCTTCGCGAGCTCTCCCGCCGTCACCGAGGAGACGAGCCTGCGGTCCGCGGGGGCGAAGAGCCGGCCGGCGTGGAGCGAGCCCGAGAGCGA
>Ga0184633_10000754_pt1 | contig 12460 bp, 15 predicted proteins | sample PLM31_170_b1_FD_133156 | JGI IMG/M metagenome (GOLD analysis project Ga0184633, IMG submission 133156) | Groundwater sediment microbial communities from an aquifer in East River, Colorado, USA - PLM3-1_170_b1 | ecosystem: Environmental > Terrestrial > Soil > Riparian zone | place: USA: East...
ATAAGCGCCGAACTGATTGGTAATGCTGTCGGGGTTGAAGGGATTCCCGCCGCCGAAGGGATTCGCCGTCGAGTTCGGTCCATATGGATTGGCGCTCAGATCCCCGAGGTATTCAGTCGAGCCAAGATTGGGGGCAGCGACCAGGATGAGGAGCACACTTATGAAAAGGAGAGGCTGCATGGTGGGACCTCCGTTGCCAATGTGAGAGAGAGCTGCATGACGTGATTACATTATACACCGACATCGTCCTCTCAATTCTTTCTCATTTTCCTCCACTCCCATGGCGGGACCGGGTGCGGATCTACCCACAGCCCACGCTTCACGTTCCTAGCCTCAGCCTCTAGTCGTTCCAGTGTGACATCCGCCGGTGCGTACTTTCGATACCACCAGCACATGCCTTCGCGAACCAATTCCTGATTGAGGTTCCTGCCATCCGGCAGGATCACATCACCGAGGGTGCGCTTGTACTTGTCGAGCCCGTGGGTTTGGACGGTGACTTCCTTATCGAAGGCCAGATCAGATGCAGTTTGCTTGGCCACGGTGCCGAACCCTTGGCCCTTCTCCGGGCAGTCAATCCCGTGGAGCCGGACCTTCTCGGCCCGGCCGTTGTGCAGCGCACTGATGGTGTCGCCGTCGGAGACCCCCACGACCTTGCCGGTGAAGTGAAGGGAAGGCAGCGTGGGCGGGATGGCGGTGTAGTTCTCCTGCCGCGCCGCCTGCATCTCGGCCTGGGACGCGAAGGCTTGTCCCGCGAACTGACCTCGGTGACAATGATACCCGCCGTGCTTGCGGTCGTGGTGGCAGCCATAGGCGTCAAGGCCGCCGCCATGAGGTTCGGAGGGCCAGGGCGTGAGGGCAAGACTCAGGAGGACCAGGACAAGCGCAACAGCGGACCGGCGGTTGCCGAGCAGCTTCAGCACCGTGCCCTTTGGCACGTCGGTCATACGGCAGGCGGCGCGGATGCTATTGCCTTCCACGAGAGCGGCGACTATCTGCGCTCGTTTCTGTAGTGGCAAAGAATTACTTGGGAGAGGGTGGTCGGCGAATTTCTTCCCGGTCTTGATAGACATCAAAGGAAGCCCAACAGGCGGTGGCAAGATCAACGCCCTTCGGCGGGAATCCTGCTTGGATGACCTTATAGGCTTTTGATTCAAGGAACTTTACCGCTGGAACGAGGTCACCATCTGAGCTGGCAAGGACCGCAAGGTCATAAGCCTCTTCCCAAGCCAGCCTGATCATGTCCGTCGCGATCAGGGTATCAACGCCCTTCTCGGCCGTCGCAATGATCTTTCCCTTGCAGTGAGGGCAGTTCGGAATCTCACGATGGCAGATCGGGCACTTTGGTGGAGCCTTGGGCCTTCTTTCAAAGCACTCGACATGGATTCCAGGCTGCCGGTTCAAGAATGTGTTGATCCACCTGCTAAACTTCCCACCTTCCTCGGTTTTTGGATTGTAAGAAGCGTAAATGATTACGCCATCGAAGATATGGTTCGTGATTCCGCCGATCTTGCACGCTTTTTGAGCCAGCCACGGGCCCAATTTGATCCAGTCGATGGAGAACTTATGGTTTGAGGCCCCGATCGCAGCCCCTTCCTTCTCGTTCATCGTGATCTGGAAATTCCAGTAATCCACGAACACCCGGACGCGAGTTGCCGGAGTAATGATGGCAGTCGGTGGCGCGGCTGGAGCAGAAGCGGGTGGATTTTGTCTGGTCATTGTAGCCTCCTTACCCTGTGCTAACCGGTGTCAGCAAAATACAGGGGGTACACCGAATATCGGCATACCCCCTGGGGTCGAAATAATCGGTAGATGCTTTATCCTTCTCCAGCAGGAGATGGGATCTACCGATGGGCTACAATGAGTTTAGTTAGACGTTGATTACGTTAAAAGTATCGTCCGAAAAGGCCCTACAGTCAAACACATTCAAAAAGTAACTGTCAATAGTTTTCTTTACTTTTATTTTCAACAGCTTATGATTTCTTGCCATACTGCCACCTAACGGAGGCGGCCTTTTCAGCGATCTGCTTTCGGCGCTTTGCAGATAATTTATCAGCCCTTGCCTTCCCGCCCTTCAGCCCTCCTAAGCGTCCCGATGCGACAGCGGCAGGATTTTTCTTGCGGGGCTTCTTTTAAGTCTGTGCTTCGGTGTTTGTAGGACCGAAAATCAGGATTGCTCCTGATGAGGATCACAAGCAGAATAGTCTTGTCTAGTCACACGAGCAGGATGGACGCACATGCCTCTCTCACCGCTCATACGATTCGGGACAAGCACCTGGGCGTACGAAGGCTGGCAAGGGCTCGTCTACAACAAGGCTTATCTCAAGGGGCGCTTCAAGAAAGATTGCCTCGCTGAGTACGCCCAGTATCAGTACCAAGGTGAGCCGCTGTTTCGCACGGTCGGCCTCGACGCGACGTTCTACCGGCCGCCTTCGGTGGGGCAGCTCGCGCAGTACGCCCGCCATCTGCCGCCCAGCTTCGAGGTGTGTTCGAAAGTTTGGGAGGAGCTGACGATCCCGCAATACCCGGCGGTGGAGCGGTACGGCGAGAAGGCCAGCCAATCGAACCCCCGGTTCCTCGACGCCACCCTGTTCAAAGAGATGGTGCTCCCTCCATACCGGCAGGTGCTCAAAGACCACACCGGCCCCGTCATCTTCGAGTTCCAACGCACAGGAATTGCACCGGAAGAGTTCTTGCCCCGACTGGATCGCTTCCTCGGTGAGCTGCCGACAGATTTCTCATACGCGGTGGAAGTGCGAAACCCAAGATTACTCGGACCGGACTATCACGCCATCCTTCGCAGTCATGCAGTCAGCCACGTCTACAACCACTGGACCTACATGCCGCCCCTCGGAGAGCAGCACCGCAAACTGAGCGAGACCTTCACCGCACCCTTCGTGGTCATGCGGCTGCTGACGCCTCTGAGGATGAAATATGAAGCTGCTGTGCAAATGGCTGAACCCTACAACAAGATCGTGAAGCCCCTCTCGCAGATGCGCGAGGATGTTGTGCAGTTAATCAGAGAGGCAGCCGCACGGGAGCGGCGGGCGTATGTGCTGGTCAACAATCGTGCTGAGGGGTGTGCGCCGCTGACGGTTCAGGCCCTTGTCGATACGCTGCTCACGCAGTAACTGCCCCCTACCATCCGAGCGCCACGCGGACCGCGTGCACGATGCCCACTAGCAGGACACCGAGGAGCAGGGCGCCGAGTGAGGTGCTCAGCATCATGGGGACCTGATTCGGAACAGGAGTCGTCGGAGCCAGGGCCCGATCGTCAATCAGCAGCGTGTACCGGAACAGCCCAAATCAGTTGGACTCAATGCACACCTCACCCCCATGCTGGCCGACACGGAAGCGGTGGCGGCTGCCTCGATCCAGGAGCGCATGGCGGAGTGTGGAGGAGTGTTCCAGCACCTTGCCATCGAGCCGGATGGTACGCTGCCCCAGGTACCAGTTATGGTCCAACTCGACCGTGTGTGCGGCCCCATCCAGCGTCACTGTCCAGCCAATGGTGGGCATATACTTGGGTTTTCGTGCCGGTCACCGATCTGCATGCCCTAGGTCTTTCCCCGGGGCTACTCGATCCCGGATCAACTGCTTGAGCTCTTTTACATCGGGGAAACGTCCCTGCTCTTTCCGAGACCAGATTGTCTTACCCTCGACCCGTATCTCGAACACCCCTCCTGTGCCAGGAACCAACGCCACTTCCCCAAGTTCCGCTTCAAACGTGGTCAATACCTCCTGTGCCAACCAGGCCGCACGGAGCAACCACCGGCACTGGGTGCAATACTCGATCTCTACTCTCGGCCGAGCGTCCATGGCGCAATCAACCCGACTCTTCTGGATTCAGAAATAGCATCTCCTGAATGTCAGCCGGTTCCCCTCTCAGTGGGTCGTCTTAGGTCCCAGCCGTTCGCCTAGCTCAACCAACAAATTGACCCGCCTCAGAAGCTCCTTAGCTTGATGCGATGTCAGGCCGGTGGCGTTGAACAACTCGAAAACCCGGTCAATCAGGGCATTCTCAGCCTGGGTGTTAAGGTAGGGTTCCGGGAAGGCTTGCTCGCTGGGCTCCGCTGTTGGGGTCTTACGGCGCAACTCCTTTATCTCATCAAGGATCTCTTGCTTGGTAAGGATGCCCTTTCGGTCCAGAATCTCGATGAGTGCGCCGATCTCGAACATGTTTGAGATCAGTAACTCCTCGATGGACACGAGTTCTTTGGGGTCGAGTTTTACGGCCATTATCCTACTTCTTCAGCTTCCACTCCCGCGCCAAGCGTTGGGCTTCGGCAATCTGGGCAGGAGTCATCATCTTGGCAATCCGATCACGATTTTCCCCCGCATACTTTGCATCTTTTGCAGCACAAGGTTGAACCACATGTGCGCTTGCACATAATCCTGTGGGACTCCTTGGCCCTTGTCGTACATGACCCACAGAATATTTTGGGCCTGTGCGGCTCCCTTTTCGGCCAAAGGCTTGAATTCTCGAAACGCAGTGACGTAGTCCCCGCGTTGATAGGCCGCCATCCCTGCGTCAAAATCAGCGATGGCAGGAGTAACGAACCAGGCGAGGAAGACCAAGACCAGCACAAGGCTTTTCATTCTACTTCCCTCTCGGCAGGATGCCCTTCCGCTCATCACCACGCACTCGTTCAACCGCCTGGATACACTCTGCCAAACACACCACCGCATCGCCATCCGTCCGCGACCAGATCACCAACGAAGCGAGAACCTTCCCCCCAGGCTTATCGTACATCTTATGCCCCCGCAGCACCGTGCCAGTAGGAGCCAACCACGGACGGCCCACCTTTCTTAGAATCCGCACGACACATCACCCCCTTTCAACATCTGACCTGCCCCCGGTTGTTGTACCACCCCAGACAAGTGGGCCAAGGCTAGGCCACCCCTGGGGACCTGTCAAGCCGGAGAGCGACCGGCAGCACCAACCCCATTTACTCCAGAACCTGCCCCTGTCCTGAAAACCCCTCCCTACTGACCCCTCGAAACCCCACGATTCATGCGGCTGCCATTTTGCCGATTCATGTGTCCAGAAAACACTTGATTTCAGGACATCAATCTGCTAGACTTCCCTTCATGTTCGCCGCGAACCACACAAACGGAGGGAGGCTGCCATGAAGGAGAGGAAGCGGGTTGCCCTATATGCGAGAGTCAGCACAGACGGACAGAGCGTTGAGAACCAGCTACAAGAACTCGATGCCGTCGCCCGGAAAGAAGGCTGGCAGATTGTTCAACGATACGTGGACAAGGGAATCAGCGGGGCGAAGGGCCGGAAGAATAGGCCGGGCTTCGATGGACTCTGCAAGGCTGCCGTGCGGCGGGAGTTTGATCTCATAGCCGCTTGGTCGGTAGACAGGCTCGGTCGGTCACTCCTTGATCTCGTGACCTTCTTGAAGGACATTCACGCCAAGGGGATCAACCTGTATTTACACAAACAGGGCCTTGATACCACCACGCCCACAGGCGAGATGATGTTTCAAATGATGGGGGTGTTCGCTCAATTTGAGCGAACCATGATCGTCGAGCGGGTCAAGGCGGGCCTGAAGCGCGCCAAGGCCGAAGGCAGGAAGCTCGGAAGGCCACGGGTTGACGGGAAGGTCACAGCCAAGGTGCTTGCTCTGCGACGGGAAGGGAAGGGCATGAGGAAGATTGCGAGAGAGCTTGGCATCGGCAACGCGACGGTTCAGCGGATTCTGGAAGATGAGGGGGATGAGCAAGCGGCATAACCCCTTGAAACCTCAGCCGCCCCCCGCTGTCCGTGACAATTCATAAGGGCTTGGCTATACTGCGCGGCTGATGCCTAACTTCTCTACTGCCAAGGCCGAATTCGACCAAAAGCACAAGAACGTCAAAGAGACGAATTGCCTTGTGCCTGTCCGAGGGAAGCCGCATGGCCCTGGGACGATCCGCAATGCCAAGGGCACGCCCAACGAAGAATACTACAAGTGGCAGTTCCTTTACGCACTCATACAAAGCGGCCTTTATGTCAAAGACTACATCGGGGCTGAAGTCCACTTCCCCAAGGGCAACAAGGTATCTGCTCCGCTCAAAATGGATGCCGCCATCTTCGACAGCACCGAGTGGCTCGACCGCTACAACGCCTACTGGAAGGACCGCAAGCCGGCCGACTTGGAATGGCTCAACGATCACTTGCTGGCTGTTATCGAGTTCAAGAAAGATGACAAAGAGATCGAGAAGGTTTTCACCGGACAAGTTAAAGCTGCTATGCGCGAGAAAGAGCCAACGACCTCATACGTTCTCGGCATCTATTACGACGCAGGACGCCTTTACCTTTTCCATAGGCGGAATGGCCTCTACTTGCGGTATGACGAGTCAAAGAACCAAAAGGGCGATTCGAGCAAAATTGGGGACCTGTCGCTGCACCTGCCTGATCCTTATTCTTTCATTCCGTCCCTCTCTGACCTCAACGCCCGTGTCAACCGACCAAAGGCGTTGGACCGTTCCAAACGTGGAATTGTCGACCTTGATGTGGTTACGTCGATCGCGACTGTCCAGATTCAAGACGCGCTTTCGAGCGTCTTACGGGCTCTTGACAAGGCGGGTCTCGTCAATCAGCGCGGCTATGAGATTCTAATCCAAACTTTTGCCCTGAAAATCTTCGACGAAAAGCACAATGGAAAGAATCCGAAGAAGGCGCTGGAGTTCTACATCACTGATGCTGAGTCACATATCGCCTCGTTGAAGGAAAAACCTATCCAGGAATTTATCAGGCGGATGCGTGGCATTTGGTCTCAAGCCGAAGGTTTGTATCAGAAGATACTGCAGACGAAGGCTATTGACTGGAAAAATCAGAATCACGTGCGCGCCGTCATGGCGGTTTGTCTCGCCTTCCAGGACTTTTCTTTCGTGCGATCCGCACAGAGCGACCTTTACCAGTTGGTGTTTTACAACTTCGCTAACGAGTTCAAGCGCGGTGAAGCCGCACAGTTCCTTACGCCGCTACCTGTGATCGACTTTCTTGTTCGAATCGTCAATCCACGGAACGGTGAAACGCTCTTCGATCCCTGCTGTGGGATTGCCGATTTCCTTTCGCTGTCCTTTGTTCACTCACAGGACAAGAACGCTCCTTGGCGGCTGGACGATGCGAACATCTACGGTGTGGAACTCGACGAGAACATGCTCATGCTTGCCACACTCAATATGCTTCTCAACGGCGATGGTGAAGCAAAACTGTTTGTGCATCCGAACCCGGGTTCGATCCTTTTCAAAGTGGCGATGGGCAATCCGCCTCAGTTGGTGGAACTCTTGCCCGATCATCACAAGCATGGGAATTGGGATAACTGGCCTGACACGACGAAATTGATGAAGTTTAGCGTCGTTCTAACGAATCCGCCTTTTGGCGAAGACCGCGCTTTCCGCCCACGTACTCCATTCGAGCGGAAGATGATTGAAATGTACCAGACGTGGATGCTTGCTGGTGGCGGCGACAACATTGATCTTGGCGTTGTCTTTCTTGAAAATGCCTTCCATTGCCTCGCCGAGCAAGGACGGCTCGGCATTGTCCTGTCCAACTCCATCGCGTCCATCAACAGTTGGCAAACAGTCCGCGAATGGCTCATAGATCGGATGCGAATCGTCGCGCTGTTTGATCTGCCAGCCAACGTGTTTGCGGAGACGGGTGTCAACACAACACTCATTGTCGCGTACAAGCCCAAAGCTAAGGAACTGGAGAAACTGAACGAACACGGATACTCTGTTTTCGTACGTGACATTAAAAATGTCGGCTATGAGAAGCGCACCAGCAAACGAAACGTCTACTTCAACCCCATTTACAAAATTAACGAGACTAGTTTCGAGGTTGAGACGGACATCGAAGGCCGTCCAATCCTCGACGAGGATTTTACGCAGACCGTCGTCGACTTCCGCCAGTGGGCGCTGGGCCAGGAGGAAACACTGCAACGGTTGTTCCTTAACGAATCATGAGTTACTGGCAAGTTCCCACCGAGATCTCGCTCGAAGAAATTCGTACCAAGGCCAAGTCGTTTTCGCCGGGCATGTACCGGCGCGTGATTATGCCGACAAGTTCGGTCAAACGAGTGGCCGACTTGTTGAACTCCGAGCAGCCTTTCGACAAAGGTGTTGAACCGGGTTCGATTTGGTACATGCGGCGTTCAACGTATTACTTTATCCGAACGAAGGCACTCCAGAAGTATAGTTGTCTAGTTACCCCCAAGGGTGACGCGATCGTGCCGATTAATCCTCGCGCCTTCACTGCTCCCGACCTTTCTGACGGTGACATCCTCATGTCTAAAGACTCAAACGTAGGCGAGTGCGCTGTCGTGGACGGAAATGGCTGGAAGAATCACATGTTCAGCGGCGGAATCGTTCGCCTGCATCCCTCCACTGATCGCTGGTACTTCCTCTCGTTCCTAAAGCATCCACTTTTCAAAGCTCAACTTCAGGCCATGACCGCGCGCGGTGCGACCATCACACACGCAAAAACACTCTGGATGGACTGCCTGATTCCATTTCCAAATCAGGAGGACGCCGACCGCGTCATATGCTACGTCTCCACACTCATGCAGGCGATCGTCGAGAAGGAGAGCACGATTCGACAACGTTCTGACACCATTCATCACCTCATTCAGGATGAGCTCGGTTCAAACCAGAAGGCTCGGCTCTTTCAGTTCGAGCATCCGTACTTGTCTGAAATACGAGCGTCGGGTCGCCTCGACTCTGCGATTTATGATCTCGAATACAAGTCAAAAATCTGGCTTATCAAGAATTATGCAAGGGGCTCTGGCACCCCGGAAGAGGAAGGATTCAAGGTCACTCCGGGGCCTAGCCTCGAAATCAAATTGCTTGGAACTCGAATCGGTTCGGACACGTACAAGCCAGGCTTTTACACTTTGATCCTGCCAATGAACATCTCGGTTTACGGCACGATGAATGTAATCGCTTACCTTGGCACTGCTAAAAAACTCCCACTCTTGCAGCAGGGCGACATCGTCTTCGGCGAGGCGGGTTTCCACAAGGGACGCTCCCTCGTTCTGTTAGAGGGTCTTGAGAAGTGCACGACGAACGCTCACGGGCTGTATGCCCGTAGAAGCGACGGCGACGTCCAGAAATCCATCTTCTTCCGCTGCATCTTTAACTGGTATCGCAGCATGCGGTTGATCGACTTGATGGCTGTCGGGGGATCAGGCGGGCATTTCTCGCCTGAATATTTCCACTACGTCCGCATTCCAAAGTTTCCCGACGAGAAACAGGCGGACATCGCACTCCTCTATCACAATCCCGCATCGACGCCGCAGGACACGCCGACCTTGGACACATTTGTGGATTGGCATCACCGCTGGAACGCCAACCTCGGCATCTGGGAACTCGACCGCGAAATGAAACGACTACAGCGCATTCTTGCTGAAGTACAAGAGGACATCATTGACGGCAAGACCGTTACCGTTCCAATCTGATGGTGAACGCCAAAGAACAAGGGGCAGACCCATGTCACAATGCTTCGACAGCTATGGTGATTAAAGGGGTCAGTCGCCTTTTCCCGATTGACCACTTCATTGCAAGGGGCCCAGTATGAAGAACTCTGGACCGGCTGGCGCAGAAAATAGCGGCTTGGATGAACTTCAAGAGGAGATGACTGTTGATGAAGAAGTAAACGAGAAGCCGGCTGGACGAAGACGTATTTTTACAGAGAAGTCTGATCCACCCGTCAGTGCGCTAAATGACCGCTATCACTCGGGCGATATGATACTGGACCCGCACTTTCAACGTCGGGAAGTCTGGGATGACACCAGAGCTAGTCGCCTGATTGAGTCAGTCATGCTAGAAGTTCCACTTCCTGTCGTATATGTCGCGGAAGGACAGGATGGTAAGGAAGAGGTCATTGACGGCCAACAACGTCTCAAGGCGCTATTTCGGTTTCTCGAGAATAGGTATTCCCTCAAGAATCTTCGGGCCTTAACTGAACATAACGGAAAGTCATTCAAGGACCTCGATAAGGCAGCCCAGAGGTTAATCCGAAATTGCTCTATCAGGACGGTAACCTTCAAGAAGGAATCCGACGAGAACCTTCGCTTCGACATTTTTGAGCGTCTAAACACCGGTGCAATCGCACTCAATGACCAGGAGCTACGGAACTGCATATACCATGGCCCTTACAATCAGCTTTTGATCGAACTCTCGCAAGATCCTGAATATCAATTTCTGATGGGGCTCAAAGGGCCCGAGAAACGGATGAAGGACGTTGAGTACGTTCTCAGATTTGCCGCGTTTTCTCATGCGACCTATCTAAAGTACAAACCGTCAATGGCCAGGTTTCTGAACAAAGACATGAAGAAATATCGCAAAATCTCCTCTGACGATGCAGCAGATTTAAGAAAAGCATTCAAGACAAGCGTAGTCCTCGTGCGCTCTCTCCTGGGGAGTAACGCGTTCAAGCGATATTACAGAGGAAAGGATCAGTCGCCAGGCGGACGATGGGAGCCGAAGAAGTTCAATGCGTCCCTCTATGACGTCTTGATGTATGGCTTTACCGGGGCAGACAAGAACCAGGTGATGAGCAAGCTCGATGCAATCCATGAAGCTCTCCTTGTGTTGATGACCGAGGATCATGACTTTATCGATTCCATTGAGTTGAGCACCAGTGCAGTGAAAATGGTTAAGTATCGCTTTGATGCGTGGCGGAAAGTGCTCGAGGCGATACTGGCACAAAGCTCTAAACAACCTCGGTGCTTCTCTCGCTTGCTGAAGGAGGAGTTGTTCAAGGCCAACCGAACTTGTCAGCTCTGCGGCCAAGCTATTAGCGACATCGACGACTCGGCCTTGGATCACATCGAACAATACTGGCGCGGAGGCAAGACGATTCCTGAGAATGCAAGACTAGCGCACCGGTACTGTAACTGGAGAAGATCATAGTCAGATTAAAGGCTCGACGAAGCAGGCACCCGAGGAGTCAAAAACGGACAGCCCCCTTTCTAGATGATGAATAAGCTCAGATAAGCGCCTCGGTCGCATTCCAGTGGGCAGAAAGCAAGATTTGGAGGATCGGCTCACCCGGGCTCACTCCTGGATGGAGGCTGCTCGAGAGCTTCCTGCGGATCAGACGCACGCTGCCTTTGTGTTCCTGTACATCGCCTTCAACTCACTGTACGGCAAGCGCCGATACGAGGGCAAGGAAGCTGAGGCCCGGAAGGACCGGGAAGAGTTCCTGAAGCATCTCCGTGTCATGCAAACTCGCGACATGAGATTCGGTCAAGGGATTCTGCTCAAAGCACTGGAAGCCTGTCGTCAACCAGGTGCAGCTCTCATACGCAACACCCTTCTCCGAGACACATATTGGGTAAAGAAGGAGAAGGCAAAGGAGATGCGTGAACCGTTCAGTCGTGCTGCGATGAGGGCCGAGGGCTCTCTGGACAAAGGCCAGCATGAGGAATTCATCAAATTGGTTCTCCAAAGGCTCACGGTACTACGAAATCAAGTGATGCATGGCTGCGCGACCTACGGGCCACAGTCCAGGGGGATTAAATCGCTGGAGGCTGGCTTGGCGGTTCTGAAGGAATTGGTGCCTGCCTTTCATACGCTGATGACCGAGTACGGATCCCATGTGGATTGGCCGCCGATCCCATATCCCCGAACAGGTTCCGAGAGACATCCTGACGTGGATCAGTGGACAGAATAGAAATTAGCCTCCGCCTCCATTTCCAAAGCCTGAGCCCGCCGCCGACCTCCCTCTTCCCCCCTGCGGCCCGGCCTGATCAACAGACGGCACCCCCCAGGCTCGGTGATGGACTGGTGGTAAGGAGTCGTGCCCTTCCCTGTATCCTCGGTCACGGATTTGGTCACGGTTCGGTCACGGTTTTGGGCACGGTTGCTGGTCTGCCTCAATCGCAATCAATCACCATGCCAACGCGTAAATCGCATGTATTCATGCGGGTCGTATCAACGTCTATCACTCTCAATCTTGAATAGTCGTAGTTGCACCTATTGGCCTTGCCAAGGCGAGGGTCGCGGGTTCAACTCCCGTTTCCCGCTCCAGTTTCCTCTAACCGGTCCCTCTTGTCGCGGGTTCGGACCTTTTTTGAGTCCCAAGGTCCCTGATCGGCGCCCTCCCACCGCTTGATTGCCTGTCACTGGCCTTGCACACGCTCCCAGGGTCTCTGTCCTCGGGCTCCAGCCACGGTGGCTTCCGCTCCATGCGGGCAGAGCCCCTCAGGAGCCGCAAGGCTCGTGCCCTCGGCTGCTGGGCCGCTGCGCCACGCGGTCCGGAATACGAAGAGAGGGGGCGCCGCCCATGCTTCAGCCCCGCTTGCTCTCAAGATCCTCGGTCAGGAAGTTAGGGTCGGAGTGCCATTTCTGTCGGTCCGCGTTTCGCCCGCGAGCCGTCGCCCCAGCGTGCTGCCGACCTGCTCCTCAACGAAAATGGAAATTGCGCTCTGAGCTAACCCGGGTTGTACGGACGGTTTAATCAGGATAC
>Ga0184633_10000756_pt1 | contig 12452 bp, 9 predicted proteins | sample PLM31_170_b1_FD_133156 | JGI IMG/M metagenome (GOLD analysis project Ga0184633, IMG submission 133156) | Groundwater sediment microbial communities from an aquifer in East River, Colorado, USA - PLM3-1_170_b1 | ecosystem: Environmental > Terrestrial > Soil > Riparian zone | place: USA: East...
AGAGGTCAGTTCTGTAGGGGCAACCCCTGTGGTTGCCTCCTTCAAAAAGCGGATTTCGATGCGAAGCGGACGACGCTTACGGGCACAGGAATCCAAATTCTTCGTGTCCTTCGTGCTCTTCGTGGTGAACCAAGACTTTGGGACCGCGTCACGTTATCCACAAGGAAGCCTGAAGTCCCCTTTTTTTTGGTGGCCTGCATTCTAACCCATTGGCGTGATAGCTCTGCCGTCAAAGACCGACGGCGTGCTTGAGCGATTTGACTTCGATCTGGCTGAGCGGTCGGAGCTCGCCGACCGGTAGGCTACCCAATGAAATCGTGCCGACGCGAATGCGAATCAGTTTTTCGACAAAGTATCCGAGCGCTTCGAACATGCGGCGCACTTCGCGCTTGCGCCCCTCGTGAACTTCGATCTCGACCCAAGCGTTCTTTCTGAGCTTGTCGATGACCCGTGCACGCGCCGGCGCCGTCACGCCGTCATCCAGGCGAATTCCCTTGCGCAGATGCGCGAAGTCTTCGTCCGTCGGGCAGGCGCTGAGTTTTACCCTGTAGATTTTTTTTACGCCGTAGCGCGGATGAGCCAGCCGCAGTGAAAGTTCGCCGTCGTTTGTCAGTAGCAGCAGTCCGGTCGTGTTGTAATCGAGCCGGCCCACGGGGAAAACGCGCCGCTTTTCCCCCAGGCGGTGTAAGTACGGCGTCAAGTCGGGGCGATTTTGCGGGTCATTAAGCGTTGTGATGGTCCCCGGCGGTTTATGGAAGGCGTAGTAAAGCGGCGCGGCGGCCGGCTTTATCCGCTTACCGTCGACCTTGATACTGTCTTTTGCCGGATCTGCCTGTGAGCCGAGCTTGCGCACCACCGTCCCGTTTATCGTGACGCGCCCTTGCGCGATCCAACGCTCCGCCTCGCGGCGCGAGGCCAGGCCGGCCCGCGCGAGTATTTTTTGTATTCGTTCCATATCGCAACCTGTTTGCCGTCAACACGGAAACTTACTGTGTTGAGAAATAGCGACGCCCGCGCGCCATGAGTCAGTGACACGAACGCTAAGCAGATTTGCTCGTTTCGCCGATTACTTAAGTTGCCCAAGCCAGCGGCGCGTTTCACATACGAGAGCGCGCGGTTGCTTCGGCTTCTCGCCCTCGACGTGATGAGGCGCAAGCCCGGTAATGATCCTTTGTCTTAGCTCTCTTCGAGTTGATCGAGGGAAATTGTATCACCGGGAATTTCAGGGAGCGAGATCTCTTCCATCTCTTTGAGCGTCGGCAATTGAGAGAGGTCTTTCAGATTAAAAAGTTGCAAGAACTCCGCCGTGGTGCCGTATAGAAATGGTCTTCCCGGAACGTCTTTGCGAGCCACGGCGCGGATAAGGTTTCGCTCCAGCAGTGTCCCGATTACGCCGTCGACATCGACGCCGCGGATCGCCTCGATCTCGGCCTTGGTAATAGGTTGGCGGTAAGCAATGATCGCAAGCGTTTCGAGAGTAGCCTTGCCCATGCGTGCGGGCCGACCGCCGAGAAATTTTTTCACCCAATCAGCATTCGATTTCGGTGTGCGCAGCTGATAGCCGCCGGCGACTTCCGCCAAGCGGATTCCCCGGTTTTGCGCTTCGAGCTCTATTTGCAATTCATTCAGGATGCTCTGAATGGTTTCCCGATCGACGCCGTCGAGAACTTCGGCGAATCGTTGCAATGACTGTGGGCCGTCGGCGACGAACAGAAGGCTCTCGATAATGGATCGAATTTCTTCACGCTCCATTTTGCGTTTCCTCGGTTTCGTCAAGGACAACCTGAACAGCCGCTTCGTCCATTCCAGCCGCTGCCTCAATCATGATCGGGGCGGTCAATTCCGCTTGAAATATTCGGATCGCCCTCAGTTTCACCAGCTCCAGCATTGCGAGAAAAGTGACCACGACTTCCAGACGGCTTCTGACCTCAGCGAAAAGCGACTCGAAGTACAGGCTACCGTTGACGCGCAAAATATCGAGCAACAGCGTCATTTTTCCTCGCACGGTGATCTTGTCGAGGGTGACTTCCAGGACCGTGTCCTTGGGCAGGCGGTCGAGGATCCGCTTTAACGCGCCCAAAAGCTCGAAGACGGATAATTCTCGAAAACCGCGCGGCCCGGCTTCTTCGGTGGGTATTGCGGAGCGAGCGAAAACATCGCGGGTCAATATCTCGCGCTGTTCCAGCACGGCGGCAGCGTCTTTATAACGCTGATACTCCAATAGACGCCGCACCAACTCCTCGCGCGGATCGACGCCCTCCTCTTCGTCCGGCTCGTCTTCTCCGGCCGGTAGGAGCATGCGGGATTTGATGTGAATCAAGGTCGCCGCCATGACGAGAAATTCACCGGCGACATCGAGATTGAAACTTTGCATGAGGTCCAACGTCGCCAGATATTGCTCGGTGATCGTAGCGATCGGGATATCGGTGATACTGACTTCGTTCTTCTTGATCAAGTGGAGCAAGAGGTCCAGCGGCCCCTCGAATATCTCCAATTGTACGCTTGTGCTCACAGTCCCAACGTCTCTCTTACTTCCGCCATGGTCGCGGCGGCGGTTTGCCGCGCCGATTCATTGCCCGTCTCGAGCACGTCTTCAACCTCGCGCGGTTTGCTTTCGTACTGGGCGCGTTTTTCGCGAAACGGCGCGAGATCATCGATCACATGCTTGATCATGACTTTTTTGCAATCGAGGCAGCCGATGCCCGCCGTCCGGCAGCCCTTGGAGACTTGGGCGATCTCGTCTTCCGTACAGTAGATTTTGTGCAGTTGAAACGCCGGGCATTTCTCCGGTTCGCCGGGATCGGTTCGCCGTACCCGCGCCGGATCGGTCATCATGCGGCTGAGTTTCTGGTCGATCTCCTTCGGCGTATCCGAGAGAAACACGGCGTTGCCGTAGCTTTTGCTCATCTTGCGTCCGTCCAAGCCGGGCACTTTTTGCGCTTCGGTGAGGAGCACGTCCGGCTCGGGAAAAATCGGCCGGTAAACTTGATTAAACCGGCGCACGATTTCGCGGGTCAACTCGACGTGCGGCGCTTGGTCGACCCCGACCGGAACTTTGTTGGCTTTGTAGATGGTAATATCGGCGGCTTGTAACACCGGATAACCGAGAAAGCCGTAGGTCGAAAGATCCTTTCCTGTGAGTTCTTTGAGCTGCTCTTTATAGGTCGGATTGCGTTCGAGCCACGATACCGGCGTGATCATCGAGTACAGCAGATGAAGCTCGGCATGCTCCTTCACGCGCGATTGGCGGAACAGGACCGATTTTTTGGGGTCGAGGCCGACGCTCAACCAATCCATCACCATTTCAATAGTGCTCTGATTGATGCCTTGAGGCGTCGCATAGTCGGTCGTCAATGCATGCCAATCGGCGACGAAAAAGTAACAGCGATATTGTTCCTGCAGGCGGAGCCAATTCGTCAGCGCGCCATGAAAATGGCCAAGATGAAGCCGTCCCGTGGGTCGCATTCCGCTAACGATCGTTTCCATATAGCCTAATCTAAAGGACTCCAAGATAAAGTTTCAATAAGAATTCGGTCGGTAGATCGATGATCTTATCGAGCGTGCGGGTCATCAGCAAAACGATCAAAATAATGAAACCGAATGGTTCGATCCGCGCCACTTTTCTCGAGAGCGTTTCCGGCAACAACCCGATCAGCACTCGGCCGCCATCGAGCGGCGGGAGCGGAAAAGCGTTAAACACCGCCAAGGTGATGTTAATCAAAATGCCGCTTTGAGCCATCAGCATGATGGGAATAAGGAAAGCCGCAAAATTTGAAGAAACAGCTCTTGCAGACTCGCCTCCTGTCAGCGCTGCCAGCGATTTCCAAAGGATCGTAAAGCCCAACGCGAGCAAGAGATTCATAATTGGGCCGGCCGCCGCTACCCAAATCATATCGCGTTTGGGGTTGCGCAAATTGCCATAGTTGACCGGCACCGGTTTGGCGTAGCCGAATACGAACGGAGAATTCGCGATGATCAACATCAACGGCACGAGGATGGTGCCAAACAGATCAATATGGGCCAACGGGTTGAGCGTTAAACGGCCCAGTCTTGCAGCGGTTGGGTCGCCGAGCCGATAGGCCATCCAACCATGCGCCACTTCATGAAATACGACGGCCGCGACAACAGGCAGCGCCCAAATTGCGATTTGGCGGATGAATTCTTCCAAGAGTATTTCGCCAGAAATTGACTCTAATATGAATACGGCAACGATCGCGAAAAGACAAGGCGGAAGAATGAAATCTGGAGTGATGGAGTACTGGAGTTTTGGAGTATTGGGAAAAGGCGGTTGAGATACCCATCACTCCATTTTCCCCTGCTTACCGTTCGCCCGCTCCCTCGGATGAAACCGCCGGTGAACCGCTTTGAGTCGCGCCCCGTCGACGTGCGTGTAAATTTGCGTCGTGGAAATATCGGCGTGGCCGAGCATGGATTGGACCGATCGCAAATCGGCGCCCCCTTCGAGCAAGTGAGTGGCGAAGGAATGGCGCAACGTATGCGGCTTCACTTTTTTGTCGATGCCCGCCAGCAAGGCGTGACGACGAATGAGCTTCCAGAAACCTTGGCGGGTCATCGGTTTTCCCGAACGATTCGTGAAAACAAACGGGCTAGATTTTCCTTTGAGCAATTTAGGTCTAGCCACGGTCATATACTTCGACAACTTTTCGCGCGCCCACTTACCGAACGGCACAGCTCTTACCTTCGACCCCTTGCCTTTTACGGTGACATAATCCCCTTGGAAACTGACTCTCTGGGTCTGCAGCTGCACCAGCTCCGACACGCGCAATCCAGTCGCATAAAGCAACTCTAACATTGCCTGATCCCGAGCGCCGAGGGGTTGGGCTGGATCCGGTTGCGCCAAAAGCTTGCGAATATCGTCGCCCGACAAGGTTTGCGGTAACTTTCTCGGTCCCGGCGTGAGCAAAACCTTAGGCATTGGGTTTTCTTTGACAATTCCTTCACCTTCCAGGAAACGAAACAAGCGCCTTAATGTCACGGCGTGACGGGCGATACTTCTGGCGCTCAGACCTTTACGCTTTAAAACGCCGAGATAAGTACGAATGTGAGAGGACTCGACGTCCTGCCAAGCCGCAACGTGATGGGCGAGGAAAAACTCTACCGACCCGGAAAGATCACGGCTGTAGGCCTCGACGGTGTTTTTGGCCAGGCCCTTCTCAACCGTAACCATCGAGAGAAAAGTATCAATGGAGGGACTGAGCAGGTCTTTCGTTGGCTTCATATTGCGGCGCGAGACTTTGATGGAGCGATTGGCGCAAGGTTTCGACCCGATACGAGTCCTGGACCTTCGCACCGAACTGGTCTGTGACGTAAAATACGTCGGCTACTTGATCCACATTGGTTGAAATTTTTGCGACGTGAATCGACAATCCAAGCCGGTGCAGGCTATGGGTTATCGCAAACAGCACGCCGATTCGATCTTCGCTAAAAATCTCAACGATGGTAAAATCATCCGAGGCCTCATTGTCGATGTTCACCACGGTCGCCACTTTGGGAACGGGCTTTTGTAAATAGAGCGATGGCTTTGCCGATTCCACCAGACGGGCGACATCGATCTTGCCGTCCAACACTCCGTCCAAAGTGATTCGAAACTTGATCCATTTCTGCTCGGCCATGACGACTTCGGATCGTCCGTGGTGGGAGATCCGAAAGACATCAAGAATTCGACCATCGCTGGCGGTAAAGATGCGGGCATTGAGAATATCGAATTTGAGCGCAGTGAAAACGCCTGTTATCGACGCAAACAGTCCCGGCCGGTCTTGAGCGCAAACGACGACCGAGCTGCAGTCCCGTTCCGGAAAATGCCGCACGGAGATTTCCGCCCTTTTGCCGTGGAAATCAGCCATTAGCTCGAAGTGCTCCGGGATGTCGTCCTCCGGCGTCGACAGGAAATAACGCTCGGGCATCGCTGCCAAAAACTTCTCGACGTTTTCTTCTTCGTGGCTTTTCGTAAGCTCCCGCCGTACTCTGGTCTGCACCCGGCGTATGATGGCGCGCACGTCCTGGCGTTGGAATTCACCCTTTTCGACTTCCTCGAGATGATTCAGCGACTTGACATAGAGTTCGCCCAATAGCGAAGCCTTCCAAGGATTCCAGACATCCGGTCCCACGGCTCTAACATCGGCAAACGTAAGCAGGTAAAGCATCTTGAGATTATTCACGCTGCCCATGGTCTTGGCAAAGTCAAAGATCGTCTTTTCGTCCTCCAGGTCGCGGCGAAACGCCGTGTGGGTCATAAGCAAATGGTGGCGCACGAGAAACTCGACCAAGGCGCCATCGTCGGTGTTGAGCCGCATACGGCGCGCAATTGAATGGACCATGCGCGCACCGATTTCCGAATGACCGCCGCCGAAACCCTTGCCGATATCGTGGAACATCAAGCCGAGATAGAGCAGTTCGATCTTTTCGGCTTCACGGGCCAATTGAGTGAGTAGCGGCAGACTGTCTTTGTAATCTCCGCCCTTGAGACGCTCGATCTCTTTGATCAACCGTAAGGAATGCTGGTCTACAGTGTAAGTGTGATAGGCATCGTGCAGCACCATACACAGGAGCCGGCCGAATTCCGGAATCAATGCACCCAGTACGCCGGCACGGTGCATTTCCAACAAGGTTTCGTAGACCGATTCCTTCCATTTCAGAATATTAAAAAACGCTGTGTTGGCATCTTCGGAACGGCGAAAATCATCGTCGATGAGGTCAAGATGCTGCCGCAAAAGTTCTCGCGTTTCATCAGTCAACTGGCAGTTGTATTTCTGGGCGTCGTCAAAAATGCGGATCAGATTCTCTGGATTGGCGCGGAGAACCTCCGGCTTGGTCACGGTAAGATGGCCTTTGGAAAGTCGAATACCCTCGCGCAGAGTTCGTCCGAAAACATACTTCACGCCGAACCGCGGTTTATCACACTCGGTTACGCGGTGGATGATGAGGGTAGAAATCCGGTTGATCTGCGCCGCATGCAAATAATAGGTGCGCATGAATACTTCAACGCCGCGCAAGGTGCCTTCCCCTTCAAAACCCAACGCGGAACTTACGTTTTCCTGTTGTTCGAAGGTCAACTGGTCTTGGTGCTTAGCGCTGGAAAAGTGCAGCTCGTTGCGTACCCGCAGCAAAAAATCCTGGGACTCCTTCAAATTGGCAATTTCCGTCGAGGCGACAATGCCGTTGAGCGCGAGAGCGTCCAGATCCTTGATTTTAAGTTTGGCTCGACTGATCCAGCGTGCGGTGTGAACATCGCGGAGTCCACCCTCGCCTTCCTTGACGTCAGGCTCAAGCAAATAAACCGATCCGCCGAACTCTTCGTGGCGGGCACGGTTTTCCGCCAGCTTTTCGCGGATAAACCGGTTGACCCCTTTTTTGAGCAAGCGTGATTCGACGCTCTTCTCGAAATTGCCGTACAGAGCGTAGTCGCCGCATAGAAAGCGCGCATCAAGCAGTGACGTGCGCACTCGCATATCGCTCTCCGCCAGGCGGGCGGACTCCGCGACGCTTCGGGTGGCGTGGCCGACCTGAAGCCCTGCGTCCCACAGCGCGTAGAGAAGTTTTTTCGTCACCGCCTCGATGTACGGCGAAACTTTCCACGAATAAAGAAACAGCAAATCGATATCCGATTGTGGATTGAGCTCGCCGCGCCCATATCCCCCCTGAGCAACGATGGCAAAACGGGAATTCGCCTGGGGCAATCGGCCGCTGCAATCGGCACTATTGGTCGAGAAGAGATGGCGAATCAGATGATCCATCACCGTCGACCACGCCGCCGCGATCTCCAATCCACCTGCCCCCGAACGGTGCCGTTCCAAAAGTTGGCGGCGTCCGTTATCGATGTAGTTGCGCGCCAAACGCTTCAGGTCGTGATCGACCTGGGCGTCTTCGAGCAGCGCAAGCGAAATAGCGACGGCATCCATGGATTTTTATTAAAGGGTCTTGGCGATGAGAGTCGTCTGGCCGTATTTTTGAATGCCTTCATAAAGCGCCTCGACCATGGCGTCTTGATAACCGGTCTGGCTCATGGCCCGGCCTTCGCTCCGATTGGTGATAAAAAACATCTCCACCAAGACGCATGGCATGTATGCGCCGACAAGAACGTTGAAGATCGCCTTCTTTACACCGAGGTCTTTCACATCGCCCAGTACTTTCGTCATGCCTCCCACGAGGGAACCTTGGAGATGATGGGCCAAGGTAATGGAATCTTCCAGCTTCACGTTTTGTTTCATATCGGCCAAAATAAACTGCAAATCGGATATGTTTTTTCGCGACGTTGCGTTTTCACGGGCGGCGAGACGGTTCGCCGCCTCATCGGTGGTCTTATCGAGGTAGTAGGTCTCCACGCCTTTGGCTTCGGTGTTTTCGCTGGCGTTCATGTGCAACGAGATAAACAGGTCAGCGTTTTCTTTATTCGCCAGCTCCGTTCGATCTTCCAGCGGGATAAAGCGGTCATCCTTGCGCGTCAGGACCACCTGAATACCCATTTCGCGCCTGAGCTTGAGGGCTAATTTTTTTGCGATGTTCAGCACGATATCCTTTTCGGCTATTCCGCCTGGGCCGACGGCGCCCGGATCTTTACCGCCATGGCCCGGATCGAGAACAATCTTGCGAATGCCGTTAGTTGTTGGAACCGGAGCAATCGCAGGTTTCGTGCTTTTAGCGATCGGTTTGCGGCCGGCGGGCTCCGGTTTGACCGCGGTTTCTCTAGCTACGGCGGTCTCTTGAGACTTTTGTCCCTGCACGTCGATGACCAGCCGAACCGGGTCGGGAAGCGTGAAAGCGTTGTAGGCGCCGAGGCTGTGCATGTCCAAAACGACCCGCACGACGTCAGCGCTGTACTGGCCGACCCTCACTTGGCGTAGCAGACCGTCGTCCACGGGCACCGGCTCTTTGGAAACGAGCGCCAGTTGCGCGCCCGTTATATCAATATAGATTCGTGGCGGCATTCCCTTCGCGGCATCTTCTTTTAACCGGCGCACTTCGTATTTCGCTTCTTGCGACAGATCCAACATGATTCTGGTGTATGACTTCGATGTTAGAAAACGCAGTGCGGTGACCTGCGCCTTATCCGATGGCAGCGTCCCTTGTGTCGGATAGTTTTGCTCTGCGTCGCTATTGCGGATAGTGTCGCTGCTCGGAGCCGTTTCACTGTCGGTCGATCTTGTCTGAGTCGCAGATGCACTGGGCCGGAGCTGTTCCCTCCTTGGGTCGATTCTCTGGTTTTGCCCCAATGCGAGTCTCGCCTGGAAGAACGACAACGCCAATGGGAGCAGAAGTAAGATCACCCCGACAGCGCGTAGCAAGCGGCACTTTTTTTGGTTCATAATACCTCTCGCCTTCAATCCCCTATTTCTTGGCTTCTTCCGTCAACTCGTGCAGCGCATTCATGGCTTCCATCGGTGTCATCTGCGACACGTCGAGTTGACTCAAGCGATCGCGAAAACGATCCTCCAGTGGGCTGAAAAGGCCCATCTGCGCCGGTTGTTCAGGTGTTGCCCGCCCGCGCGGTTTGAAATTTTCGCCGCCGTCATCTTGGCTTCCTTCCAAGCGGGCAAGGATCTCTTTGGCTCGGGCGATGACCTTGGCCGGCATACCGGCCAGACGCGCCACATGAATGCCATAGCTATGGCTGGCCGCGCCCTCGACTAGATTGCGCAGAAAAATAATATCGCCGCGCCATTCTTTAACCGCGAAATTATAATTCTTGATGCGCTCCTTGGTTTCGGCCAACTCCGTGAGCTCGTGATAATGCGTCGCAAAGAGCGTGCGCGGCCGCGCCGTGACATCGTGCAGTGATTCCGCCACTGCCCACGCGATCGAGATCCCATCGAAAGTGCTGGTGCCGCGCCCCACTTCGTCGAGCAGGATCAAGCTGCGCTGAGTTGCATGGTGCAGTATGTTCGCGGTCTCTTTCATTTCCACCATGAAAGTCGACTCGCCGCGGGCGAGCGAATCGGCGGCGCCGATGCGCGTAAAAATTCGATCGACGATGCCGATGCGCGCCTCCGCGCACGGAACAAAGCTCCCCATCTGCGCGAGAATCACAATCAGCGCCACCTGGCGCATGTAAGTCGACTTGCCAGCCATGTTCGGTCCGGTAAGAAGAATAATTTGCCGTGAATCGGGGTCGATGGAGCAATCATTGGGCACGAACGCGCCACGGCCGACTGTGGCCTCGACCACCGGATGGCGCCCTTCACGGACCCACAAGCTAATTCCGCCGTCGAAATCCGGCCGGCTAAAATGGTGCGACTCAGCGACTTCTGCCAGTGAAACTAAAGTATCCAAGACCGCCAGTGCATTGCTCATCGTTTTCAAGGCTGGATAGTGGCCGGCGACTTGCTCGCGCACCCGCGTGAGCAGTGCTACTTCTAATTTTTCTATCAGACTTTCCGAATTGAGAACTTTGGCTTCGTATTCCTTCAGATCAGGAGTAATGTAGCGTTCGCCGTTTGCCAAGGTTTGTTTGCGCGAGTAATCGGACGGGACGGATTTCAGATGGGAGTTGGTGACTTCAATGTAGTAACCGAACACTCGGTTGTAACGTACCTTTAGCGATTGAATACCGGTGCGCCGCCGCTCGCCCGCTTCAAACTGCGCGATCCAATCTTTGGCGTGGGCGCGCGCGCCGCGAATCTCATCCAGCTCAGCGTCGAAACCGCCGCGAATAAAACCGCCGTCTTTGGTCGCAAAGGGCGGATCGTCGACGATCGCCCGCTCGATCAAGTCGACGACCTCGGGGAGATCGGCTAAACCGTCGCGCAAGCTGTTGAGAATATGCGCGTCAATACCGTCGAGCTGCGTGCGGATCCTCGCTACCTCGTGCAACGTTTCTTTGACGGCGACGAGGTCCTTTGGCATTGCGCTGCCTGATAACATTCTACCCGCCAAGCGCTCCAGATCTTGAATCTTCGAAAGGCCGGTCCTCAGCTCCTGCCTGAGCGAAAAGCGCTCCACCAATTCCTGAACTCCGTTGTGACGCTCGCGGATCGCGCTCTCATTAACCAAAGGGTACAAAAGCCACTGGCGCAAACGGCGCGCGCCCATCGGCGTCAGTGTGCGATCAAGAATCGCTAACAAAGATCCATTGCGGTCTCCTTGATAGTTCACGACCAATTCGAGATTTGCCCGGGTCGTTTCATCCAGGACGAGGTGATGAGCTACAGCGTAAGGATCCAGAACGCGGAGCAATCGCAGGGAGTCGGCCGCGTTACGTTCAAGGTAACTGACGATCGCCGACGCCGCGCGCACGCCTTCGGCGAATTGCTCCAACCCCTCGGAATTTTCCCGGGCCACTCGATCCTGGGCTGCGTCAGTGAAAGTCTCGTCAGCAACCGTGGTGAAGTGAATCAAGGGATATTCTTTGTAGAGCCGGTCGCGCAACCGGCCATCGCGGCTTGCCAATAATAACTCGCTCGGCTGAATGCGGCCGAGTTCATCGAGCAGCGCTGCCTCATCCGCGGTAGCGGTAAAGCGAAATTCTCCGGTCGTGATATCGCTGACGGCCAAACCGAAACTGCTTTGGCCCTTGCAGACTGCGGCCAAGAAATTATTGCCGCGGGCATCGAGCGCCTCCGCGGCCGTGACCGTGCCGGGCGTAATGACGCGCACGACTTCGCGCTTGACCACGCCCTTGGCCGTGGCCGGATCTTCCATCTGTTCGCATACCGCTACTTTATGCCCGGCATCGAGCAATTTCTGAATATAAGGCTCAGCGGAGTGATAAGGCACGCCGCACAACGGCACCGAACCTTCTTCGCTCTTGTGGCGCGATGTGAGTGCGATATCGAGGATCTTCGACGCGGTGTGAGCGTCCTCGAAAAACATTTCATAGAAATCGCCGAGCCGGAAAAATAAGATGGCGTCGCGGTATCTTTCCTTGATCTGGAGATACTGCTGCATCATCGGCGTAATTTTTGTCGCTTCCATCGGAGTTTATGCGGACCCGCTCGGTTTCTCTTCGAGCCGCTGGGATTTCTTGCGCTTGCGCTCGGCGCCGGGGACTTTGCGCTTTGTTGCAGAGTCCAACTCCCGCACCAAGCTTCCTATTCCCAACGACACAACGAATTGACGCTCGATGGCGTCGAGAATCTTTCGTCGGTCGCTGGTAATGACGAACAGCTCCTCGCCGTCGGTCAAATATTTGAGCGACTGCGCCGGGTGCTCCGTCTGCGAGGAGTCTTTTTTGAGCGGCGCCAAGCAGCGCCGGATTTTTTGAAGAGTGAAACCGTGATGGGCGAGATCTCTAACCACCTTAAGACAAACCAGATCGTGAAACGAGTATAACCGCTTGGTACCCCGGCCCTCAGCCAGCTGCGCCGAAGGGCGGATGAAATCCTGCTCATCCCAATATTGGAGCTGACGCAGGCTCACGCCGACGAGACGGCTCGCGGTCTTGCTATCGTAGGTATCCATGTGACGGCTTAGACAGGATGAAAACAAGTCTGTTTTCA